>Ga0307477_10000010_pt1 | contig 323033 bp, 293 predicted proteins | sample atmos_gasesECM2C_FD_203316 | JGI IMG/M metagenome (GOLD analysis project Ga0307477, IMG submission 203316) | Hardwood forest soil microbial communities from Morgan-Monroe State Forest, Indiana, United States - atmos_gasesECM2C_515 | ecosystem: Environmental > Terrestrial > Soil > Temperate...
TCCGAATCCATCCAGAAGATTATGTTGACTTCCGTCCCTTTCGGCAGCGGAAGCAGGGTCTCCACATAGCATCCGCGACCGCCTATGTCGGTGGCATTGGTTTGCATGTGGGCTCGCCGAGTATCTGCAAAACCAATTTCGATGGGAAATAGAACTTTGTGCCGCACGAAGCGCCTTTTGTTCGGCCCCCCGTGATCGCCTATTGGCCTCGGCGTTAGGTCCTGCCATGGGTTCATCTGCTGAGCCAGAATTTGTACTCCGGCTTCGATTTTCCGCGTTGGCCCCGCATCGATTGCCCAGATTACGCGAAAACGCGCCTTTCGCTCTCCGTATTGAATTCCTATGACCTCGCCGGTCTTCAATGAGTGGTTTATTCCGGAGAGCAATGCGCCATCGCTGCTGATGTTCCCAGCCATGGCGTTTTGGAAAAACGGCCGCGAATCCGCGTCCATTCCCCAAATTCGAACGGGGATATCGGCTTCCAAACGAGGTTCTGGCCTATTCTCCATAAATTTCAAGGACAATATTAGGTCTGGGCATCTGGAACAATCATACCCTCACCTCCCCCTCCTGCAATCGCCAATATGCCTGTGATGGTTACCAAAAGTACTTGCACTTTGGAAACTCTTTCAGGCGCCATTGCGCACAAAATCTTGATATGAGATGAGCTCAATACCAGCTTCCATGGCCAATTCCCGTGATTTCGCGGAGGTGAGAATCCGCAATTCCTCAGCCCTTGACTCCCGCAGCCTAGTCTGAACTTTCTGCAGCTCCGAGTCGTTGTAGCCGGGATGACAGACGAATTCCCATGTTCCGGGAGGAAGGCTTCTCAGGATGGAGTGGAACAGACTTTCGTCCAACGCGCCCGTGCTTACGATGCCCAGCGTTCCATCGGGCGTCTTCAGGCCGGCTTGTTCAGTAGCCCTTTGGAATTTCGCGGCGAGCGGGGAGAGAACCTTGATCTCGCCAAACCGTTTCCAGAGTCTCGGGCGGTTCCTGATGTCGCCAAACCGAACCGGGCCAAAGGGATTGCGGACTGCTGGCACTCCGCAAGCTTTAGCGGCCCGTAACAGGGGACGCAGAATCTGTGGCAATAGATGCGTGTGTTTATGGCTGTCGAAATGTGAAACAACAATTCCCGCCGATTGCAATTTGCGAATCTGCGCCTTCGCCTCAGCTTGGATCTGATCCTGATCAAGACGGCCGGCAATTGCCGCCAGAACAACCATGCTCAAAGGATCCCGAAAGCGAATGGGCTGACCTTCCACCAGCGTCGAAACCTGCGAAGCATCGAGGACTGGCGCACCATCTGTTAATACGATATGGCACCCAACGCTGAGCTTCGGAACTGATTGTGAAAGCTGGACCGCCTCCTGGAATGCCGGCCCATTTGCCATCAGCGTCGCGGAAGTCACGACTCCCTGTTGATGACCCTCCACAATGGCGCGATTTATCCCTGAGGTCAGTCCTAAATCATCGGCATTGATAACGAGGCGTCGCAATGCGCCAGTCTAGCAGGGAGTCGCGGGTCCCGATCGTTGCGAGGTGTGGATCGTTGCGGTTAGACGGGATGCCAGAAGCTCGAAGTAACGGGAGGGCCCGACTTTCAGTCGGGCCGATTATGGATGCTTGCTGATTTACGGGCTGACTGAAAGTCAGGCCCTACCAATTTCCTCGCGAATTCTCCCCTCGCGTATACTGAAACTCAAACGGAAGCCCTCACACTGCGGTCCCACCGCGAGGGCGGTTAGCTCAGTTGGTTAGAGCGCCTGCCTTACAAGCAGGAGGTCGCAGGTTCGAGTCCTGCACTGCCCACCATTCTTCTTCCTCCCGCGATGCATACTCCCGGCTCTCATCATCCTCCCTCTACTCTCTGCTAGTTTTGACAGTTTCCTGCGCGACGCGACCCCCATATCCTCTACGGCACTACTGCCGGTTTCGGTTGGCAATTTCCACTCGTCGCATCTCTCAGTTTAGGAATAAATAATGAATGGCTCGTTGCATCACTCCTATTCAGTTCAACTTCTGCTAGACGGCTTAATCAGCTCAATACTCGATTGGAGGACTTTTAGTAATGTGGCGAAATTCCGGACTCTTGAAACTGATGGCGCTTCTGCTCTGTACCATTCCGCTCGCAGCGCAAGACGCACCCGTCGACACGGCAGGCACTCAGGTTGCCACCGAGCAAACGCCCGCGGCAGCGACAAATTCCGACGCCTTGAGAAAGGCGACGCAGAACCCTGTGGCCAGTCTCATCAGCGTTCCCGTGCAGAATAATAGCAACTTCGGCATTGGTCCGTTTGACCGCACGCAGAATGTGCTAAATATCCAGCCGGTCATTCCGATTCGTGCAAGCGAAAACTGGAACGTGATTATCCGCTGGATTGCCCCGATCATCTGGCAGCCTGCTCCCGGAACAGCAAATTTGGAAGCGTTCGGCATTGAAGAAAATACACCTCCATACTTAGCCGCCCAAGCTGTGCAGAAAAGTGCAGGCGTGTTCGGCTTTGGAGATATGACGCCATCCTTTTTCTTCTCCCCGGCCAAACCGGGCAGGCTGATTTGGGGCGCCGGACCTGTATTCGTTTTGCCGACCGCCACCAGTAAAGTCTTAGGACAAGGGAAACTCAGCATGGGCCCCACGATTGTTGCATTGGTCCAGCCTGGGAAATGGACTCTCGGGGCTCTGGTCAATAACGTCTGGTCTGTGGCTGGCTCGTCAGACCGCAGTGATGTAAAGCAGATGACCTTGCAATACTTCGTGAACTACAACCTGAAAAAGGGTTGGTATCTGTCGTTTTCACCGGTCATAACCGCGAACTGGCAAGCTTCCAGCGGAAATGTGTGGACAGTGCCGGTAGGCGGAGGCGTGGGCCGTATTCTCCGTTTGGGATTCCAACCGGTTAACATCGCGGCACAGTTTTACGGGAACGCTGCCCACCCGCAGAATGGCTCTGGCTGGTCGATGCGGCTGCAAATCGCGTTTCTGTTTCCTAAGTTAACCAAAGAGCAGCAGAAGGTGATGATGGAGCAAAGACTGAAGCAGTTGAATCAGGAACTAGAGCAGAAAAAGTGACGCAAGCACAATGAAAGAGAAGTTTTCGCGCAGGCGCTGGTTTCAGGGGTTTCCTTCGTGTACCTTAGTGTCCTTTGTGGTTGAACTAGGCGCAAGTCTCTATCGTAGTTCAGCTACTGAGTGGAGGTTCCAGAAGTGCAAATCCGGCGGCAGTCTCCTCATGGTCACTATTCCAAAGGGACGTCTTCTCCCAATTCATCGCAACTTTGTGTTGGATTTTTTAACCGAACTTGGCTGTTGCTGATCCTGATTTCGGCATGCGTTAGCATCGCGAATGCCGACTCCTCTAGCGTCGTGTTGAATCGCGATGGCAGCACGATTGTTCTGGAACCCTATGCGCCCAATATCATCCGCGTGACGTTGAGCATGAACAAAGATGCGGCCCTGGCTAAACCTGAATATGGCTTCTCGGCATCTGCCGCACCGGATGGTTGGGCGCATCAGCAGAGCGAGCAAGGCGATGTTTATCAATCCTCACGCTTGATAGTCACCGTCGGAACCAACCATCCCGGCAAGCCGGTGGCAACGCAAATTGATATTGGGAAGTTTTTCAACGGCTCAACTCCGTCCGCCAACATCTCGATTCGGACACCGGAAGGCAAGACGCTTTTGCGAATGACCGGTTGGTCTATGTCTGTGCCCAACTATAAAGACGGAAACGCGGGGGTATTGAACGATAAACGGCCTTCGGATCCTCCGTTCTATCAGGTCGGGGCAAGTTTTGTTTCGCCAGACGATGAGCACTATTACGGTTTGGGCCAATATCACGAGGGATTTCTCGATCGCCGCGGGCATCGCGTTGAATGCTGGCAGAACTACCTTGCCACGGCTGGTCCCAGCGTTTGCGTTCCGTTCATGGTAACGAATCGTGGTTACGGAATTATTTGGGATAACCCTTCCAAGACAGTGATAGAGCCCGGATTCAACGAGCAAACTCGTTGGACATCGGAGGTAGGCGATCGTGTGTCATTCTTCGTGATTGCGGGTAATACGATCGACGAAATTTACTCGGGATATCGACTGCTGACCGGGCCAACGCCATTATTGCCCAAAGCGGCTTACGGCTACATTCAGTGCAAGCAGCGCTATTCCTCGCAAGATGAAGTACTTGCGGTGGCCAAGGGATATCGCGACCGGCATCTTCCCGCCGACGTAATTGTGGTGGACTGGTTTTACTACTCAAAGATGGGCCAGATGGATTTTGTTCCGGATAAATGGCCTGACCCAGCTGCGATGAACCGCCAGCTTCACGACATGGGTTTTCAAACCATGATCAGCGTCTGGCCACGCTTTACCAAGGGCTCGCGCTACTACGATTTCCTGCTGAACAAAGGCTGGTTCGAGCACCTCGCCAATGGCACACCGACTGATGGTCTGCCGTACGACCGGGCCGGGTCTGATATCGACACGACTAATCCCGAAGCGGCGCGATGGTACTGGGACACGATTCGCGACAACATTGTGAGCAAAGGCTTCGACGCCATCTGGGCCGATGAAACGGAACCTGACCTGCCTCCCAATGGAAGTTACTTTTCAGTGGGACCAGGCACGCGATATTTCAATATCTACCCGCTGGTTCACACGGGCGCCCTTTATGACGGTTTTCGCCGCGACGTGAAAAATCGGGCGCTGATCCTTTCGCGAGACGCTTACATCGGGGCGCAGCGCAACGGCACCATGTTCTGGTCGTCGGATATCTATCCCACGTGGGATACCCTGAAGCGCCAGATACCCACAGGTCTCGGCTTTACCGCATCCGGAATCGCGTACTGGACGCAGGACATCGGTGGCTGGCAATACTTGCCGAGGGAGCACCATCCCGCGCATCCGCCGCTGCTGGATCCTTCCGACGCGCGAGACAATGTCGGCGGATACGACGATTATCCGGAACTCTACACGCGCTGGTTCGAGTACGGCGCATTCCTTCCAATCTTCCGAGCCCATGGCAGCCGACTTTACAACGAAGTCTGGTCGTACGGAAAACAAGCGCAACCGATCCTGGAAAAATACCTCAAGCTTCGCTACCAACTTATGCCGTACATTTATTCGCTCGGCTACAACACCTATCAGACAGGCGCGCCGTACATGCGGGCGCTGTTTATGGATTTTCTTAATGACCCGAAAGTCACGGACATGGGTGACGAATACATGTTTGGTCCGGCATTTCTGGTTGCTCCGGTGACCGAACAGGGCGCGACGAGCCGCGCAGTTTATCTTCCTGCAGGCGCCGATTGGTATAACTACTGGACAAACGAACGGATCCAAGGTGGGCAGACGATTCAAGTAGATGCGCCCGTTGATACCCTACCTCTGTTCGTCCGCGCGGGATCGATCGTGCCTTTAGGAGAGCCAGTCGAGAGCACGAATGAGGTCCAGAAGATTGCAAGAGTGCGCGTGTATCCGGGAGCGGACGCCAAGTTCACTCTCTATCAGGATGACGGAAAGACCTACGCGTACGAAAAAGGTGAAAGCAGCATCACGAACCTGCGTTGGGATGATTCCACGCAGAAGCTGACCCATGGAGGTCCGGCAGCTTGGACGGGACCAGACTCCGCGATTCTTGAAGTGATTGGACGGTAAGTCGATGTGCACACCGTTATAATCCCTGCATGATTGCAGAGAATGATTTTCGCAACTATGCGGAAAATAAGTTGGAGGCTTTGAAAAAAAGCCTCATGGCAGCTGAGGATTCCGCCGACCTCGAAGTAGAAGATCAAGCTGGAGCGCTGCACATCTCATTTGAGGATGGCAGCAAATTCATTATTTCTGCGAATTCACCCGTCCGGCAAATTTGGATATCGGCACTGGCCACAAGTTTCAAACTCGACTGGTCGGAAGAAAACAGCGATTTTGTGCTGCAGAAAACCGGGGAGGGGTTAAAGACGCTGGTGGCGCGGTTAATCAACCAGCAATTAGGAGAAGAGGGCGTGACCCTCGCCTAGCCACAGTCGCGAGGCACTCACGTATTCTCGTCTGCGTACCCAGTGTTCGAGCTCGGTTGCAGCTTTTGCCTCAGGTGAGTGGCGATTTGCTGGCCGTGGAAGCGTCCATTCTCGATGAAAATTTCGTTTGTCCTTGACCCGGCAACTATTACCCCCGCGACGTAAATGCCCGGCACATTGGACTCCAACGTCACCGGATCGCAAACCGGCCTGCATTGTTCTGCCGAAAGCTCAATTCCCATCGCGCGCAGGAAGTCGTAATCCGGATGGTAGCCCGTCAGAGCGAACACAAAGTCGTTCTTTAGTTCAGCCAAACCAGCCGGAGTGCTGAGAACAACATAATCGGCGGCGATTTCCTGAACTCTGGTGTTGAAGTGCGCCGTAATTTCTCCGTTCTTAATTCGATTTTCGATGTCCGGCAAAATCCAATACTTGATGTGGCTATGCAACTTTGGACCTCGATGCACCAGCGTTACCCGCGCCCCATGCCGCCAGAAATCCAGGCTAGCGATAGCCGCAGAATTCTTCCCTCCGATTACTAGCACGTCAGTATCGAAATACGGATGAGGCTCGCGGTAGTAATGAAACACCTTGGACAAGTCCTCGCCTGGAATCCCTAAATAGTTAGGCAGATCGTAATAGCCCGTCGCAACGATTAGCTTGCAGGCCTGGTAATCGTAAATGCGCCCCAAACGGTCGCTTGTCGTTACTTGAAACTCGCCGTCAGCACCTGACACCGTCTCGACTTTCTGGTACTGGCGAATTGGAAGTTGATAGTGTTCGGCAACCTTGCGGTAATACTCAAGAGCTTCCTGCCGATTCGGTTTTTGGTTTGCTGTGCTAAAAGGGATGTCGCCGATCTCGAGCAGCTCCGGAGTAGTAAAGAAAGTCATATTCGCGGGATAGTGGTAGATGGAATTGACCACGCATCCTTTGTCGATGACAACTACCCGGAAGCCGGTTTTTTGCGCCTCGATTCCACACGCGAGACCGGTAGGACCAGCGCCGATAACCAACACGTCTACCCGCATGTCAGGACCAGACTCCACTTGCGCGCGAGGGAGCGTATCGGGAATTTCCTTGGCCGCTTCGGAGATTTGTTTGTTCGCCAAAGAGTCTCGTCCTGAGGAGGGAACACGCGCGCCCGCATACGAACCACAGCACACAGGCTCGCGTGAAGACAAAGATTCTAGCATGTAGGCGCAGGCTTAGCGTCGCGCACGATTCGCCGCATTAGCGATTGTTATAATTCAAAGTTCGAGTCCAACGAGCCGCGCAAAACACCATGGCAACCTCAGAAAGACAGACGCAGGCGGTCACCCGCACCGAATCCGACAGCATGGGACAAATCGAAGTCCCGGCGCACGTCTATTGGGGTGCACAGACCCAGCGGTCGCTCCTGCACTTCGATATAGGACGCGACATCATGCCGCCCGAGCTGATTCGCGCGTTTGGGATCCTCAAGAAGGCCTGTGCCCTGGTGAATCAGGACCTCGGCAAGCTTCCCGCTGACAAAGCAAAGTTGATAGTGCAGGCTGCGGACGAAGTCATCACCGGCAAGCTCAACGATCAATTTCCGTTGCGTATTTGGCAAACTGGCAGCGGCACTCAGACCAACATGAACGTCAACGAGGTGATCTCCAACCGCGCCATCGAGCTTGCGGGCGGCCGACTGGGATCAAAAAAACCGATTCATCCCAATGACGATGTAAACATGTCGCAGTCCTCGAACGACACGTTTCCAACCGCGATGCATATCGCCGCGGCGGAACGGGTGGAGAACGCGCTAATTCCTGCGGTAAGAAGTGTCCAGGATGCGATCACAGCCAAGGCAAACGAATTCAAAGACGTAGTAAAAATCGGCCGCACACACTTGCAAGACGCCGTACCGCTGACCTTCGGACAGGAATTCGGAGGTTGGGCGTCGTTGTTAGAGCGGGACATCAAGCGTCTCGAAGCTGCGCTCGACGGAATCTACGACCTTGCCATCGGAGGCACAGCGGTCGGGACAGGACTCAATGCACCTCCCGAGTTCGCGGAACGCGCCGCCAAGAAGATCGCCGAGCTAACAGGGCTTCCCTTCCGCTCGCATCCCAATAAATTCGCGGCTTTGTCGGCACATGACGAGATCGTGTTCGCGCAGGGCGCACTTGAAACGCTAGCGGCGTCGTTGATGAAAATTTCCAACGACATCCGCTGGCTGGCTTCCGGCCCCCGCTGCGGGCTCGGCGAACTCTCAATCCCAGAGAACGAACCTGGTTCGTCAATCATGCCGGGGAAAGTGAATCCCACACAGTGTGAGGCCATGACAATGGTGTGCGCCCAAGTTCACGGTGCCACGGCCGCTGTAGGGTTCGCCGGCTCGCAAGGCAATTTCGAACTCAACGTCTTCAAGCCGGTAATCATTTACAACTTTCTGCATTCGGTCACGCTGATTACTGACGCATGCCATGGATACGTCGAATACATGATCAAAGGGATTGAAGTGGATCGCGCCAAGGTTGACTGGTACGTCAAGAATTCACTGATGCTGGTGACGGCGCTGGCTCCGAAGGTGGGATACGACAAAGCCGCCCATATCGCGCACACTGCGCATGTCGACAAGACCAGCCTACTCGAGGCGGCCTTGAAGCTGGGTTATCTGACAAGGGAAGAATTCGATCAGTTGATGAAGCCCGAAAAGATGACCAAACCGTAGACGCCATTTTGCGTGCCCGTCTCCCCAAAGCCACGGATATAGCCTCTTGGCGCGAACTCAAAGGCGTTCGTTTGCATCTATAAACAGGTGGGAGGAATCAACATACGTTGCCGCTGGCAACTGCCGGAAGGTGAAAGATCGCACGATGGAGCGAAGACCGTTATTGGACCATATAGCCGTTTATGCTCTCGCACTGAGTTTTGTTTTCTGCCGGTTGGCGCATAGCCAGTTAACCAACGGTCCTACGAACCCGGCAGCCGCAACGCAATCCAACTCTTCTTCGGATGCAAACAGCGCCTACGGCACGAACGCCTATGGCCAGACCGGGACTGTGAGTAGCCAGAATCCGTTTTATGGAAGCGTCCCTGAGGGCGAAGCCACGACTGAAGTCTTGGCTTTGTCATTGAGAGACGCAATGGATCGGGGACTGAAAAACAACCTTGGCCTGCTCCTTCAGAGCGACAACACGCTGACCGCGCGCGGAGAAAAATGGAAAGAACTCAGCGCGCTGCTTCCGAACGTCAATGCTGGAATCACCGAAAGCGCAGCTCAAATTGATCTTGCCGCCGAGGGATTTCGATTTAACACACCGGGTATACCCAGAATTATTGGCCCGGTCGGGATCTTTGAGGCGAACGTTTTCCTAACGCAATCGGTATTCGATCTTCATGCAATCGATCGTAAACGCGGCGCCTCGGCCACTGAGCGCGCCGCCCGATACAATTACAAGGACGCGCGGGAACTAGTCGTTCTCGCTGTCGGCAACTCGTACTTGCAAACGCTTTCAGCCGCCGCCCGGGTAGAGACACTGGAGGCCCAGGTGCAAACCGCGCAAGCCCTCTATGGCAAATCCGTGGACCAGCAGAATGCTGGAGTGATTCCCTCGATCGATAGCCTTCGCGCGAGAGTGGAATTGCAAAGCCAACAGCATCAACTTATTATTGCCCGGAATAATTACGCTAAGCAAAAGCTGGCGCTCGCTCGGATCGTAGGGTTGCCCACAGGTCAGGAGTTCATTCTTACCGATAAAGTTCCATACGCTCCTCTGGCGCAAATGACTGTGGAGGAAGCGTTGCAGCGTGCATATGCGTCGCGATCGGACTTCCAGGCTGCGGAGCAGCAGGTGCGCGGGGCGCAATACTTTCGCAACGCTGCGACCGCTGAACACTACCCTTCGTTGAACATCGCGGGAAACTATGGCGATGCTGGAATCCGGCCCGGCAGTTCACATGGAGTGTTTGAGGTCGGGGCAACCCTCGAGATTCCAATTTTTGAGGGTGGCCGCGCTCACGCCGACGTGCTCGAGGCGGAAGCCACTCTTCGACGCAGCCAACAACAGCTTGCAAATCTGCGCGCGCAAATTGAGTATGAGGTCCGTAACGCCCTTCTGGACCTGGCAGCGGCTGCAGATCAAGTAGAAGTCGCTCGCAGCTCAGTAGATCTGTCGGGCCAAACGCTCATACAAGCGCGCGATCGCTTTACCGCCGGTGTGGCCGACAATTTGGAAGTCATCCAGGCTCAGCAAGCGGTTGCGTCTACGAATGAAAGCTATATTTCCAGTCTTTACGCGCACAACCTGGCCAAGCTCTCTTTGGCTCGCGCTATCGGTTTTGTAGAAGAAGGAGTCAAACAATATCTTCAGAGTAAGTAAAGTAATATGGCACAAAATACAGAGACGATTGAGCAAGACCAAAACGAGCGCGAGCATCCGGCGGTAGCCGAACCTCACGCTGATAAGCAGCACGCTCCCTTGCCGGCTTCGGAGAGGGATCTCCACCAAAGACGGATCAATGTGCGCAGTCTGCGCTTTCGCATGGCCGCGATCATTGGCGCGCTCGTGCTGGTGGTCGCGCTCTTTTTCTTTTGGCGATATTTTTCCAGCTACGAAAACACCGACGACGCGCAGGTCGATGGGCACCTGAATTCCGTCAGTTCACGAATCAGCGGGCACGTACAAAAACTTCTGGTCGCCGATAACCAATTCGTTGAGGCGGGCACCCCCTTAGTCGAAATTGATCCAAGTGACTATCAGGTCGCTTTCGATCGGGCGAAAGCTGATTACGACTCCGCCTTGGCGGCCGCACGGGGCGCGCAGGTGAACGTTCCAATTACATCCATCAACACCGGCAGTCAACTCAGCACGGCTGAGGCAGACACAGAAAACGCCCGCGCTGGAATTGCGGCAGCCCGCCAGCAGCATTCCGCCGCGATCGCGCAAGTCGCCCAGGCACAGGCCAACAATGTTAAGGCTCAAAATGACGTCGCACGATACAAGCTACTGGTCGATAAACAGGAAATTTCACAGCAGCTATACGAGCAGGCGATTGCTGCGGCGCAATCCAGCGCGGCCAGCGTAGACGCTGCCAGAGATACAGCGTCCGCCGCAGAGGACCAGGTGAGGCAGGCCGAGGCAAGGCTAGCCCAGGCGGAATCCAATAGACGGGCCGCCAGCACTGGTCCGCAGCAACTGGCGGTAATGCGGGCGAGAGCGCAATCCGCAGAAGCGGATGCCGAACAAAAAAAGGCCGCGCTGGAACAGGCTCAACTTAATTTGCAATACACTCGCATCGTCGCGCCAGTCAGCGGGATTGTGACCAACCGCACCGTCGAAGTTGGTCAAAATGTCCAGATTGGGCAAGATCTCATGAAAATTATTAACCTGGACGATATCTGGGTCACCGCGAACTTCAAAGAGACACAATTGCGCAAAATGAAAGTGGGTCAGCCGGTTACCATAAAGGCCGACATCAACGGAAAAGAGTACAAGGGCCACCTTCAGAGTCTTTCCGGGGCCAGCGGAACCATCACAAGCTTGCTTCCTCCGGAGAATGCCACCGGCAATTATGTGAAGGTGGTCCAGCGCATTCCGGTTAAGATTACGTTCGATCAGGGAGAGACAAGCGATCACGTTTTGCGGCCGGGAATGTCGGTCGAACCAAAAGTGTGGATTCGATAAGATGATTGGCGCGTTCTAGTTTAAAGGAGGCGCGTGTATCGAATTATCACAATCGAACGGGAATACGGATGCGGCGGCGGAGAGATTGCCCGTGAATTGTCCGTCCGGCTGGGCTGGAAACTTTGGGATCAGGCTCTAACCCAGCAGATCGCCAAGTTGGCTAATGTAGAGTGCTCCGCGGTCGAACGTTGTGAAGAACGCGTTGAGAGCACTTTTTATCGCATGGCCAAAGTGTTTTGGCGCGGCAGTAATGAGCGGAGCATGGCGCTTCCGGGATCGCACGGTTTTGATGCCGATCAGATGGTCGAGATTGGCCAGCAGGTCATGGAAGGCGCCGCAAGAACTGGTAAGTGCGTAATCGTAGGGCGAGGCGCTCCTTATTTCTTACGGCAACACTCCAACGCATTTCACGTTTTTCTGTACGCATGCCGAACCGAAAAGCTTCGCAGAATTCTTGCCCTGGGCAAGACCGAACAAGAAGCTAACGACCTTCTTGATACCGTGGACGGCGAGCGCATCGCCTTTGTGAAGCATTACTTCGACGCCGATTGGCCTACTCGCGGGCTATATCACCTGATGATTAATACGGCGATAGGAAATGAAAGTGTAATCTCGACCATCCTAAACACTATGCAGACCCTGGAACAGGAATCGAAACCAAGTCTGGCCAGATCGTGCGAGCCTCTGGCCTCAAAATCGTAGTCCACTCGCTTTCCATTGTCCTTGTTTCAGCCGCCCGTCATTGGAAGTCTTCCTCAAAATGTGAGATGGTTCGGTCAACAATGGGATTGAATCATCTCGACCTAGCCATCATTGCGGCTTACCTGGCGGGCATCACGCTATTCGGTCTGCGGTTCCGCAAACGTCAGCGATCGATGCGCGATTATTTTCTTGCCGACCGCAATATTCCGTGGTGGGCGATCGCGCTTTCCATCGTCGCGGCTGAGACCAGTACGCTAACCATCATCAGCATTCCGGGTCTTGCCTACGATACGAACTTCAATTTTCTGCAAGTCGTTCTGGGTTATTTGGTGGGACGCGTCATCATCAGTTTCGTTCTGCTGCCGCACTATTTTCGTGGCGAACTATATACCGCGTATCAATTGATCGAGCACCGGTTTGGCGGCAGCTTGCGATCCCTGACCGCTGGCCTCTTTCTAATGACGAGGGCGGTTGCGGAAGGTGTTCGTATTTATGCGGTTTCCATCGTGGTAGCAATTGCGCTTGGGACCGGCGAGGTTTCGTCCATCGCAATCATTACTCTGCTGACACTGATCTATACGTTCGAGGGAGGACTGGCTGCGGTTATTTGGACGGATGTTGTCCAGACCGCAATTTATGTTGCCGGCACATTGGTCGGAGTATTCACGATCCTGCACCTTGTGCCCGGAGGCTGGAGCACAATTCATGAGGTCGCAGCGAACGCCGGCAAGTTGCGGGTGTTCGATTTCGCACCGAATTTCTGGAAGCCATACACATTTTGGGCGGGCCTGATCGGTGGCGCTTTCTTGACCACGGCGAGCCATGGTACAGACCAATTAATCGTTCAGAGACTTCTGGCGGCGCGAAACCAACGGCAATCGGTTACAGCACTGCTTTCAAGCGGCGTCGCAGTGCTGTTTCAATTCGCATTGTTTCTACTCGTCGGCGTAATGCTGTATGTGTACTACCGCGTGCCGTCGGCAAGCTTTGGCAGAGCGGACAGAATTTTTCCAACGTTCATTGTCACTCGCATGCCCCACGGAATTTCGGGACTATTGATTGCCGCTATCCTGGCGGCAGCGATGTCCAACCTGAGCGCGGCACTTAACTCCCTTTCATCCAGCTCGATGATGGATTTCTACCTGCGTGGCGATCGCGAAATATCCGAGCCGCGGAAAATGCAAATCTCGCGAGTCTCGACATTACTCTGGGCGTTGATTCTCTTCGGACTCGCGGTGCTATCGCTGCACAAAGTAGGACGCGTGGTCGAAGTCGGATTGCAGATCGCTTCCGTGGCCTATGGAGCGCTGCTGGGCGTATTCCTGCTAGGTGTCTTAACAAAGCGAGCAAACCAAACCAGCGCAATCGTGGGGATGCTGTGCGGATTCGTTACCGAACTTTATCTGTGGCTGCGAACCCCGGTTCCGTGGACGTGGTATGTAGCGATTGGAACAGTGGTGACTTTTGGAATCGGATATCTGTCGAGCCTCGCGGCGGGCACCACTCAACGCACGTAGACCCAAGAGCTTGTCCTGCCCTACGCGCATCAGTTTGCAGCTCTCATTCGGTTCTGCCAGTGCGACCACACGAACCATGCGATTCCTGCCAGAATCAAGACTCCAATCGCCGCGTCGAACTTGTGGAAATATTTTCCAATCCCTCGCCAGTTCTCGCCTAACTTCATCCCAAACCAAGCCAAAGCTAGACACCACAGCCATGAGCCGATAAAAGTGTACAAATGAAAACGCCCACGCGGCATTCGGGCAACGCCTGCGGGAAGTGCAATAAAAGTTCGCACCACCGGCAGCAATCGGCCGAAGAATACAGCAAGGTATCCCCACTTACTGAAGAAGCGATCTGCCCAGTCGAGTTCGTGCTTACTAAGTAGGAGCCAGCGTCCATATTTTTCGACCAACGGACGCCCGCCATAGCTGCCGATTTCATAGGCGATCAGCGATCCAATATTGCACCCGATGGCTCCGGCGGTCGCAACCCACAGCAGTTTCATCGCACCGGTATAAACAAGGTAGCCAGCAAAAGGCATGATCAGCTCGGATGGCAATGGAATGCACGCGGATTCGATCGCCATCAGAATGGTGATGCCGCCGTATCCGGTTGCCGCAATCAGTGATTTGATAAAAACGAAAAGAATGCCTAGGATTTTCTCGGTCATTTTTCGTGTACGGCGCTGGCAACACTTCGCGCCAAATGCAATGTGATGGAAAGCTCGGTCCTAGAAAGACCCTTCCTGGGTGAACGTGAACCCGGGAAGCGACGCGCCCTCGGCGGTTTTCGCCACTTTGACCTTAACGGTGGGTGCGTCGGGGGCGGTGACCTCGGCCGGACGCAGCACCGCGTAGTGCGAGAATACTTCGCTGTAGACCTTGGTTACGAGATAATCCTGGCCGCCATCGTCCTTGCGCCAGACCTGCCCAAGTTGAATCGACTTCACTGCCACGTTGTTTCCTCGATTAAATCTATAAGCTCATCTCTGAGATTACCGAGACAAGATTCGCCCGTCAACGTCTCAGGCTCGCTCAGGATTACCAATGGACGCCTCAGTTCCATTTTGCGAGAGCTGAACTTTCTCGAATTCATCCCAACAGCAGTCTCTTCGATTTGCTACCATTCCGAGTAACACGAGAGCATTTATGGCACGAGGCGTGATAACTCGCCAGCCCGGCAAGTCCGGGCGGCATGAAGCTGTTCGCAAGCCGGTTCCTCAGCGTGAACGCGTTTCGGTGAAACACGAACGCGTGCCCGTTTCAAAAACAAAAGCCAGCAACGGCAAGAAAAAATGCGACCCGTTGTCTCCCGAGCGAATTCAGGAAATTCTAAAGCGCCTTGACCAGCTCTATCCCGATGCCACGTGCGCATTGACACACAGAAGCGCGTGGGAACTGCTCGCGGCGACCATCCTTTCCGCTCAGTCCACTGATGTGAACGTCAATCGCGTTACTCCGGAGATTTTTCGGAAATATCCCACGGTCAACGATTTTGCCGCGCTAACCCCGGAGCAGCTTGAGCCTGACATTCGCTCCACGGGATTCTTCCGCAACAAATCCAAATCCGTTGTGGGCGCCGCGAAACGAATCGTGAGCGAGTTCGGTGGAAATGTTCCTGACAATATGGACGACCTCCTCTCCCTCCCGGGCGTCGCGCGCAAGACGGCAAATGTCGTCCTCGGGACATGGTTCAAAAAAGGCGTCGGGATAGTAGTCGACACTCACGTCTACCGGATCAGCCGCCGGCTGGAACTGACGAAACAGGATGATCCCAAGAAAATCGAGCAGGACCTGATGAAAGTGATTCCACCGGAGAAGTGGATTCTCTTTGCCCACCAGCTCATCTGGCACGGCAGAAAACTATGCATCGCACGCAAACCTAAGTGTGCGGAGTGCACGCTGGAAAACATCTGCCACGCCGCCGACAAGACTTGGACAACAGTGGAAACCCGCAAGAACGCCCGACCCTAGCGGCTGGCTCCTACGTTGGCACCTTCAAGATCAAATACCCGCCCAACAACACAAAAATCAGATCAGGAGACCACGCTGCCAGCGCCGGCGGCAGTTGGCTGATGTTTCCCATGGCCTCAAACATCTCCGAAGTCACCGAGTAAACCACGGCAATCCCAACAGCCGTAGCCACTCCGGCAAGCGCTCCCCGCTTCCCTCCGGAAAGCGAAAATGGGATCGCAAGCACCGCCATAACAAAAGTGATAATAGGAAACGCGAATTTCTTTTGCAATTGCACCCTGAGGCGGACCACGTCGAATCCGCTTTGCTGCAAATCATGAATGTACCGCCGCAGTTCTTCGTAATTCATCTCCGACGACTGTATGACTTCTTTCTGGAAATAAGCTGGCGGCTCGCTGATAGCGGCAAAAGTCGAGACATCGAAGGTGCGATATTTCTCGATCGCAGAACCATGAAAAGAACGTTCCCATCCCTTCGTACAAACCCAGCGCTGCAGGCTGTCGTCCCAGTGCGCGCGCTCGGCAAAAATCCTGCTCGTGAGCTGGAAGGTGGCGGGATCAAACTGGAAGACCGATAAGCCGCCAAACTGAGCGCGTTCCGGATCGAAGAGTTGGTAGTAATAGATCGTTGAATTCTGTCCAACTATCCACCGGCGGTCGGGATTTAAATAAGTCTGTGGCGGCTTTCCTTTTATGCGATTACGCAGCGCGTCCTGCCGTTTGTTAGCGTGAGGGAGATAGAACTGGTCAAAAAAGAAAAGCCCCGCCGCCAGCAAAGTTGAAGCGATAAGCAAAGGAACGATGATGCGATAAATGCTGATCCCCGTGGCCTTCATGGCGGTGATCTCGTTGGATCGCTGCATCCATCCCAGAGTGATGAGAATCGCGAGCAGAATGCCGTAGTGACTCGTGGTGTATAGGAAGTACGGAGTTACGTTAAATAAGTATTCCCCCACCACCACCGGCGAAATCTGGTTGCGAAGAATGTCGCCGAGAAGTTCGAATAGTGTAAACACCAAGAGCAGCATGATAAACGCGGAAAGCACGAGCCCAAGATTGACGAAGAACTCGCGCAGCACATAGTCGTCCAGTATCATGGGGAAGCGGGCGCTGAAAACACGCCGCCGCGAGACCGCCCGTTGAAATACATCTTCCGTACCATTGGCGCGAGGAGTTTTTCTCCTCTCCTTGAATCCGGCCTTAAAGGGATTCCAGATTCGCAGCGAACCAACTTCAAAGGGGCGCCGTTCGACTCTCCACAACAGGCACGCCCCGAATAGAAAGAACACGATGTCGGCAAGCCACACCCCTGCACCCGGTGAGATTCTGCCCTGCCGTGCCAGCGACACTCCCAAGAGCGACACGAAGTAGTAGGCGAAAACCAGCAGGATGGTCAGGACGAAGCCACTGGACTTGCCTCCTTTCTTTGAGGACAGCCCAAGGGGAATTCCGACGAGCGCTAACACTACGCACGCACTCGGCAAAGCGAACCGGCGATTCCATTCGATGTCATACCAGCGAGCCAACGCCGGATCACTCTTTGCTTTTGTCTTAACTTCAACCCGCAACTCTCGCGTGGATAATTGCGTTAGCGGCGCTGGCTCTTGTTCCCTAACATTTTCCGTTTGTGGCAGTTCAATTGGCCAATCGGTCTGTTGAAACGTCGAGACCTGATAGCGATCCGCAGAAGCTGGGTCGATTTCGTGCATTGAGCCATTCGTCAGGTGCAGATGCAAAGTTCGCGGACCCTCACTGACTAGAATTCCTTGCTGAGCCACGGTAATGCGCGGCGCCGACGGGGTGCTTATATCAGCGATAAAAACTCCCTTCCAGATTGCGGCACCCTGAGTGCCCTTTACATCCTGAACGTAGAGCACAAGTTTTGGAAAACCCTCATAGAACACCCGGGGTTGTATCTCAAAGGAGACTTGCGAGCCCTTTAGCCGATCCTGCAACCCAGCCAACGCCGCCTGAGATCGCGGCACCAGATAAGTGCCGTTGAACAGTGCCAGGAACCACGCAACCAGGACGAAAACAGAAATGAATCGAAGGAACGACCAAACCCCGATGCCGCTGGCTCGCATGGCGGTAATTTCACTGTCAGCAGCGAGGCGGCTAAAACCAATCAAAATTCCCACCAGCACGGCCATCGGGATCGTGTAGGTAAGGGTTGCGGGCAAGCTAAAGAAAAACACTTTCACTACTGCTGGGAGGGGAGCGCTGTTGCGAATTACCAGTTCGAGGATGTGCCCTAAATCCCGCGTAAACAGGATGAAGGTAAAGACTCCCAGCCCAATCAAGGCGTGTGACGTGATTTCACGCAGAACATAGCGGGTAAGAATTCGCATCAGGAGGAGCCAGAAAGAAAGTCTAGCACGGCAAAAATGGGCGAGTTTTCAATGGAATCCTCGAGATACAGTCGCATTTCTAGCGTTCCAAGACGGCTGATGGTCGTATTACTTGCGTAATGTGCGTCACCTTACTCCTACCATTAGGCTTAAAGAACAATTCTAAGCTTGGGAGACACGTATCTTCACCACAGAGATAAGCAACGGGACTCGTACCGCGTCCGCTCGCGCGTTTATCCACAGCCTGAATATTCTAATAAAGTATGTGCGCCTTTACGGCTTTGTCCACAAGCGCACAGAGGGGCAATTTGAGATTACGTGGAACGAGTTGCAGCAAGGTCTTCCCAAGGACCGCGATGGAAGCTTCCTCCTCGGAGTCTCCGAAAATCGCCTGCTGCTCGATGGCATCGCTCTGGAATCCGGGCAAGCCGAACAAAGTTTCGCGAAATTATTGACCACCGCTGGCCTTGCCAGCATTCAATTTTCCAACCAGGTGACGATAGAAGATTTTGCTCAACTAGTGAAGGCTTTCTCTACGGCAGGCTCCAAAGCCCAGGACGTCAGTAAGCAAATCAAAGACACTTTTGGAAACAATAAACAGGCCAGCATCCGAATCAACGAAGTTAAATTTGTGGCCGCCGATCCAGCTACCGGAGACATAAGCATAGCAGCGCAACTTGCCGCCCAATCCCTCGGCCCTGAATTCAAGCAATGGCTGAATGATCCACAAAAGCTCATGCAGTTGATTGCGGCTGCGGAAGGTGCTCGGAGTGGCGGTTCCAGAGGAAACGGTGCGGCAGAAGCCGGCTCCGCTCTGCCTCCGGGAAGTTTTCCAAACGCAGTGGGAGACCACTCATCTGCGGCAAATGGTCCGGGGACGTCTGGGGTTGGTGGCAACTGGACCAGCGGTGTCGTGCCGCTGCAAGAGGAAGAAGTCATCCAAGCGATTCGCCTGCTAACCAGATTCGGTGAAGTAGGAAGCGATCCTTCGGCCAAGCCCGAGCAGTTCCAGAGCGAACTGAACAAAGTAGATTCGAACACTAGACTCAACTTGCAACAGCTACTGCAAAGTCTATCGGCCAAAGTTCCGACTCACCGTGATGACACGCCGCTGTTGATGAGGGCCGCTGAACACATGGCAATTCGCTTTGCCTTAGAGCGTTTTCAAAAAGGCGAGGTAAAAGTCAACGCCGTCCATCAAATGCTCGAACATATGAGCCGTCAAATGGACAGCCTTCGCCAGATTTTGCGGCTGCAGGAAGACAAGATGAGTAAGGCGGGCATTTTGGTGGAGTCTCACGCCGACATTCTTGATCGAATGTTCTGGGCTGAGGTCCCCGACGCCGGCAAGAAGAGCGTTCTGCTCTCCGATGAAGCTCCTTGCGTTCCAGCTCGCAATGTCCGCCAGTTTGTCGAACTACTGCTTGAGCAGGACGACAAGGAAACAGCGACAGAGATTCTTCAGAACTACGCATCATGCCTAAGCGCTAAAGACCCCGAGCCTCGCCGGAAGATCGCGACGGGGTTAAGCCAATTGGCTGACCTTTTTGCAATTTGTGATGAAGGTTTATTAGGTGCCACTGTCCGCAAGCTCGCAGAAACTTTGGTTAAAGAGCCGGACTCTGAGTTGCAAAGCTTGCTGAGCGCGGCCTTCGTTCGACTCAGTTCAGAGGCCAGCGCTGTGAAACTTTACGGGGCGTTGAATGAAGTCTGCGATGCCATGGATGTTGTGGCGAAGCAGCGTCCTGTGCTTGCGGATGATTTGCGGCCCCGCATCGGGATCGAGAACCGCCTCCCTGAATTCCTCGAAGAAGCGTTACGTCTGCCACAAGTGCCAGCCGAGTTAGTGATGGTATTACGCCGCACTTCGCGGGCCGCTGTTGAGCATCTCGCCGACCGTTTTTTTCGTTGCATGCGACGCGACGAATGCGACCGCATGGTCAACCTGGTAAAAGATCTTGGTCCTCCGGGAATGTCTCACCTGCGGGAAATGCTGCGTATGGGGCCTCCACGCCAGGCGTCATCGGTCATTGGCCTGCTCAGCCGGCTCGATGTACCCACCCTGCTAGAACTGCTGCCCACGCGTCTGCCAGAGTGGAACCGCTTCTACCACGATTTGGTGGTCCGCCAAATTGCATATGGCGCCGCTTTCGATCGTGGACGCTCTCTATTGGAATTGATCGAAATTCTCGATCCCCTCGTTCTACCTCAGGCGCTGGACGAGATTGGCATGAGTGGAGACCGCTCCGCGGTTCCGCCACTGATTGTCATGGCCGAGTCCGGCGAAACCGAGGGTCGCTCGCCATTGCTTCAATTGAAGGCGGTGGAGTCCCTGGGAAGGTTGCGCGAAGGGGATTCCATCATGGTTCTCAGAAACCTTCTGGAAGCAAAAAAGATGTGGAAATGGGTCCATCCGCGCGAATTGCGGATTGCGGCCGCCCAGGCGCTGACCAAGATCGACCCCACATACAGCAGCAAGATCATGGCAGAAAGCGGCCTCGAGCCCGCAGAGCTGGCGGTAGCCGCATTGGACGCCGCACCGGCTTGTCCGTGGGTACGCCAACGCCGTTATGAACGGATTGTCCTGAGGAAACCGATATCAGCGACGATCAGCAGTTCGTGGGGAAAGTCCGGCATTTTAATCAACGAACTGAGTTTGGGCGGAGGCATGGGCACTAAGCAGGACAATCTAAGAGTCGGCTCGGAAGCCTCTCTCGATATGACCGCCGGCATGCGCCACATTCGCGCTGAGGTGTTGCTGCGCCGCGCTCGCGTCAATGAAGTAGGATTCGAAATCGTAAACACTGATCTGGAAAGTCGCTATCGCTTGCGTCGGGTTCTACTGGAAGCCATTGGGAAGGCTCCGGAAGATAAGAAAGAACAGTGGAGCGAGGCACGCAAGAACTGAGCTACATCGAAACCAGAAAAAAGCCTCTGCAAATGCAGAGGCTTCTCTCTTTGTAGTCGGTTTTATTTTACCTTCACAATAATGATCGCCAGAGTGTAGAGCGCCAGGGATTCGATCAGCGCCAGACCAAGAATCAGTGCGAACGAAATTCCCGGACGAGCCGATGGATTTCTGGCCAAAGCCTCCGTCGCCGCCGCCGTAGCGCGGCCTTGCCCAATACCACAACCGGCAGAAGCAATCGCCATCGAGAAACCGGCGCTAAGTGCCACCCAGTTCACCGGATTTGAAGTTCCTCCGCCCTGAGCGAACGCAGGAACGGCGAAACACATTACCGCCAACGCCATAAAAACATAACTCATAACACGCATCGTTTTTTCTCCTTCTATGAAATACCGCCAGTGGGTGGTTGACGTTACCGAACAAACGCCCTCACGCTGAACGGGTGCAACAAAAATCGGAGTTTGTGGCTCTGAGCAAGAACCGCTTACTCAAAACTGGGAACTAAGAACTGCCTTAGCTAATCCCGATTTCCGCTTTCATCTACGCTCAAGCAAATCTCAAATCGAAACTTGAAACCAGAAACTCGAAACTGCTTTCCTCAGTGCTCCTCCGCCACAGCTCCCGCGAGATACACCGTCGTCAGAAGCACAAAAATATACGTCTGCAGCAAAGCCACGAAAATGTGAAGACCCAGGAAAATGATAGGCACACCGATTGCGATCATGGAAAAAAATGCCATGATCACCAGGTCCCCGGCAAACATGTTGGCCCACAGCCGTATAGTGAGCGAAAGGACACGGGCCATATGGCTGATGATTTCAATCGGAAGCATGATTATCGCGAGGGGAATGCGTATCGCGATGGGGATGCTCGAATCCGACGGGCCCAAAAAGTGCGCCGCATAGCGCCCAATTCCCTTGCTCCGCACGCCCTGCCCGTTGTAGTAGAGAAATGCAAGAATCGCACATCCGAGCGGCACCTCGGGTGATGCGGTCGGCGATTCAAATCCGGGGATAAGACCGATTAAATTGGAAATTAAGATAAATACGAATAGCGTGGCTAGGAAAGGCGTGAAACGCTCGCTGTGATGACCAATAATTTCTTCGCTCTGTCCGTCCACAAAACCGCGAAGCACCTCGAAGGTGTGTTGCAATGGCCCTGGACTATCAACCGACAGGCTTGTCCGAACGAGGGCGAACATTAATACGAGGAGAAGAAACACCAACAATTCCATTGAGAACGCGTTGGTGATCGGCGCCTGCGGATATCTTGGCTCGATATGAAGGATCCGCAGGAATGCAGTCGCCGGGCCGGCAAAGAAGCGGTTGAGGATTTCGGTAAACCAAAGCTGTTCGGGCATGAAAAGCTGCTTGTCGCTCCTGGTCTCTTAGGGTAAATCTTTGCAGTAGTCAGATGCGGTGAACCAAAGCCATATACAGCTCGTACGCCGCCTCGCACAAAATTGCTGCGACGGGAAGAAATAGTCCCGCCAAAAAACCGCGAAGACTGGCTGGGTAACTGGTTAATATAACATAGGCCGCGCACGCGACTGCCAGGTACCGCAGCACAAAGCGCACGATAATCCCCTTCCCTGATTGTGGAACACCTGAAACCACAGTACGTTCGACAACTCCGGTCACCACGCGCTTCAGCAGATGAAAGTTCAAATATGCGACGCAGCAACCACAAGCAAGGCCGGCAGCTATTCGCCAACCCAAGAAGACCCATGTGAGCGCGCTCAGTCCCACGCCGAGGACGATCATTCCATGCCGAATGCGGTCAAGCGCGCCCTCGTGAAAGGAAGCGCCCGAAAGATTCGAGATCAAATCTGTATCCATATCGCCGAAGAAGCCTTGCCAAAAAACAGCCGCATCATTTTCCCGCTTGCCCGAGAGCATTTTCTATCGCGGCTTCCGCCAACGGTGCCATGATCTTGTAACCGGCGGCGTTAGGGTGCAGGCCGTCTTCAGTCAAATCTTTCTTCAACATTCCCTTGTCGTCCACCATCGCGGAGAAGTAGTCGAGATACACACAGCCATTTGCTCCACAATAAGCCTTCAGCCACCGATTAAGTTCCAGAATTTTATCTGGAGACCTCTGCGCGAAAAAGTCTTGAGCTCGTGGCGTGTAGTTATTCACGGGAAGCACCGAAGAAAAAATAAGACGGATCCCATGAAGGCCGGCAAGCTCCGCAAGGGTGGTGTAATTCGCTTCAATCTGCGACAAAGTCATCGGCCCAGTATTTCCCGCGATATCATTCGTGCCAGCCAGAATAACAACTACTTTGGGTTTCAACTCAATCACGTCCTCGCGGAAGCGGACCAGCATCTGCGGCGTGGTCTGCCCGCCGATTCCACGATTGACGTAGGGCCTGTCGGGGAAATATTCTGCCAGCTTCCAAATGTCGGTAATTGAATCGCCAAAAAATACCACCCGGGATTCGCCCGCGGCAGGAGCGGGCAAACTCGCGTTGGCCTCACGATAACGCGCCAGCTGGCCGAAGTCGTCGGTGAAGACCGCGACCCGCGACGCTCGATACTGGTCAAGACCGGCAAACCCTGTGGAGGGGATGGATGGTTGCTGGGCAACGGCAGAAAAAGCGAGGAGGAAGGTCGTGAATATCAGGATTCGGCGGACTGCTTGAGCTGCTTTTAAGTTCATGTTTTGGCCTCCTCCGGCAAACAGGATATCGCAATGCAGCAGCATTGAGAAAAATGGTCTTCATGGCATTACAATTCTGAACGGCATAAATGTGTATACTATATGTGTATACATTCGGAGGTTGATATATGGGAACCGCACGAGTTTTTCGCTCAGGCAACAGCCAAGCCGTACGACTGCCTAAAGAATTTCGCCTGAAAAGCAAGGAAGTGGAAATTTATCGGCGCGGCAAGGAGATCGTACTACGGGAAAAAGACGGTAGTATGACGCAAGCATTCGATCTGCTTGCCGGCTTGCCAGAAGATATCGAGATCATCAATCGCAAGAAGGACCGACCGCAGAAACGCAAGGGGCTATAGGTGGACGCCCAATATTTGTTGGACACCAACATCTGCATTTACATCCGGCAGGAAAGACCGGAGGCAGTTTTGCGGCGATTTCGCAAACTCCGCCAAGGGGAAGCCGTACTTTCCGTGATTACTTACGGGGAACTGCTCTACGGTGCTGCCAAAAGTAAACAACGCGTTGAGGCCCTCGATCGCCTGCGTGAACTTCTCCATTGGTTGCCCGCGCTTCCCCTGCCCGAAGCGGCCGCTGAAGCCTACGGGACAATCCGGGCAGAACTAGCATCGAAAGGCGAGATGATCGGAAACAATGACCTTTGGATCGCAGCGCACGCGATGGCAACGGGCTTGACGCTGGTTACTAACAATGAAAAAGAGTTCCGGCGCGTGCCCAGGCTCAAGATACAAAACTGGGCGGCATAGAAATCCTAGTCCATCCAGGAATATTCGATCCATTCTCAAAACATAAGCTTGGAGGAACGAGGGCCTCGCTTCATCTCTAACTTACTACGCAATAACTCGCGGAGTGCGGTTAGCTGTTCGGCCGACATTACCCGTGTGGGGATGATTCGGACAAAACCGTCCTTTTGATACAGCAAAATCAACCCCTCCCCCTCCACATATGACCCGAAATCGCCCCAACTCCTGGAAATTCTTACCGAAGTGTCATCAAATCTCAGCGCTTGCTCTGAAATCTCGAGCCTATAGTCGGCCGCGACTCTCTCTGGGACTTCCACGGCGCGTGGCGCTAATTTTCCAAAAGAACGCAACGCGTAGCTCACCAACGGAATTGATAGGAGGAGAAGAATAATCCCGTCTCGGTAGCGCCTATCAAGCGCCGCATAGAGTACGCCCGCGCAGAGGAAGAACGCGACTAACAACTGCACCACACCATAAAAGCGATTAGCCCGGGGCATTTTGGATACTCGCAAGAAATTCCCGAGATCCTCAGGGATGTATTTGTAAGTGATCTGAATCAAACTGTTCTTTTAAGTAATAGCTCGCACCGCTCCATTACATCCCATCATAATTCGGGCCCCCACCACCTTCCGGCGGGACCCATGTGATGATCTGATACGGATCCTGGATATCACACGTTTTGCAATGCACGCAGTTTGACGGGTTCAAGCTGATGCGTTTCCCACTCGGCTGCTCGGAATCGTCCGCCATTTCGTAAACGTTCGCCGGACAGAAATTCTGGCACGGGCTGCCGAATTCCTTGACGCACCGGGTGTTGCAAATATTTGTGTCGCTGATGATCAGATGGGATGGCTGATCTTCTTCGTGCCGGGTTCCAGAGTGATAAAGATCGGTCAGCTTATCGAACGTCAGCTTCCCGCCGCCTTTTGCTGGACCAAGAAGATGCGTTTCCGCTCCACCATCCGCTGGTAGATCGGCGAGCTTCTTCATTCGCGCGAATCCCGGCGTCGCGGGATAGCGATTGCGCAAGCCTCGTCCGCCAGTAAATTGCTGCAACCCAGCGTGAAGCATTCCCTGCCAAAAACCGTGCTCGAATCCCTGATGAAAGTTGCGCACTTTCCAAAGCTCTTCCTTGATCCAACTATCTTCCACACGCTTTTGAAAGTCGCTCAGCTTCGTGGCCGAGAAGTCCGAAGACTTCAGCGCCTCGAAAGCAGTTTCGGCTGCCAACATCCCGCTCTTGATCGCTAGATGAATTCCCTTAAGGCGCTGCGAATTCAAGAATCCAGCCGAATCGCCGATGATCATCCAGCCAGCGCCCGCCAGCGGTGGGAGCGCCCACCATCCGCCGTAGGGAAGCGACTTCGCGCCATAACGAATCATCTTCCCGCCTCCGAGCAGCTTTGCCACGAACGGATGCTGCTTGAAATCCTGAAGCACGTGTTGCGGATCCAGGCGCGGATCCGGATAGTCGAGTCCAGTCACGAACCCAAGCGAAACCACATCATCTTTTCCGCCGTAGATCCACGCACCCCCAAATTCTTTGGAAGTGAGCGGCCAACCCATCGTGTATATAACTTCGCCCTGGACGATTCTTCCGGCGGGAACTTCCCACAATTCCTTTATCCCCTGACCGTAGGTTTGCGGATTGCGGTTCTTGCCTAAATCAAATTTCGTGATGAGCTGCTTTGTTAACGAACCGCGAGGCCCCTCGGCAAGAATGACAATCTTTGCATTGAGATCGTATCCCGGCTCGAAATTAGATTTTGGTTGATTCTGCTTATCAACGCCCTTGTCATCCGTGCGAACGCCAGCCGCGCGATTGCCGTCGAATAGCAGTTCTGATCCTGCGAATCCCGCAAAGACCGTTATGCCGGCCTCTTCGACCTTGGTACCCATCCACTTCACAAACCGGTTCAGTGAAATCACGTAGTTCCCGTGATCGCGCAAAGGAGGAGGAGTGATAGGAAACTTGAAGTTGTTCTTTTCGGTCAGGAAATAGACTGATTCTTTGATGACCTCCGCATCAAGCGGAGCCTCTTTTTCGAACCCGGGAAGCAATTCGCGCATGGATCGCGGATCGAGAAGCGCTCCCGATAGACAATGCTGGCCGATCTCTCGAGCTTTTTCCAGAACGTAAACATTTTCTTTGCTGAGTGTCGAATTCGGGTTGTCAGCATTGTGCTGATCGATAAGTTGAGAAAGCCGGAGAGCGCAAGCCATCCCGGATGGTCCGCCGCCAACAATCACAACATCGGCGGGCATCTGCGGACGTTCAATGTTTTCGAGAGGCTTGCGGAAGATCAGCATTATCGTTCAGCTGAGCGAAAAGGATCAGGAACCCTTAGTTGTTTGCAAATTCTGATTGCTGTGGGATTCTTGACTTCGCGGTGCCGGGGCACGGTGCTCGTGCATTGAGCCGCGGGATTATAGTAAACCGTGTGATTAGATCCCTCACGGATGAGCACACAGCCATTTGATTCTAAGTGACGAATCAAATCAACTCGCTTCACAGATCAGGCCACTGGGACCGTAATCTTTTCGCGAGCAACCTTTTTCCCCTTATGTGTTTTGCTGGCTAGCTCACGATTGGCCTCAAGCAGAATCTCAATCGCATCACGTAGATTCTCGCGAGCCTCTTCCAGGGTATTCCCTTCAGAAATCGCGCCCGGTAATTCCTCTGCATACGCGACGAAGCCGCCGCCTTCCGACTCCGGAACTTCTTCGTAGACAGCACTAAGAGTCAAGCTCATGGAGGTATTTTACCGGGAACCCGGACTATTTAAGCCCAGAAACTTTTTCGAGGCCTATCCTCCCGCTTTTGCCTTCTTGATCTCCTCAACCAGCGGCGGCACTACATCAAATAAATTCCCAACAACCGCATAATCCGCAATCTCGAAAATCGGGGCCTCGGAGTCTTTGTTGATCGCGACGATGGCTCGTGCGCCTTTCATCCCAACGATGTGTTGAATTGCGCCGCTGATCCCCAAGGCAAGATACAGCTTGGGTGCTACCGTTTGACCGGACGATCCGATTTGGCGATCCATTGGAAGCCATCCCGAATCGCAAATTGGACGTGAGGCCGCGATTTCCCCGCCCAGCGCGTCCGCAAGCTGCTTGGCAATTTCGATATTCTTCTGCTCTTTGATGCCCCTGCCCACAGAAACTATGATCTCCGCCTGCGTTAAGTCGATGGCCTGTTTCGCCTCTTTGAATACTTCCTGCGGCTTGGTACGAACGACTCCATCCGCAATTTCCGCATTGACTACCTCGACAGATGCAGCAGCAGTTCCGGCTTCAACTTTGTCCCCTCGAAATGCCCCGCTCTGAAAGGTCACGAACCAGGGCGGATTACAAGCAAAGCTGACGTCGGCGGCAAATTTGCCCTGGAACATCTGCCGCGTAAACAAGAGCCTGTCGCCATCTTTTTTATAACCAACGCAATCGCTGATCACAGTGCTTCCCATTACAGTGGCGAGTTTGGGGATGAAATCGCGAACCTGATACGTGTGCGGAAGAAGAACCAGTTTCGGCTGCCGGGACGTTAGAAACTGCCTTAACGCAGCAACGAAACCGTCAGGGGTGTAAGGCTCGAGCTTCGACGACTCAACCGCGTAGACTTTGGAAAGTTTCTTAGCTGCCACTTCGGTGGCGAGGCTTCCAGTGCCACTTCCCACGACGGCAGCCTCGAGTGCCCAACCGGTTTCCGCGGACAAGGCTTGCCCAGCGGCGAGAGTCTCCGAGGAAACGCGGCTGAGTTTACCTTGGCGTTGTTCGAGGACCGCTAGAATTGTCTCGGGCATAATCTGCACGTGTGGCGCGGGCAGTCTTGCCCGCGAACCTGTCAAAGCTGCAAAATTTGAATGAGCACCTGCCCCTCGCGGGCGAGAGCCCCGGCGCCACACCGGCTAGTCTGTTAAGCTTCCGCGTTTGTGGGCGCCCATTCCAAGCAGGATCAGGCCCAGAGTCCCCTGCCCAAGCACCCACCACATCCACATGTGGGACCCGCTACGCAGGCCGACATAAACAAACGAACATAGAATGAATGCGAACCAGAGCAGCAGTTTGCCGGCCGTCATCATTACCGAACCGACGCGCTCTTCGCCAGCCATCGCCGCTTCTTCCCTTCTTAGCAAATCTTTTCCCGCCATAGTTATTTAGACGCCGCCGAATCGCTCGATTACAGCACGTGGACTTCATTGCGCAACTTGTCCACCAGCTTCTTGGCGATTTCAGAAGGCGTCCCCTCCAGGTATTCAGTATTTTTGATTTTCTCAGGAACGTACATGCGTTCAATTTTCTGCAAATTATCAGTTACGGCAGACTTCACTTCATCGAATGAAACTTTCCGCAACGGCTTGTTCTTCGCCTGTTTGATGCCGATGAGCGTGGCATAGCGAAGTTTGTTGATGCCGGACTGAATCGTGAGCACCGCCGGCAATGGAATATCCACGTGCTGGAAATATCCAGCTTCGAGTTCACGCTTCACGCGGATGCCAGCGTCATTCTTCTCAATCTGCATGATGATGGTCGCATGCGGCCACCCGAGCAGTTCCGCGAGAATTACTCCGGTTTGCGCATATCCATAATCGTCAGATTGAAGTCCGGTGAAAATCAGATCGAATTGTTCATCCTTAATCGCTGCGGCTAATGCGCGCGCGGCGTTGAAGGCATCCAGCTTTACGAACGCATTGTCTTCCAGATGAATAGCCCGGTCAGCACCCTTGGCTAGTGCTTCCCGCAAAACCTGTTGCGAGCGCGCCGGACCGGCGGTGATTGCAACCACTTCTCCGCCGTGTTTTTCCTTCTGCCGCAGAGCCTCTTCGAGCGCGAACGCATCGGGCTCGTTGACTTCGTACGAAATGTCTTCGCGAATCCACGTACCGGACTCGTTCAACTTTAGCGGAGCGTCCTTCTGAGGCACCTGCTTGATACAAACCAATATCTTCAACCGGACTCTCCCCGTTCAAAACCCTAAATGACGATTCGGACCCGCGACAACACGGCATCCGACTCAAGCAAACCCGTCAGTATAGATGAGGAAGCAAAAACAAACGAAATGAAGAAAGAACTAGGCGTCTACCAATTCTCTATCCTCTATTGGCTCGTATTCCACGATGTATCCCGCCACCGCGCTGGCTGCCACGGTTAGCGGGCTTGCGAGATACATTTGTCCCGGTCCGCTGCGGCCGGGGAAGTTGCGGTTCTGGGCGCTGATAACAACTTGATCAGGCCGGGTTGTGACTCCCGGACCCGCATTAATGCAGGCGCCGCAACTGGGCTCAATCACGTGCGCTCCCGCTCTGTTGAAAATTTCCAGATAGCCTTTCCTCACGCAGTAATCTCTCGTCTCCTGCGAGCCGAACTGGATGTAAAACTGCACCGAAGCCGTCACCCGCTTGCCTCGCTTCAGCGCGTCGGAAAGAACTTGAGCATACATATCCATGTCTTCATTCTTCCCGGCAGTGCAAGTCCCCCCATAAGCTAACTCGATAGGAACCGGCGTATTTAACTCACGAATAAACTTGCCGTTTCCGGGGTCGCCCGGCGTGGCCACCATCGGCGTAATTTCCTCGGCATTCATTTCGATCACATGTGCGTATTGCGCGTCTGGATCGCTATACAGACCCTCGATCATCGACGCCGCCTTCTGGCGACCCATCCCTCGCCGCTCCATCAGGAACTCAATCGCTTTGCCGTCGGGAGCAACGATTCCCGTGAAGCCGCCGATCTCCGCAGCCATGTTCGTCATGGTCGCACGCTCGTCAACGCTGAGGTCTTCAATTGCTTCCCCGGAATATTCAATTACCTTTGCCAGAGCTTTGCCGCTTTTGATGTAGTCCATTCGCAGCAATGCGAGAATGAAATCTTTGGCCGTCACGTTGGGATGCTTGCGCCCCCGGATCATCACTCTGACCGATTCAGGAACGCGCACCCGCACATCTTTTGTGATCCACGAATTGAAAACGTCGGTCGTCCCAATTCCAAATGCCACGCAGCCGATAGCGCCCGAGTGCGGAGTGTGTGAATCCGAACCGACAATTAGTTGTCCCGGTAACGCATAGCTCTCCAACACAACCGAGTGGCAGATGCCTTCGGATCCTTTGCGGTCCTTCAGCTCGCCGTGCAGCCGGATCCCTCGTTGTTCAGCGAACTCTTCCTGTTTGAGTTTGAGTTGCGTGGCCAGATCGAGCAACCCCATCTTGCGCTTCTGTTCGGAAAGGACTTCGTCTAAAAACGTCAGGTGGTCGCGGAAGAATAGGACTGAAGACGCATCGTTGACCGGCGCGTCGCGCCCGACCAATTGATTGAAGAAGATCGCCGCCATCGGCGTCACGTACTCGTGACTAAAACGAAGGTCGGTACGCGCGAAGCCGGAGTCGCCTGGCCTAACCGCAGGAACTCCGACGTTGTGGTTTGCATCCACCATATGCCCGGCAAAAATCTTTTCTGCCATGGTCATGGGGCGAGGCTTCGTCTCAATTAGCGGCAGAAATACTTTGCCTTGAAGACGCGCTACGTTGAAATTAAAGAGACCGCCATGCTCAATGATTTGGCGTGTAATTTCATCTTCGCCCTGAGTGAACTCAGAAAGCGGAATCTCCTCTCCTTCTCGAATCCTGTCGATAAGAGAAAAATTCGTAGATGTAAGAACGCCAAGATTTTGGCAATTCTGCTTGTAGATACGCTCAATATTTTCGGCGATAACGATCTGAATTCCGGCGCTTAGTTCGGCGTAGGGGGATTGTTCGCGGCTGGAGCCTTTCCCGCGGCGCTTTCCGCTAACCGCGGCAACGAAGCCTCCTTTTTTAACATCGCTTCTTCCTATTGGGTTTTCATCCCCACACTTCAAACCGGTGTAAGGAAACTCTCCCAGCGTTTGATCAAAGAAAAAACAAATGTGCGCGGGAGTAATCTCGTCGGTGGAAATATCGTCGCGCAATTTCGGATTGTTAGCAGGATTGTGTGTGTCCCACGGTAAATCCTCTCCCGCCAACTGTCGCTTGATTAATGCAGGATCTTCTGTGAGGAATAGGATGCGTCCCTCAAGCCGAACCCGGTTGGGACGCTTCTCGATGTTGCGGTCGAGCAACGACGTGATCATCGGAGGACCTACGAGCGTCTGGATTGGTTGGCCAACCCATCGCTCTAATTCCATTGTATCGTTATCGCCTGGAAAAGATGGGGAGTGCCTAACTTCCAGTCAGGCCGATGGTTAGTCTTGCGTCCTTACGGCCCGACCGAAAGTCGGGCCCTTTCCCTGTCAGTGATGCCCGGTTTTGTGGTCATACTTCTCGCCCGCCGGAATCGCTACTGCCAAGCGATTTTCCTTAGGCGCAAGCGGACAGGTAGCATACGGAGTGACGGCACAAGGCGGGCTGTGAGCGCGATTGAAGTCGAGTACAACGCTGCCGTTCGCAACAGGATCCGTTTCCAGAAAACGGCCGCCCGGATACGTGTCGGTCTTACTTGTGAGATCGTTGAACACGAAAAAAAGACCTTTCGAAGGATCGCCACCTAAATCAGTCAGGCTGACATCTTGACCATTAATCTTAAAATGCGCTTCTCCGGTTACGGGAGTTGGCGTTATATCCCCTAAAACATTAGGCACGTCAACGGTCTTCTTTCCATCCGAGGGCACCCAAGTGGCTGCCACGATGTAGTTGGTATTCAGTGGGAAGAATACGGGGCCACGATAATCCCGCGCGGCCTGGCTCTTGAGATCCTTCACGCGGAGGCCGATGCGGTCACCGCGCTTGATTACGCGCATCCGGAGACTGCCGATTTCAAGCACCGTCGGATGTTCGGTTGCATCCGATTGCAGTTCAGCCCCAGCCGTGGACTTCCCGTCGATACTGGCTTGTACTCCAGGCAGAATCTTCACTATCACCGTCTGGCCGTTGAAATCGAACGATCCCGCGTGAGCTGGAACACCGCCATTGGCCAGAACAATTTGATTTCCTGGGTCGCTCCCAAAGGTGTTGGTACCGGGCTTAAGCCAAAACAATCCTGCCAGCGAGAGCCAGTTCTGTCTCAGATCGTCCGTTAACTCCACTTTCCACTTTTCGAATGCACCGCGGTACGCCGCGTCCGGCGCGCCATTCGGGGCAGTCTCCCCCGGACCCGCAGTGCAATACGACGCCGCCAGCAACAACGCGACCCCAATTGCCACTCCCTGCAGCGACTTCATACTTCGCAGAACCTCCGTTGTCACCTTACTTCTTTGATTTACCCAGCTGCCGGACATACGCTACGAGTTCATCGATTTGCGCGCTCGACAACTGCGCCGAGAAAGCAGGCATATTCCCTTCGCCGGCCGTAATAATGTGTTTCAACTCCGCATCGCTCTTTTTCTGCACAATTGCAGAGTGGAGATTGCGGGCTTTTAATTGCTTGCCCATGGTGGTGTTCCCGGTCGCATCGGTTCCGTGGCACAAGACGCAATGGGACTTAAACACGTTCTCCCCCGCCGCCGTGGAGTCAGTCCCGGCAAACGATGCGGCGGACAAAAACCAAACTGCCGAGAAACACCCTAACCCTGCCTTGCATAAAAACCTAAGACCGTTCATGTCGTCTATGGCTCCTCTTGGCTTCCGGCACGTCATTAAAGATAAACCAAATTAAAGATAGCGAAGACTAAGAAACGTAATCAGCCATTGCAACTAATCGTTGCTATCGAAAGAATTCGGGCCAAGCGCGAGACAAAGGTCACCGGGTCAGCCGCTAATTTATTAGAATGCAGGTAATGGTCTCGTCGTCCAAAACAATCGAGAAATCACCGGTCCTCGGTTACCACGGCGGAGGTTTCGCCTTCCCACCAAACAATGGAGCGGGAGGAGATGGCGACGGTGGTGACAGCTCGCCTGATTACGAACGGCGTTTGCGCCGTGCCCGGCTGGGACTGATTTTTGCAACGGCCCCCATCCTGATGTTGTTTCTTACCTTCACGACGGTATTTGTTATTAGGCATGGGACGTCCACGTTCGACGAGCGCACCAACACCTACGGGCGCGACTGGATACGGGTAGCGTTGCCCACTGGCCTTTTGTTGATAAACACGCTCGTGCTATTTACCAGCAGTATTACCGTCGAAGTAGCGCGGCGGCTGATCGCGCGGGATGTTACGCTAGCGCCACTGCGATCAATTCCGGGCATTTTGATCGGCGGAGAACGCGGGTCCACCTGGCTGGCAGCGACAGCGCTTCTCGGAGCCGCATTCCTTTGGGGACAATGGATGGCGTGGCGAGAGCTCCTCGCCAAAGGTTTTTCTTTTGCTTCCGGCGCCAGTAGCTCGTTCGTTTACCTTTTGACGGCGACGCACGCGGTCCACTTAGTGGGGGGCTTGCTCGTATTGCTCTACGCCGTAATCAATTATGTTCTTCACCGGCCGGTCGAGGCGAGGCACATCATTGTCGATGTGACCGCGTGGTACTGGCACTTCATGCTTTTCTTGTGGATCGGAATCTTTGTAATGCTGGAAGTTATGCGATAACGGAAGTGGTAAATATCGGCCTTCAGCGCAACCGGCCTAACTTATCCATCGGCCAATATCCGAAGACGGCCTTCCCATAAATGAAACTCGCATTGACCGGACCAAAATCCCGGCTATCGTTTGACAGGCTACGGTGATCCCCTAAGACGAAATAACAGCCGGGAGGGACTACGACGGTTTTATACGACCGCTCATCCACGTACGCTGGTGGAATGTAGTCTTCGTCGAGAAGGTTTCCATTCACATAAACTTGTCCGCCGTCGATGCGGATGCGATCTCCCGACAGTCCTATAACGCGCTTAATAAAACTCTTCGAAGGGTCTCGCGGATAACGGAAGACAACAATATCTCCCCGCTGTATCGATTCCAACCTGTAGACAAATTTATTGACGAAGATGCGCTCCTGATCATCGAGGGAAGGCATCATGCTGGTGCCCTCAACTTTGACGGGCTGGTAAAGAAAAATAATGATGAAGGCCGAAATTCCGAGGGAAATAATTAAGTCCCTAAGCCAGACAGACACAATTGGCCTCTTGGGGACGAGGGCGGTTCGCGCCGGTGGCAGGTCCTTAATCGCTTCGTGGTCCGGCATCAACTTCAATTCTAACTGATGCGGTGCGGGATTGAGTCCTGTAGCCCGCTTGTTCAGTTCTCTCCAAAGTTACTTTTTGAATAAATTCTCGAAAGCCTGTTTAGCGTCCGCTGGGCGCGCGGAGATGGGAGTGGACGTTTGTTTTTCAACCCTCACGCTAATCGAATAGAAGGTGCACGAATTAAGCTGATCTTTGCGAGGTACGCGCTCTTTAATCGGTTGCGTGCACTCAAAGCGGCTTGCGGGGTCAAAATAGGTGCACTGCTTGCACGAATGAAGTTCGAAGTCACACTTCGGACATTTTCCGACCGGCTCAGGCAACGAATTGAGCAGCGTCCCACATTGTCCGCAGCGCGATACCGTATGGGTTGCAGCAAGCTGTAGCAGCCGCGGGCCGAAGTGATCACCTTTTGCAGGCTTCGTCTCCGACCTGTCAGAGGAAGGTTTTTGGCGTTCGCCGCGATCGCGATCCTGATAGCCATGCTGGCGATATTTCTGTTCTGACAAAGAGTCTCCTGTTTGCGGATATTGTCTCGCGCCGCGTCGGTCGCCGCAAGTGCACGGAAGTGCCGTGGGCAAAGACTCCCCCGCCACGCAGTCTTAACAAACAAACATCTTACAAACTCCAGACTTGCGCGTGACATCGCGTGGCCATGCTCCGAATTACCGTACACCCGGAGCCTCGGCAACAAAAATCGTTTACGAATTTGGAGCGTACAAATGAAAACAGAAAATTCTCCCTCTCCTCTCTTCTCTGACACTACTGATCAATCCAAAAACAAATCATCCATTCGCAGCATCGTTAACCGGCGCTCTTTCCTCAAGAAAAGCATGGTCGCCGGAGCTACCGCAACCGTCGGTGCCGGTATCTTGGGAAACGGAGTGTCCGCCTTCGGGCAATCCAAAAGCAAAGGCCCCGCAATCACCACGGGCGATATAGCGATTCTGCGGTTTTTGGCCGCAGCTGAACTTATAGAAACCGACCTCTGGCTGCAATATACCGAGCTGGGCGGCACACAAGACGGCGAGGAGCAAGGCCTGAACGGCGGAAGCCCTCAGTACATGGCCGCCCTTCAGATCCTTGACGGTGACATGCCCCAATACATTCACGACAACACCGACGACGAAATCAGCCACGAAACGTTCATCAACGCGTACCTGGTTTCGAAGGGAGCCGACCCGGTCGATTTGGACGCATTTCGCAACCTGCCAAGCAGCAAGGCTACGGGAGCGAAGAATTTTGGCCGGCTCACTAATCTCACGCAGCTCACGGTCGACACCAGTTTCTGGACGAGATATCGCAGCAGTACTCAAAATCCCGACCTCGACAAAGTTGTCTTCCCGCAAGCCGTCACCATCGTCAATCGAACCGCCATTCCAAGAACCGATGACGACCTCGTCGGCCCCGCATCGGTTGCGCCCTTCGACATTCCCGACCATCTCAAAGCAATCGCTTTCACGGCGGGATTCCACTTTTGCGCCATCGAACAGGGAGGCACCAGCCTTTACCCGTCGCTGGCCCAGAGAGTGACGAACCTGGAGGTTTTGCAGATATTGCTGGCCATTGGTCCCACCGAAACTTGCCACTTCCAGACTTGGCAGGACAAGGCGGGGAACACCGTGCCGTTGACGGATGTCGACCCTATAACCGGAGCATCAGTCACCTTCCCGGATCTAACTGCGGATATCCCGCAACCGGAGTCGCTGCAGTCCAACCTGATCATGCCGGAGCCAACAGACTTCATTAGCCATAACTTGCCGCCATGTTCAGTCATTCGACCAATCAAAACAACTGGTGCCGCGATGGGGGCCGCCAAGGGTCTAACCGCGAGTGGACTCTTCACCGGTCAGTCGCCGGACTTTTTCCGGGCCCTTCACAAGCTCGCGGCAGAGGCGGACGCGGCCCAGCGCGGTGTTTAACGGTGGCGGCATCATGATGTGACGATGTCTCCCTGGCAAGCGCTGTAGCGGGGGTTACGGCGCTTGCGTTTTCATTGATTCAACGGCTCGATCGATTGAGGAGAACTTATGTTTGAAGGATTGTTTCAACCCATGCATCTACTGGTCATTTTCGGGATTGCTTTGTTTATCTTCGGCCCCAAGAAGCTTCCGGAACTGGGAAAAGGAATCGGAGAAGGCATCCGAGGCTTCAAGGCAGCGATCAAAATAGAAGAAACCGCAAACGGCGACAACAACAGTCCTAACAAAACAATGCAACTTGATTCTACTTGTGAAGGGCCCGACCGTGAGTTGCGCCGAAGATCGATTTAGCGGCACGCGCGGCCTGACTGAGTCGGGCCTCTCGCAATCCACAATCCTTGAGTGTTCAGCATTGAGCCCAACACTGACTGCTAAGTGCTGAATGCTGCCTTTGTTATAATCCGTCCACGCTTCCCATTTGACAGCTTTTTGACTTAAATGACCGAGCCGTCCACGCCCTTGATGCGGCAGTACGCCGCCATTAAAAAGGAGCATCCCGCCGCTCTTTTATTCTTTCGCCTCGGCGACTTCTACGAACTTTTCTTCGACGACGCGGTTCTTGCCTCGCGTGAACTTCAAATCACCTTGACGTCCCGCAATAAAGAAAAAGGACTCGCCGTGCCCATGTGCGGAGTCCCGCATCATGCCGCCGACGGTTACATCTCAAAGCTCGTGCGCAAAGGATTCAAGGTCGCCATCTGCGAGCAAATGGAAGATCCCCAGCTCGCCAAGAAACTGGTTCGGCGGGAGGTCACTAGAGTTGTAACTCCCGGCACCGCCGTCGATTCCTCGCTAAGTTCCGAAGAGAGCAATTTCCTCGCTGCTGTGGCTCAGAGTGAAGGGCGCGCTGGATTTGCGGCGCTAGATTTATCCACCGGCGAATTCCGGGCGACGGAGTTTCAGGGCGAAGATGCGGGGGCAAGAATTCAGGAAGAGCTCCAGCAGTTGCGCCCAAAAGAAGTTCTCTACGGATCGGCCGCTCCACTCTTCGCTTCGAGACAACAGCAGAATCCGACGGCAACGGGGCCCGCGGGAGGGTACGCGGAGACTCCCCTGGACGACTGGATTTTTGCTCCCGACCACGCCATCCCGTTACTCGAAAACCATTTCGGAGTGCTATCGCTTGAGGGTTTCGGTCTAGCGGCCAAGCCTGCCGCCGCCTCGGCAGCGGGAGCAATTCTCTACTATGTGCGGGCGACACAACGCGGCACTCTCAATCATGTAGATCGCGTCGGATTTTACGAGCGGCAAGATTGCATGATTCTCGATGCGGTTACGGTTCGCAATCTGGAATTGATCGAACCACTTTTTGCCGGAACCGATGCAGGTGTGACTCTTTTTCGCTGCGTCGACAACACCAGCACTCCCATGGGAAAGCGCCTGCTACGGTCGTGGCTGCTGCGCCCGTCGATCAAACCTGCGGAAATAAATGCCAGACTGGACGCGGTGGAAGCACAAGTGAAGGACATCGTCGCCCGGGAAGAATTGCGACGCGCGCTCGATGGGATTCTCGACCTCGAGCGTTTACTAAGCCGCGTAACCCTCGAAACCGCGAATCCGAGAGACATGCTCGCACTGGCAGCTTCGCTCGAGAAAATTCCCAACGTGCGTCTAGCTCTGAAACGCTTTCGAGCCGAGCGATTGCAATGTCTACACGATTCGATAGATGAACTGGATGACCTGCGGAAAAGAATTCACGGCACAATCGTCCCCGAACCGCCTATCTCTTTCAGTGATGGAGGAGTGATCCAGCCCGGCCTAGACGCAGAGTTGGACCAACTGCGCGACCTGAGCCGCAACAGCAAGCAGTTCCTTGCGCAGATCGAACAGCGGGAGCGGCAGCGCACCGGAATTACATCCCTGAAAGTAAAATTCAATTCCATCTTCGGCTACTATCTCGAAATCACGAAAGCCAACCTGCATCTCGTGCCGGCCGATTACGAACGCAAGCAGACGCTGGTGAATGCCGAGCGCTTCGCCACTCCCGAGCTGAAAGAATACGAATCGAAGATTCTCGATGCACAGGAGAAGATCGTCGAGATCGAGCGTCGATTATTTGTCGAGCTAAGGTCGGCGATCGCTGGTGAAGCTCGGCGCATCCGCCAGACCGCGCTGGCGCTTGCCGAAGTCGATGTGCTCGCGAGCTTTGCAAACGTCGCGGCGCTGCGAAACTATTGCCGTCCCACATTCGACGACAGCGCCGAGATCCAAGTCATTGGTGGACGCCATCCCGTAATCGAACACCAGGAGATCGCGGGAGGCAGTGACCGCTTCGTCCCCAACGATCTCTATTTGAATTCGACCACTCACGCTGTGCTGGTCTTGACCGGGCCGAATATGGGAGGCAAATCAACTTATCTGCGGCAAGCTGCGTTGATGGTGATTCTCGCTCAAATGGGATCGTATGTTCCCGCGAAGTCCGCCCGCCTCGGATTGGTAGATCGAGTGTTCACTCGCATCGGTGCCAGCGACAATCTGGCCCGCGGCCGCTCGACCTTCATGGTCGAGATGACGGAGACTGCGGCCATCCTGCACACTGCCACAGCGAAATCGCTAATTCTGCTGGATGAAATCGGCCGCGGCACATCCACCTATGATGGATTGGCCATCGCGTGGGCGGCTGTCGAATACATTCACGCGCGAACTAGGGCGAAGACACTCTTTGCAACTCATTACTTCGAGCTGACCGAACTCGCAGAGCGACTTTCTGGAGTGAAGAATTATCATGTTTCGGTAAAAGAGACTGGAGGCGGAATCGTATTTCTGCGGACGGTTGAACCCGGCGCTGCAGACCGCAGTTACGGAATCGAAGTCGCAAAATTGGCGGGACTGCCAACTGAAGTAATCCAGCGAGCCCGCGAAGTCTTAGCGGAACACGAAGATGCTGAACAACGTCTGGCGGCTCAATTAGCAAGCGACGCTTCCCGTCCGGCGCCCGCTGCGCAATTGACAATCTTCACCGCACTTTCGCAACCCGTGTTGGAGCGCTTGCGCGGAGTGGACTTGAATCGCCTGACGCCGCTGGAAGCCCTGAATCTTCTGGCGGAACTGAAGAAGCAAACTGATTGACTTTCGCGTTTGATCGAAATTTTGTTCCACGTGCCAAAAACCCAAAAAACTGACGCCAATCGCAGCCGTGCCAGCCAGACGTTCATCATTGGCTTTGACGGCATTGAAATTTCTCCGGCACTCCGTTCCTTGCTCACAAAATTGCAGCCATCCGGGGTCATTCTGTTTGCCCGGAATATTGTTTCCGCGGAGCAAACTCACAGACTTCTCAAAGATTGCCACGCCTGCGTCACAACTCCCCTGTTCAGCTGCGTGGACATGGAGGGTGGCAGAGTCGACCGCTTCCGCGCCCTGAACGGCGGAACGCCCTCAGCGGCGGATGTTTTTGCGGCTGGAGATCGCAAACTGTATCGGAAACACGGTTCCGTCATAGGCGGATTCTGTCGCGCCTTGGGATTTAATACCGACTTCGCTCCCGTGCTGGACCTGGCGTTTGAAGCTTCGCGAAGTGTTATGAGTTCGCGCGCGGTCTCTGCCGATCCCCGCGAAACTGCTGTCTACGCCAGCGAATTTCTTTCTGGACTGCGGGACGCGGGAGTTCTAGGTTGCGGCAAACACTTCCCTGGTCTCGGCGAAGGAAAACTCGATTCCCATCACCTACTTCCGGTGATCGATAAGCCGCTAAGAAAACTTTGGGCCGAAGACATCCTTCCCTACCGGATTCTGCGCCGCCAGATGCCTTTCGTGTTGATTTCGCACGCCAGCTATCCCGCCGTTACCCATGACGGCAACCCAGCGTCGCTGTCGAAAAAGTTAATCACAGATGTCCTGCGCAAGCGCCTCGGTTACAACGGCTTGGTTGTCTCTGATGACTTGGAAATGGGCGCTGTCTTGAAAACCCTGCCCATTGCAGAAGCCGCCATTGCCCACATACGCGCGGGCGGCGATCTATGCCTAATTTGCCGCACGGAAGACTTGATCGTTAGCGCGTATGAGGCAGTTGTGAAAGAGGCTGAGAAGGACCGCCGCTTTGCAGTGCAGTTAGACAAAGCATCAAAACGCGTGAGCCGGTTGAAAAAGAAACTCTTAGCTTCAATCGCGTGGAAGTTTCCCTCCGCTCCCACGCCAACTAAGCTCGATCGCCTCAACCGTCAGTTGTGGGATCTGAGTGAGCGCGTGCGGCTGAAGAAGATTGTGATCGAGCAGGAGCGAGCGTGAGAGTGGCCGGCGTAATGAGCGGAACTTCAGCTGACGGAATCAACGTCGCTCTTGTGGACATTAAGGATGAAAGTAGCGCATCGCGACCGCCCAAGCTGAAACTGCTTGGGCACGCCGAGTTTCCCTACCGAAAAGCCGTTCGCGATGCGGTTTTGGCGGCTATGAACGCAAAGCGCGCCGCCGTAGCCGATCTGGCGCGATTAAATTTTCTTCTCGCGGAATTGTATGCGGAAGCAATAATCGCCACGCAGCGCCGATTTCGAGTCAAGATTCAATTGGCTGGTTGTCACGGGCAAACTCTGTACCATCAGGGTGACCCCCAAAACTTTCTCAGAAGAAAGCTCGCCGTTACCTGGCAAGTTGGGGATGGCTCGGTCATCGCCGCTCGCATCGGAGTTCCGGTAGTTTCAGATTTCCGCCCGGCCGACATGGCAGCAGGAGGCAAGGGAGCACCGCTAGTTCCCTTTCTCGATTATTTCTTGTTTCGCGATCGTAATATTGGCCGAATCATACAGAACATCGGCGGCATCGCAAATCTGACCGCGATTCCGGCGGGGGCATCGGCGGACAAAGTGATCGCGTTCGATACGGGCCCCGGAAACATGGTCATTGACGCCCTGACGACGCACTTGTTCAAAAAACCCTACGATCGCGATGGCAAAATTGCGGCTGCCGGAACGGTCTTAGACCGCGTCGTTGCAGAGGTGATGCGGTCTTCTTATTTTCTCCGCAAGCCTCCGAAGACAGCCGGACGCGAAGAATTTGGGCGCGATTTTGTCGGCCTGTTTCTCCGGAAATGTGGACGCGCCAAAAAGAACGATGTGATCGCCACTGCGACAGCATTGACAGCACAGTCAATCGCAGACGCACTGCGCCGTTTCCTGCTGAATCGCGAAACATATGCAGAATTCATCGTCTCCGGCGGAGGGACGAACAATCCCGCGCTTTTGGCAATACTGGCGAACCAATTGGCGGCGCTAGGTTTGACCATCCGCCTATCAGACGAATTCGGAATACCCTCGGAAGCAAAAGAAGCAGTAGCCTTCGCATTGCTGGCGTACCAGACGTGGCATCGTAAGCCGTCGAATCTTCCGTCAGCAACCGGCGCGAAACGGCCCGCGATCCTAGGCAAGGTCTCATATGTTTGAAGCTGATCGTTTCCCGAATCCTGCCCGAGGTGCCCCGCTCCTTGCCGCCTTTGCAAGGGGCGGGTGCATGCCCCACATCGAGAGAACGGCGCGGGCGATTGGATTGCTGGCTGCGATTCTCGTTTGCGTTGCATGCTCAAACAAAGCCGACCCTTCGACGCTGGTCATGATCATCGAAAGCAGCCCGACGAATCTCGACCCCCGCGTCGGACTCGACGCCCAATCGGAACGAATCGACGACTTATTGTTCGATGATCTGTTTACCCGGGACGAGCATTTAAACGTCCAGCCCGGATTGGTGGAGCGATGGGAGACTCCTGATCCTCGCACTTACGTCTTCCATCTGCGGACCGGCGTCAAATTTCACGATGGGCACCCGCTAACTTCCCGCGATGTAAAGTGGACATTTGATTCTCTGTTACAGGGAAAAATTCTGAGCACCAAAACCGCGGCTTACCGATTCGTAGATACCATCGAAGCCCCCGATGCATCCACGGTCATCTTCCAGCTGAAAGAGCCGGATGCGCCTCTGCTTTGGAGTCTTTCCGATGGCGCAATCGGCATCGTTCCCTACGGCAGCGGAAATGAAATGAGCCGGCATCCTATCGGTTCGGGACCGTTCCGCTTCGTCAGCGCCGAGCAGGATAAAAATGTCATCATCGAAAGCAACGATAACTACTGGGGCCAAAAGCCCCGCCTGAAACGGGTGCGATTCGATGTGGTGCCCGACGCTACAACCCGCGCTCTCGAACTTCGCAAGAGCAGCGCAGACATCGCGCTGAATGCCCTCACAGAGGACATGGTCCTAACGCTTCAGCAAAAGTCCAACCTGCAGGTTGCGCACGCCCTTGGAACCCGATTGGCATACATGGGTTTCAATCTTCGAGACCCTATCTTGAAAGATGTTCGTGTGCGTCAGGCGCTCGCTAAAGCAATCGATCGCCGCCCGATAATTCATTATTTATTGCGCGATTTTGCCCGGCCCGCAAGCAACCTTCTTCCTCCAGAGAGTTGGGCGTATGCCGATGTCGCGGCCTATAACTTCGATCCTTCAGGCGCCCGTCAGTTGCTCGATGCAGCCGGCTATCGCGCAATCAATGGAATTCGTTTTCATCTCACCATGAAGACTTCCACCGAAGAGAGCACCCGCCTGTTGGCTGCGGTTCTGCAACAACAACTGCGCGAAGTGGGCATCGCGTTGGACATTCGAACATTCGAGTCGGCAACGTTTTTTTCTGATGTTACCCGTGGCGCATTCCAGCTTTATTCGCTGCGCTGGATTGGCGGCAACGAAGACCCTGACATTTTCGACTACGTCTTTCATTCAGCGCGATTCCCTCCCAAAGGGGCGAACCGCGGTTTTTATTCGAATCCGCGAGTGGATTTGTTAATCGACCAGGCCCGTCGCGAACGAGACCAGAGCGTGCGCAAGCGACTCTATACGGAACTTCAACAGATACTCGCGAACGATGTTCCGTCCATCAACCTGTGGTACATCGATAATGTCATGGTGCATTCAAAGCGGGTTCAGAACCTGACTTTGAATCCTTCGGGAAACTACGATTTTCTGAAGACCGCCTCACTGTCGAACGCACAATAGCCCTCAACTACCGCCAAAATTCTCCGTGTTACCATCGAATCACAAGTGCGAATCCTTTTTATCGGCGATATTTTTGGACGGCCCGGGCGCACCATAGTCAAAGACCGTCTCTCGTCTTTGGTTAAAGATCAGAAGATTGATCTGGTCATCGCAAACGGCGAGAATTCCGCCGCGGGCTTTGGCATCACTCCTCCTCTTGCCGAAGAGCTGTTCGAGTTGGGAATCGACGTTCTCACTACCGGCAACCATGTTTGGGACAAGCGTGAGATCGTTGACTACTTTCAGATGGCGAACGGAAACCAGCACAACATGGCCCGACGACTGCTGCGCCCGGCTAATTACCACTCGGGGATGCCGGGATGGGGAGTTTATGAAGGTAGCAAATCCGGCGTTCCTTACGCGGTGATCAACTTGCAGGGCCGGGTATTCATGGCATCCAATGACGATCCCTTCCGCGTCGCTGACCAGTTGCTCAAGGAAATCAAAGCCAAAATAATTTTTGTGGACGTGCATGCCGAGGCAACTTCGGAAAAAATTTCTCTCGGCTGGTATCTCGACGGACGAGTCACGGCGCTAGTCGGAACTCATACCCACATTCCCACCGCCGACGAGCGAGTTCTTCCCGGAGGCACCGCCTACATAACTGATGTAGGCATGACAGGCCCATACGACAGCGTAATCGGCGTGAAAAAAGAGCTGGTAATCGGTCGTTTCCTGAACAACATGCCCGCGCGTTTTGAAGCGGCCACGGGGGACGTCCGCTTGTGTGCCGTCGTCATCGACGGCGATGGAAATTCGGGCCACGCTCGAAGCATCGAAAGAATCATGCTGAAGTAGCCTCCTTTAATTCAATCTATTTCCCTTATATTGATCTCATGTCAAAATCCTCCTCTCCGAAAACAAAAGCTCGTGTCCTCTCTTCAAAACTGGCTTACCGGGGACCTGCGTTTTGGGTCTCCGCCGACGAAATTATCGAGCCGACGGGAATCCATGTTCGTCGTGACATCGTGCATCACAGCGGTTCCGTGGTGATTCTCGCCATTGAGGAGAGCCGTTCCGAAACGAAGGTGCTGCTGGAGCGCCAGTATCGTCACGCGGCTCAGCAATATCTATGGGAGCTTCCCGCCGGACGAATCGACAAAGGCGAAAATGAACTAAAGGCGGCAAAGCGGGAACTCTTAGAGGAGACGGGCTTCGCCGCCAGTCGTTGGAAGCGGATTCTCAAGTTCTACGTGAGTCCAGGGTTTGTGGCCGAGACCATGTCAATCTTCCTCGCCACGGGCTTGCGTCCCGGCACTGCTCAACCGGAGGACGACGAAGTCATCGAAGTCCGCTTCGCCTCTCTCGAAGAGGCCCTTCGAATGGTGCTCTCCGGAAAAATTAAGGATGCAAAAACCATCTCCGGGGTTTTCTGGCTGAGTCACGAACGTGACGCACGAAAGCCGCGCCGGTAAAGGGTTTACCCCTTCTACTCTATTGACAGCTCACTTTCCCGGACGGACAATTGCAATTAATTAGTAGTTGCAAGGCACGGTCTCGAACCGAAGAGTACGTGTCCGAGGAGTAAGCACGTGGATCGTCTGAAAGGTACGGTAAAGTGGTTTAACAACGCTAAAGGCTACGGTTTTATCGGACGCGACGACGGCCCAGACGTTTTCGTCCACTACAGCGCGATTGCATCCGAGGGGTACAAGAGTCTGCAGGAAGGGGACGCTGTGGAGTTTGAGATCACCCAGGGAACAAAGGGACCTCAAGCTGCTGAAGTTACAAAAGCGTCTTAGCTTTTGCATTGATATTCGTTTCGGCGGTTCGCTTTAGGTCTCGCGCGCCGTATCCCGGATATCCCTGTCCTTGTTTCAAATGCCCGCTGCAGGTCCCCCTCCACACACAATCTCTTATATAGTCTTTAGTTCAATGGACAACAAAGCCATTGCCGGAATTCTCTACGAAACTGCGGACCTGCTTGAAATCGACGGCCAGGATTCGTTTCGAATTCGCTCCTACCGAAATGCCGCGGACGCAGTCGAGGCTCAGCCTCAACAAATCTCTGAACTGATTTCCGACGAAAAACAAATCCTCGCCATCCCCGGTATCGGCAAGGGGATGCTCACGAACTTCAGGCAGCTCCTCAAAGAAGGCCGTCTTTCGCTTCATTCCGAGTTACTGACCAAATACCGCTCTTCGATGCTGGACCTCCTGAAGATTCAAGGTCTCGGGCCAAAGACAATTGCGCTGATCTGGAGTGCCTATCAAGTTTGCGATGTCGAGGGAGTCGAGAAGCTCGCCCGTGAAGGGAAAATTCGCATTCTTCCCCGCATGGGAGAAAAGCACGAGCAGAAACTTCTCAAATCGATTGAAGACTATCGCCGCATTGCTGGCCGCTTTCTCCTCGAAAACGCCGAGACGCAAGCCAACAAAATAATCGAGCATCTCCGCAGCCATCCCGGGGTGGAAGAAGTCACGCCCGCCGGTTCGTTGCGCCGGGGACGCGAAACCGTTGGCGACCTCGACATACTGGTCACTGGACCCGCATGCTGCGATGACGCTGAACGCGAAAAGCTGATCGAACACGTCATCAAGCTTCCCGGCCTGATGGAAATCATCGCTCGCGGCGACAACAAAGTGAGCTTCCGTATTCGCGGTGGCATGCAAGTCGACATTCGTCTTCTCCCGCCCAATTCCTTTGGCGCTGCCATGCAATACTTCACCGGCTCCAAGGCGCACAACGTTGTTCTGCGGCAGCGTGCGCTGAAATTGGGCTACACGCTCAACGAATACAGTCTGGCGCGGCTCGACGATGAAACTGTTGTCGCCGGGAAAACTGAAGAGGAAATCTACGCCGCTCTGAAACTCGATTACATTCCTCCCGAGCTCAGGGAAAATTGCGGAGAAATCGATGCCGCCGAGCAGCATGGTCTGCCGCCACTGATCTCTCCGCAAGACCTGCAAGGCGATGTGCATATGCATACCGTCGAAACCGATGGCCGCAACACCATCGAAGAGATGGCCGATGCTGCGATTGCGCGCGGCTACAAATACCTGGCCATTACCGATCATTCTAAAAACCTCGCATTCGCCAACGGGCTCGACGACAAGCGTGCCGAAGAGCACATTCGGCGTATTCACGCAGTGGATGAACAAAACGACAAAATCAAAATCTTCGCCGGAATCGAAGTAGACATCCTCGGCGACGGCTCGCTCGATCTGTCCGATTCAGTGCTCGAACAAATGGATCTGGTTATCGCCAGCGTCCACTCTCACTTCGGACAAAGCCCGTCGGAAATGACTGATCGTCTTCTCAAGGCCATTGCGAATCCGAATACGTCGATCATCGGGCATCCTACCGGACGGCTACTGCTTCGTCGCGACGCCTATCAGTTCGATTTGGACGCGGTTCTCAAAGCCGCGGCCAAAAACAAAGTTGCGATGGAACTCAACGCGTATCCTGACCGGCTCGATTTGTGCGATCGTCATCTGCGTCTGGCCAAGCAGCACGGAGTGAAAATCGTGATCAACACTGACTCACATCACACTTCGCATCTCGAAAAGATTCGCTTTGGCGTGTTGCAGGCACGGCGTGCCTGGCTGACCAAAGACGATGTTCTCAACACGCTTCCGCTGGCGGCATTCGCGAAGGCTGTGAAACACGAGTGGCCTTTGGCCGCCTGACGCTTTCAGCGCTTCGCCCTTTGGATTAGAATCAGCGCCGAGGCCGTCATGCCAGAAGACACGCCGCTTAACACATCATCTCCCGAAGCCCCGCAACCCGCCGCTACGTCTGAATCAAACTCGCAATCGCCGATCAGCTTTAACATCGGCGAAGAATACGGCACCGCAAAAAAGAACTTGCCTCCGATCAAGATTGTTCTGATCGCCATTGGAATTGTGGCCATAGTTGCCGGAATTCTTATTCTGATCCAGCGCCCCCATTCACTGGCCACGGGATCTATCACGGACGTATCCAGCGTCGACGTCGCCGGCCAAAACATCGTGATGGTGGCGTTGAATGTGTCGCTACATAATCGCAGCGCAACAAACTATTGGATCAAAAGCATCAAAGTCTCAGTCGACACCCCCACAGGACACTTCGACGACGACGCTGCGTCGGCGGTCGACTTCGATAGATATTTCCAGGCATTTCCGGCGTTGAAAGAACACTCGCTGGCGCCGCTCATCGCTGAAACTAAAATTGCCCCCGGCGCTGCGGCTTCGGGAACCGTGGTCGTGAGCTTCCCCATCACGGCGGACGACTTCGCCAATAGAAAGTCGCTGAACATAACCATTCAGCCCTACGACGCCATCCCACTGGTGCTGACGAAGTGAATGGAGAAAAGCAGATTCCTCGCGTGTTGTTTTTAGCAGCGTGCCTATTTATGGGCTCGGAATGACAATATTTATAGTGTTTCGTTTTCCGACCCCTCAAACTTTATCGCTCGGCGCAACGCCGCCCGCGCCAGCAAGCGCGTTGAATCAAGCGTCGGCAGCGGAGAATTCGTGTCGTTCATGATCAACGGAATTTCGGTGCAGCCGAGGACAACGGCGTCGCACTTCTCATCTCTCATTCGTCCAATCACGCTTTGAAAATAGGCGGCTGCCTCGGGCTTGAAGACGCCGTAAACCAACTCATCCATGATGATGCGATTGATTTCTTCGCGCTCAGCAGCGTTCGGGCGAACAAACTCCATCCCGCGCGCCCTGAGCTTTTCCGGATAGACCTCGCTTGCGACAAGCCATCGGGTTCCAGTCAGTCCGACGCGCCGGAACCCGCGATCCGCCGCCTCAGAGGCAACGACCTCGGCGATGTGCAACCAGGGCAGCGGTGATCGTGGCTCAACCAAAGGCAGTGCCTGATGGATGGTGTTGTCCGGGCAGATCAGGAAATCGGCGCCGATCTTCGCGAGCTTATTGGCGGAGGCAAGCATCAACTCACCCACGCCCTGCCAGTCGCCGCGGTTGAGGCATTTCGTATAGTCAGCGAAAGAGTGTGTGTGCATCGAAACCTCCGGATGGGTGTGCGGGCCAAGAACAAGCGCCCCTTCCACGCAGATGGTTCGATAGCAAAGAGCCGCGCCTTCAGCGGAGCAAGCGACAATCCCGATGTGCTGGGGCATGCCATGATTTTACAAGCAGGACTGCATGTGGACTGTGTGGCGCGGGCGCCTTCCCCAGCGAGCCGCTGGCCCTCCCTGAGGGGGAGGTTTGAAAAACTCGGACCACACCGCATGCAGCACGAGTAACGAAAGCAGGTCCCTCCACTGCGCTTCGCCGCGGTCGGGATGACACGGTGTGTAAGAAGTCGAAAATCCCCGCCCGGTCTCTCCAAAAGGTGGAGAGACGAGGACGGTCGCCCGGCGTTTTTGTAACTTCTTCTCAGAATCTGAATCTTAGTGATGGCGGGGGAGTCAAAATCCCTACGAATGTTTGCGCAACTATCCTCAATATCACTTAAAGGAGAATCGAAATGGCTGACACAGTTCGCGTCGCACTATGGGTTCGGCTGGATGCAAAGCCGGGGAAAGAAGCTGAAGTGGAGAGCTTTCTTCGCGGCGGCCTCGCCATCGTTGAACAGGAGCCGACGACAATCGCCTGGTTTGCGATCCGCATGGGCGCCTCGACTTTTGGGATCTTCGATGCCTTTCCGGATGAGGCGGGACGGCAGGCGCATCTCACGGGACGCGTCGCTGCCGCGCTGATGGCGAAGGCTTCCGAGCTTTTGTCGAAGCCGCCGTCGATCGAGAAGATCGATTTGATTGCGGCCAAGCTTCCGAGAGTTAGTTCTGAAAAAGCTGCGTAGGTCAAAATCCCCGCTCAAGCGGAGCTTGAACGGGGCACCCGAAATCCGCCGTTAATGCTTCTGAATGAATTTGTGGTGGACCAGGTGAGTCTCGGCGGTGGGCTTGATGTCGTCGTACTTCAGGCAGCTGATGGAGCCATCGACTTCGAGGACAGCCAACGCTACATCGTGGTAGCTGGCGATTCCGCGCTCTCGGAGAGCGCGCTCCAGTTCGTCCATGCTGACGTGCTCTTTGGCCATATGAGATTCGATGACTTGACCGTCGTGGACGAGAAGGCTGGGCTGTCCCTGGACGAATTTACGAAAGCGGCGATTGGCGCCGGAAAGCTCGGCCACGAAATAATTCACGACCAGCAACGTAGCAGCGGCAACCACGCCGCCGAGGAGCGAGGTGTCCGGACCGGTCATTGCGTTCTGCACGGCGTTGCTGATCAGCAGCAGCAGGGTGAGATCGAAGGGCGTCATCTGGCCGACTTCGCGCTTGCCGCTTAATCGCACTCCGAGCAGCACTACAACATAAATCACTGCCGTTCGGAGCGCGATCTCAGCCAGAACGTGAAAGCCCGGAAACATGCGAGGTTAGAAACCGGTAGTGATCGGAACCGGCGCGCCCTTTGGCGTACTCAGATAACCGGTGGCTTTCTTTTTGTCCACCGACCACACGACGAGCTCGTAGAGCATGCGGTCGCGTCCACTATAAAACTGGATAGGCTCGCTGATGTTGCGGTCTTTTTTCTCGATGGTCTTATCGTCAGAGGTGACGTCGAGAGTGAACTTGCCCCGCTTTGGATCAGTCTTCTTGAGGGCCAGGCTTACGGTGGCAACTGGCTGTGACTTTGCGCCTTTTATCAGACTGAATTCGTAATAGTTGCGGTCGCCCTTGTGTTTGAGAGCTTCGAGGTCGTCGCGAGTCTTCGCGATCAGGCCGCTTTGCAGGCCAAGATCGCCGATTGTGCTATCCAACTTCGCGCGGGTCGCTTCCAGATCGGCCTTGGTGGAAGCAACGTCGGTTTTGACGCCGCCTACATCGGTCTTCACAATCGCTACTTCGCCGTTGACTTGGCCGATTTGTTGCTTTTGTTCTTCTGCGAGGCGGGCCTCAGCTTCCTTCTGTTCCGCTTGGAGCTGGGCAGCGCGCGAAACAAGCTCTTTCTTGGTCAAGCCGATTTTGCGGGCGAGAGCTTCACTTTGCGCTTCGGCCTTGGTGTCCGTGGCTTGGATTCGCTTGCTCAAGTCCGCGAGCTGTTGTTTGCTGGCATCCTGATCGCTGCTTAAAGCGGTGACACGGGTGCGCAAATCGAAGAGGAAATAAAGCGATCCGACAATGTAGAGAACCGACAGGAGCAACACAATCCACTTCCATGTGTTGCTCGAAGACTCGTCGTGCGTACCTGTTACGTCGTTCATCGACTCCTCCAAAAATCTCATGCTAAATGGTTGTTTCTATTGTTCTGTAGGCAAGGCCAAAGTGTCAATTAGCAGGCGAGGATACGACACTCGAAAGGCCATTATTGTGAGCGTCCAAAAAACTGTCTCCTCCGTAGAACACCACAAAACTGCGGGTTCCGCGCATTGGTTCAATTGGGCGCTGGCCTTGGGTTACAGCTTGACCGTTCGCAGGCGAAGCGAGTTCGCGATCACAGAAACAGAACTCAGGCTCATGGCTGCGGCCGCAAGAATTGGGCTTAACAGTAATCCAAAAAATGGATATAGCACGCCCGCGGCTATGGGAACCCCGAGCGAATTGTAGAGGAATGCAAAAAAGAGGTTTTGCCGGATATTACGCATGGTGGCTTGGCTCAATTTCCTTGCGCGCAGGATGCCCGCGAGATCGCCTTTTACGAGAATGACGTCACCGCTTTCCATAGCTACGTCGGTTCCGGTCCCCATTGCGATTCCAACGTCAGCTTGCGCGAGCGCTGGTGCGTCATTGATGCCGTCGCCAGCCATCGCGACCGTGCGGCCATGTTCTTGAAGACGCTTTACAATTTCAGCCTTGTCCTGTGGGAGGACCTCAGCTTCGTAATCGTTGATTCCAAGCTGGCTCGCTATGGCTTGGGCGGTTGTTGTGCTGTCTCCGGTCACCATCAGAATGCGAATGCCCTGGTTTCTTAATTCACGCAGCGCGGGTGGCGTTGATTGCTTGACGGGATCGGCAATCCCGATTGCGCCTGCGAGATTGCCGGACACTGCAACAAAAATTACGGTCTGTCCGAGGCTGCGCGATTGCGTTGTTTTGTCGGTAAGACTTTCGATCGAAATGCCTGAGCCTTTCAGGAATTCTTCTGTTCCGGCGACTACTCTCTTGCCGTCGACGACTCCGCCGACGCCTCCACCGGTGGCGGAAGTAAAGTTCTGCGACTCTGCCAGTTCCAGTCCGCGGGAGTTGGCGGCGGCCAGGATCGCAGCTGCGAGAGGATGCTCGCTTCCCCGCTCCAGGCTGGCAACGAGTCGCAGCAGATCCGATTCACTGTGTTCGTTAGCGGCAATCACCGAAGTGACTTTTGGTTTGCCTTCGGTGAGCGTGCCGGTTTTGTCTACCACGAGGGTGTTCACTTTTTCTAGAATCTCGAGGGCTTCGGCATTGCGGAGCAGGACTCCAAAATGTGCGCCGCGTCCCATGCCAACGGTGATCGCCATCGGTGTTGCAAGACCAAGCGCGCATGGGCACGCAATGATCAGAACCGCAACCGCATTAACCAAGGCGTGCGCAAAGCGCGGCTGAGGGCCGAGCAATTCCCAGCCCAGGAAAGTGAAGGCCGCGATGCCGATAACGGCCGGAACAAACCATGCTGAAACCCGGTCCGCTAGGTTTTGAATCGGCGCGCGGCTGCGTTGAGCCTGTCCGACCATTTGAATGATTTGAGCCAGCAAAGTTTCGCTGCCAACGCGTTCCGCGCGCATCACGAACGAGCCCGTCCCATTGATCGTTGCCCCGACTACGCGACTCTGTGGCATCTTTTCGACGGGCATCGACTCACCAGAGATCATCGACTCATCGACAGAACTGTTTCCTTCAAGCACTACGCCATCGACTGGGATCTTATCCCCAGGACGCACTCGAAGCCGGTCGCCCACTTTGACCTGGTCGAGTGGGATGTCGACTTCTTCGGCGTCTCGAAACACACGTGCAGCTTTTGGAGATAAGTCGAGCAGCGCGCGGATCGCCTGTCCCGTGCGGCTTCTTGCTCGTAGCTCAAGCACTTGTCCGAGGAGAACCAAGGTGGTGATCGCGGCTGCGGCCTCAAAATAGACAGGAACAATTCCGTTCATGTCGCGAAACGAAGCAGGGAAAAACCCGGGGAAGAGCGTGGCCACAAGACTGTACCCATACGCCGCGCCCACGCCGATCGCGATCAGAGTGAACATGTTGGTGGAACGGTTCACAATAGAGGCCCATCCGCGCTGGACAAACGGCCATCCTCCCCAGAGGACGACCGGAGTCGCCAAGAAGAACTCGATCCACTGCACCCAGCGCCCCGGCAATACTTGCGCCGACGAACCGGGGAACATGTCGGCCATTGCTATTGCAAACAACGGAACTGTAAGGACCAGGCTGGTCCAGAAGCGGCGGCCCATTGCGCGCAGTTCGGGATTCTCATCGTCGGTAGTGATCGCGCGCGGTTCGAGGGCCATTCCGCATATCGGACAACTTCCCGGCCCCGCCCGCACGATCTGCGGATGCATCGGACAGGTGTACTCGACTCTGGTTGGCGCAGGTACGGCACGGTCCAGAGACATCCCGCAACTGGGGCAAGGGCCTGGTTGGATGGCGCGAACCTCGGGACACATCGGGCAGATGTAATCGACTGGGTTGTTCTTCGGCGCCGCACGAATTATTGCGACATCGAACGCCTTACCCGAGGAACCGTTACCTGGGCGTTCCAAGTAGCGCTTGGGGTCCGACTTGAATTTCTCCAGGCAAGAAGCGGCACAAAAATAGTAGGCCTTATTTTCATAATTCCAGGCATACTTCGCCGTCGCAGGATTCACGGTCATCCCACAAACTGGATCCTTCGACGGAGCTACGGCCAAATCGGCGGTGTCGGCCTTCATGCTTGTGACTCATGCTCCTTATTCTGTACCGGTTATGAGAAACTCTGTCAGTATAGAGACTAGGGATTAGGTTTTGGATTCAGGGCAGACTCGGCATCGATTTAGTTTGGGTTCGATTCAGTCGTTTTAAGTCAACAATCCACAGAAAGAGGTTCTTCAAGATGACACAGATGGAAGTTGTCTACCGGTACGGTACGGCTCCGGGCGAGGCCGGAATGAGAGCGCTCGACAACATACGTGAAGTCTATGGCGTACGCGGAATCCGTTTTAACGAGAAAGAACGTTCAGTTCGGGTGGAGTTTGATGCGTCACGTTTCAAAGAACCAGTGATCGCGGCGTTGCTGCGGCAGGCTGGGATTGATGTTCAAGAAAGGGTGGCGCTTGCTTAATGCTGGGGGAGGGCTATCGGCAAAAAGCAAGGGGCGCCCAAGAAAACCTCTGGCCGAAGTTTATTCTCAAGAACGCCCCGTTGCGCGCCACTTCGTCTGCTCGTGATACAGCATCTGCGATGCCATGGGCAAGGCAGTGAAACTAAAGAAACCGGGTGAAAGTTCCCCGGTAGGAATTGCCGGGTAGTTGGGAAAGTTTTACCTTCGACCGTACCTCAGCGGCTAAAGCCGATGTTGAGAATGAGTAAGTTATCGCAACGGTGAACCGTTGCGCCACCCAAAATCGGTGTGTCGAGTCTTCAGTAGCCAGTTTGAGACGCGCCTCAACGTCGCAAGACCGGACAGGAGTGCAGACAGGCTGGAAGCCACCAATTTTCTAAGCGGCTTACCTCAGGGGCTAAAGCGCGTGTTGAGAACTAGTAGACTATCGGAGCGATGAACCGCTGCGCCACCCGAAGGCAAACGCACCTTCAACTAAACGCACATCGAGGTTTTCGCAGCCTGTGAAAGTCGGACCTTTCCACTTGCGTTCTGTAAGTTTTCTGTTGCGGAAACAGCAGATTTATATTGTGATGTTCCTTCTTAAAACGAAGTAGATGTTGGGAACTCGTGGAGGCTCTTCTTTGAAAATCGCCGGTTTCTTCTTGCTTTTGGCCGGGTGGGCGTTGGTTGTGGCCGCTCTGGCTCTCTTGGGATCGGCTTCGGCGCGCACAGGGTTTGTGTTGGCGGCCATTGGAGTGGAAATTGTCGGCATGACTCTGGTCGCTCGATCGCACCTGCCGGTTCGGGAGGATCGAGATTGACTTCATCCAGTGCGGGCGTTTTGTCTGAAACGGCCTCGGCGCTTTGCTTTGTTCTGATTCTTCTCGTACCGTTCGCCATCGCTGGGCTCGCCCTGATCAATACTGGCCTTGGCAGATCGCGCAGCGCCGCGCATTCCATGATGGCCTCGCTGATGGCGGTGGCGATCGCTGCTCTCGTTTATTTTGTCGTCGGTTTCTCGTGGCAGGGCTACGCGAGCGCGCCCGTCCATGCGCTCAGCGTGGGAGGCAAACCGTGGAATTGGATTGCAGCTGAGCCATTTTTCATGCGTGGACTGCAATTCGATGTCTCTCCGTCTTCGCTGACAGTTTTGTTGCAGGTCTTCAGTGTTGGCCTCGCGGCTCTCATTCCGCTTGGTGCGGGAGCCGATCGGTGGCGATTGGGCGCAATCTGCATCTCAACGGCGTTGCTGGCGGGATTGACCTATCCCCTTTTTGCAAACTGGATATGGGGCGGTGGATGGCTGGCAGAATTGGGCGCCAATTATGGACTCGGTCGCGGATTTGTCGATGCTGGCGGATCCAGTTCGATACAGGTTGTCGGTGGCCTCACTGCTCTGTCGCTTGCATGGATACTTGGTCCACGCCGCGGAAAGTATTCTGCCGAAGGAATGCCGGCTGCGGTTCCAGGACACAATGCAGTTCTGGTGGCTTTGGGATGTTTTCTTGCCACAGTGGGATGGTGCGGCCTGAACTCAGCAGGCGCAATTTTGTTTGCACATGGCGAAGCAGACGGATGCGTTCTCGTGACCTTGAATACTTTGCTGGCTGGGGCATCGGCTGGCCTTACCGCCGCCGCAATCACGCAAGTACGATTCGGCAAACCGGACGCGTCGCTAACCGTTAATGGATGGATCGGCGGATTGGTGGCCAGCAGCGCGGCTTGTGCTTTCATCAAACCTGCGGCGGCAGTCCTAGTTGGAATAATCGCTGGCGCCCTCGTTACCTTCGCGGTGGAGTGGCTTGAGTTCGAGCTGAAAGTGGATGATCCGGGCGGTGCGATTTCGGTCCACGGGGTGTCGGGAATTTGGGGAGTTCTGGCTGTGGGTATAGTGGCTCGCTTTCCTCTGGGATCTTCGATTACTGGAAGCGAGTCCGGACAATGGCTGGCCCAATTGATTGGGATCGCGACCCTCATCGGCTTTGTGCTGCCTATGACCTATGGCCTTAACTGGCTCTTGAATAGGGTTTATCCGCAGAGGGTGGACATCGAGGGCGAGAGGCAGGGCATGGACTTGCATGAATTAGGGGCAGACGCTTATCCGGACTTCGTGACGCATGCGGATGAATTCATCCAGAGGTAGGAAAAAGCAGATTCCCTTCGACTCCGCTCAGGGTAGGCTCTCCGGGCTTTGCGCGTTCGGAATGACAAAACTAGTTGCACTTTAGTGCTTCGCTGCCCAGAGCAGCAATCCGAAGATTACGATCGGAATCATGAACAGCATCAGGTAAAAAAGTATTTTTCGACTGTAGGGCTCACGGCGCGACTTCCAGTTCCTCAATTCTGGGCGCTCCGACGTGCCGACCTGGTCTTGATGTTCCAGATCCAAGATCATTTCTTTCGCCGTTGCATAACGCTTGGCGGGCTCGCGTTCGAGGGCGCGATAAATGATTTCCTGCAGCTGAGGAGAAATGTTGGGATCTATCTCTCGCGGCGGGATAGGATTATTCAGCAGCCGGTCATTCATGATGAGGAATGCATTCGAGCCGGTAAAAGGCACTTCTCCGGTTAGCATTTCATAAAGCATGACTCCCAGCGCGAAGATGTCGCTGCGAGCATCGCCACGCTTTCCTTTGACCTGCTCCGGAGAAATGTAGTCCGGAGTTCCCATCGTCTGGGAAAATTTCGCGAACGTCAGACGCCGGGCGGCAACATCGGCAGCAATGCCGAAATCAATCAGCTTAATGTTGTCATTCGCGTCGATCATGATGTTTTCCGGCTTCAGATCGCGATGCACAATTCCGTGCGAGTGGATGTAGTCGAGAGCATTGGCGATTCCCAGGGCGATCCGCGTTGCACGCTCCGGCGGAAGCTTCTTCTGCTCATTCAGCAACTGCCGCAGAAGGCGGCCGTCCACCCACTCCATCACCATGTAAAGCTGGCTGTGTCCGTTTTCGGGGAAGACTTTCATCACGCCGGGATGCTCAAGCTTTCTGCCGATATCCTGCTCGCGATGAAAGCGATCAAAGAAGACGGGATCGCCTTCCATCTCCGGATGAGGCACTTTTATGGCTACGGGAAGCCCAGTACGCAAATCGGTGGCGCGAAAAATGGACGCCATGCCGCTTCGGGCTGCCACGCTGTCTATGCGATATCCATCGAGTTCGTCACCGGCGCGAAGTGAGGTCATGAATTCAAGGAATTAGAAACGAACATGGTCAGGATACCTGCATTGGGAATAATGAATGCATAAAAAGTTCATAAGGTTAACGTAGGAAGTCAGATAGGAAAACGTAAACTTAGTCGTTTTTGACGGCTTCTAAGGCCTTCCGTCATCGTTTTTTCAGATCGATCCGGCGTCGGCATTCGTCGAGAATGGCTGCGGTTCGAGTTGCTCCCACGCGGGTCACTCCGATTTCCTTCATCGCTAGAAGAGTGTCCAGATCCCTAACCCCGCCTGCGGCCTTGACCTGGACGTGCGGCGGCGAATGTTTCCTCATCAGTTTCAGGTCTTCAATGGTCGCTCCAGTGGGGGCATAGCCGGTCGAGGTTTTCACCCAGTCGACGCCCGCATCTCCGCAAATCTCACAAAGGCGAATTTTCGACGCCTCGTCATGGTAAGCATTTTCAAAGATTACTTTTATCCTGGCACCGCTGGCATGGCACGTATCCGTGAGCTTCCGAATCTCACCACCGGCGTATACCCAATTCCCGCTGCGAGCTTGACTGATGTTTATTACCACGTCCAATTCGGTCGCTCCATCCTCAATGGCCCGTTCAGCTTCAGCCAGCTTTATAGAAGTAGTGTGCCCGCCGTGGGGGAAGCCAACGGTAGTGCTGGGCTGGACGCTGCTTCCGGCGAGCAATTCAGCGCATCGACGAACGTAGTAGGGCATGATGCACACACTGGCAACGTTATACCGCAACGCGAGGCCGCAGCCCTCTTCGAGTTCCGCAACAATGAGGGCCGGGCTCAGCAATGAATGGTCAATCATCTTGGCAACATCTTCGTAGGTGTAAGAGGCATCCATTCGATTTGCTCCCCAAAGATATCGTTTTCAGATATTCATAGGCTCATTAAGGTTTTCCCCCGACGAGGGAGCAATTGCAGTCATAAAAAATATGAAAGCCTTAAGACAGTCTCAACGTCCCCTTCAATGAGAGAAAGCATCTTACTATCGAGCAACAGCGCGGCCAGTTCGTAATTGAATGGGAAGGACCTAAACGGAGGGGAATAAATGGTAAGCCCTGGCTGTCGCCTTGGTGGACCCGTAATCCTAGTTATCGGAGGCGCGATCATCGTACTTTCTCTGGTTTTTGCTGGCGTCAATCACCATCAGAAAGGTACGGTCGACCCAGTGCCTGTTCAGCAGAAATAAGGGCCACCTTCGAGCCGTAACTTATTGCTTTCACGGATTTAGCTTGCCTACTTAGCAGACGATAGGGGCATCAAGGTATTGAATCGTGCATGGACCGGACGGAGAATTGTGAATACAGGAGGAACAAATGACTTCCAATCCAAACACCGCCGGTGATCGTGAAACCGGTTCTCACGGAAAAGTGAATTTTCAATGTTCAGATGTCGGTCCAAAAAACTGCGACTGGAAGGTCAGTGGAAATAGTGAAGCGGAGATCATGCCGAAAATCGAGAAGCATGGGCGCGAAGCGCACAATATGACGATCGATGAGCCTACGAAGAACAAGGTTCGCAGCGCAATCCACCGCCAGGCCGCGTAGATTCTTGTTTTAAGGATCCTCCTAACAATCCATCCGAGGACGGCGGAAGTCTTACGCCGTCCTCCCACCCGTGAGCTAAGGCTAGATTCTCGATTTACTACCCGCATCCATGTATTGTCCGGCAATCTGCTAGGGTTCTTTACTTGACTCGGACTCCGTCCAGATTGAAGAAAGAGAGCGGACAATGAAGAAAACTATTCTGGCGCTAGTTTTGGCACTGGTTCCGGGTAGTCAGATTTTGCGGGCTGCGCCGGCCGAAAACGAGCAATTGGATCAGCGGGCGGTACAGCGGATCACCAAGGAAGTGCACCACGAGCTCGTCCTCCTTCCCTACTATGGAGTTTTCGACAACCTCGCCTATCAGGTCTCTCCTGATGGAACTGTGACCCTTATAGGACAAGTCGTGAGGCCGTCGACAAAATCGAGTGCGGAAGCCGCAGTAAAAAATATTGAAGGTGTCAATAGAGTGGTCAATCAGATTGACGTGCTGCCCCCCTCGCCGATGGATGATGAAATCCGTCGTCAAGTTTTTAGGGCCATCTACGGCTACCCTACGCTGAATCGGTACGCGATTATGGCGGTGCCTCCGATCCACATAATTGTGAAGGGCGGCCATGTCACCCTAACCGGCGTAGTTGACAAGCAAACCGACAAACAAGTCGCCGACATTCAGGCCAAGTCCGTGCCCAATGTGTTTTCTGTGGAGGATCAACTTCAGGTGGTAGAGAGCAAATAATCACTGAGGTCGGTTCGCGTCAGTGCAGATTACCGCCTGTTTGTTCGAACCGACTCTTCCCGCCCGCTGTCGACGTCAGCGGGTCTCGGTAAGAAGATAGGCTTCGAAATCTTCGCGCTGATTTGGCCAACCCTAAATCTGCACGACGGCAAAACGAGTGGAGGTTGACCCCGTAGTGCGCGACCCGCTTGAAGGTTAAGCCAAACGACTTTTACTCCTCGGAATCGCACGCGCACTTTGTAAATCGGCAAGCGCCGTGTGATATTCCTCGAAAGACTTTGCGATAGACGCCCATGAGTTCCAATCGGGGTCTGGGTGTTTCCATTTTATTTCGTAGTTGCTTGGAATCGTGTCGGCAAGAACATTCATCCTCTGCTCCCAAAGCAACTTCAAGTGCTCGATGTCAGTTGCGCTGGGGTGACCCGTCTGTTGTTCAGCCTTGTCAACCCATTCACCAACTCTTAATCGTAATGTACTTACCATGCCGGAATTCTAACAGCAGACTCGGAGCTGGTTAAGCACGCCGCAAAGAGCGCTGCCGCGCCTAATTACGCCGCGCGGACCCTCTTCTTCTTCCGGTAAGCCCATGTGGCAAACGGGTTCCCTGTCGCCTTGTCACAAGCGGGGCATGGCAGAGAAGGACGGTCAGCGCATTCATGTACCGGGTCATCGGCAGCGGGGAGCGAAGGCGTCGAGAATCCCAAAACAGGAACACCCGACAGCAAGCGGAAGAAGTTCCGGCGGTTCATTGGAAACCACCTTACGCTTTTTCGGGAATGCGCGCAGTTACGAAAGTAACCCTCGTCCCTGGTAATCTCCGCCGAATGTTTCACCCCACTCCTGCCACCGGGGGGCTGATTTTAGGCCTGTCGATCTTCGCCATAATTGGGGCGGGCAGTTATCAACTAAGGAATTTCAATCGTCGATCTCGATCCCAAGAATCAACCCAACGCATTCGAACCTTTTCTGATGAAGTACCTAGGAGTTACGAGGCTAAAAAGAATGGAGGCGCGGGTGAGAATCGAACTCACGCATAAAGGTTTTGCAGACCTCTCCCTTACCACTTGGGTACCGCGCCCTGCTACTTAAACAGTGAATTCATGCGCTAAAGCCGGCGTAGCAATCTCCCGAAACCACGAAAACTAAAGCACATATACGCAAAGAATTGGAGCGGGAGACGGGGGTCGAACCCGCGACATCGACCTTGGCAAGGTCGCGCTCTACCACTGAGCTACTCCCGCTCGGCAGCAGCGATTATAAACACGGCTAAGGCTGGGGGCAATGGCACCCAAAGTTGGAAAGCGCAGGTTTCTGAAATCTTCCAAAAAATATAGCAACAGCGTAGCCTTTCCCAGTTGGTTTCTATTCTGACTGAGCGGAGGCCTGCGACGATGGACGTTGTGCTTGCTGTGGTCCTTGGGTTCATCAATGGTCTTCTGGCATTCATGGGGGTGTGGGTGTCATTAAAACCTCCCAAGACGGAACATCACTGGCGTTGGATTTTGGCGTTCGCCATCAGCGGGGCTGCGGGCGTCTTCCTGACCGGCTGGATCGCGTTGGACGGGGCGCGCGATCAGGATAAGTTACAGGGCAAAATCGATTCCGTTAATTACCAACTTACTGAGAGCAGGGTAGAACAGGCTCGCATGAGTGGTCACCTGGAAGGTGTTCAAACAATTATGGAGAATCTGAGCAAGAGTGGTTGGCCGGGCATGAAAGAGTTTGCAGCCGCCATAACCAAACTAGCGGCGACTCAAAATGCAGCCAGACAGCTTACTGATAAAGAACCATGCGATAAGGCGCTGGATGTCATAAAGCGTTTGCGTGCCTTGCACGCCAAGCAAAGCGCTGAGAACAGTGTCGCATTCTCGAAAACCGTTGAGGATATGAGGGTCGCGAAAAGCGCCCAAATGGACGCCACGCACGAGTACGAGTTAAACCAAATGCTCGGTGATATTCTATACGTGAAGGATGGCTTACAACAGAGATTAACGTCCGAACCTGAGCCGGATTTCAGCGCACGGATTGTCTTCTCCGGACATTTAGCGGGTACTGATCCCCTAATTCACGCCGCGAATTATTTAGACCTGATGGCTAAAAAATTATGCACGAAGTAATTCACGCTGCTGTCAGTACGTTTGTTTACGCAGCGTGACCAATCACGCCGCAATCTGTCCATCGCGCATGTGGATGATTCGATCTCCGTAGCTTGCGGCTTCTGGATTGTGAGTGATCATCAGGACAGTCTGTCCCAGCTCGCGGTTGGAATGCCGAAGCATGCCTAACACGATATCTGAATTTTTCGAATCCAAATTTCCTGTGGGTTCGTCCGCCAGCACGATTGCCGGCTTATTGATAAGCGCCCGGGCTAGCGCAACCCGCTGCTGCTCACCGCCGGAAAGCTCGGAAGGGCGATGAGGAAGGCGTTTTTCGAGTCCCAGCAGGTCGACAATCTTTTCGAAGTAACGCTCGTCTCGATTGCTATCGGTGCCCGCAATCTCTCGCGCTATTTCGATATTACCGAGAGCATCGAGAGTGGGTAGAAGATTAAATTTCTGAAAAACAAACCCTATCTTGCGCTTTCGCATTCGCGTACGCTCGGCGTCGGAAAGCTTAGCGAAATCGTCTCCGTCAACGACCACGTGTCCGGAGTCCGCGCGTGTGAGTCCGCCGAGCAGGTAGAACAGAGTGGATTTGCCGCTGCCCGAAGGCCCAACAATACTCAGGAACTCTCCCTTTTGTACGCTGAAGGAGACACCTTGTAATGCGGGCACTTCGATTTTTCCCACGCGGTAGGTCTTGCGAAGGTCTACTGCTTCAATAAATGCCATGATCCCGGGAGCACAATCTTACACGAAGCCCCGAGCTGATCTGACGAATTTGCTGCACTGTAGAGGATCAAGCAGCTGACGACACACCCGCAGCGGCAGCCCGCGTTTGCACGCGTTTGGGTCCGCGTTTGCGTACCAGCAGCTGGCGAATCCGATCCAGCAATTCGGCCGGTCCATACATGCCCTTGGAGAGAAAGACATCGGCGCGATTTTCGCGGTCGTAGGTTCTTACCTTTGCAGAGAGCAAAATCGCGGGGGTTTCGGGCGAAATGCTCTTTATCTGCTCAACCAGCTTGGTTCCGTCAAAGCCGGTCATGACGAGGTCGGCGAGCACCAGATCAATCCCGCCTTCTTTGAAGCGCGCGAGCGCCTCTTCCCCATTTGAATAGGCCACCACCTTGTAGCCCCGGGTCTCGAGCATCACTTTCCGGATGGAGAGCGATTGTTCGTTGCCATCAGCGCAGAGTATTGTTCGCTTCGGTTTCATTAATGTTAGGAGTCACCCCTCGGAACACACCGGGCAATTCAAAATCGCTTCGCTAACTGTGAGGTTAGCGAGACAAATCCTAGCGGGTGCCCGCTTCCGGTGTAAAGTGGCGGGGACGCCAATGGCACACTAGCTGTATTGAAAAATTTTAATGTTTGTGCGTGCTTCATTTCTTATGGCAATTCGGCTCATCCCCGACGGAATAATATTCTCGTAGCACGAAACATGACGAGAATTTCCACCGACGTTCACATTAACTAATGCGTTATCCGGAAAAATTAGGCGCACAATCTGCATGCGCTCCGGCTGTCCGGAAATCGTCAGCATCAATAATTCTCGACGTGCCGATCAATTTGACTGGACTTTGGAACGCCGCGTATCTTATATGAGTGCATGTGAACTCCAAACCGTACCCGATGTGCTGTTGTCGCCGGGCGCCGGTTTGTGGGTAGCGCAGTAGGCTTTCTGACACCCACCCGGCTCATCTCGGGTGGGTTTCTCTTTTTCAGAACTCACTCCTGAAGATCGGGCGCATCGCACTATGCCCCGGCAGTAGCCGGGAGAATGAATTCAAAGGAGAGAATTATGAGTACGAGTACTATCGCTCCAGTTGAGGCGCCAGCCCTTCGCATTAATGACACAGCCCCGGACTTCAGCGCCGAGACTACGCAAGGCCCCATCAGGTTTCATGAATGGATCGGCGACGGTTGGGCGATTTTGTTTTCGCATCCGAAGGATTTCACGCCTGTGTGCACGACCGAACTGGGTTACATGGCGGGTCTCCAACCTGAATTCGCCAAGAGGAACACCAAGATCATCGGCCTGAGCGTTGATCCCGTCAGCAGTCACGGCAAGTGGGCAGCTGACATTGAAGAGACGCAGGGTCACAAGGTGAACTATCCAATGATCGGCGATCCGGAACTCAAAATCGCCAAACTTTATGGAATGTTGCCCGCGGCTAGCGGGAGCACTTCCGAAGGTCGCACAGCTGCGGACAATGCCACGGTGCGGACGGTGTTTGTGGTAGGCCCTGACAAGAAGATCAAGCTGATGCTCAGCTACCCAATGAGCACAGGCCGCAACTTCGACGAGGTCCTGCGCGTCCTGGATTCCATGCAACTCACTGCCAAGCACAGAGTTGCCACGCCCGTGAACTGGAAGCAGGGTGATGAGGTCATCATTCTTCCCGCAGTGTCGAACGAAGAAGCGCAGCAGAAGTACCCAGGCGGCTGGAAGTCGCCTAAGCCATATCTTCGGATTGTGCCGCAGCCGAAGTAATGGGGCTTCACTCGTTGAAGGATGTGAAATGACGATTGAGCATGCGTTGTTGGGGTTTACGGCTGCGGCGGGATTGCTGACTATCACCCCGGGCCTGGATACCGCACTGGTCCTGCGCACCGCAGCTGTGGAAGGGCGGCGCTGCGCGATGCTAGCCGGAGCCGGAATCTGCCTGGGTCTCTTGACCTGGGGGCTGACGGTTTCGGTGGGACTGGGCGCCCTTCTCGCAGTGTCGCGGCTTGCCTACGCCGCACTCCGCATTGGGGGCGCGTGCTATCTGATTTTTCTGGGCGCGAAAATGTTTTTGCGCTCCCGGCCTTCGCACTTCGGGCACGGGGAATCTACGCTGCCGATCGGCGAGAATTTCCGCGACAGCACACCGCGCTGGTTCGGACGGGGATTGCTGAGCAACCTTCTCAACCCCAAGGTCGGTCTGTTCTACGTAACTTTCCTTCCGCAATTTGTTCCGGCGGGCGTCAACGTTGCGGCATTCAGCATGCTGTTGGCGGCCATTCACGCCGCCGAAGGCATTCTGTGGTTTTTAATCTTGACTCATGCAACCGGGTTGTTCTCCAACTGGTTCCGGCACCCTCAGGTGGCGAAGACCATCGATCGGACAACGGGCACAGTGTTGGTGGGATTCGGTGTGGGACTTATGCTCGATCGAAGCCGCTAGCGCACGGTACCGCGTAGACATTTTGGAGATGAATGCGCCCAACCGGCCCTCCATCTGCGCCACAACCGCCATCTGCAAAGTGACGGGATTTGAGGGTTGGACAAATTTCGCTTTCTTGCGTTCTCCGCCGCACAGGCATGATGCCGACAGCCCTGAGTAGGGATCATTTCGAGTGGAATGGGTTCACGATGCGAACTCCATCGATCTCCCTTGCCGCCTGCAAGTCTTCCGTGTAGAGAATGCTACAGCCTGCCTGCTTCGCTGCCTGCAGTACGAGGGCATCCCAGAAGGAGAACCGGTGCAGGCGGTGGAGATCAATCGCTGCCAAAATGTCTGCGACCTGTGGGGCGGCAACATCAAACTCGGCGAGTAGTTCGACTTTTCGGCGCGCAATGCTGGGATCAACATGCAGCTTCCGGGTGACGGTGACGAAATACTCCTGCAGCACTTGCAGGGACACCACGCCCGTCGCTGCGCGCCGGTGCTCGGCCACGAGATCGAGGGCCCGCCGTTGCTTTGCCGGTGTCGCTTTGTCGTCGGCATAGACCAGCACGTTGGTGTCGAAGAAACTACGAGCGCTCATGGATCTCGTTCCGGTTGAAGCGCCACCCACGCGAGTGGCCGCGACCTGAAAGTTGCTCGAACTCTTCGATGCTCCGCTCCGGATCGTCGCCGCCGGCCAGCTTTTGCAGGTAGTCGCGGACCAGTTGATTCAGGCTTTTCCCCATCGCTTCGGCTTTCTTTCTCGCCCGGGCGACCAGTTGCTCGTCGATCGATAGAGTGACATTCATCAACACAGTATACTTGCGCACGTATACTGTGTCAATCGCGGTTAAGTAAAAATACTGTTGACGCTGGAACGGGATCTCTGAATCGGTAGAGGCAAGCTACTGATTCACCCCGCTGGCGAGGAAACCTCCATCTACCGCGAGCACGTGACCTGTCACAAAGCTCGCAGCGTCGGACGCCAGGAAAATCGCAGCTCCAATTAATTCTTCTAGTTGTCCAAATCTTTTCATCGGGGTGCGAAGCAAAAACTCTTGTCCGCGTTGAGTGCCATCAAGAAGCTTGGCGTTCAGATCAGTCCGAAATACTCCGGGCGCAATGGCATTTACGCAAACTCCGTGCTTTGCCCACTCGATTGCAAGGGATTTAGTGAGCGACGCAACAGCCGCTTTGCTTGCGGAATACGCCGCCACCTCGTACAGTGCCACCATCGACGCTATCGAAGCAATATTGATGATGCGGCCATATTTTCGCTCAATCATCTTGCGGCCAAATAACTGGCAAGCTTGAAATGTCCCGGTGAGGTTCGTTTCGAGAATACCGTTCCAGTCGCTGAGGGGCACGTCTACAGTCGGAGTCCGTTTAGTGGTCCCGGCGGAGTTGACCAGAATATCGACGCCGCCGAATTCCCCAATAGCCGCGGTGAGCAGGGCTTCGAGGCTGTTCCGGTCAGTCACGTCCGTTGTGAGCGACAGGGACTTGCGGCCCAGCTTTCTGATTTCGTCAGCCGCGGAACTGACCAGGTCCGCGCGGCGGCCGGTGGGAATAACGTCGGCGCCCGCCTGGGCAAGGCCTTTGGCAAGAGCTAGTCCAATACCGGAGGTTCCGCCAATCACGACGGCAGTTTTTGAGCTTAAATCCAGCGAAGGGTACGCCATGAATATTGTTTGTCCTTGCGGCCCTGGTTTCTTTTCACACGCATATTAAAGGATTTGGTCGAAAACCGGAAAAGCCTAATACTCGCGCCGAGGCAGATAAGTATAAAATTGGCGGTCCTGCTGCTCGGGGACGGCGTCGACGCAGTCTCATACGTACGAAATTCCGTTTAAATCTAATAGACAAGGATCCGTGAGATGAAAATTGTTGAGGCGAAGGTAATTACTTGCAGTCCCGGCAGAAATTTCGTCACGCTCAAGCTGATTACTGAAGATGGGATTCATGGCGTGGGTGACGCGACGCTGAATGGCCGTGAACTCGCCGTCGCAAGTTACCTGGCTGACCACATTGCTCCCTTGCTAGTTGGCCGCGACGCGCGACGAATCGAGGATACCTGGCAATACTTATACAAGGGCGCGTATTGGCGCCGCGGTCCGGTGACGATGACTGCAATCGCAGCCGTCGATACCGCTCTGTGGGACATCAAAGCGAAGAGTTTAAATGTGCCCTTGTATCAACTGCTAGGGGGCACCTCTCGAGAGGCTGTGCTCGTTTATGGACACGCCAGCGGCGCGGACATAGAAGAGACCGTACAAGCTGTGTCGCATTATAAGCAGCTTGGATATAAAGCAATTCGTGCGCAGTCGGGAATTCCAGGGATCTCCAGCACATACGGGGTCGGGCGCGGAGGCATGTACTATGAACCGGCCGAGAAAGACGCTCCCCCAGAAAATACGTGGTCGTCGGAACAGTATTTGAATTTTGCGCCGAAGCTGTTTGCTCGTCTGAGGAAAGAGTTCGGGGATGAAGTCCACCTGTTGCATGATGCGCACCATCGTCTGACTGCGATCGAAGCCGCGCGCCTGGGTAAGGAGCTTGAACCTTTTCATCTGTTCTGGCTGGAAGATCCCACGCCGGCGGAGCTACAGGATAGCTTTCGGTTGATTCGTCAGCACACGACCACGCCTCTGGCCGTAGGAGAGGTTTTCAACACCATCTACGACTGCCAGCAATTGATTCAGGAAAGACTGATCGATTACATCCGAACGGATGTCTCCCACGCCGGTGGCATCACACACCTAAAAAGAATTGCGAATCTGGCGGAGTTGTATCAAGTGCGAACCGGGTCCCACGGAGCCACTGATTTGAGCCCGGTTTGTTTGGCTGCGGCGCTGCATTTCGACCTCAGCATTCACAACTTTGGAATTCAGGAGTACATGCGGCACAGTCCCGAGACCGACAAAGTGTTTCCACATTCGTATTCTTTCGAGGAGGGGCTCATGCATCCTGGAGAGAAGCCCGGACTGGGCGTGGATATCGACGAATCGCTGGCAGCGCGATATCCATACCGGCGGGCTTATCTGCCGATCAATCGCAAGTTGGACGGGACTATGCACGACTGGTAGCGCTTGTCCTGATTGGGTAGGGATGCTTCGACTCTTTGAGCTTCCGCGAGCGAAAGCTCAGCCTCGCTCAACATGACAGGCCCAAATAATCACGGGCGTTGTTGAAGCAAATGTTGCGGATCATCGTGCCGACTAGCTGGTCATCATTCGGGAGTTCGCCATTTTCTACGTCCCGCCCAACCAGATTGCAAAGCACTCGCCGAAAGTATTCGTGTCTCGGGAATGACATAAATGATCGCGAATCGGTCAGCATACCGATGAATCGCGAGAGCAAACCAGTATTTGAAAGCGCATTAAGCTGCCATTCGATGGCTTCTTTCTGATCGAGAAACCACCATCCGCTGCCGAATTGGATCTTGCCCGGAATGGAGCCATCTTGAAAATTGCCGATGGCGGTCGCGAATACATAATTATCGCTGGGATTAACGTTGTAAACGACAATTTTCGGCAGCGCATGCTCCCGCTCGAGATGGTCAAGATATCTGCAGAACGTCTCCGCTTGAGGCCAGTCTCCAATGCTGTCGAAGCCGGTGTCAGGGCCGATTTCGGAGAGGTGCCGGGTATTCGCGCTGCGAATCGCTCCCAGATGCAATTGCTTCGTCCAACCTTTTGCTGCATCCAAGCGGCCGAAAAAAAGCATCAGGTGAGACGCGAACTGCTCGTGTTGCTTGGGGGTTGCAGGATTTCCCGATCTCGCATGCTCAAAAATTGCTGATGCTTCGGTCTGGGTACACGGTGTCGCGTGACAGTGAGGCAAGCCGTGATCGGACAGTCTGCCGCCGCTGGCATGGAAAAAATTATGGCGCTGCTTGAGAGCGTCAAGAAAATCCAAGAAACTCGCGACTGTGATATTGCTTGCTGCTTCCAACCGACTCACCCAGCTGTTAAATGGGTCCGGTGTATTCACCAGGAGCGCCTTGTCGGGCCGGAACGTTGGATAGACTCGAAATCCAAGGTTGGAAGCATTGATCGACCGATGGGGCGAAAGATCGTCGCAAGGGTCGTCGGTCGTACAGAGCGCACGGACATCGAATTTCCTGAGAATTCCTTGCGCCGTCAGATCGCCCGTGGTCAACGAAGTGTTCGCACGATTCCAAACAGATTCTGCGCTGGCTTCATTCAGCAACTCATTGATTCCGAAATATCTTTTCAGCTCAAGGTGCGTCCAGTGATAGAGAGGATTTCGCAAGGAGTAAGGAACGGTTCGGGCCCAGGCAAGGAATTTGTCATATGGTGAGGCAGCGCCCGAGCAGTAGGTCTCGGCGATTCCGTTGGCACGCATCGCTCGCCATTTGTAGTGGTCCCCTTCCAGCCAGATTTCGGACAGATTTTGGAAGCGCCGGTCGGAAGCGATATCCGCAGCTGAAAGGTGCGAGTGAAAATCCAAAATCGGCTGACCCGCAGCGTAATCGTGATATAGCCGCCGGGCTGTCTTGGACTGCAAAAGGAAGTCATCGTGGATGAATTCCATCAATCGCTCCTGTAAGTAGATTTGCCTATTGAATTGTATTACCAGAGGCTTACAGGGACTTCTCGCCAAACCCCAGCAGTGCGAGCACGAGCATCGTCATCTTCTCCCGAAATTTTGTCAAAAATGCGTTCTTACGGAGGAAAGGCCTTGGATTACGTCGAGGAATGGGTTATCTTGACCGCGAGAGTAACGCCCGGACACAACGGAAGAGGGAACAATCCTGATTTTGGGGAATTTCGCGAAGCTGGCTCTGAAGGCTATTTTTCAACGAAATTCGCTGTAACGGTCCTATTCCGTGGCAACATCAAGAGGTGTTGCAAGATGTCTCGGAGGTTCCGAGAGGATCCGTCCTGCCATGAAATCTCTTGCCGCCTTGCGTAGCCTTTTTGCAGTAATCCTTTTGAGCATGTCAGTCTGCTCCGGCGCGTATGCGGAAGCGGCTGACGAATCGGCGAAACTTCCGTCAGCTACAGACTCCTCCTCCGAAAGCAGCGTCATTATCCCTGGCCCACTGCGGTCATTCTTGCGCATGGCCGGCATCAGCCAAAAAATCTTACCCGAAGAAGTCATGCCGTTGCTGGCTCACAACGTGTACCTGGTGGGGTACCGAAGCGGGAGACAGACCGAATTTCTGATTTTGCTGAACCGCTACGTACATCAGGCGAGAGAACTCGCGGCCCTGGCTGGTCCAGACGGGACTATCAAGGTCGCAAACTGCGAACAGGCAAAACCTTTACTTCAGATTCTAGGTTACCGGGTACGAGAAAGCTGCGGACAAAAGAGCACATCATTAGTGACTAACGATGCGGAAAGGGCGTTTCTGACAATCGACTCCGGCTTCCCCTTGACAGACGTCGAAGCTGCCCTTCAGAGGGGTATTCCGTTTACTTATCTTTATCACTCTTCGCGTGTCCCGGTGTTATTCACTGCTAGCGACTGGACGGCGGTCAGTCGCGACAGCGCAAACAAGAGCCAGGATCTAATTGAAACTCTTTTCCGGGATCCTGCCGTAGCACGGCTTTATTGGGCCCTGACGCGAACTGACGTACAAACCCGGCTTGCCTTGCGACAATCACCGGGTCTCGCCCAACTCCTTCCCGTCGCCGGTGTTCTGGACTTTTATGGAGACTACATCTCGATACATGCAGGACGCGTGATCGTGCCGGGAGGTATTAACGCCGACCCGGCGTGGGAAAGCCTGGTCGGTGCCAGCCCTCGCTCGCCTTCCGAATTCGTGACACACCTGCTAGCCAAAGATAAAGGCTGGTTAGCTTCGTATTTCGATGCTTTGTCTCGCATACCGCAGACCAGGCAGACGTATTTCACAGAGGCTCACCGGCTGAAACGCTTTTACGTGGCGTTTCGGTCTCCAGATCCGTCAGCCGACGCGGCAAGGCCGACCTTCCGACCGGCTCCGGCGCTTTTGCTTTTGGTAAGCCGAGTTAGGTGGGACTCTAACGGCGAGCCCTACGTCCCGGGAAATCTCGAAACCTGGAAACAGATTCTTCGCGGGAAAACCGATTCGAAGGTTGCACGCGAGTGGGGCAAGCGTTCTAACCGTTGGAATAACCCTGAACAATTGCTGGAAGCAATGTTCGCGTTTTCGCGGGAGGAAACAGATGCAGGGCCGTTGCGGATTTATCTATTCTTGAGTGAATTAGACGGGGGCCGCACTCCGGAGAAGCGACTGCGGCCGGAAACCGTTCTTTTGCTGGCCAGCAAGTTCGCTCAATTCAGCCATCAATACCTGATGTTTGACGAGTTTCCGGAGCTGAGCGACGAGTCCATCGCAAGCTTTTTGAGTATAGCCGAGAGTCTGGACGGCATTCGTGACCACACGGTAAGAGGCAATGCCATGGGTACGTTCCAGGCAAACGTGGGACTGTGGCAAATACTTGCCCGCCAAGGACAGATCTCAGGCTCTGACTTGAACGAGTCGTGGCGCAAAGTCATCTTGCCTTTCGCCAAAGTGTCTTCATCGGTTCAGGTTTTCGACGCTGGCCGCGACTCGCTCGCCGGACTTATGCTCGCGGCGACCGGAAGCCCTAACTGCTCACAGGCGGAAATAATCGACTTGCTGGCAGGTCCAACCCAACCGGGCGCGGAGAGTCAGCGGATCCACACGGAATTGGCTACCGAGATTCGTTCGGTAATGGCCGGCCAACGCTTAGTATCTCTCGACACGCTATTCACGTTGGGTAACGGCTTAAACGAAATGGCGCATGGCGCAAAAATCGGAAACACTTTGATCCCGTTGGCGGGAGAGCTTCGAGAGTTCCAGATGCCTCGTCCGATTTTTACCGGCAGCGAAAGGACCCAGTGGGCCGCCGGAATTTACAACAACCACCACACTGATCTACAGATGCGAACGGATCTGACAAAAGTTATTAAGTCGGCAAATTCCCGCGCACAACTGGAACAGGCGCGCGGAGAACTGACGTCCTTCCTGCGGGATACGCTGGTGGGTCTGAATTATGCCTACTACGAGCCTCCCGGGGCTCAGGTTCTTCACACTAATCCGCTTTTTGTCAGATCGCATGATTTCTCGGGTGACACAGTTGGAGGGGTGGAACATCTCTGGCAGGCAGCCCAGTTATTCGGAGTCGGCTCGCCGGCTGGCGGCGGCGCGCACTTAGTTGGTTCTTTGGCGGACTTGCCTTATGTTCTGGCTGAAGTCGAGGAGGACTTTATCGCTCCCGAAAACGTACAGGCGCTGATTTGGAGAGAACTCGTCCCCGGTCTCTTGACCAGTGCGACGTTGCCGCGGTGGTGGACTGTAACCCCGAGCGAACTGCATGCCATCGCCTTGTATCAAAGATGCGGCGAGGAGCTGTTGACAGCTTCAGTGGAAAACGAAGAGCTGCGAATCAAGCTGATGAATATTCTCTCCGAACGAATGGATCCTCAAAGACTGGAGTGGGTGGACCAGGCTCTAGCACAACGGCGATTGCCGGAAATGTTCCCTCAAATGCTACCCGCCGATACCTTTTATCTAGCTGCCGAATTTCTTCGGGAATTCCCCACAGAGACCGCTTCAGTGGGACCTGCAACTCAGGAATTACAACGTATGTCGCGCTCGTATCCGGAGGAACTCAGCTGGAATCGGCTGTCACATGACTTTGGTGTACCACATCCGATATTGGCCCAGAATTATGCTCGAGAGTTGCTGAATGTGCAATCATTCCCGGCTCTCGCAGGTTATTCCAGCCGCTTGATGGGAGAGTCGTGGGACTCAAGCAATTTGTACTGGGCTCGCTTGGCGGACGAAATGGGCTACCCGCCGGTTGTGCTGAATCGCCTCGTGCCTCAATTGACTCATCGCATGGTGGAGAATGTTTTCGGTACGAATTTGGAAGATTGGCCAGCCGTGCTTCGTGCCCTGCGCGAAACCGGCGAAGAGTTCAGGCAAGGCAAAATTGCCTCGGCAGCAGTTCTCGCTCGTGTGAATTAATGGGGCGTGAAAGAGGATTCTTATGGCAAGGAAGCAGTTCGTATTCTTATCGCTTTCTTTGATTTTCCTTTTCGTCTGCGGAACCTGGGGCGCGGCTCAAGAGGTCGAACCACATATCCAGGTTAACGTTGATATGGTGCAGTTGAATGTCGCCGTCACAGACAATAAGGGCAACTACATCACCGGACTGAAGCCCAAAGATTTCGCGATAACTGAAGATCGGATTCCGCAAAAGATTGCGGTCGCTTCTGAAGGCAATGCTCCAGCCAGCACGTTAGCGGGATTGACTCCTTCAGATAGCAGCTCTTCGGCAGAAGCCGACCAATCAGAAGGGCCGGATCGACCTCAGTCCACCGCGCAGCGCTTGGGCTTGCTTGCTCCAGGCGCCAACATTTTCATTCTGTTTGATACCAGCAACTATATGTACCGGGGATTCGTGTACGCGCAAGATGCTATCGCCGATTTTGTCCGCTCCCTGGAAGGCCCCAATAAGGTCGCCTTCTATTCTTACAGCCATGATCTTTCCCGTGCGTCATTGCTTACAGACGATCGATCGCAGGTTTTGCGGGGGGTTCGCACGACCGTCGCCGGGGATGAAGCAGCGCTCTACAACTGCCTTCTATTGACGGTTAAGGACGCGGCCCGTTACACCGGAAGAAAAGTCATAGTTGTGTTTTCGAACGGACCCGACAATGCCAGCATGGTGCCGCCCGAAGACGTGGCAGAGTTGGCGCAGTCGACGGGAATAGTCATCTACATGATCAGTACCAGGCTAGCGCAGTTGGAACCCGTCTCGACCGCTGTATTCGAACGAATGACCAAGGCCACGGGAGGCAAAGTCTATTTCGCCAAGAATTGGAAGGAAGAAAATAAGGCATTCGCCTCCATTCGTGATGATCTCGCTCATCTTTATTCGCTCAGTTACTATCCGCAACCGAATCCAAACCGCGGCTGGCGCACTATCACCGTGAAACTTGTGGGCCCAAATCTGAAGGGTTACCACATACGGACTAGAAATGGTTATCGAATCCAAGCGGCCCAAGTCTCCGCAGGGATGCCCCCAATAACTGAGCTACAGGACGCCGTCGCGAAGTAATGTTCCCGCCAAGACTGGAACTGCGTGGCCCCACCGGCGGGATCAACTATGAAACATCTTCTGCGAGCCGCTTGAACTAAAATATAACCCGGCCGGAAATACAGCACAAGAATGGCGAGCAGCAAGAGAGATGGCCCGCCGACATGAGGGAGCTAACGCTCATTCTCGAAACGCACGAATGTTTTGGGCGTGAAGAAAACTACTTCGCCCGGAGTACCGGTTGATAATGGCAGTCGACGCGAACCAGCGGAAGTTTGCTCCGGTTTTTGTGCTGGGCAGCCCTCGCTCCGGCACCACTCTCCTTTACGACATGTTGCTTTCCTCCGGGGGATTCGCGGTCTACTTGGCGGAGTCAAATGTGTTTAATGTCCTCGGACCTCGGTTTGGGAATTTCGGGTCACGGGAAACTCGCAAACAAGTCTTAAACGCTTGGTCGAATAGCAAACTCTTTCGCGCCACTGGGCTTTCTTCGGCCGACATCGAAAAAAGGATTCTAGAGGACTGCCGGAACACCGGCGATTTTCTCCGCATCGTCATGGACGAGATGGTGCGTGCGCAGGGAATGCAACGCTGGGCTGAGAACTCTCCCGAAGGACTGCTGCATTTGCCTGCCATCAAGCAGCAGATTCCGAGTGCTTTGATTCTCCACATCATTCGCGATGGCCGCGACGTTGCGATGTCGCTTGGCAAACTGAAATATGTGCGTCCACTCCCGTGGGAGAAGCGCCAGAGTTTGCTTGGGGCGGGCGCATATTGGGAGTGGATGGTCGAGCATGGCCGCCGCCACGGAAGCTTGTTCGGGTCCGACTATCACGAAATCCACTTTGAAGATCTCGTTTCCTCACCGCAACAGACGCTGAATGAGATCGGGCGCTTCCTCGACCATGACCTAGACTATGAACGGATTCGTCGCGTAGGTTACGGTTCAGTAAGCAAGCCTAATACGTCCTTTAGTGCGGAATCTCCGAATGCTGGTCACAGTCCTGTCGGACGCTGGAAAAAAGGTTTCAGTCCGCAGCAGTTGGCAAAGTTTGAACGAATGATAGGCCCAACTTTAAGGAAACTTGGGTACGAGACTTCGGTCTCGCCACCAGATCGCGGCATGGGCCTGGGACTTGCCACGACCCGGCAATTCCATCGCATCTTCTTTGAAGCCAAGCAGATGTTCAAGCGCAGTTCATTGATTCGTGCCTTTCGACCGACGCTGACAGCAGCTGAGATTGACGCGACGATGCTCGCGGAAGATCATCCTCCCCGGCCCTATCGCGAGGAAGAAGCCGCCACTTCCCTTCATACGACCTCTCCGGGAATGTCGAAGTGAAAATTTTGTGGGTAAAAGCCGGCAAGCTTCTGCCCGTCGATACTGGGGGAAAAATCCGGTCGTACAACATTCTCCGTTTTCTGGCGCGCTCTCATTCGGTTACTTTACTTTCCTATTATGGGGGCCGTAGAGACTTGCAATACGAAGCAAACATTCGCGGAGAACTACCCGGCGCGGAAACAATCTGCACTGCAGCGCCGGACTCGACTCTGTTGGAACAAAGTTTGGATTATTTACGGCGTCTCCCGCGAAGCGCTCCCTATGCGGTTAGCAAATTTACTCATCCTGCGGTTACCAAAACGATACAAGGCCGGATGGAAGAAGGCCGTTTCGACGTTGCCGTGTGCGACTTTCTTTCCGCTTCTTTGAACTTTCCTCAAAAATTACTTACGCCCACCGTGTTGTTTCAGCACAATGTGGAGAGTTCGCTATGGAAGCGCATGGCGGCAACCGAATCGAATCCTATCAAGAGAATGGCATTCGGAATCGAAGCAGCGAAAATGAGCCGGTACGAGGGGGCTGCGTTGCGACGGTTTCATCACATAATTGCAGTGTCAGAGCACGACCGCCAGCAAATGCTTGAGATAGATCCCGCCGCCCAGATCACAGTAGTTCCCACGGGTGTCGATACTAGCAAGTTCAGTGTAGCCCCAGCCTCCACTTCGAACCCTCCGCGCATCGTGTTCACCGGTTCGATGGACTGGGAGCCGAACATAGACGCTGTGGAATATTTTTGTCAGCAGCTTTGGCCAGGGATTCTGGCACATTTTCCTGAGGCGATTTTTCAGATCGTAGGACGCAATCCGCACAGCAAAGTGCGGCGACTTGCCTTGTCTTCCGTACAGGTCACGGGCACGGTGCCTTCTGTGGCTGATTACCTGCGGGATGCAACGGTCGTCGTCGTACCGCTCCGAGTAGGAGGAGGCACGAGGCTTAAGATTTTCGAAGCCATGGCCATGGGCAAGGCGGTGGTTTCGACATCCATCGGCGCCGAGGGACTGGAAGTCGAGAGTGGCCGCGATTTGATCTTGGCGGACGACGGTGCCACATTTGCCGAGTCAATTCTTCTGCTATTGAGAGACGCGGCTCTCCGGCACAAGTACGAACAGGCTGCCGTTGCGCTGGCTTCGCAACACGATTGGTCCCGCATTGTTTCGATATTCGCTGACGTACTAAAGGCGGCATTGGACAATCGCGCATCGCGTGCTGCCATGACGGTCAGTTCATGAGAGTTCTGGTGCTGGACGGGAACCAGAACCAGGCCGTGGCTGCAGTCCGATCCCTGGCTCGGGCCGGACACGAGGTCGTAGTCGGAGAGTCGACTCCGTGGTCAAAGGCAGGCTGGTCGCGGCATTCCTCAGGAAGCTTTCGTTACCCTGCACCCCAGAGTCAGACGGAAGGCTTTCTCGATCGCATCGTACAGATGGCGCGCCAAGAAACTGGGACCCTGGTGCTGCCCATGACTGAGGCAACCACGCTTCCGCTATCGGCAAATCGGGAGCGACTATACGCGGTAGGCGCCAGAATGGTTCTTCCTACTCACGCCGAACTGCTGCGCGCTTTCGACAAAGAGGCCACCACGAAACTCGCTGGATCGCTCGGTGTTGCTGTCCCTCTTAGCACTGTGATTTCGAATTCCCAAGCGGCAACCCGGATTGCTCACGAAATCGCGTATCCAGTCGTGTTAAAGCCGCGGTCATCGGAAGAGTTATCCAGTTTCGGCAAGGTGCGCACTACAGGACGACCGCGCTACGCTCGTGACGCGGGAGAGTTTCACTCCGCGTATCAGGATCTCAGCAGCCGCGCCTCCGCCATCGTGGTGCAGCAGTATGTCGCCGGGGAAGGCGCCGGCTATTTCGCGCTGATGAATCATGGCGAGCTGCGCGCTGAGTTTGCGCATCGCCGTATTCGGGATGTATATCCCACCGGCTCGGGGAGTGCTGTGCGGGTAAGTGTGCGTCCGCCGCCGCAAATCCGTGACGCATCGCTAGCAATTCTCAAGGCATTGAACTGGCATGGAGTCGCGATGGTGGAGTTTCGGCACGTGGAGGGAGAGGCCCCGGTGTTTCTCGAAGTCAACGGCCGCTTCTGGCATTCTTTGGCGCTGGCATGCTATTCAGGCGTCGATTTCCCCGCGCTCCTCGCCAGAATGGCGGAACAAGGCGACATGGAACCCGTGGGTGAATATAAGGTCGGAGTGCGATGCAGATGGTTCTTGGGCGACTTGCGTCATCTAGCAGAAGTTTGGCGAGGAGCACCCACGGGTTATCCGGACCCTTATCCGGGCAGATTCTCGACGCTTGCGGCGGTGCTTACTCCGGTGCCCCGAACTGTCCATGATCTCTTTACGTGGGATGATCCGCTGCCGGAGTTGGGAGACTGGGTGAATCTCGGGAGGCGCATTGTCGATCAGAGACCTGCGCAGGGATCCGCAGATACGTCTGCACACGAGACGGCAGACAAATCCGCTTAGAATGAAACTCATGCTGAAAGGGGCGCTGCACGTTCACAGTACTTACTCTGATGGGGAATTTACCCTGGCGGAGTTGCGGCGCGTGTTTCTATCTGAAGAATGCCGATTCGTCTGCATGTCTGATCACGCGGAATACTTTGACGAAGTGAAAGTGCAGACTTATCGAGACGAGTGCTACGCGCTTTCTGACGAAGACTTTCTTTTCGTTCCTGGATTGGAATATCGCTGTGAGCGAGAGATGCACATTCTCGGATATGGGGCTACGGCGGCGACCGATAGCGGAGACCCGCAAACTGTCATCGCGCACATCGATTCGCAAAGTGCGGTTTCAGTCATTGCGCACCCGAAGGATGAGTTCTTCGAATGGATCGAGAGCTTCGAGAGGCTGCCCCAGGGTATAGAAACATGGAACACGAAATACGACGGCCGTTACGCTCCGCGACCCGGCACCTTTGGGTTGTTACAGAGATTGCGCGAGCGGCAACCTCACATGCACGCGTTCTATGGTCAAGATCTTCATTGGAGAAAGCAGTTTCGCGGATTATTTGTGCAATTAGAATGTGCCGCACCGGAACAGTCCCAAATTCTGCGAGCCCTAGCGGACGGAAGTTACGCTGGGCAGAAGGGGGAGCTTTCGCTTCCGTCGGCGGGGGTCTTGCCCCAAAATCTACTCGACGAATTTGAAGCAGCACAACGCAAATCGCAAGGCAGGTGGCGCTTCGTGAAGAGGGGTAAGGAGACTTTGGATCGCATGGGAATCAAGGTCCCAGATTCGGTGAAAGCGCAGTTGCGAAGAATTTTTTGAGCGCACTCGGCGACGTTCGCCGGCGACCAAATATGGAACTCCAATCGGGCCCTTCGGCGAGGTTTATGATGGGCGCCATGCCGAGCAGGGAGAAACTCTCACCCACTTTGGTCCGCGTTTTGGTATTGCTCGGCCTTTCCATTTTCATCAATTACATTGACCGCGCGAACCTCTCGGTCGCGGCTCCGCTGCTGAAAGGCGAACTGGACCTCTCGCCTTCGCAGTTGGGCATTCTCCTCTCGTCTTTCTTCTGGACCTACGCCTGCATGCAGGTCCTCGCGGGCTGGCTTGTCGATCGCTTTGAGGTAAAGTGGATTTTCGCTCTCGGCTTTTTCGTGTGGTCGACCGCCACTGCTCTTACCGGCATGGTACGCACGTTTGCCATGTTGCTGACCATACGCGTTGTCCTGGGTATCGGAGAGTCAATCGCTTATCCCTCATATTCGAAAATCTTCGCCAGTCATTTCGTGGAGCGGCAGCGGGGCGTTGCCAATTCAGTCATTGGAGTGGGTCAATCTCTGGGACCCGCGTTTGGCATTTTCTTCGGCGGAACGATGGTAGCGCATTTTGGGTGGAGGCCTTTCTTCATTGGCCTCGGTCTCATTGGGCTTTTGTGGCTCCCTCCGTGGCTTCAATGGATGCCGCGCACGCCGCACTTCGGATTAACCCACATGAAGCAGGGCCCGGGGCTTTGGGAAGTTATCAGCCACCGATCATCGTGGGGCACATGGATTGGCCATTTTTGTATGAATTATCCTCTGTATTTTCTGCTTACGTGGCTGCCGTACTACCTGGTAAGTGAGCGGCATTTTTCTCTGGAAGGCATGTCCCGAATCGGCGGCGCGACATTTGTAATGTCAGCATTATCGTGCCTAACTTGTGGACGCCTCTCGGACCGCTGGATTTCCGCTGGCGCCACGCCTATGCGTATCCGCACGATATTTGTGGTTCTGGGTTTGACTTGCACCGGTCTCTTCCTGTCCGGGTGTGGGGTGGCGCCTGCGAGCCTGTTGGTTGTGCTTCTGTTGTTGGCCGGCGCATCGATGGGGATGACAAGTTCGAACGTATTTGCGGTTTCGCAGACGCTCGCCGGCCCACACGCTGCGGGCCGATGGATGGGCATCGAGAACTTCGTGGCTAATCTGGCAGGTGTGGTCGCACCGGCACTAACCGGATTTCTGCTCGGCCGCACCGGGCACTTTTATTGGGCTTTCTTGATCACCGCAGCCGTAGCCGGCGTGGGGGCGCTTCAGTGGATTTTCGTGGTTGGTCCGGTTGAACCAGTGATTTGGAGGGCACAAGTTAAGGGCGCTTTTCCGGAACGTGCATCGACGATCGAGGGAACCGCAATTTAGGCGATCGGGCTCTATATCTGAATACGGATGGACACTCTGGCCTTAAAAAACCATCAAAGACGGCAGAGCACGTCAGATGCCGGCGTACCAGGCGTAGCCATACTCGCAAGCCACAGAGCCACAGCCATTCCCGAATCCTTTCAGCTTGTCGGTGACCGTCAGGTGTGTGATGAATTTAAGGTTCTTGTAACCGACTTGCCGAGGGAGCCGCATGCGAAGCGGTCCGCCGTGAGGCACCGGAAGGTCGCCGCCATTCATGCCGTAACAAAGAAATGTCTGCGGATGCAGAGCATCGGCCATATCAATGCTGTCCCAGGTGTCAGGTTCCATCGAAGTGTACACAACGTATTTAGCCTCGGGGTGAACCCCTACAAGGTTCAACACGTGGGACAGAGGAACGCCAGTCCACTCGGCTATGTATGACCAACCCTCTTCACACGCGAGTTCGGTGATATGGCTGCGAGACGGATAGCTCTTCAGGTCAGCAATGGAGAACGACGCAGGTTCAGCGACTAAGCCATCGACGGAGAGCCGCCAGTCCGCAAAACGTCCGCCCTGAAGGCGCTTAAATTCTTCCGTGAGGGGCGAGATTTCGTTCGGGAATGGGCGCGGGGAAATCCGGCTGTGCGGGAATTCGCGCGCCAAGGAATGCCGCGTCAGCAGCCGCTGTGACGCGTAGGTTAGCGTTTCACCCAGGCCGTAGATTCCGCCGTGATCGGGAGGAACCAATCCATACTTCTGCGAAAGGCGCGCTACCACTGCCAATCCCGATGCACCTGCGGTCGCTGCGAGTCCGGATAGGATCAGTTTTCGGCGTGAGAGGTTGATCATGCGTGCTCCTTGCGTGTAGCGGTTCGGCCGGTGATCATAGCTCCTGTGCGATTCCAGAAACCGGCAAGGCAAACCATCGCGATGTGGACGAACAGGAACAGCACAAGAGCCACAGTGACAAAGAAGTGAATTGTGCGAGCAGACTGGCGACCACCGAGCAGAGTAACGGACCAAGGAAAGGCGGAGGCAAACGCGAGGGACATCGCCAAGCCACTCCAGATGACCAAAGGGAACAGAATGAAGATCACGAAGAGATACGTGAGGCGCTGGAGCCCATTGTAGGAAGAAGCCTCTGTCGCACTCGGCCGTTCAAAGCGCAACGGTTTTGCAAAGGAGATCAACAGCGCCCGCCCTGAGAGATCGGCCCTGCTGGGTACTAAGTCTTCTCGGAAATGACGTGTAAGCAACCCGGAAATTACATAGAGCAAGCCCGTCAGCACCGCGATCCAGGCAGCTTCAAAGTGCAATGCGCGGCTCCAGCCGTTCTGGTCGGGCAGCACATAGCCATAACCCGTCGGCACCGATTTTCTTGAGGAAGGAATTGGCAGTTGAAATAACGGAGTCGTCAAGACGGTGCCCGTCTCGCCCCAGTAGAAGCGCGGGTGCGAGATCACAATTTCGATGCCGCTAACAAGCAGCGCGAAAAAGCAGAGAGTGGTTATCCAGTGCGTCACGCGGACGAGGGCAGAGTGCCTCGGCGCTGGCTTCGTGACTGCGGTCGAAGCACGGCTCGGGACGGAAGCGTCCGCCGGTAGCTGTGCGGATCCCAATTTCGCCATTTTGGCCTCCGAATCGGCACCTACTACATATCGAGTCTATGCTACTACAATGTACGTTTTACTTTCAAGAGTAATGACGGAACCGGTTGCCGGTAATGGACGTCCACGGCAAGCTGTCGCTTTAGAATGAAGCAGCATGCGGTATGCGCGACGGTTTGAATGATGCCCGCCGCGATGACCGTGGCAAATAGCGTCGCCAGTAATAGGTTTGCTGCGCGCTGTGTCGTTTGCGCCGGCCCGGCCAGGCGGGCCAAGCGATAGCTGAGATGCGATGAGGCTGTTGCTTGCAGAAATCCAACTTGTTCCGGAATTGCAAGTTTGGCGAGCGCTGAAAGCAGTGCTGGTCCATGCGCACGCCTGATGACAGACTCATCGCAAGAGAGCTCGCGATAAAGCGTAATCCGCGCTCCAGCCAGCCAGATGAGCGGATGGAACCATAGGGCGCACAACGAAACCTCATAGAACAAACGGATCAAATTATCGCGCCGTCTTGCATGCGCCAGTTCGTGAATCAGTACTGCGTGAAATTCACGTTGACTGAGCAACCGATCGATGCCGAGGGGAAGCAGGATGCGAGGATAAAGGACTCCACAAACTGCGGGACTTGGATGCCCGTCGCCGATGCTCACGGCGATGCCATCCGCTACGAAATTAGATGTCACACGAAGGTCGCCCAGATGGGCCGGCGCTTGCGCCTTGCGAAGCTCTCTCCGTATACGCGAGATCAATCGCATAAGCATGAAGAAAGCACCGGCTATCCATATCACGCCGAGCGCCACTGCCGTCCGGCCTTCAGTCATAACCCATATTGGTCCGCCAATAGCGCCGAGCGGCCTGGCCCATGGCAAGTGGGGCGCCCAAAGCGTATCGATTAATGCCCCTGACGGCACAACGAAATTGAACGCGGTCAGAACCCAAATCCAATATTTCGTGGTGGCGCTTGGGCCGCGGATTGAGGTGAGCACCCACGCGGCAACGCCGACGATGGACGCATACAGCAGGTGAACGCTCAAGTAGTACATCGCGCGTGCGATATGCTCATGCACGTTTGCCTCCCCGGGTGTGGCCGTTCCTATCGCTGCGTCCCGCACTCTGCAACGCCTTCAGGTCTCGTAGAGTAAGGGCGCCATTCTCCAGGAGATTGGACACAAGCAGACGCGGAGAGCCGCCGAAGAGATCGAGCAAATCGCGTACCAGCCTGCTACGGTGTTGGCTTTCATTGAGGGCCGGCTGAAAGAGCTGGGCATTGCCGATCTTCTTTACCTTGCGCAACGCGCCTTTCTCCTCAAGCCTATAGACGAGCGTCTGCACGGTTGTGTAAGCAACGCGTTCATCCTCAGGCAGACTTTCCAGGATCTCGCGCACCGACGCAGTCCCAAGTTTCCAGTACTGCTCCAGAATGCGAGTTTCGGCTTTGGAAAGACGCGGCTCTTTCATGATCTCCTACTCGTTCCGGCAATACTACTACAGGAAGCGGCGCTTTACATTGCCGTAAATATCCTCGGCGTGTCCTTCGACACAAAACAAAGCGACGCCTTTCGTTTGTTGCCCTAGCGACGTGCTCATGCAGTTGTTACTAGTTTGGACTGCAACCTCTTCGGGGCGGCCGCTTGGTCCCTCGCATCAATCACTTACGATGGCACCTCGCAACCTGATGTGTTCATCGAAAATCTAAGGTCACTGATGGATAAAATCTTTGAAGATAAAGGATATGGTGAGCGCGGTAGGAATCGAATACGCAAGAGAATGTAGTTTCAATAATTTACAGAGCACGGCTGGCGATATTTGTAGTTGTAAGTAACTGTAAAACAAGGCAACGGATCGCGGGATGGATCGCGGATTTTTACACCTGTCGTGTTGGTTATGCGCCGACAACGAACGTCCAAGCACTTCCTACTATCCATTTTGCCGGTTAAGCTTGAAGCGCCGGTCCCTTCTGTATTAAGGTTGGGTATCTCGGAGGGAATCGAACCCTCATCCCCGGATACTAGCTAGTTGGCCGCCCCTTCCAAGAGAAGCCAATTCCGGTGCCCTGTCCTTTGGACCACGAGACACTTTCGACTCTAGACTTCGGTAATCTTGACCACAAGTATCGAAAGTACATCGGTCTCCGTCGGAAGGCCATCACTCTCTATTTTTGGGTACTGTCCGTGTCTTACTCAACACCTAGCATCGCTCGAAACTCGGTCTCCAAAGCTTTTCTCGCCGCTGGAATGCTCTCGTCAAATGCCTCATATGCTGCTTTAATGGTCTTAACCTTCTCTTCAAGCAATTGCGGATTGTAGGGCTGGTCCACCGGCACGTAGATGTTCATGCGGATCACGCTTCTCCTCACTGTATCCAGAAAGGTCGTTAGGAGAGCGCAGATATGGTCGGGTAGATAGATACGACGCTTCTCGACAAAGAAGTAAAAATCAATGAGCTTTTTGCCGGTCTCAAAATAGGCTTCCTGCCTTTTTGATTCTATGTAACTATCTTGGTAAACAAACTGCTTCCCAATTTGTTCAGCATCTACCATCTGGCCGTAAATCTCCGCAATCATTTCTGCGCGTTTCAAGTGAAGATTCGAGAACCGTACTTGGTGCTCAACGCCAACCATTTGAAGATTGGATTTTAGCTTCTCAATCTCGACATCTGCGGACGCTTGCAGCCGTGCCTTGAAACTCTCCATATCTCGGTTGAGTCCATGATTGAGCACGGTTTTAAGCAAATAAGAGACCACAGCGAGAATCATCGCGCCGCTGAATACTGTGTTGAGTAGTTGCTGCCAATCAATGTGCATAGGCCAACATTCTATGCCTAGCCGAATTGCTAACTATGAAGGTGCGTTGCCTGAGGTTGCTTTGAGCGGGTATTCAAATATTGGATGAAAGGCTTGCTCTCAGCAGATGATGGTTGCTAGTTAGTTAGGCTCGTTGAGCTTTCGCAACTCATCAATGATTGTGTAAGACGGGTGCCGCTCATTTTTATGGTCAATAGCGAACGTGGCAGCTACTTGGAAGACACGCTCATCTAAATCATCCCCGCTGTGCCACGGTGCAAAATCATCCACGGCCAACAGCACTTTTACAAACAGGTATCTCACCGTCAGTGCTTCAAGGTTTGCGCCCGGACTCAGTTGGCTTTGCAACCAATCCCTACTTCCGATTGCACAGTTAGTTGGTAAGGACTGGTGAATTGCCCAATAGCTCTTGAAGTCTTCGACCGTGACGACCGGCAACGGCCCACCAGCCAGCAAAGAGTCTACGAGAACCTTAGCAGGGCTGACACGGAAGTTCGGAGGTATGGTGGACATAGGATTTAATGGGGTAACCGGACCCCGCAGTTGCCCGTTGCGACCGGGGAGGCTCTAGTCTATGCCTTCACCTTTGGAACGCACCACGAAAAGTTGGTTAAAGAATAACCGTGTACTTCGCGGTTATCGTTGGGATTTTGTTTATCAAATCCCCATCACACAAATCTTAACCAACAGCTTGTTACACGTTTTTTTCTACATCGGAAGGGCCATAGACGCGCCCCGTCGGATCGCAATGGTTGTTGCTTCCCGAAAGATCACTCATTTAGCGGTAAACGGATCGCACACGGATTGCATTGTCGCTAAGTGATTGAAAAGTGGTGAGCGCGGTAGGAATCGAACCTACAACCTACTGATTAAGAGTTACGGACGAGCGCATCGGAAATGCAGACTAAATGTACAGAAACAAAACGACTTCTCTAAATCACGCGCGCACGGAAGGATCAAAGCCGTTGTTTGAATTTTGTTGAAGATAGCGAGCCGTGTTTGAGTAGAGTCCCCACAAAAGTCCCCACAGTCCGCCAGCCATTGCCTGAAAATTGATGCTCGTTTTTGCTTGGTCTAAGCTATACAATCGCTGCCCATGAAGCAGGCACGCATCAATGCTAGGAAGACGAACAAGAAACCGCCTCCGCCCAAACTTCGTATTTTGATAGCGAATGCTGACGAGGTCGCGCGAAATGGAGTGCGTCACTTGCTCGACAGCCAAGGGTGGAAGATCTGTGGTGAGGCAACCGATGGAGTGGAAGCTGTCGAAAAGACCAAGACGCTGAAACCTGATGTCGTCATTATGGATCTCGCGATGCCAAGATTAAACGGCCTGGATGCCGCGCATCAGATCCTGGGACATAATCCACTTCAGAAAATATTGATGTTAGCCGCGCACGACTCCACCAACGTCATCCGAGACTGCCGGAGGGCCGGCGTACGTGGATTTCTCTCGAAATCAGATTCGGCTGCAGACTTGAGCCTGGCGGTTAGGGCATTGGCGCTCAATAAGACTTTCTTCACAACAAGAGCCGTTGCAATCGCTAAAAAGCTTACTGCCAAAAAGCTTACTGCAACGGCATCGTAATCCTGCAATCGAAGCCTGCTGCGAGGATCGCCGAAACGCCATGATCCGTGGACGCTCTGTTCTTGTGACTGGATCGGCGCCGGGTCGAGGGTCTTTAAATCCTCGCTCCCCCACCAAGACCAGATTACTTCCGTATAGCTCGTTATCCGATCAATACCGAGGTGATGCCGTGCGTGCAGCGACCCTGCTCAGCATCCAGAAGCCCTAGGGCGCGCCTCATTTGCCCATCGACTGAAAAGTGCAATATGCGGCCGCTCGTACAGCACAAAATCCGGAACTGTCATGCTGCCTCCTCCGAGCACCTTGAAGACAGCCCCGATTGCGGGCATCTCCGCTAGATTCACCGTTCGCCGAGAAATTCGAGTCCCAGCAACCGCGCGGGATTGGATGGAATCAGCGATCTCCTTAGTCCTGAGTGCGATTTCACGCTCGTATCGGATGCGTTGTCCTCCACTGGCAAGAGTAGTCAATTCCCAAACGATAGCTCGTAATGAAACCATCTCGTTCGACTCGTGAATAGCCTTCGCCGCCTCCAACAAGGAACACTTCTCAGAGCATGCCGTTCGCAATATTTCATCCGCAATGGGCGGGATTGGAATCGCAAGTTCCTTCAACTGCAATCCGTCCCGGACTCCTTTGACCAATGACTTGTAGACCGATGCGAAACCGTCCACAATAGCCTGACTGATCCTTCCCAGGTAGATGGACTTTTCCGGATGCAGCAATAGAGGGCCATTGAGAAGGCGGGACAACTCTAAGTAGAATAGAGCGCGCGCCGGGACATTTCCTGAGACCCCTAGATTTGCGTTGATATTGTTGTAATGGCTATCTTTTAGCGGCAGATCGAGGTCGGCCATATGCAAAGGGTTATTGAGATCTCTCATTAGATCAACGAATGCCACGACGTGATTCGCCGCCTTCTTGCTGATGTTCTGGGGAATGTCGGTTACGGTATATAGGGCGCCCAATTTGCCGAGATGTTCCGTTCTCATCTCAGAACGATTATGGTTAGCTAGCGAGTTAAGTGCGCTTCGGTCGACCAGAAGCTCCTCTGCAAGCATCCACTGCTCGAGGAAGCTGAGGGCTTGAGTGAGCGCATAAAGATCCGAGGCATCAGACTCCTCGACCTTGTTTTGGTCAGCTTGCCTTACAAGGATGGTACGTAGTATTTCGGCCATGTGTTCGTCGGCCCAATATGGCCCGGTGAGAGCGTGGTAGATTACGTGTCCATCCAGGAATTCGACGGTCGATGCGTCGAGGAGAAGAGTTCCGGGCTCAAGTGTGGTCAGTTCCATGCGTCCGCCCTCTTCGTCCATTCGTAAGCCCCAAAATCATCTAAGGCACAGGGAGTATACTAGTTTGCTGTGCCAGTCGTAAGGCACCCGCACCAGATGCGGTTGGCTCCTCGAACGACGTGAGGGAAGGTTTTCCGACTTGCGCGCCATCCGAGTAGAGTGGGGCACGCGATATCTTGATCACGCAATCATGGACCTGTAGCAAAGGTTTCAAAAAGTCATGGCACCATTGACGTGGAAAACCTCGTTCCATAACCCCCAGCGCATCAGCAATTCGGATGCTGTTACGCGCTCCCCAACTAGGCTCGGTCCTGATTCCGTCATTAACGCGGACGGAATCCGCCGCTTACAGCTGAGAAACCGTTTCCGTCATAGCCGATCACTCAAGGCCCGACGTAGACAAACTTTGCGCAACTCACCGCTCTGCGATCCTATGATTCTGGGCGTATCGTCGGCAAATCCGGAAATTACCGCACTCGGCGGAGTTCGAAGATCCATCTGTATCCACCAAACACCATGATCCGGGAACATGATAGGTTGCCTCTTCGTGCGGCCCGCAGCAAACACAGGTCGGGCGCCTGGTCTTACAGCATCCCGTGATTCGATTGCTGGGAATTTTCCTGAGAGATGCGTCGCACCTATGTCACAGAATCTAAATCACTTGACAGATTTTCTGGCTATGGTACTATGCCTAGGCGGATTGATTCCCTGGGCCGAACTCGGATAGTTCTTTGGGACACAATACGCCAACGTCAACAACTGAAAAAGGAGAAATACCATGAAAAGCGCGGAACAAGTGCGCGACGAGAACGATTCGTCGGGTGCTCGTTTGTTGATGTTGGATGAGAAAACTGCGGTTGCTGTGGGATACACTTTGTAGTCTCAACCCGGGTGAAGCCATAGCTCTCGGCATGACTAACTTCGTGAGTTTTGGTTTCTCGTTCTTCCTCTTCTCCGGGTCCCCTACAGCAGATTTGATGATTTGCATAATTGGCTCCAGCTGCGTGATGGTACTTGCCATCGTCGTGTTCCTTAGTGTGGTGTCCATCAATAAAAATAGGTGGCCCTAAACAATCCAACAGCCCCGATCTCGGGGCTTTTTCTACATGCGGAGGACTGCATGAAACGAATTCCGGCCACGGTGTTGTGGTGGATTGCGGCACCTACGCTGTGCGTTGTCACAGTTGCAGTTCTGTATGTCTGGAGATTTCGAAGGTATGCTCTCGAAGTCTATCCGCTGCAAAGTAGCTACGCTGGCGGGAATGTCCAAGGCTTATTCACGTACCATGCCACGACAATTGCAGTCGCAGCACTCTTCGTGGTTTATGGAGCTGCCCTGGCGGCAGTCATCCAGCTGTGGCTGATTCGTCGGGATCGAGATGCTGAAATGGCAATCGAAATCTTGGAACACCTTGAGGACCCTTCCCTATTCAGGATGAGAGGATTTATCAACAAACACATTAACGACATAAACCAAAACCTAACGGCTGACACCCCGAGAGAGACGGTAGATGAACAGGTGAAGAGGTTAAGTGGAGAGAACAAGTGGGATCTCGAAGACATCTTCCGAGTGGTTAACGTGCTCAACCATACATGCCTTTTTATTCGTAAAGATTTCATTTCAGACGAGATTGCATTGGAGTTTTACCCGGTTATTACGCGTATGTGGACGTTGTTAGCACCGCTTATTTATTGGGAGCGCAGACGACGCTCCGAAGTGGACGAGCTTAAGAGCCACTGGTATTCAGACCATTTTGAGAAAGTCGCCAGGAAGATGCTTTCACCGGAATACACCGCGAAAGTCAGAGGGCGTCTGGATTTGCCGAGAGTCCGATTCGCGCCATTTGCAACGAAGCCTGAAGTGGACCAGGCGCTGAACGAAATTGCAGCCCTTCGAAGCCAGCTCGAAGAGTTACAGAGTCGCGTACCCAAGACTCCGAGTCAACCGAAGCAATCGCAAGGGTGAAGGCGCGGGAAGCGATTGGGCCTTCGCCATCAACCAGTAGCGTGACACTGCGGAGTTGTATCCGCTGTGTCTCAAACGCCATGATTCATAGACATTGTGAAACAAGGCATCCCATCAGCTTAGATATTTCGTCGAGCAGTTAACATCTTTGAAAATGCTGGGGCTGGATTGTGCGGATCAAATCGAAGGTACTCAATCTCTGTTCCGGTGTACTCCTTTGGCGGATCCAAGCGATCTTCAAGCAACAGGATCTCAGGAATTTTATGTTTACGGGCAAGCTTCACTTCTTTTTGAACACCTTCGCCCCACTCGGTATGGCTTGTCCAAATAATCGCGGCGGCAACCGAACTAAGCAACTCAGGTTCGATCCGCTTCCACAAACCAGTCCCTGGTTGCGAATCATGGATTGCGAGATACGGTTCAAAACCGGCCCGACGTGCAAATTTCTCCAATTGGAGCGCTAATGGCATGTCTTCGGGTTGCTTGAAGCTGATGAATAATTTGCCGCACGGTTTTGTCGACTCCCGAATAATCAGGTACGCCAAGCGAGGATGAACCTCGGAAAGCTGGCCTTGTACGGTGCCACTCTCGATTGGCCTAAACTTCACCATCACATCAAACATATTCGTATTAGCCAGGAAAACGGGAGTTGGGCAAACCACGATTTTTTGTTCATGCAATTCTTTGGGACCTAATTTCCGGCCACAGTTCTGTTCGACAAACTCGGAAGAAGCAGCGGCATCGGATTGGAATCGCAAAATGACCTGCTCGACTAAAATGGGAGTAGGCAAATTATTGGTGATTAAGACTGTCACCGCGGTAGTCTCGTAGTACTCGACCTCGACCGATTTCGGCGCAAGCGGAGCAACGCTGACATTCAAGAGTTTCGTGGTGGACTTCGTATGTCCAGTCATCGGAGCTTAGTTGTAGGCCGAGACGATCTGTGAATCACCGAGAGCCTTGATTCCAGCACTCTCGTCGCAGATGTCGCAGCCCGGTTCGTGGATATCGTTCGTTGTAAATATGGAGCCGCTCGTCGCATCGTAGATCTGTCCGATCGGCTGAACGCCTCCCGTAAGTCGCAAGAACAGGTTGAGCCCGGCAGTGACTCCGAGCCCCGCAACGACGGCATTCAAAGAGATGACGGCGGGTACGGCTTCGTCGACACCCATCACGTAACCTTCCTTTTCAAGGGCGGCCCGCTCGTCTTTCGGCAATGACTCCGCGCGAATGCGCTCCGGATCCAGATGATGGGAACAGCGCATGCACGCCATGCCACTCCCGACGAGAACAACGCGTCCTGCTGCCGCTCTCATACGGCCCTCGCGCGCATCCAATCGCGTACCCATCTCAATCACGGGTACGAGGTACTGGTAAGCGAACCGATTAAGCAGGGATCGCGTGCGGTCGTTATCAACGCAGGAAAGGATGAGGTCCCGGTCCCGGAGCGCCATGAGCACGTCCTGCCGAATTGCGGAATCCTTCATGGCTGCGACATTCTTCACGCCTAGGCGCTTCGCATGTCTTCCCAGGACTTCTGCCTTCGACTTTCCAATGTCGCTTTTCGTTGCTCCTACTAGTCTCGTGAGATTGCTCACTTCGATGCGGTCGTCGTCGATTAATACGATGTCAGCGATGCCAATTCTGGAAAACTGCTCAAGGACGAGAGAGCCGATTCCGCCGACTCCCACAATTGCGATTTTCAGGGACTGAAGAAGTTGCTGGCCTTCGCGACCGAACGCTCTCACTTGGCGGTCGAATACCTCGCTGACTTCGGAATGTTCTGATGTGTCAAACGGAATGATTCGTGAACGTTGACCGTATATTTTTAGGCCCGTCAGAGTCAAGAATTTCCCGTCAACGAGCCTGCGCCCCATCGCGGATTGTGGAGTGATGACGAGGCTGGCGGGTTGCGCTCCCGGAATCAGGGATTTGAGAACAGGTATAAGGTTCTTTTCGCCGAAATCGTCCGAAGCGGAATACCACGCGTCCGGATGATGGGGATGCGAGTGAATAATGACCGGAGTGAGATGCTCCCGCAGGCACTGGTCAATAATGCGGTTATAGAAGCGGGGAGAAACTTCCAAGTGATAATCGTTCCGGTCGACGTAAAGGTCATCCGGCACGGGAACAAACTTTCGCACGAGCAAGCGGCGCTCGCGCTTCGTCTCCGAACCGCCGCATAAAAGAACCCCGGAATTTTCGTTTCCGTCCGGGGTGAAAAGAGATGCCTCGACCAGCCCCCAGTCCTGGCTCGTAATGGAAATGAAATCGCTTTTTTTCATTTTTTTTCCCGCAGTCGCCTACGAATAAATTCCAAGTATCCGTGGAGATTGTCGATTCGGGGATTCCACGCGGCCTTATGCCAGGAGAACCGTCGCCATAGCTTTCCTAAATAGTTTTCCATACTCTCCGCGGCCTGGGGAACATTGCCATTTGCCAAGAGTAATTCAGGCGACGTCCAAAACATGTCCGGGCCGGCATCCGGGTAAGTCCTGGGAACACGGAGCAGTACATTGGTCGTCGGCTGGTTGAAGCCTTCTCCCACCGAGAAAGCTCGAATGACGATGCTGATCGCATCCGCTTCTTCGGTGATCTCGACCTCAACTCCCTGTCGAAGCTCCCCGAGTTCCTTATCCAAGCGAGGAGGTAACGCCATACGTTAGGTGCCGAACGTTCCGGCGGGAATCGCTCGGAAATGGATCTTGTTATGGATTTGCACGGTCTGCTCGTTGCCAACGGGCACAGTCTGATCCCCCCTAACTTCAAAGAGTTCGTAGTTTGCGGGAACACCCGCCAGGTCTTTTATTTGCGCCCCTGTAAGCTGGTGCTCCTTCGTTTGGAATTCCTGGTTATTCACGAACACCGAAAACGTGGCTTGGCTTTGCTCTGGCATATTTTGCTCCAAATTAGGTGATTAACTTCTAAACAATATCAGCTACTCACAAAGGGTCAAGGGTCTGTCCACTTTGGCGGGCAGTAGAGACCATCCTTGCTGGGCGTGTCGAATTCACAGGGCGAATGGCGGTAAAACACCATGATCCATGGAACAATCGCTGATGTTTAGGCGCTCTAGATGTTCTAATCCGTCGAATTGCCGGTCTTATCGCGCGCCTTGCACATGCCTGGTTGCGACCTCCCGAATGATGGAGGGTAGCCGATCGGCATTCGGCAACGCAGGCCTATGGCCGCTCTCATAACCGAGATAGGTGATCTTCTTGTCCGACAGCTTGTCAAACAAGAGGACTTCAGGCCGATTGCATTCTGGACAACGTTCGAGCACGATGTACGGATCAAGGACCAATTTCGAACATTTTATAATTTGAGAGGGTTTTTCCTCGCTGGGCAATTGCCATACTTTCGGGGGAAGCTATTGTAATACCGTAGAACTTGGTGGGTGGAAGTAATCCTCTTCATCCTAGCCCGAATCCCCAAATCCAGCAAAAACCAGCCAAAACCTGAATCCCGCTTTCCGAATTCCGAACACAAATCAGAATCCCACCGCCTTACCTGCCCGATTGTGCTATAAAGATTGGCTTCTTTCCCCAGTGAGCAATTCCCCCGACCCTTGGGCGGCTCTTGACCTTGCACGTGTAGCTGGTAGCGTAGGTAATACCATAAAACGCGCTATTCTGGCCTGCTATGCCGAATGCCCAGACGAGAGTCATCCTCTTCTTAAGCTCATACGCACCTTTATTCCTCATACTGGCGATTCGTAGTTGGGCTGACAATCGCACAATCTCAATTGTGCTGGCTGCAATTTCAGCCATTTCACTGGTGGTTCTGTGGATCTTCCTGCGGCAGGCGAGGACGCTCGGCGCAGACAAGGTTGTGATCGCATCCGTCGTTTCGCGCGACGGCGATGCGATGAGTTACATCGTGACCTACCTGTTGCCGTTTCTAGCCGTAAATTTCAAGCAGGTCGGCGATGTTGTCTCACTAGGGATTTTCATCTTCGTCATTGGATTGCTGTATGTGAACTCCAACATGATCTACACCAACCCGGCTCTCAACATAGCTGGATATCACATCTTCGAGGTCCAAGATGCGGATGGAAAGACGACGGCGCTGGTGTGCAAGCGGACATACATCCGCACCGGCTCTGAGTTGGATGTCGTCTCGCTGGGTGATTACGTATTAATGGAGAAACACTAATGCCTCCCCTACAAGCGCTCGAACGCCTTTCACGGGCGCTCGCCAACAATCCAGATGTCAGCGTAGTCGTAGCTTCAGAGCCCAATCCCGAGGCCGGTATTGCGATTCAGCGACTGAATCTCCGGCAAGATCTCGCTGCTGAATTCCGAACAACAGCACAAGGCGCAATGCCGACAGTGAACGAAGATCTTGCCTTGCGAGAGTACGAACCAGGGTACAACCCCGACCCTCACGAACTTTCGTATCTGGAGCTAGCGGAAAACGAGCAGATCGCTGAGCAAGTCAGACAAGTTTCACATATCCAACAGGCCGAGCTATTTCGGGAGGACGACGCTTTCGTTGACCACCTGCGGTTCTATGCCATCGTGACTAGTCCCACAGCAGCAAGGAACCGTGCAGTATTCTTCCGCACGTACAGCCCTACAAGGGAATTAAGCCGCCATCGGGGATTCGCCGCGCTAATGGACCGTGGCAGCTACAACAAGCTTGACCGCAAGGTTTTCTTATTTGATTACGGCGTCGACTGTTTCGCCTGGGAAGGCTACTTATTCATTCGCAACGTCGCTGCGTTCCAAAGAATTTTCAAGTACTTCGAGGAATTGCGCGCCCGCGCGAACGAGACGGTGGACACGGTCAGCGGGCTTATTCCCATCAGCAATGTAGATGAATTCCGGACCGCAACCACTGGCCATTTGCAGATGATGTCCAAGCTCGCGCAAATCGCCCGTAAGCCCTACCTGAACAGGGTCACGATGAGGGATATACGACGTACCATTGATGAGTTTCACTTGGATTTGCGAATTGTAGAAGAGAACGGGCAGGAAAAGCTGCTGTTTGAGCCAGGGTCGAAGAAGCGCTGGCTCCTTTTGAAGTTGCTGGACGATGATTACCTCGGTTCAGTTATGACGAACCAAAAATACGAAGTGAACTCCAAAAGCGCGCTATGAACTCTACCCAATCTTGAACTGTATTTGGCACGTTGTTTCTACATATATATGTCAGAAAGAAAAGTAGACCTCCATAGAGTCTTTCTCGGTCTCCAGGGGCAGATGATTGCAGCCTTGTCCACAGACCGGGAAGTCATCCAACACCCTACCACCAAGGGCACCGCGACTGAGCTCCACTGGCTCAGGATGCTTGGAGACTACCTCCCAAAACGCTACTGCGCGGACAACGCCTTTGTATTGGACTGTGACGGAAATCTCAGCGAGCAGATCGATGTAGTCATCTATGACCGGCAGTATTCTCCGTTCTTATTTAACCAGGACGGTGCAAAGTATGTTCCCGCAGAAAGCGTCTATGCGGTTCTTGAAGTAAAGCCAGAATTTAACGGCGCCAACGTCGCCTACGCGGCAGAGAAAGCGGCGTCTGTGCGAAGGCTTCGAAGGACGAGCGCGCCAATTCCCCATGCGGGTGGGAAGTTTGACCCAATAGTCCCACCTCCCATCCTGGCTGGAATACTCACACTGGGCAGCGAATGGAAGCCTGCGTTCGGGAAACCGTTCGCCGAATTGATTTCGAGCTTGTCCGCAGCGCAGCGTCCAGATGTAGGTTGCGTCTTGCGTGTGGGAGGTTTTGATATTAGATACGGTGAAACCGCGCCGGAGATAGTCGGAGGGTCTCCCGAGACAGCACTAATATTCTTCTTTTTAAGACTCCTTGCTCGTTTGCAAGCTGCAGGCACAATTGCTGCTCTTGATTTTAGCGAGTACGGTAAAGTCCTATGACCGTATCCGAAGCCTTCGACACATTCAAAAGCGAATTGGAGCTTCCCGATCGTCACCAGAAGGAAGCCGCAGCCGCCCAGCAGCAGGTGCGGGACGCACTTGCCAAGCAATTGTATTTGCCAAACTCCTTCTTGACCGGTTCGTATGCGAGACATACAAAGATTTATCCTCTCAACGATATAGATGTGTTTCTTGTCAGAAATGCTCAGCGAACCGCTCTCGCGTTGCCTGGGACTAGCGGCATCCTTCCTGATGCAGCGCTGACAGAAGTGGCGCAGGCGGTTCAGAACGCATTACCGCTAACCGCCACGGTTAAAAGACAACGTCGTTCGGTGAACGTCCAAATTACTGGTCTGCCGTTTGGATTCGACTTGACGCCAGCGTGGCTGCGGCATCCAGACGGTTATTGGATACCTGACACGACTAGTGGCGGTTGGATACCCAGTGACCCGGATCTCCATTCGACGATGATGACGCGAGCGAACGAGCAGGGCTACGGGAAACTCAAGCCTCTGATCAAAATGGTGAAGCACTGGAGCCGGAATAACTATGACAGAATGTGCTCGTTCCACATCGAGCTGATTTGTGCGGACATCTTCAGCCGCCAAGCCCTGGTCAACTACCCGGTAGGGATGGCCGTTGTGCTTGCTAATCTGCCCAGCTACATCAACACAACCATGATGGACCCTATCTATCGAGTCTCCAAAGTCAATAAGGACTCGTCTCCGTCGGAAGCAGCGGAGCTCGTCTTGCGAGCGAAGTCTGATGTACAACGCGCCAATGATGCATTGAAGTTTGAGAATGCAGGCCGCCTCAATGAAGCGATAGCCAAGTGGAAAGAGATATTTTTGACCGGGTTTCCGAAGTGGTGAGTTGCCCTATGCCCAACATCAACGAAGCCGGCAAAGTGAATATATCCTCCTCAAAGTCGGACGACATGAGAACGGGACGTGTCATGGAAATTCTGGGCAACGCGAAAAAGCTCGCGCAGGAGTATCGCACATTAACTGGCAAACCCCTCGGCATCACCGGCGAGATCGCCGAATACGAAGCAGCTCGGCTTCTTGGGATCGAACTAACCCATGCACGCCAAGCCGGATACGATGCGATTGAGCAAGGCGCCGGAGTCACCCGCCATTTGCAGATAAAAGGACGCTGCCTGCTGCCCGGTTGCAAGCCCGGGCAGCGCCTGGGTTCGATAGACATCACAAAAGATTGGGACGCGGTGTTGATGGTTCTTTTGGATGAGAACTTTGATGTGTTGGAAATCTACGAGGCCCAACGCGCGGACATCCTCAAAGCGCTCTCCGTTCCGGGCTCGAGAGCCAGAAACGAGCGCGGCGCGCTTGGAGTGAGTAAGTTTAAGTCGATAGCACAATTGCGCTGGAAGCGTGCTTCGTTAGCAAATGAATCAGCAGTAGCAATGTAGTTTTATGGCGACTCTGAATACCAACGAAAAACAGCTCCTCGAAAGGCTCTTTCAAATGGGAGGCGGTTACGTCTTGAATTTCTCTGATCGAACCATCGCAGAATTCTTCCGGGACGATATCGGCGTAGATATATTCGACCAAAAATATAACTACGCCAGCGGATCAAAAGGGAACCGACTGCGAGGATTGTGGCAAGCTGCTGACGATACGCTCGTTGGTAAATCCATAGATAAGCTCATCGAGTATATCGACAATCAGATCGTGTTGGGGAACCTGAAGAAGCAAGAGTTCTCTCCTGAGTTGATCCAGAGAGGGCGCAACATCGCCGCCCGACTGCAGGGAGGCAAAGTAACGCCAACGGCTCCCGATACAACTGAGGATGAGTTTATTTCTAAAGAGTTCGGGGCTGTTTCCATCGACAAGCTTGGGTTAGACGCTATTGTTGGCGATATTCTCAAGCAAAGAGTAGATGAGATCAGAAAATGTCTAACTGCGCGCGCGCCCTTGGCAGCTATTTTTCTCTGTGGAAGCACGTTAGAGGGCATACTGCTCGGTATCGCGAGTGCGCGCGCAAAGGAATTCAATCAGTCAGCTTTGAGTCCGAAAGATAAGCTGGGAAAGGTAAAGCAATTTCAGGAGTGGACGCTAAATGATTTCATCAACGTCGCTCGTGATTTAAATTTGGTTGGCGAAGACGTAAAGAAATTCAGCCATGGGTTGCGGGATTTCAGGAACTATATTCATCCATTTCAGCAGATGTCATCTAAGTTCAATCCGGATCAGCATACTGCCAGAATCTGTTGGCAAGTCCTGCAAGCTGCCATTACGCAATTATCAAAATAGGCACGGAGATGCCATATGGAATACAAGTTTGGGGACTTTTGGGGACTTGCGACTGCCGAATTTTGGTTGCGGGGGTTGGATTTGAACCAACGACCTCAGGGGCGATATATCCGCCCATAGCTCAGTTGGTAGAGCAGCTCCCTTTTAAGGAGCAGTCTTCATTCCCCCCTCGAAAAACCACCCCTATATAGGGGTGGTTTTTGAAGATCCGGCTCATGCTAGCTCTAATGTGGCTAAGTGTGGCTAGACCAAACACCGTTTTTTGGTTGCGGGGGTTGGATTTGAACCAACGACCTCAGGGTTATGAGATGTGCTTTCGGAAGGGCCGCATTCGGAAGACGTGATCTAACTTGGAATCGAGTGCAGACGGTTGGCGCTTAAGTGGCAACGTATCTGGCAACGTACCGGACTACCGTTTCGGGAAATGAGCCAAAGCCTCGACTGGCGAGTGGTTACCGCGCTATCAGGAACTTCTTCCTCATCGCGCCCAGTATTCCGAGGGTGGTGATGCCTGCGATAGCGAGTTCCGAGCCTTCCGGCATTGAGCTGGCGGGCGATTCATTGAAAACAAAATCAGCTGAAGTGAAACTGGCTAAGGTGGAATTGGATGCATTGTCAAGATCAAACAACCCGCCACTAGGACCTGTGCCGAACCCATTGGGCAAGGGGCCACCTATGCTGTTTTGAGTCTGGATACCATTTACGTATGAGTTATAAGAGTACTGGCCCGTTGTATCCTGTAAATTCGCAATGCTACTCCCATCAGCAGGTACCGAAACCCCATTCAGCGTAGCTCTGAAGGAAGTGATCGTCCCACTCGATGGAACTGCGGTGAACAGATCTATAAATGAGACCTCTTGCCCTTTATTGGCTGCAGGAAATCCGGTAATTTCAAAACCAACTGAAGTGCTCGTTACCAATGGCGTAAAAGTTAAAATTGAAGGAGCTACGCAACCACCACCGCAGGAAGGGTCGCCGGAGGAGAAGGTGAACGTCGTGTCCCCGATGGTGCAGGGGGTGCCTATCAAACTGCTGAAAAAACCCGCCGCGCAGGAATTCGCATAGGACGCACTGGAAAATGTTGCGACCACAACTGCGATTGCCATAAATTGCGCACTCATTATTCCCCCTGTTGTCTGTAGCGAGAACGATACTGCTTGCAGTTCTTAAGAGGAGTCTTATCAGAGTGAGGTTGGCCGCTGATGATAAAAAAAGGAGCGAATTGTGATCGAGCAAGTCAAAGCCGCCGTCCATCGTGCAGCGGGAAAAAACCAGAAGATTGCGATGTTTCACTTTCAGGTGTTGAACAGCAATTCACTTAGGTAGACGCTAAAACGAGGGAATCGAAGTTGGTAAGACCCTATAATCAGCTGGATTAGGGGTCCACTGTTTTAAGGTGTTTTTTCGAAATTGGTTTGGTGCTGAAAGGCGTATGAATACTGGGCCTAAGCACCGGAACAACACCCCGCACGGACGGCCCTCACCATCGTAAAAAATACGGGGTGAAGGATACTTTTGAGGTGCTCAAGAGAGACACAAAACCCCGCAAGAAGCATTGAATGGAACAAGTCATCATGGGAATGATCCAATGAAAAGTTGCTGATGGGGAAATCGAGAAATCTGATGAAAATTGATAAGCGGGTCTGAAATTAGCACATACTGTATACACTGATTTCCGTCGTCATCTTTTCAAGCTGCTGAACAAATCTTCTACGCCTTCTTCGGTCGAGGCCCGTTTACGATAATTCCGATCTTGCCCAGATATTTCTCGGTATCGTTGACAACTCTCGGCACGAATTTTGTAGATCCGGTCGGGGTGGTCTTTCTCGTTGTAGTCGATGATTTCACCGTATGCCGCGTGCGGTTGCTCCGGCGTATCGCCTCGGAAGAATTACACTGACTGGATTTTGATTTCATACTGCTCACAGTGTCCGGGCTTCAGGCCAATGCCATAGTATTACCGTCGCCAAGAGTCCCTTCGACGTTAACACACGGGCAGTGTATAAACTTAGCGGCTGCGCCGAAAATTCCAATTCAGATGTCATTGCGTATATTCGCCGAGATGATCTGCGCAAGAACTTGACGGGAAGATGCGCGAGGAACTAGTTGACAGAATTCGGAAAAATCTTCAATTTAGAAAAATTCGAGGTGAAGTCTGGCTAACGTGACGGGGGAAGCAATTTATTTTGGAAACTGCTCGTCCAAAGCTCCATTTGAACTTGGGACTCGAAAGCCGCCCTGAAAGTGTAAAACCAGTCTTCGAGCCAATGGTCGTTTACTCTGCACAAAACTCGAAAGATTGCGCGCCCGGTGTAAGCTTTTTGCTATGAAACCACCACTCATCACATTGATTCTTCTCGTTGCTTCGGCGCTAGCTCTCGACGCGCAACAAACTTCTCCGCCGGTCCAATCCTTCGCTGCCGCACCGGGTCAAACTTTCAATCTCGATCTCGACACTCCAGAGGCCAGATTTTCACAATGGCGACACGATGAGCTGGGATCGATTTCAGCTTTACGCGCTACTCTGCGAATTCCGTTGATCAGGCAAGACCCGAGATGGTTTCCTGTTTTTTCAATCCGTGTGCAAAGAAATGAATTGGGAGGAAAATCTGGCAATGATGTCGCCTTGCAGATTCTGGCCAGGGATCGGAAGGTTCCACTTTCCGTGCAGGCAGTAGAACGTGAGGGCGGAAGGGTAGTTGAGACTCAGGTATTTAGCAAGACAATCGGATTGGATGAAGCGGTCGACGTAGAAATGGAATGGAATTCGATAAATACGGTAACTATCAAAGTAGGTGACGAGATACGAAAAATGAGCGTCTCAGGGTGGAGAGTTGATAGCGTTGTAGTCTCAGCCTCTACGGGAGAGATGACGATCGATCCGCTCGTCTTTGGAAGTGTAGGTCCGTGAATAATCGCATGCCGCATCGAGGTCTCTAGTTCGATGGTGCCGAGTCCATTGCGTGGGCAAAGTCGGGCAGCAGAAAAGTGAAACTGCAACCTGTGGAGCCGCACATAAGAATTCCTCGCCGTACGATTCGCACCGGGCTTGCGTCAGGGAGTTCAACGTCAATCTTCGCGGCTCTGATCTGGCTTGCCATCGATTCAAGCGACTGCACACCGCTAACATACTTCGCGTTCTCGCTCTTGCCCTGAGAAAAAATAACGGTAAAAACCGCGCTTCCAGCAGCGTGCGGATTCGCGGATATTTCCTTAGTCCGCATGCGGCTCAGCTCTTCCCCGGGAAAGGCACTTTCGCTACTTGGGGGCCCTCGCCGGAGCTTCGGTGCCTCATCCGGATCTTGGCCCGTCAGTTTTTTATAGCGTTGAGTAATTTCAGCCTTGTTTTCGTTTGAGTTTGCGCTTGATGCCGCCAATGCCAGCAAGTACTGATGAGCAGCATCCTGTTTCTTGCCTTGGTCCTCATAGAGCTGGGCGAGGTGGTTCCCCGTGGCGCCGTCCTGCGAAAGCAGCCAGGCAGACTTCAAATAAGGTAGCGCCTTGTCGTGGTCTCCCTTGCGGAAATAAATCCATCCTACGGTACCCCACGTTTTCGAAAGTAGCTGGGTATTGATTAAAGCTGCATTGTCGTCCTCTGCTTTGAGAGACTCCGTTTCGGCTTGATGTAGAGCTCTGTCTGCATACTCCGCTGCCAAGTCCAGGCTAACGTTTGCATCGGCCATCGAATACGCCACTGAGTTCAGAGTGCTTGGGATAGTTTCCTCGCGTATTCTGGTCTTCTTCAGCGTAGCCAAGGCCTTATCGGACTGTTTATTGCGCAAGTAGGCTTGTACCAGCGCATAGAGCAGAGCTTGGCTGTCGGGCGACATTTCGACTGCCTTCTCAAGCACTTCTGCAGCTTGTGAGTCCTTCTTTACAGTTGTGAGGAGGGCAGCTAAGTTGAGTGCGGCGTCCCGGTTTCCTGGATCACGCTTCAACAGTTCCCTATATTGTTGCGTGGCTTCGTCGTATCGTCGCAGTTGCTGCAAGAAGCTGCCAAGCATTTGGTACGCGCTCAGGTTGCCAGGATTGTATTCCTCTTCCTTCCGCAACTCGCTTATGCCACCTTCCTGATTATTTTGGGCTAGGTAAATCCACCCCAAGCGTTCGTGAGCGCCCAAATATTTCGGGTCTAACGCGATCACATGCCGGTAAGCTTCCTCCCCGCGTGTGAGGTCGCGATTTTGCAATGCTTGGTTGCCTTCTTCCATTAGTCTCACGATTTCCGGATTGGCATTTGAGCCTTCAGACGGTTGGGATCCTTCAATAGAGGGAGCAGCGGTGGCAGTTGCGGTCGTTGACTGCGGTCCTTCTCCCGCTGGATAAATAGTTGCCCCGCTGACCAGATCGATGTAGCGATCCCGCTCGTCCGACAGGACCTTGCAGAATAACTTGTAGCTTTCCCAGGATGAAATCGGGACTTCGCTCTTCTTAATCGTGAGCACGCGGTTTGCAATTAGCTCTCCGTGATTGATTTCATAGATGGCGTTATAGTCGGCGAAGTCCTGGGTCAAATCCTTTTTCTCGGAGTATTTCGGGGTGTATCCAGCTGGTAGTTTAACCACTGATTCAAAAACAACTTTGCCGAGCGCACCCAGCTTCACTGGTCCTTCCGGTTTCTGTTCTTCTGAGGAGGCACCCTCGATGCCGAACCACGGCAGGGGGGCAATGATCTGATGGTTGCTGCTAAAGGTGGCGTAGTCTTTGCGAGTGTAGTCATAAGAAAATTGAAATGGCTTGTCCAGTTCATCGGGAGCCGAGGCTGCGACGTTAGTGACGTCCCCGCCAAATCCCGATGCAGCAGAAATCCGTTGTCCCAAATCTTTCCACTGAGCCGACGGGACGTTCCAGAACGCCGCCCGGTAGAGGACTTCGGTGTCACCCCGCATCGTCTGCTGCACGTGTATGGAGAGCACCCCGTCGGAGCCGAGGGATCCCTCCGCATGATACTTTTGCAAGCTTTGAAATGGAGGCTGAGCCGGCGTGGTCATCAGAGCGGCGGCCTTTCCGGTCGGCATTACCAGCGCCTGTTTGTCGCGCAGGCTCGCCAAGAGCAACCCAAATGGCGCAACTGCCGGGGTTGTATCCAACCAAATCATTCGACTGCCGAGGGGAACCACCGAAATTACGTGATCAAACTGTGCCGGTGAGGGCACTTCGGGCTCTAGCTTAGAGGAGGAGTTGATGAGCGCAGGCCAGGAATCATATCCTGCCGCCTTTAACAAAGCTGCCAGCAGCGTGTGCTTGTCTTTGCAGTCAGCGTATTCATTTTCCAAAACATCCTCGGCTGCATGCGGCTGATAACGGCCGATCCCGAATGAAAGCGAAACATAATGCAACCGTGTCGAAACGTAGTCGTAGATTGCGCGAATCTTGTCGTCGTCGACTGAAAGCCCTTTCGTCAACTCCGCCTCTTTCGCCTGTATCTGCGAAGTGACCGCGACCTGAGAGCGTTGCAGTTCGTCGTACCAGTGGCCAACTTCTTCCCAACTGTGAAACGTCGTAATCTGAACTGAGGGTCTAGGAGCCTCGTGCTTCTTGAGCAACGCCTCGCGTTCCTTGAGATTCAAGTTCGAGGTCTTCCAGGTGTAGGTCGTGCGCCCGGACTCTTCTTTGACCGCCGGAGGTAGATCGGGACTGGAGACCTTGACGTATTTATCCCGAGGAATGCTGATTTCCAGTTCTTCGCTTTTGGCGATGTAGGTCTTAGTGAACGCGTGCTGAAACCAGAACTGTCCCGGTACCTGTGGCTTCACAATACGATAACGCACTAGGTATTCAAGAACGTCGCCGACGCCCAGCGCTTTCACGGTAACGTGCTTTTCGTGCAGGTCGCTGTACATCGGCGCGTTGCGTGTCACATCGGCCGGCATATCTTGAATGTTGTATTCCGGCGTGGGTATTACTGTGCCGTCCGGTTTTCTCACTCGGACGTAATCCAGTTCAACAGTATCGTTGTAACTAGTGTACGGAAACGTGAGTACAGCAAGCTCCTGCACGCCCGCTTGTGACTGCACCCGCATTACTACCGTCGTCTCTCTCGTGCCCGTTCCGTCTGCGTTGTAGGTCACCTTGGTGGCGTTGTGTTCAAAAATGATTGCTTCTTTAGAAAAATCGTTATCGACCACCGGCGTGGCGACTCTAGCGGTACTCTGCACATCGCTTGGTTGCGGGCTTTGGGCGGCTTTGGGTTCTTGGGCCGCGGCAAGAATGGATAATATTAAAAGTGCGAGGCCCTGCTTCGTTCTTCTCGCTGCTCGACCCATTGGTAGCACCTTAAGCGAACGGAAATCGCTGACTACGATAACACGAGCCAAGGTCGGCTCCGATTTCATTTAGAGATTTGAACTCTAGGTTTCTACCGCACTTATGTGGCCTCTAAAATCAGTCACAAAAATCAGAATCACCAAACTTTGGATTTCCAAAAGAAAAGGAGGAACAGCACAATTACGGCTTTCCACTTTTTCAATGCTGAAGCATAGGTGATATGTATTCAGAGCGGTCCACACTGACGGTTTTGTGCTGCGTCTTGACCTTTACGGTAAGTGCGACCATCAGTCCACGACAGTCTACCGTTTCAATCCGCCTTCCTAGTCAGTTCGACAAGTCCTACCGATGGCTCCTAGTATGTTCCCCTTAAAGTTTCTAATACTGATTTAAGGTTTTCGCGGTATTGACATTGGTCAAAGCGGCAAGTACTTTCGGCACACGCCAAAGAAAGTGGCGTCGTTGTTAAAGTCACATCGTAGTGGGCCCCCAGACATTTCAGGCGATAAAGGTAGTCGGGAAAGTGTGTATCCCATTCAGGGCCGAGGAGTACTTATGAACCGTTCTGTCGTAGTTCTGATTTTATTACTTACGCTCAGTTGTTTATGTTCTGTGGCGCAGACACCTCCGACGAGCGATCCGCAGGCCCTGGCGTTGATCGCCAAGTCTGTCCTGGCCATGACTGGGGGCACTACTCTCAGCGGTGTCACGCTCAATGCGAACGCCATTTGGATTGCTGGTTCAGACTACTTCACCGGCCCGGCAACTCTCCAGGCTGCCGGAACCACCGACAGTCGAATTGACTTGAACCTGAATGGATTAACCCGCACTGACATCCGTACTACGTCCGGAGGCTTTCCCGGCGGGAGTTCCACAGGCGCATCCGCGAAGGCGCAACCCTTCGCTCAGCACAATTGCTGGACGGAACCAGTGTGGTTCTTTCCGGCCCTTTCTTCGCTTACCGTGGCGGCGACCAACACCAACTTAGTGTTTTCCTACGTTGGGCAAGAAATGCATGGCAGTGTGAGCACCCAACACATCCGGATGATTCAAGTGTGGCCAGCAGACGATGTCCGAACTCTGATCAACGTCCAGCGAATGAGCACTACTGAGTTCTATCTCGATTCTGCCTCGTTGCTCCCGGTAGCAATAGCCTACAAAGTTCACCCCGATAAAGACGCGAACACCGACATTCCGATGGAAATCGGATTTGCCAACTATCAGGTTGTTTCCGGGATCGCGGTTCCACACCATATCCAGCGATCCGTTAACGGCGAAGTCGATTTGGATCTCACGGTAACCAACGCAGTCATGAACTCGGGCCTGTCTATATCCAAACTTCAATAAAAGCAAGAGAGGAAGCGATGAAACGCACTCTGTCACATTCCGTACGCCTGATTTCACTCTTCTTCGTTCTGGCTGGAATTTCTACTGGACAGGTCTCGCTTGGTACCCCGGCGTTTGGGAGTTTTGGCGGAGGACCATTTGACACGGTGAATCTCGGGAACCTAAACGTGAATTTTAAGATCCCCATCCGCCACAAGGCCGGACGGGGAACGCCGTTCTCGTACGACCTGACGTACGACAACTCCGTATGGAATCCTGTTCTTGTAAATAACCAACTAAAGTGGATGCCCGTGAATACCGGGGCCTTCTACTGGGGGTGGTTGGGACTCAGTGCAACGCAGCGTCCAGTGAACCTTTCCTATTCGACAACGCCGTTCTCGTCAACTTGTGGGCAAAATCAACAGCCCTATTCACAGTGGAATTACTTCAATTTCGTGTACACCGATGAAAACGGAACTAGCCATAGTTTTCCGAATTCAAACGCGTATATTCAATCACCAGGCCCTCCCAACTGTCCTCCTAATGGTCCTGAGCCACCCACTACGGTAGGCTGGGCCGCTTCCGACGGATCAGGCCTGACGCTGTACGCCACTCCTGGCCCTGGCACCATGTCATCTTATGTAACAACGCGCAGTGGCACAACCTTCAACGGGGTTGGTTTCGCTGGTTCTAATGACCCAAATGGAAACCAGACCACCTTGAGTGGCGGCGTGTACACCGACACTCTTGGGCAGACGGCATTGACGGTTGCTGGTGCACCACCCAGCAACACGACTCTTAGTTACACAGCTCCGTCGGGTGCGACCGCGATCTACACCGTTAGCTATGTGTCTTACACTATCATAACGAACTTTGCATGTAGCGGGGTTGGGGAATACAACGTCGCGAACATTTACTTGGTCGACAAGATCACGCTCCCAGATAGTTCGTTTTATCAATTCAAATATGAACAAACGCCCGGCGACAACAACACCAACCACGTAACAGCACGGCTGGCCTCAGTAACCTTGCCGACCGGCGGATCAATCACATATGCATATCAGGGATCAAACGATGGAATCGTGTGTGCCGATGGCAGCACTCTTGGTCTCCAGCGGACATTGAGCCCTGGGGGAACATGGACCTACACCCGCACAGGATCGGGTTCGCAGTGGCAGACCGCGGTGCTTACGCCTGTTGATGGTTCGGCAAACGACAACATAGTTCTCCAGTTCCAAAAGGACAGTGCAACGCCTGTGTCTCCCGCAACGATGAACACAAACAACTTCTACGAGACTCAGCGGCAAACTTACCAAGGCGCTATTTCATCGAGCAATCTCCTAAAGACTACTGTTGCTTGCTACAACAACAATACCTCCAATTGCACCACTACGCCTGTCGCCTCGCCGATTACCCAGCGTACTGTCACGCTGCAGTATCCGAACGGAGGGCAGCAGTCACAAACAGCGACTACTTATAGCGGCGGCCTGCCGACCGTGATTAATCAATACGCATATGGACCTAGTGCGCCGGGTGCTCTGATCCAGAACACGCAAATCGCCTATGCCAGCCTGGGAGCGATTCTGGATCACCCATCGCTGATTTCAGTCTATGACGGGTCGAGTCATCTCACTTCACAGACTTCATACACCTACGATGAATACTCGACATATCCCCTGCAGCCGACCACCGGTACTCCCAACCATGGAGGCCCGATCAGCAATCGCGGAAATGCGACGACAGTAACCAACTACACCAGTAGTTCCGGCGGACTAACCCGTCATTTCAGCTATTACGATACCGGAAATGTCTACCAATCCTACGACGTGAACTTGGCTGTTACTACCTACGTCTACGGAACGGCTTCGCAGGGAAACTCCACGATTTCATGTGGCAACAGTTTCCCGACATCGGTCAATTTGCCGGTGAACAGTCTTTCGACTTCAACTGCCTGGGACTGCAATGGCGCGGTGGCGACCAAGCGGACGGATGTGGACCTACAATCCACAAATATTACTTATAACGAGGCATTCTATTGGCGCCCGGCTTCATCGCAAGACCCGGCGTCGAATACCACGACCTTTGCTTACACAACGACCTCCGCCGAGAGTTCCCTGGCATTCAACGGCAACGCTTCGGTTGCGGAGCAGCTCGCGACAGTCGATGGCTTGGGACGGGTCATTCTGAATCAAAGGCAACAGGGATACCATGCGACCAACTATGACTCCACGCAGACAAGCTACGATACCTTTGGCAGAGCCAGCCAAGTCACGATGCCGTATGTAGGAATTGCGGGGCAGACCACGTCGAGCGCTCCCACCACAACCACCGTTTACGACGCCCTTAACCGGCCGACCAAGACAACCGATGCCGGGGGTGGATATGTGGCCTACACCTACACTCAAAATGATGTTCTGCAAACCAAAGGCCCCGCGCCTACGGGCGAGAACTCCAAGAAGAAGCAGCTGGAATATGATGCACTGGGAAGATTGATTTCAGTCTGCGAAGTTACCCAAGGAACTGGCTATGTCCCTTGTGCGCAAAGTACTTCGTACAACGGCTACATGAGTACATATGTATACGATGTTTCCGGCGGCTATAATCGAGTCACGGTTACACAAAATGCTCAATCAACGCCGACCCAGACACGGGTATACCTCTATGACCTGCTGGGTCGCCTTGTATCAGAAACCAACCCGGAAACGAACAACGCAGCAACTACTTATGCCTTCGATTCCGCTAGCGGCTGCAGCGGAACGTATAACGGTGATCTGGTGAAGAGGGTCGATGCCAAGGGAAACACCACTTGCTATACCTACGATGCCATGCACCGGGTAATCAGCGCCACCTACAGCGGCCCCTACGCAACACCTACGAAGAACTTTGTCTACGATTCTGCCACGGTGAATGGTGTGGCGATGGCTAACGCCAAGGGCCATCTGGCTGAGGCGTACACTGGGTCTTCGGGCGCAAAGGTCACGGACATTGGGTTCGTATACTCGGTGAGAGGAGAAGTCACCGAGATTTGGGAATCTACTCCGCACTCCGGAGGATACTACCACCCCACAGCGGCGTATTGGGCGAACGGCAAGCTTAATAACTTGTGGATGTCAGGGCTCCCGAGCATTTCCTACGGCGCGGATTCGGAAGGCCGTATGTCTACGGTCTCAGCCAGCAGCGGCCAGAATCCTGTAACCGGGGTTACGTACATAATGAGTGGGACCACGCAGCCAATCGGATCTCTGACACAAGTCACTTATGGTTCCGGAGACTCCGATAACTTTACCTACGATACCAACACTGGCAGAATGACACAGTTCAAGTACACGGTCAGCACGAACTCGGAAATTGGCAACTTGGGATGGAATGCTAATGGCAGTTTGGCCAGCCTCAGCATTACCGATCCTTTCAATTCTTCAGACGCCCAGAACTGCACTTACTCTCACGACGATTTGGCACGTATTGCAACTGCCAGTTGCGGCTCCATTTGGGGACAAATATTTAATTACGATGTTTTCGGCAACATTACCAAATCGGTTCCTACGGGGAGCACGGGGGTTTCTTGGCAGCCGACCTACACGCACGGCACCACTAACACGAACCAATATTTCTCCCTCCCGGGGTTCACGCCCACTTACGATGCAAATGGCAATTTGCTGACTGACAGCTTCCACACCTACACATGGGACGCCGAAGGCAAGATGCTCTCGCTTGATTCCACTACCCTGACCTACGATGCTTTGGGGAGAATGGTGGAACAGAATCAATCCGGAACATATTTTCAGATCGTGTATTCGCCGCAAGGCAAAAAGTTAGCGATCATGAAGGCGCAGGTAATACAACAGGCATTTGTGCCGTTGCCCGGCAAGACAAAGGCCGAATACCTTTCATGGGGACTGAGCCACTATCGACATCCAGATTGGCTCGGCAGCTCACGCCTGGAGTCGAGCACGACGCATGCAATAATTCAAAGTGTCGCGTATGACCCCTACGGAGTTCCTTACGCTCAGTTATCGGGCGGCAACGGAGAACTTTCGTTCACGGGCCAGAATAAGGACACTGCGTGGCTGAACTACGATTTCATAGATCGGCAATATGATCCGACGCAAGGACGCTGGCTCTCTCCTGATCGTGCTGGATTGGCGGCCGTGGACCCCGCCAGTCCGCAGAGTTGGAACCGCTATGCGTACGTGATGAACAATCCATTGGCGCTAGTAGATCCGTTTGGGGACGATTGTTATGGGGCGGCTGGTGAGAATGATTTCCAATGCGCGCAAAATGGGGGCACATGGGTAGATATTCCTCAAACTGTGACCGTCACCCCCCAGCCTACGGACCCGGCACCGACCGTCCCCACTTCGCCTCCGGACCAAGTGACAGTAACCGTAGGCAATCCGACCAGCGATGGACGAGCGAATGGAGCCAGCCCGGGAAGTTCCTCTCAGACTGCAAACAACGCACCTCCACCGGTGCCTAAGCCGCCCAATCCGATAGAAAATCCGTCCACCAAGGACAAGATATGCTTTTACGCAACAGCGGCAGTATCCTATTTTACAATTGCGACCGGTCCCGGCGCTCTTTCCGCGACGTCTATTCCTTCCATAATTACTGGAGGCGCGGCGACGGCTGGCGAGGTGGGGGGCTTTGTCATTGCACCTGAGGTAGCAGTACCCGTCCTCACGGTCGGCGTGACCGGGGCGTTGTTACTCTGTATGTGAGTCCGGGGTGTCACTGCCCTTTCTTTAGTTGTAACAGGAGAGTAATAAGGAGGAATGGTGAAGATGGACATCGCGGAGCCAACCTTCGTTGTTCGGCCCGCAGGCCGTTCCTATCACTTTCTTGCTAGCGCCTCGTTGATAGTCATAGACGTTGCCGCTGTTGCAGCACTGCTGGTGAGGCGATTGAATTCCATGCCATTCCCAGCCGTGACCGCCCTTGTGGCCGCAATGTTCGTGCTCGTATGGTGTTTGCGTTTAGCTCTTAGTAATCATGAGCGCTTAAGGGCTTTTGTCCAGAACCAAGAGGGTTCTGCTCCAAACTCAACGGCTGTCGCGATGCTCCGTGCTTGGGCAAGTCTGATCCATGGGGGATTGTTTCTGACCGGCTTAGCGGCCGGTCTACTTCTCTTGGCCTTGCTCCAAATGTCTAAAACCTGAACCCCAAGCGCTGGACGCCGGGTGTGGCACACTTTTAAGGATTTTTATTTTCCAAGCATCGCATTGGCTTGCTTCCTAAGAACCGCCGCAAATTGTGGCAGGACGGGCACAGCAAGGCCGCTTAAGGGTTGGGATAAGGCTCGTCTCGTCGGCCTGCCTTGGAGAGACGGGAACCCTGAGTTCGCGACGCCTATGGACACGATATTCTCCGTTTCTTGGATTGTTTATAACTACGCGGCCCCGCCCTAATGGTTGAGTTCTTCGAAGTCGCCTTATTGTGTCTTACCGCCGGGCTGTCTTTTTCAGGAATTGGTTTCAGTGAGAAGTCCTACTTAGCCTGGGCCCGACGGTTTAGCTCGAACCGACCTGTCGTTCTCATCGCGGTTGGCGGCTGCACATTCCTCGGCTGCCTGGTTGTCGCGTCTTTCCTGCATGAGCCTGTACCCCGTATTCATGACGAGTTCAGCTATCTTTTGATGGCCGACACTCTGGCACATGGTCATGTCGCCAATCCCTCGCCGCCTCTCTTCGGGTTCTTCGATACTTTCCATGTCCTAGTGCATCCTGTGTACGCCTCGAAATACTTCCCAGCGAACGGCCTATTCCTTGCCATCGGACAGAAGCTGACCGGCCATGCCGCTGTCGGGATTTGGATTGGCTCGGCATTGGCTTGTGCCGCGACTTGCTGGATGTTGCAGAATTGGGTCGGTAATGTCTGGGCACTGGTAGGTGGATTCTTGATGATGGTTCAAATCGGTGTTTACAGCTACTGGAGCCAGGCCTATTGGGGCGGCATGGTCGCCGCCCTTGGCGGAGCGCTGTTCTTCGGATCTGTGCGCCGATTGTGGGTGAAACTTTCCTGGTGGAATGCGATTTTGATGGCATCAGGGTTAGTGATTTTAGCCAATAGCCGCCCACTCGAAGGGTTTCTGGCAGCCTTGCCTGCGTCGTGCCTTTTCCTACGGCGAATCTGGATGGAGCGGCTGTGGAAGCAACCAACGTTGTGGCGAGACTTTGCACTTCCTGCGGGAATGATCCTTCTTCTTGGTGCAGCCCTAACCGGTGCATACAACAGAGCAATTACCGGTTCAGCATGGAAACCGCCGTACCTGCTCCACGAGCAACAATACCAGGAGAGTCCACAGTTCATTTTCCTCCCATTGCGTCCAAGAATTTCCTACAGCAGTCCATGGGTGAAGTATTACTACGAGATCTCGGAGATGCGACTCTACATTTCGCAGCGCACGCCAACCAACGTCATGATCACGGCGGCACGCAAGCTGATGACGTGGTGGGCTTTTTATTGTGGCATCCTAATGAGCGCTCCGCTTTTATTGGCGGTCTGGTTACGAGGAGGGCGGGTTAAATATTTTCAAGCTGCTGTATTGGCCGGATTCATCATAGTCGCCGCGGTGTATGTCCCTAGGTCGGCTCCATTGCGAATAATAATCGACTCTTTGGCACTGGCACAGATTGGAATACTCTGGTTTGCGTTCGATGAATTTTGGTCCCGCCTTGCGATCGGAACCAGTACCCTCCTTATCTTTGCATCGTTTTTTGTGAAATATTCCTTCCCCCATTATTTTGCTCCGGCGGCATCGCTAGTCTTGTTTCTTCAGGTGGAAGCTCTCAGAAGAATATGGCATTGGCAAGGTAATACGCACGTAATGAAAGGCGTAGCAACACGAAGCGAGCGCCGTAGAGCTGCTCGTAGCAATGCGGAATCTCGTCCGGCTGTCTCTCGCCTCCGAGGTTTAGTGACATTGCTGCCTCTTGCGTGCGTGCTTTCGCTGGGCCTAAGGTTGGAGGGCCGCGTCAACGACTGGAGCATAGATAGTCATGGCCCCGACCGGTATGCGCTATTGATGCAAGACTGGAGCCTTCGAAGGGCCGATTTAGAGCACTGGCTCGAACAGCAACAGAAGCCGGAGCTGGTTTTTGTGCGCTACTCCCCCCACCATAACGTCAACGCAGAGTGGGTCTACAACAACGCTGATCTTATTCATTCCCACGTAATCTGGGCGCGTGATCTGGGATTCGAACAAAATCGTTTACTCATTCAGTATCTGCCGGATCGGACTGTATGGTCTCTCGACGCTGACCGACCGGAACCGCAGCTAGTGCCTTACACAGAACAGAAAACGGACTTAAATCCTAACCCTTCCGGAATTAAGCCGGAAGAAGACCCGTTGCAATAGTGGAGGAGGCGACTTGGCCGGGACCGTCAACTTTAGTGCCTCTTCTGGAGACTGTCGATCTGGGAACTTCAATTGCGAGATGTCTCGAATGCACGTTTCAATAATAATCCCGGTCTATAACGAGGTCCGCACACTCCCAGCCATTGTCCATCGGGTCCGTGCGGCCGCTCTTCCGCCAAGTTGTACAAGGGAGATCATAGTCGTAGACGACGGCTCAAGCGACGGAACAGCACAACTTATTGAAGAGTACGTCAGTGCCGGTATATTGATTGGATATCAAGCTACCTCGAATCGTGGGAAGGGTAGCGCAATTCGTGAAGGGATTCGTTGCGCAACCGGCGACATTATCCTAATCCAAGACGGCGACTTGGAGTACGACCCGAATGATTACATCGCAATGGTGACACCAATCGTGCGAGGAGAAGTCGACACCGTTTACGGATCGCGATTCTTGGGCACGATCGCGGGGATGAATTGGAGGAACTGGCTCGCCAATAAGATTCTAACCTTTACTGCAAACGCCTTGTATGCAGCGAACATTACTGACGAGGCTACCGCTTACAAAGCATTCCGGACGGAAGTGCTCCGACGTGTAGACCTGAAATGTCAACGATTTGAGTTCTGCCCTGAGGTAACGGCCAAGTTGTCTCGTTTGGGATATAAGATCCGCGAAGTTCCCATCAGATACCATGCGCGTACTCCCACTCAGGGGAAAAAGGTACGCACCAGGGATGGTTTTGAAGCGTTTTGGACTCTCATTAAGTATCGATTTGTTTCGAGGAAGAACCTTACTAAAACTACTTTCTAGTCCGCTTCATCTTGGCAACACGGCCACCAGAATGAGCGTGAAAAAGTCGGTAACGGAAGGTCCCGGTCCTGATGGGATCATTTAAACTATCAGGTAGACCACGCCAATTCGGTAATGACTTCTGCCTACATTTTCGGCGTAAGAACGAAATCCCAGGGATTTACCCTGATTGAATTGATTGTGGCCACGGCCATCTTGACGATTCTCACGGGTTTAGCGATTCCTCTCGTGAGGGTGACGATCAAGCGGCAAAGAGAACACTATTTGCGGCAGGACCTGTGGGAGATGCGCGACGCCATTGACCGCTATAAGGACGCAGCAGATCGGGCAGCTTTCCAAATCAAGGTGGGGTCGGAAGGCTATCCTCCGGATTTGGATACGCTGGTGAATGGCGTGGACGTGCAGGGGAAAAAGATGAGGTTTCTACGCCGAATACCGATAGACCCGATGACCGGTAAACCCGAATGGGGGATGCACTCGATGCAGGATGATCCCGACTCCGATTCCTGGGACGGAAACAACGTTTTCGACGTATTCACCAAATCCCAAGACACAGCGCTCGACGGAACAAAGTACAAAGACTGGTAAGGTGGCCGTTGCCGGTCAGCGCAATCCCATCCGAAGAATATTTCCATTCGAGGGCGAGCTTTAAGACTCGATTGATCCAAGAACCGAGGCACGTAGTGCGCTTCCAAGCCACCAGGAATAGCATCCGACAATCGCACTGATGGGCCGAACCATAGCTCGTCGGTGGGGGCAGGACATCTTCACGAGAATTAAGGCGACGACAAACGCTTCTCTGATTCCCATTTTGATCCTACATAAAGAGTGCAGCGGACGACACACGCGCAGCGATGGCGAAGTTAGAGCGGCATGTGATTGGCAACGAGCTACCAACCGAAACAGAACAGCACAAAAACTTCGCAAGTGGCAACGAAGTGGCAACAGAAGCGGCAGAGAGCAATACTGCTGCAATCCAGTAAACATCTCTGTTTACTGTCGTTTGAATCTGGTGGCGGCGCGTGGACTCGAACCACGGACCTACGGATTATCAGCCCTGCGAGGGCTTGTTTTCACTGCAGCGGAGACTTCACCGTCAACTCAATGGGTGCTTGGATATTTGCGACCGAAGATGCTCGACGCTCGCGGCCAGGTAGATCGTCGTCGTCTTGATGTCCGTGTGCCCCATCATTTTAGAGAGGCTGTAGATATCGCACCCGCCCTCCAGCATGAGCGTCGCAAATGTGTGCCGAAGCATATGAGGATAAAAATCAATTCCAGAAGCCTCCTCAAGGTCCTGGACGAGATCGCGCAGCGACGTCACTGAGACCGCATTGTTGTCGCGCCAGGACGTGAAGAACTCCGGGCAGCTCTTCCCGGCCTTAGCTCGCTCGGCAACGTAGGTCTGGAGTATCCCCGCCAGGACACCGGTGATCGGCACCATCCGATCCTTCGACCCTTTGCCGCATCGGATGAAGATAGCGAGGTTCACCAGATCAACCTCCGCGAATTTCAATCGGAGGAGCTCCTTTTTTCGGAGACCGGCAAATATTAACGTGGCGATGATCGCGTGGTTACGGATGCGAACGAAACGATTCGGCGAAGGAGAATTGTAGGCGACCTCCAAGAGGCGCAGCGCCTCTTGTCGCGTAAGCTTGCGAGGGATTTTCTGCGCGTTTTTAGGGAGTTCAATGTCCTTGGCGGGATTTGCCGCCAGGTGCTTTTCCCGAACGCACCAGTCGAAAAACACCTTCAGCGACTTGTGGTAGGTGCGACAGGTCGCCGGGCTCCAGTTGCGGCGCGTCCGGCCTTCGAAAATCCAGCGCCGGACCACGTCCTGGGTTGCCTCCTTGATCTCGACGATATCGCAAGACTTAAAGAAAAGCCGCAAAGCATTGCGGTTACGCCGAACCGTGTCGGGCGAAAACCCTCGCGTATGGAGGGTGTAGGAGTGGAAGTTCTCCTCTATAAGGTGGACGTGCATGACTGCTGCCGTGCACCGCGCAAATAAGAGATCCGTTCAACCACTTCCCCAAAGAGAGCTGCTCCAAGTCGGGCCCCCTAATGAAGGGAAATTGGCTACGTAGAGCAACAAAGGGTGCTTCGCCGGGAGCCCGGAAGGGGACCATCTCCTTAAGAGGGGTGTTGTTCACCTCTCAAGGCACGGGCAAGCGATTATTTTGGCTCTATATAGCTAAGGTTTGGCAGTGGAGGATGTCGAAGCATAAACGATTAACTACCCTCAGCTCCCTGCCAAATTTTGGTTGTCGAAGAGATCTAGTTCTGCGCGGAACACGGTGGGTTAATTGATTCCGACATGAAGCATATCCCTATTTCTTTTTTCTATCAAGACTGTGGATGAGTCCGCTCGATATAGAGTCAGCGCATATGAACAAGGATGCGTAGATGCTCTAATTGCAAAATGAAAACAAGCCCCCGCATGATTCGCGTGGGGCATGTTTCAGCTGGGTTGCCTGTTGTCAGTCCGCCCAGTAGGAATTGAACCTACAACCGTCGCCTTAAGAGGGCGCTGCTCTGCCAATTGAGCTATGGGCGGAATATGGGTAAAACCTTAAAAATTGATGAATCAGGATGGCCGGGTGAGAGGATCTAGGCGGACAACGTAAATATAGGTCAGTTTAGCGCGTATACGGGTGTGGTCAAGTGGTTGTACTAGACGAGAAAATGATGCTGTAGATGGATTTTACATTCGCGTCAGCGACTCGTTTGTTAAACCATATTGTCCACATCGGCCATGCGCTCAAGATCCGCCTGCACTATTTCCGGCGGAAGACATCTGGTGTAAGCGGCCGTAGATACGATGCTGCGGTGCCCCAGGAGGCCCTGAAGCTTGAACGAGCTGTGGCCGCTGTTGTGCAGGAAGTTCACTGCGAACGTATGGCGCAGTTGATGCAAGTGGAATTTCACTTGGGATTCACGGCAAAGCATTTGTACAAGGTATCGCAGGCCTTCGGATTTGAGGGGCGCGTTTTTGTTCCCAGCAACCCAAAGAGATCGGCTGGTATAGAGGATTGGGCAGCGTGAGCGTTCGTCAAGATATTCGGTCAGAGCCTGGCGGACTTCGGAGTTGAGAGGAATAGTGCGGGACATTTGCGATTTCGACGTTTCTGCTCGGACGATAAGCCTGGCATGAGTCAGATCCACGTCGCTGACTTGCAATGAGAGCAGTTCGGTGCGCCGCAGGCCGCAGTAGAGGGCGACCGCGATAATAGCGCCATTCCTGGCCCGAATGAGATTATTCTGCCATTGAATGGTCTCCGATACGGCGCGCAGTATCTTCTTCATGTCCTTCCGTTCGAGGTATTTCCGATCGTCGTAGCGGATCCGCGGGAATTCCAGGGCTTTGTCCTTCAAGGGATTCGAGGCGAGGTATCCCTTGAGGACCAGCCAGCTGAAAAACTTGGTGAGCTTTATCCAGTAGGTCGCGATTGTCGTCTTCTTGACTCCCTGGCGGATCGCCCCACGGCCCACGATTCGTTCTCGTGTCTGCAGCCATTCAAAAAAGCCGGTGAGAAGCTCAGGAGTAAGTGTTGCCGTGGTGACATCCGGATAGCGTTTAAGCAGAAGATCAAAAGCATTCTGATAGCCGCGGAGCGTGTGAGGCGAGACCTGCCGGGTGAAGCGTGAATATCCCATGAATTCTTGATGGAGCGGTTTCAAAGGAAGTTCAGTCATGTGGTTGTATGAAATGGTGGGCGTAGGAATCGAGAGAATCTAGGTCGGCTGCTACGGAATCACCAAAGGAGAAGAGATTGGTTATGAACAGTCCCACGATGATGAGGGTGGCGACTCCCAAGGAAATCATGAGCCACGCCAACAGGTAGTGAACTTTGTTATGTCCGGGGACGTACGTCGACGATTTCGTAGAATGCTTCACGAACCACAGATCCTTGGAGGAGTGGGGCTGGGACATCAGGGACCGGTCTTTCCCGCAGGTCCGGCAATGCTGCACCTGAGGAGGATTTTGGTGGCCGGACACGCAGATACGGCGATTGAAGGAGCGGCCGCACAGCCAGCAGAAAAGAACGTCTTTGTGCGACAGCTTGCCGCAGTTCTTACACTTCTTTTTTCGGAGTAACAGATAGAGCATAGAATCCGAGAAGCGCGAACCAATGTTCGTGGGTCAGTGCTTCTCTCACAAACTCCTCCAGGGTGCAGAGACAGATGTCATCGGTGTTCGTAACCTGCTCCAGCGCTTCGATCCGCTCCTCGGTGGTCGTGAACACCAGGACCTTGAACGTGCAGCCAGGGAACAAGCGCTCGTATCGGCCGGATTCCCTGAAGGCGATGTAGGTGTCGAATTTCTTTCTTAAGACCGGTACGTGCTCGGTGCCCAGATCGATCTCGATGAACGCCTCGCCCCCGCCGTATTGAACCCAGGCGTCCGGGATATTTCCGAAGTCGATGTTTTCCTGCCAGAGACCCTCCTCGCCCAGAATGATTCGTTTCACATCCGATTCGAGCGCGAATTTAAGAATCACATCGCATAGGGCTAAGGTGTGGCGGAATGTCCGCTCTGACCTCTGCTCGATCCGGAGCCGATACGCGCTGTACTCACTCGCCGGTTTGCCGACGACGTGCCAGCCGCGCTTTCCGAGGTAGTACACCGGCGTCTGAAAATGTGCGAAGCTATCCGCCCGATAACGCCGGTTCAGGTACCGCTCCGAAAGCAGCCACAGCAAGGTTTTCGTCGTGGAAATCCTGGACAGGGTCAAAACTCGTTCAATTTGCCTCCGAGTTAAGAAGGAACAATGGTCTCTGAGGATGCGGAAAAGCAAAATATGCCGCGTCTGTAGCTGTCGCATATTAGAGGGGTATTCCCCAACAGCGTTAAGGGCGAGTTAAGGGGAGAGCTAAGCGGGACCCTGTATCGCGGAATCGAGTGAGAAATGGCAATTTAAAACTTCAGGTCGCACAACCGAGCCAATTTTCAACCTTTAAACCGACCCTGTTCTCCCTACTCGCAGGCCAAGATCACGCCACTCCCCCATCAATGTTCAATCCGGCGAGGGTGCCTCGGGCGGATTGGTATACAGGTATCGGTGTCTTTGGAGCATCGCTAGGAGTTCTAAAGCAAAGGCCTCGTACTCCCCGTTCCGGCCTTGGCTGCGGTGTTCCTGGAGGGCTCGCATGACGTAAAGGTAGGAATAGTGGAGAGCCTCCTCGGCCATTTCATCAAGAGTGTCGCCTTTCATGAAGATCACGTATTTGTGAACGAAGTTCATATGAAAAAAGAGAATCGCGGACGTACGTTTGAAAAGGGCCGCTGATACGTTGACCAGCGGCCATAATGTTTGATTTCATCTTCAACTCTCCTGTCGCTGGTTACGGATCAGGTCTGGGACATCATGAAAAGGAATAGATCGCGCCTTTTCGTCCGCTTCCGCCTTCGCGTCCTCACAGGTCTCAAGAACGCTCGCGTATAGCTCCGGGTTGTGTTTCTGGATCAGCGTCTTGATATCTTCGGGGTAGTCCTCCCAATAGGTGACCGGATCGTCGTTGAAATCGTCCCAGTCGAGAATGTGGACATCAAGGGCAAGATCGGAGTCGTACCCGTTGTAGCAACCGCCGTCCATGTAGACGACCACCATGTTGTCCGTCATCGTATTTCTCCTGCCGCGCGGGCTGGCGGCTTTACGTTACAGGGGCTTCTTCCAATTCTCCTCATCGCTGAAGTATTCGGCCACAGAATCAGCATCCAAGCATTCAATAGCTGCGGGGTTATCCAGATCGCTGGCGTTGCGGTCGGCGATATCGGCCACGCTGGTGCCTTCCGGCTCCCAGTCTCTGCAGATGCGATCGCCGATCTGCGAGAGAACGTCCCAGCATTCCGCTATTCCGCACGCAGCCTTTGTGATGGCTTTCGCCAGTGCACTCTTCTCCGCCGCGGTGAATGTGATCGCCATTTAAGTTCTCCTGCCGCTGGTTGCGGGTTGCAGTTTCGTGAGTCCACTCCTTCTTCGCGACGAATCGCGGTGAACGGGTCGAATTGTCTTTTTGGAAAAAGGGCCGCTGGCGCGTTGGTCAGCGGCCCATATTGGTTCTTGTTGATCGCTCGTTTGTCGCTTCTAAGACCGGTACTTCCGAACTTGGTCAATTGAAGAACACGGCTCTGGATACGGCGATGTCCAAGTCATCCGCCTGAATTCCATCGACAATGTCGGCGATGTAGCGGTGCTCGACTACCGAGGCATCGGCGTACTTCATGTGGTCCTGCGGCAAGTTGTCCTCCACCCACTGCTTTACCCGACGCGTGTTGGGATAGAGCAGGTAGAGGGTGCCGTGATTGACGATTTGGAAGTCCACCTTAGCGCGCGCCATCGTTCACCTCTCGATACGCATCGGACATTCCGTACTTGAGGTGATAACTCACGATATTGACGGAGGGATCCCAGCAAGCCCGGCAGTTGCCGCATTGATTGTTCTGTCTTGGGGCTGGGCAGATGCGGGTGTTTGAACGAGTGCCGGCATCTTGGGTAGATACGGTACTCATCGGTAGGCCATAGGCGAGAGGAAGTTTACCGTCGATCAGGTGAGCGGAAAGACGGATGCAGAGATTCGAAGGAATCCGCCCGCCGAGACGCCGATAAGCCTCCACCGTTTGATACTCTCTGGTCGGCAGCCAAAACTTCACGCGCGGAAGATTCTTGCAGACCTGAATGATCTTCTGGAGATGTTCGAGGCCCTGCAAGTCGCCGGAATCGTGCCAGCGGAAGTACCTGTCTCTCGAGCGATGGATCAGCGTCGTTATGGCATCCACCCAACGGGGATCGGCGAGGCTTTCTATCCGCCTTTCCATCGCGGCTTGAACTTTCCGAAACACATATCTGCCGCGAAGGGCATAACAGTAATGACAAACAGCTTTCGGAAGTTGTTGCAGGAAACTGCCGAGCCTGCACCTTTGTGCCGGAAGCGCGTAACCGTGGCAGGGCATCTTTCCCGGATTGCTTAGGGAGCCGCAGATCGCCAGCGCCTCTTTCACCTTCAACGAGGGTGTCCATTGGATTTTCATTGTTTAGCTCCGAAGAGAAGAAGTGTTGTGGTAGGTGCGTTCTGGCTTGTTACTGTGCAGGAGGCACATCGCTGGACATCCCGAAGTACCTGCCCAACTCCTGAATGGCCGGCATTCGCGTCGTAATGGGCATCTCCTTTGCGACGGCGGTGAACGCATTGTGCAGACTCCAGGCGTTCCTGGGGCGGAACTCATCCACGAATGGCTCGAAATAGAGATCCGACGCGTCTGGAAGAAGGCGAATCGGCAGGATTCCCTGGACAAAGACATCGTGCAGAATCGCCTTCGCCTGACTGTCAGACAACGGCAGCTCCTTCAGGTGGTCAATCTCGCCTGTGAGCTTTCCGAAGTGATCCTGGAACCTGAGCACCGCATCATTGATTTCGGTTCTCAGGTTCAGCCCCGCCGTATGCTTGCGATTCAAGGCAATGAGGTCCCCGCGGAACACCATGTTGTCGCAGACGAACACCGATAACCCGGCACAGATCTGGATCGACATCGTGCGGTTGTTGGACGTGCGCAGGCCCAAAGCCGCCATGCCATCCAGCGTATCTTGATACGCAAGCTGCAGGACCCCGAAGAGGGTCGCACCATCCCGGCGCAGTGCGAACTGCTCGTTCCGGATGGTGATCTGGTTCAGCCGCAAGACGTGCTCCAGAGTGTCGATGAGCTCGATGTGCGGGACGGGTTTGAAGGAACGGGTCGCATCTGGTGTTTCGACCAGAGCCAATTGCTCGCGGGTGACGAGATCCGTGTCGATGTAGGACAGCAGTTGACCGTGTTGCATGATGTCTTCCTTTCTATGGTGGGCAAGCTGGTTCTTATCCCTCGTTCTTCTGAAGTTTCAAAGAGCCATCAAGCAACGGTTGGTTGCTCGCAGAAACACCCGGTCCCTCCGCTGGACAAGTGCGAAGTTTTAATGTGAGCGCGCAACTCCGCAACAGACATTCACGATGGAATGCGTACGCAGGTGTTTCGGCGAGCGACCAAAGGCCGCTTCACGCAAAAGAGCTGGTGTTTGGCTGAAAATAAAGAACTATTCGGCGTCTTCTTCCGATACCGTGAGTTGATCCGGATAGGACCCCAGCACGCGCAGAATTTCCCGTGCGAACTCTTCGAACTGGCAGTCCTCGTCCGCGTCGTGCGGCTCATGAGACATTAGCGCCTCGTCGATGAGGTCGTAGAGCGCGGTGCCGGTTCTCGCGATCGCCTGCCCGAGATCATCGGTGGCGATACGCAGACGGTATCGATGTGGTTGCGGTAGCGGCATAGAAGAAGGGATTTACTTCGAACGTAAACGTCTTCACGGTCGATGGGTCGAGCGTACCACCGTAACAAGCTTGCAAACTAGGTCAGCTACTGTTGCTTATAAGCGACAAAAGCTGACCGTACTTATAAAGAAATGGCTGAAGTAAGCCATTTTCCCGGTGTTTTTAACTTTTCTTTAGAAAGATTTTAGATAGTTCTTAACCCGCTTGACGTATTATGTGTTTTTGTATCGTAGTAACTTTCAGCGATTTGACCGCCCAGTTTCTCCCAACCTACCTGCGGACATATCGAAAACACACTGGACTTACCCAGACTGAAGTTGCCTATGTCCTCGGGATAAACCGCAGTGATCTGTGGCAGTACGAAACCTCGCGGCGGGAGCCGTCATTGAGGGTTCTACTCGCCTTACAGATCCTCTACCGCATGCCTCTTCGCAAGCTCTTTGCGGGGATTTTTCTCCAATGCCGCGGGGCGACCTTGCAGCGATTGCGCCGATTACGAGCGCGGCTGGTTAAGGTCGGGAAACATAAACAGTCGAGCCTCCATATGCAGAAACTTGACTGGGTTTCGATGCGCCTCGGCGTGTCGACTCCTGCTCTGCTATGAACCGAAGACGGAAAAAAGTGATACGTATTCTCGCACTGGACCTGCACCCGGCCAGTTTCGGATACGCGGTAGTTGAAAATGCCGACCTTCTGGATTGGGGTCTGCGAAAGTGGGTGGCCCGCGACCCGGTAAGCGTCAAGAAAAAACTGTGCCGGCTGATCGACGAGTGGCAGCCGACCTACGTGTTAATCCGGGAAGGTACTCTTCGGCGGGAGTATAGGGCAGTTCAAGCGGCGGCACGACAGGCGAAGGTACCGATCCGCGAACTCAGCCGGGAAGCCGTGCGCGAAGCGTTCCAACCCGGTAAACGCTTGTCGCGCTTCGATATCGCCGAGCGCGTCGTCGACCGGTATCCGGTGTTAACGTCCCGCCTGCCGAGCCAACGCAAGCTCGGGTATGGCGAACCGTTCCAAGTGCGCATGTTCAATGCCATCTCCGTAGCGATCGCGTTTCATCGCGGTCCGTGCGATTGCGTCCAACTAGATCCTCAATCGGATGGCAATGTTGGCACGAGGGACTTTGACCTTCTACAATGATGCCCGCTGTCTATCTCAGAGGGGCAACAATGACAAATCTGACCAACGCGCTTGAGCAGCTTCGTGAAGAGGAAAAGCAAGCGCAAGGGCACCTACAAAGGCTGCAAGGAGCAATCTCAGTAATTGAAGGGTTAGTTGGACAAAACAGTAGGGCGAGCGCCCGCAAGAACGCTCCGCCCAAACGGAGAGTATCAGCGGCGGCACGGAAGCGAATGTCGCAGGCACAGAAGGCAAGATGGGCGAGCGAGCGAAAGCCACTGCAGTCAACGACGAGCAGAAATCCCTCGGCAGGAACTCCGGCCAAGCGCACTCTATCGCTCGCAGCGCGTCGGAAGATTGCGTCTGCACAACGCGCTAGATGGGCCAAGGTCAAAGCCCAGGAGAAGAAGGCGGCGTAATTTGTAATTCGGAAAATCAGGCCCCGCGTCTTCCCCTTTTATCACGCGAGGCTCTCATAACTGAAATAGACCCAGAAGTGCCGACTCGCCCGAATCTGTGGTCTTACTTCCCGCTTGACTTTCGAGTGTGCCGGGCCGACAATTCGCGGGAATCGACTCTCCGAAGAGCACCCTTCAAGCGTTGGGAGTGCAGCACCCCCTGAGACGAACGGTCATTCGCGCCTAAACAACCCCAGGCAAGAAAAGTGAATGGAGCTTTCCCGAGCGGTTGCTCGATAGTTCCTTTGGCTACATCCCCTTTTTTACTTAGGAGAGTGCCTTGAAGACAAAAGCGTTCTGGCTTGTTTCTCTTTGTGTGCTCTTCCCTCGTCTCTCACTAGCCCAATCACCACAACCGGGCGGCGGAGCAGGGAAAACAAGGCCTTGGATATTGCCGTCTGATGTCTCAATTCTAAAGGCACCACGACGAGCAAGAACGAGCGTAAACACGAGCATCTCAACCTGTAACAACAATGGCATCTGTGAACCTTGGCTCGGCGACAGTTGCACGACATGTGCCGACTGTATCGGCAACGCGCAATGTGCGCAGCTGGCTCAAGTTTGCAACTGGTACAACTTCGTGGGCGGTAATCCTGGCCCCATCTATGACCAGTGTCTCAACGGCACCTACAGTTATCTTTATTACCACCTCCGTTATCTAGCGGAAAAGTATGCCGCTCCGGGATCGAATATTGTCAACGAGCCGGGGACTCCGTTTGCACCTGGGGACGGCAAATGCAATCAAACCCCCGACCCATCCATCGAGAGTGGAAGTTGCGGAGGGTTCCCGAGAGAATCGTGCGCCAACGACCCGCAAGATTGCGGACCATGCCCCGCTATAGGAAATATTACCGACTCTAATATCGACCTCGGCAGTTGCGACGCTAGTCAATGTTCAAAGGGCGTGTGCACGCTCGGCCAGTGCAGTACTGCGAGCGCCTGCCAATTCAACTGTGACTCCGCGCATTACGGCGGGACCGGCGGGGCGAACACGACTCAATCGGATGCGGTTGACTTCGCGATTGACGCGACGACCTGTTCCTCGATTGCGGCAATTTCAAACAGCATCTGCCCGCCTGGCGGAGCCAACTTCGTCAGTTACAGCCTGGAAACACCGGGCACACTGCACGTAAGTGCAAACACGCTAACAGGATCATTTCCGTCGGTGCCGGATAGTACCGGCGCTACGCCCGTCGCATGTCCTTCCAGGAACGGTGGGCCGCCGAGCTTTAGAGCGTGGCTTGCAGGCTCCGCGATCAACGACATCTTATTTGCCATTGGCGGCGGAATCTGTAACACGTGTGTTGGATTCGGCGGAAGCGAAGTGCGGACAGCGGAAGGGTACGATACGACGTCAGGTGCTTGGTACACGAAAGGATCTCTCCAAACAGCGCGGTTCGGCCTGTCCGCAACCACAGTTAATGGCAAGATCTATGCGCTCGGGGGAACGAGTGGCAATCAGTCGTTTCCCGTCAGCACCGTAGAAGAATACGATCCCGGCGCCGATTTATGGTTGGTCAAAACGAATATGCCGACTCCCCGGTGGAAGGTGACTTCCTCGACGGTCAATGGAACCATTTACACGATTGGGGGTGGGGCGACTGGAAATCAATGTAGTCCAACCGGGACCGTCGAAGCCTATGATCCCATTGCCAACGCCTGGACAACAACCAAGAAACCTATGCCCACCGCACGCTGGGGCGCAGCCAGCGATGTCTTAAATGGGCAGATTTATGTCGCCGGAGGTTCTCAATCGTGCCCGCAGGGCTCTGTGATCGTCTCTTTCGAACTGGAAGTCTACGACCCGTCCGCTGACGCTTGGACTTCAAAGATGCCCATGCCGACCGCGCGCTGGGACCTCGCAGCCGCCGCCGTGAATGGAAAACTCTACGCCATCGGCGGGTGGGATGCGATAAATCAGACGGCATTGGACGTTGTTGAGGAGTTCGATCCGGCGACAAATTCGTGGTCGACCAAGTCGCACATGCCCACGAAACGCAGCGGCCTGACAGCTGCGACGATCAACGGGAAAATTTATGCCTTTGGGGGAGTTAACCAGTTTAATCAGCTACTTTCCACTCTCGAGATTTACGATCCTACGACCGATACTTGGACAACGGCTTCGCCCCCTCCGCTGGTAACCCCACCGTCGGTCACCCTCATCTCTCCTCCTTCTGGGGACCAGGGCGCGACGATTCCAAACTCCATTGTGGTGGGAAGCAATTTTGACCCGAATGCGACGTTGTCCTTCAGTGGAACGGGCATGACGGTGAATTCTTACGGCTCCCGCACTACCGCCCAAATGGTCGCAAACATTACCATTGCAACCACGACGCCTCTCGGAGCGCATGATGTCATGGTCACAAATCCGGACGGTCACAGTGGATTACTCTCGGGTGGATTCACCGTGCTCGCGCCTCCACCGCCACTAACCGGTACCATCAACGTAACAACCAATACGCCCAGTGCCACGTTCACGGTGGCGGGCCCGACATCATTCTCCGGCAGCGGCACCTCGGACACGTTTGTGAATGCACCGCCAGGAGATTATCAGATCACTTACGGCCCAAACTGTCGCTCGGACCTACCCACAACCCAGACACAGACTCTGACGGCGGGCGGGACTACTAGCTTTGTCGGAACGTATAAGCCAGGGTTCTTGAGTAATTTTCCCCTTGCCGCACTCGACCCCTGCACGGCGACCATAAATGCTGTGTTCGATCATTCTCAAAAGGGTCCCTATCGGGCTGACTTCAAGGTTGTCTCCTACACAGGAGAAAACGGGCTCTGCAACTCCAACAACCCTGCCCAAAGTTTCCAAAGCGTGGTGGGGCTGAAGCACCCGCTCTATGGTTATAGAAACCAAACTGGATCTGCCTTCACCGTCAATGGCAACTACACTGGAGGCGAAAACGGAAACGGCTCTCTCACCATCACTTGTGCGAAAACGCAGTCTAGCAACCTACCTTCGGATTCGTTCCTTTACTACGACGGGCATCCAGGGTATGACTATAAGGCTCCGTGTGGGACACCGGTTAGAGCTGCAGTGTCCGGAACCATAGTTTATCCCGCTTCAATTCCGGGAGTGCCTAAAAATGCCGGGATGTTCCACGTCCTCGAACTCGACCCCGACGCGCCCAATAACGGCTACAAGATTTACTACCTCCACCTTTCAACTTACCCTCCGAGCAAATATTCGTCTTGCAAATCAGCGCCACCAATCATTCCGGTGAGTTGTAATGGAAAAGCATGCCATGTGAATGCCGGTCAGGTAATCGGTAATTCGGGAGATGCCGGCGTACCGGGATCACCCCACTTGCACTTCGAGATTCAGACGAATCCAGGGATTCCCGTAGATCCGTATGGTTGGAAAGGAGCGCCCGGCGCAGACCCTTATAAAAGGGCGCCCAACGTGAACCTCTGGCCGTAGATCTTAGAATCAGAAACTCGACGCGGCTCGACTTGGGAATTCCTGCGAGCCGAGGGCAGCCCTATTTCAATATGAACCGACGCGGACGGACTGGAATGCCCGTTTAGAAAATAGGGGTGTGATTGTGCCTCCAGGGCACCTAGTTCACAAAGTGAAATGACTCAATAAGACGCTCTTGAGCGAGGGTCGGTTCGTCAGTAACGAAACTTCCTGATCGATCAAGCTCAATAATGAGATCCTTGTTCACTAGGAATACTGCATTCAGTACACCCAGGCCATCGGATGGCCCTCCGCGAACATCCAACGCTTCATATCCGTTGACGATTGTGTGATTCAACTGTCCTTGGAAATCGATAGTCTTATCGAACCAAGCTCCCAAAGAATCGGCAGGCGCTTTTCTGTAGACGTCTATCAGCTGAGAGAACCCGCCTTGAGTTTCATACCGGGTTGGGTCGACAACTAACAGCTCTGTTAAGTACGTGTCTGCACTGAGGAGGCCCACAGTACCGCCGGACTCCTGCTCCTCAACGTTACATACTGGTGGATACAGAAACTCGAATCCGTACGCGGTATTGCGATAGGTCTTCCAGTCGTTCGCCTGAGCTGGCGTCGATGTTCCGGTACTTGGCGCCGGGACGGGAGACACAGTCGCGATCGATGACCCACTCGTTCGTGTCGTCTGCGTTGGCCGTGTGACAACCACGCTGGCCTCGGGCGAAATACCCGTATTTTTGGCAAAAAGGTAGATCCCGCCCAAAAGAACGACACCGACACAGAGAACCGCCCACAGTGGAATAGGGCTCCTGTTGATCATAAGTGGAAAGCCGTTAGCCTTACCATTTCAGTATGAATTCGGCATGTCTGAAAGCAAGGGATAACAAACGAGATGTACTAATTTTGACCTGGTGTGAGCGGCAGACATTTGGTCCACGTCCGGCCTAAATATCACCATTGACAGGAACCGTGTTGCTGCGGGTTTCTATGTTTTGCACTTCCGATGAGAGCAGTTTGTTGGGACGGCCAGGATTTTGAACCAAGGGGTTAGGAGGACTTCGTACGAGGCGCACCGTGCGCTCGAAAGGTAAGAGCCTTCGGAATAATGCGGTGGAACCCGTGCGACTGCTCCTGTTCAAGATCACTGACCTCGGATACCAGTTCACGGTGAAGTTCGGTGTATTGCTCCGGCGACGAGGCGGCTGCGAAATTAACGCGAGCCTCGTTGGCGAGCCGCTGGACGGTTTCGTGTCCTCTTTCACGGAGATGATTCTCCCTTGTACTCTCTAGGGCAATCGCCTCAGGAGATGCGGTCGCCGATTGGTCGGGACAGCCTCCCAACAATTGCGTAGCTGCAGCAAAACCTCCACAAACTGAGGACTTGCCGGAATAAGGTTTGCCAAACACCCTTTTTCATCGCAGAGAAGACGCGACTTTATTGCCAAGATGTTTGCTCAGATCGGGCACAGCAGGAATACAAGACCCGATGGTGGAAACAAAAAGGACCTGGGTGGCGAAAGGCGAGGCGGCAGCAAGAAACGAAGTCGAGAAAGGCGATGCGTAAAACGACTGAGAAGAGGGGGCCCTCGTCCTAGATCCTAGTTGGCCCACAATCGATTTTTTTGCCAATTCCATTAGAACGAATGTGTACCGAAATCCTGATTTCAAACGACTCCGATAGTTGGTGCAGATGAAGGACTTAGCACCCCTTCAAATTCGTCAGTTGTGTTGTACCGAAACTTACAGTTATTGTGCGTCTGCTTCGCAAGCCTCGCTCGCTATGAGTGTACGTTTCCCAGTCCGACGGCTTTGCACCGAGGCTTTAACGAGTGCAATCGACCCATTGGGTTGTTGCAGTGTTTAGCACTCTGGCCTCGCGGGGTAAGCTTATAGGTAAGTTAAACTCAATGAACTTCTTTTCTGTCAGAAAAACCCATAGTTGACTTTCCCTCGGCTGAATCGTAAGTTTTATCGCTAACCAGCCAGTGGAAGTGCGACATGGGCGAATTAAAATGCGTGGGGCGAACTCCTCTTGCTGGCTTTCCTTGGAAATAAAACGCAGCTTGGCCCGAAAACGCCGGCCACGATGAAGTGTCTCGCTAGAGAGGTACATGACCTAGGCGGTGAGGATCGAGGTGGCAGTGTCTTAATCAGTACCGGTTTTGATCCACTTATGCCGGCGACCCTGCGTTGCACCTGGTATCAGAATCCATCTTCGGAAGTACATGACCCACAAAGAGCGAAGATGGCTCATATGGTTACGGCGATCGTATCAGTGGTCAAACGAGGTAAAAAGCAAGTATGCCAACCTGCAAGCGCTTCGTTCCGATTCTTGTCGCGGTATTTTTCTACGCATTGATCGTCCCGATTGCGATCCACGCCCGAATGGGAAGCGTCGGTTGGCATTGGATCTGGAACGATCCCGCTTTTGGTTTCTTCATGGTGGCGGTGTTCCCATTCTCTGTTGCCGTGTTTTCCTGCGTTGTCGATACCGAATTACTTCGCAACTCGGTCAATCATCTTTCCCATCTCAATGTGGGCCCGGTGCTTTATCTGATCATGTTGGTTGTGCTGATTCGCGGCGTATACCTGGACTTCTACGATGTTCATCGGCTTCGTCAGCCTTACTTGCTGGCAGATCGCTCCAAGATGATGGAAATGGCTATGCTCCACGATAAGGTCTTTGATACGAAAGACTTCGAGTCCGGACGCAAGCTCTATGCAGACGGGCTCCGCAACGCGGCTCTCTCCCGGTCAATGTCACGTTTATATATGGTCAGCAACTTTTTCAATGTGGTATTCGGTGTGAGCGTGTTTTGCTACCTTTTTCTCCTCACGCTGAAACCGGAGCGAATTGGCGAGAGGACATGTAACCATCTGGTTTTCGTCATCTCGACCCTCGCTGTCTGGTTCCCCTGCCGCGCATATGCGGATTGGTACATAAATCTTTCGGACATTTCGTGGATCGGCACGTATCAGGCTGCATGGATTCTACTCATACTTCTGGTAGCGGGCTGTATCATGCTAGCGGCAAAGATGGTCGAAGGTACTCTCTATCACAGATACGTCCTCGTTGCCGGTGCCGTTAGCGCTGTAATCACTGCGCTTGCCGCATTCAAAGGCAAGTTGCTGAGCAGTGTAGCGCTCGACATTGCCGCATTCGATCCAACGTTCAAGGTTGGTTTTGTCCTGATAGCTGCCGCCCTACTCGTTTATTTGTCCAACTCTGTTCACCAGCGCGCGTGAGGGCGCGTCGATCTTGGTATTGAGCTCATGCAAGTGAGGCAAATAATCCAATGAAGGTGCCGGCGAAGGGAGCCCACCGTGGGCATTTCTGAAAATGCGAAGACAGTAACTGCTGTCGTGCAAGCCTTTCTTTGGACGATCTTTGCGCTGTTCATACTCGCCTTCGTGTTCTCGTCGACAGCACGCAGGCATGTTGCAGCTATGGCCGAGGAAGCGAACCTAAAATCAATTGGCGAAAAAGGCATCGAATTCGGCCCTCTGAAGAAGGAAACTCTCCAGTTGGTCCAGGAAAACACGCAATTGCGTCGGAAGCAAGATTCGGTCCCAGTTACTCAGGACCTGAATCCCGATCCCACGGCTGCAGCTGTGCTTACGACCCTGCAGCAGGTTAACCCGCAGCCTTCGAATGAAGAGGGGTTCTGGGTATATGCCGGCGAATACAATGAACAGAAACGCGCCTTTCGCAATTCGCCGAACTTCGGTATCGGTGCACCGCCCGAGATCGGAGCGACAATCACCTCCACTCAGGATGTTTACAAGCGCGAGGGCAAGCCGTATAAGAACGCGAACGGGAATTGGCAACTCGGCAAGATTATCGGCGTGGTGTCTCAGGGACAATCGATCAAGGTCCTTGAGGCGGTAAGGATCGAGGGCGAGAATCAGTTCGACTACAACAGTTGGATACGTGCAAAGATGGCGGAATAATCGAGGTTCATTTCGCGCCATGAGATAAGGTTTACCGATCCCCAGCTGACGGATTTAGTCGTGACTTGGATAAGCTGGTCACATCGAAGTTCGATTCTCTCTATCATAGCCCTCGCAACTTCCATTGCGGACCATCGTCTCTCAATGGCATATCGCGTCTAGGTACCGGGGATACGCCAGTCACTTATGGCTTTCGATTGAAGCCTGGGTCCGCAACTGCTGGAAGTGAGTAAGCCGGTCCATCTAGCTATGCGAAAGGGCGAATCAAAAGATTGGGTTGACATACTGGTGCGTCACCGCTATAAGATTTCGATATCAGCGAGTAGTCATTTGAGAAGTCTCTGCTTCTCGAGTCGAGGGGGTGCCTCCTCGCTGCTTCCCTGGGAAATCTAAGCTTGTCGTGCTGCCGTCGAGTACGTGTGCTGCGCCGCAGACGTTTTGAGCAATGTTTGCAGGTTGTGAGTTAGGCGCACTCAAGATCGAGCCTAAACAGGGAAAGAGGAACCGATGACACTGAAAAAGATGCCCAAAAAAGTTTCTAGCAAATCGCCCAAGAAATCGGCTGCGCACGTTGTCCTTCCCGGGAGCAACCGTCCAAGGGACCCGCTTACTGTGCGCGTCCGTGACGTTGACCCAAATGAGCAGATTGATCTCACCATCAATCTCCGCGGGCCCAAACTTCCATCGCCAGATGATTATGTGGGTCAGACGATGTCTTCAGATGAATTACGATCCAAATTCGGCGCCACTCAGGAGGATGCCGATGAGGTTTCGAGAGTACTCAAGAAGTTCGGCCTGAAAGTTGAAAGCGTATCCCTTCCAACCCGCAGTATGCGCGTTATCGGTCCTGCCTCAGCGGTCGAAGCAGCATTCAGACCGAATATGGCGATGGTAAAGTCAGCCCGACAACCGGGTGAGTACCGCGGCCGTCAAGGTCCGCTGCAGATTCCGGCAGAATTAAAAGGCGTGGTAAAAGGCGTTTTCGGGATCGATGAGCGGCGCATGGCACGGCGGAAGTTTCCCACTTCGACCGCCGCACCCGCGCTTTCCCCGCAATCGCCAGTTGAACTGGAACAACGCTACAACTTCCCGCCCGGCGACGGCAGCGGCCAGCACATCGCGATTGCGGAATTCGGCGGAGGCTACTTCGCCGATGATACCCAGGCATATTGTGCTAAGTTCCAGCGCCCCACTCCGAATATTCAGGCGATAGGTTTGGACGCCCCTGCTTTTACCTTGCAGCAAATTCTCGCCTTGCCGCCCCAGCAAAAGAAAGAACAGTTGGGGGATGCAGGGGAAGTGATGATGGATGTCCAGGTGATCGCCGGATTGTGTCCCGCAGCCGGCATTTCGGTTTACTTCTCGACCTTTGATGAACAAGGCTGGGTCGATCTGCTAAACGCTGTCGTAGCTGCACGTCCTGTGGTGCTGTCCTGCAGTTGGGGCTTGGCGGAAGAGGATCCGGGTTGGTCGGCCGGCGCCATCGCCGCGATCAGCGACAGTCTCAATGCAGCGCGTCTGCTCGGTATCACGATCTGTGTTTCGTCCGGAGACGACGGGTCGGGGGATCAACTCGACGATGGTGAGGCGCACGTTGATTTTCCGAGTTCAAGCCCATTCGCTCTTGGTGTCGGCGGCACCATGCTGGTGCGCTCCGGCGGGTCCGCCAACGAGGTGACCTGGTGGGAAGCCCCAGGGCGGCGAACCAACCGGGGAGGGGGCTCTTCGGGGGGAGGTGTCAGCCTGACATTCGAGCGACCTTCCTGGCAAGACGTTCGCGTCAAGTCATTAAATCCTGGCAGCCGAGATGGACGCGTGACGCCCGATGTTGCCGCCTTAGCTGGACCACCATTCTACGATCTGATCTTTGTGGGGAAAGATGCGCCCAACGGGGGCACCAGTGCATCCGCTCCCTTGTGGGCCGCATTGATCGCCCGAATCAACGCGCTGCTTCCCGCAAGCAAGCAACAACGCTTTCTGACTCCGCTGCTTTATCAGGACTCGGGGAACGGAAAACCGGTCGGTGCGGTTGCATTCCGGGACATCACTGTTGGGAATAACACTTCCAACCCGCAGCCAGGTCGCGGTTATAAAGCAGGGCCTGGGTTCGACGCCGTCACCGGATGGGGTGTTCCGGATGGAGTGAAACTGCTGAACTGCCTTAAGACGATCTAGATGCACGAAGTCGAAAGAGTACGGGATGGGACGTGTTGTCGGATCCGGGTTCGGTGAGTTGACGACGGTGTAGTGAACTAAGTGTCAGGGGAGGGTTCTTGTCGGCTCTGACAAAGCATCTGTTATGGACACAAGCGACAGCAGTGCCCGAGCATGCCCCAGCTATGCGTTCCGCGCCCGCCAAAGCTCGCGGGGGGCAGGCGGATGTTTCCGCTTCGGGTGGACCTTCCGAATCCGTAACCTTCGAGATCGCGCTTCCTCCCCGCGAGCAGGCCATTCGATTGCTCCACGTTGGTGCCGAAGTCGAACACGCATTGATGGTGCAGTATCTGTACGCGGCCTATTCGCTGAGTGGTCCGCAACCGTCTGGCGACAAGGAGAAAATTGCTCGCCAATGGCGGGACACAATCCTCCAGATTGCGCGCGAAGAAATGGGACATTGGGCCGCCGTCGAGAATCTGCTGACGCTCCTCAGCGCCCCTCTGCATTTTGAGCGCGAAGAATTTCCCATTCCCTCCGATCTTTATCCTTTTCCATTCGAACTGGAACCGCTGACGAAGAGATCACTAGGAAAGTATGTTTTGGCGGAGATGCCCACCGAAGACGTGGTCAAGAAACTCGGACTCGAAAGCAAGATCGCTGAAATCCGTCAGTATGTTGGTGGAGCAGCGCTCGATACGGTCAAGGTCCATCGTGTCGGAGTCATTTACGACGCGGTGCATAAGCTTTTTCAGAAACCCGAGACTCAACAGGAACCGCCCAGTGAACCCGCGCAGTTCGTTCGCTCCGAAGACATTCTCGGCGACTCCGTTCGCTTCCAGGCCCGACTAGCCGAATGGGGGCTGGGTTATAACGATCTCCTGATTGGGCAGCCGGTCGACCGCGGAAGCGCCTTGGCAGCCATTGAAGCCATTTCCTTACAGGGAGAAGGCTCAGAGATCTCCAATCTTCAGACCTCACACTTCGGTCTGTTTCTGGACATCTACAATGCCTTTCCCGATGATCGCGACCAGTGGCATCCGTCCCGCGCGGTAGCGAAGAATCCCACAACCGATCGGGAGGCTTCTGCCGACCGGAAAATTACGAACGAGTTGGCACTGCGGTGGGCCAGACTTTTCAATCTGCGCTACCGTATGCTCCTGATGCTCCTGGTGCACTCTTTTGATGTGGAAGCCCCCGCCGACGCCAAACAGCGAACGCCGCGCGGATTGCTCATCTCCTGGGCGTTTGGTGAAATGTACAACTTGCGATCGATTGCCAACATTCTAATGGAATTGCCACTTGCTGAAGACGACGGTTCTACTCGCGCAGGCCCACCCTTCGAAATGCCCTATTCGCTCGCACTTGCGCCGCGCGAAACGGGCCGATGGCGTCTGCACCGGGATTTGTTGGAAGCATCCCAGATGTATGTCACCGAACTCCTGGGACACGATTCGGCTCACGCCGGCTATCTTCATGCATTGCATGATGCCAATCAGCAAGCCCTCGCGCAGGTCACCGCCATACTGGGAGGGCTTTGATCATGGTAGAAATCACTGAACTTCGTATCCTCCCCGCGTTTGTGATTGCTCGGCTGGGTTCGTCGCCCGACCCAATGGACAACTACCGCCTTGAAATTCCCAGCGCAGTTGCCGCCCGCCGTATCGTTTGTGCCGAGACCCTGATCGTAATCGAGGATACTGGCGAGGTCTATCCGAAACCTCTTCCCTTTCATGTCAAGTTTCGGGATGCGGGCGGCAATATCCGCCCCGTCTCTCCATTCCTAGAGGTCTGGGCGCTGCTTGCGGGAAGCGACGAACTGGTGCCGTTAAGCGCAGATTTGCTGAAGGAGGCGAACGCCACTCCCGCGGATGTTCGCTGGAGCGTCCATGTCGGCAACATCAAAGCATTTCGCCGCACCGGAGATAAGGGTGATCAGATCCTGGCGGCCGTAGGGCCGTTCAGCGATCATGACCCGAAACCTCTGTTGGGCACGGCGTCGAACTTCCTACCGAACAAATCCATCCCGTTCGGCTCAGTCCGGTACATCAAACCTAACCCGCAATTCCCTCAAATCCGAATGCGTTTCACTCCGGCCGCAGGGAAGGTCTATGGCCCTCCCCTGGGGAATGGGCAGCATGATGGCAATCTTGCGGATGAGGTGTATGACACAACCAAGGGACATTGGAAGGGATACAAAGATCCCGCCGACGCAACGGATCCAGTGCTCACCCTGCGAAAAACCACAAATCCCGGCAGCGTATACGCAGGCACCGACCTGCCCGATGGCGCACATCGCGAAAGCTGGGGCTACTTGGACGATGAATGCGACGGCATTGTCGACGTAGAACTCAGGATCAAGGACAGGAGCCTCCGCGCCTACTCTCGAATTGCCGCTGGCCCGCCAACCTTCGCGCCCGATAGCATGCCGGTACGCACGGTCCATGACGAACTCGAGCAGGCAATGTTTGGGCCCGATCTGAAAACGGAGGTAACTCCGCAGGAAATCGAGGAAGTAATGCAGATCGTGCGCCGAGCACTGGAGACGGTGAGACTGATGAATACCGGGCAACTAAATAAGTTTTCAAAAGAGCGCGGTGTTGGCATGGCGCGAATGGACTTTCTCGACGTCAACCGCGCGCCTGCCCCGATCGTGGATCCCGCTGTTGCCGATTCTCAAGCCATCCGGGCCCGGCACGAGCGGGTTCTGCTCGCGCTTGAAAGCGGATCCCTCGCCTGGTTTGCTCGGGTACTCCGGGACTACGATCAAGTGGGCGACCTCAGCGACGATGGCAGAAAGAAGATGCCTGCTTTGATGCGCGGCGCCGATTCTAGGCACCTGGCGCTTACGCGCCGTCAAGTCAGCAAAGTTCGTTCGGCTGCTGAATTCATTCTGCGCACGACTGTCAAGAACGGGGAGGCCCGTTGATGATCGACAAAATCAAGGCCAAGAATCTGAGCGCCCAGTTGCTGTATGTGGGCACGGGAAACCCTCCAACTACTCATCCTCACTCTGCCATCTCCAACGCTTTTCCGGGGCTGGAAATGGATTTTCGCAACGCCTGGCGCCGCATCCTTAAGGGTCTTCAGTTACACGAGTCGAGCAATCTCGTGGTCGCCGTTGATGACGATGCCGATCCCCGTCTGCGAATGCTCTCCTCGGGATGGCGTCTGGTGATGATCGAAGATACGCGGTTGATGGTGCCTGTGAAAGGCCCGCTCATCGTGGGCGGACCAATCGTCGATCTTCCTGACAATGGATTTCAGGATCCGCTTATGCCGCTGGAATGGTCGAACGCTCTCGCATCGATCCTCTCTGAGCACGCCGGGCGTACGGTCCGGTGCAAGTTTGAAAATGTTCTCGACAAAACTCTAGCCCCTGTCGAATTCGACATTGAACTGCGCCCCTTCTTCGCGATTTCCACAGTGAACGGTGAGACCTTAAAGCAGCCGGTGATTTCGCGCGATCTCGCACCACCCGGCGAATTGACGCAGAGTCTATGCTCTCCCTGGCAAAGTGACTACCGCGAGTGCGCCTGCTTCTATTGGGCCGCAACTCGCCCCGACTATGTCAACGTGGAAACAGGTCCCGAGGGAGAGAGTACTGGCCACAACTGGATGCAGAAGGATCGCACGCCAGAAACCCCCAAGCTGTATTTACCAGATGATTGGATGGATCCGGAGTTAGTCACTTATCTCGAGTTGTATCGTCAATGGGAGAAATCACTCCGTTTTGTCATCGACGGCAAAGATGAAGATCCTGTCACGCCGCCCGGACGGTAAATGCTTTGCTGATACAGATCAACAACGCCCGTTCTCGTGCCGCGGAATCCGATGGCACCGCCCAGGATTTTCTACTCTTCGAAACTGAGTTTGGCCATCATCTATTTCTCACGAATGGCTCTCAGGTTTACAGCATTCCCGCTCAAGTCGCAGACGACCTTGTCACGAGCGGCGGTGAACATCTTCAAGTTCTCGAATCGTACGGCCTACTCTCACCTTCGGCGATTGGCAACCAGCCTCTGGAGGATCCGCCCGTTCGCGCCATCTCTCTGGCCATTGCGCAAACCTGCAACCTCGGCTGCCTTTACTGTTATGCACAACAAGGCAGCTTTGGTGGAGAATCGAGGGAAATGCATTGGGCCACCGCGCATGGTGCGATCGATCTTCTCTTAAACAATGCAAGTGCCGGAGATCGCGTGCAGGTGACGTACCTTGGCGGTGAGCCATTGGTCAATCGCCAGCTCTTGCGAGCAAGTGCAGAGTATGCAATTGACCGGGCGAAGCCAAAGGGCGTCAAGGTGAGTTTCTCGGTCACCACCAACGGCACGCTGCTAACAGAGGATGACGGAGAGTTCTTCGAACGGCATGGCTTCTCGGTCACAATCAGCCTCGATGGCGAAGCAGAACTCCACGATTCCTTAAGACCATTCAAGGGTGGGACAGGCAGTTATGATCGGACTCTGCAACGGGTCGAGCCCTTGCTCAAGCGTCAACGCCGCATGCAGGTTTCGGCACGCGTAACTGTAACGCCTCACAACTTGACACTTCGGCGCACACTCGACACTTTTATTGCGATGGGGTTCCACAGTGTTGGTTTTTCTCCGATGCTGAGTTCTCCCGGCCGCGATTGCGAAATGGATTCGGTCAGTTTGGACCAAATGCTAAAGCAGATGATCGACTGCGGTCTGGAGTTTGAAAGACGCCTCATGGGAGGAGAGAAGTACCCTTTTCTGAATGTCCTCAACGCCCTTCGCGAGATTCACAAAGGAACACACCGTCCTTATCCCTGTGGTGCAGGAGCTGGTTATTTCGGAGTTTCCGCCGATGGTGGGCTTTACGCCTGTCATCGTTTTGTCGGCGATGACTCCGGCAAGATGGGCGATCTCGCGAGCGGAATCGATCGACAGCGGCGCAACACATGGTTGGCTGATCGCCATGTGCATTTTCAGTCTCCCTGCCACAAGTGCTGGGCTCGCTATCTGTGTGGCGGAGGCTGCCATCACGAAGTGTTGCGCAGGGGGCGTCCGGCTTGTGAGTACATTCGTGGTTGGCTCAAGTATTGTTTAGAGGCTTACATCCGGACTCTCGAGAGATGCCCGGAGCATTTTGCGCAGCCAGCATGCGTCTGAATTCAGCGATTTGCGTAATCGGGGGGGGACCGGCTGGAGCGGCGATCGGCCGTCGTTTGGCACAACTCTCTTACCCGGTTGTGATCGTCGAAAAGCATCGATTCCCAAGGCCCCACATCGGGGAATCCGTCGGCCCCGGACTGTTACCCCTGCTTGATGTCCTCGGAATCCGAGAGCGGGTCGAGGACCAACGCTTTCTTCGCCCCAGACAAGTTCTTCTTCATTGGCCTCCTTACTATGGGTACAAGACACTCGGCCCGATCGCAGGCCTTCAGGTGGAGCGCGCAAGATTTGATGCCGTAATGCTTGCCGCTGCGCGCGAGGCTGGCGCCATCGTGATGGAAGGTTCGCATCTATTGAACTGTGCACACTGCAGTGACGGGTGGGACCTACTGATCTCAGGCCCGGATGGTCTTGTAGAGATGCAGGCGTCGTTTTTGGTGGACGCAACCGGCCGCCGCAGTTTCACTGGCGGCAAGAAACAGCGTTATGGCGCGCCCACGTTGGCTGTTTACAACTACTGGCAAGGCGAGGCTAGAGTCGGGGACGAAACCCGCGTCGAGGCAGGGTTCCGACAGTGGTACTGGGGAGCTCCGTTGCCAGATGGAACCGTGAACGCCACGGTTTTTATCGATGGTCGGCGTCTTCAGGCTGATTTGGTGCGGCTTGGGTCGGTCCACGATGTTTATCGAGAAGCCTTGTCACGCTCTACTCTATTGTCTTGGTGTTTGGATCGCCAGCCCAGTGGGCCAACGATGGTATGTGATGCAACCTGCTATTTCGACGAAAACCCCGTCGGACGCGATTTGATTCGAGTTGGAGAATCTCTCTTTTCTGTGGATCCACTATCCTCGCAAGGGGTCCAAAGTGCCATTGGAACCGCTCTTCAGGCAGCAGTCGTAGTGAACACGATTTTGAGGCGATCTGGAGACCAAGAAATTGCGCGTGAGTTCTATCGCGCGCGTCAGCAAGAGGCGGTTACATTCCATGCGACGACAGCAGCGCATCTGTATAGCAAGGTCGCAAGCCTCGAACAGAACGATTTCTGGGAGACGAGAGCGAAGCCGTACGAGGTAACTAATGTAAAGATAGAGGGCCTCGCCGGTGGCAATGCCATTCGCAGCGCCCTGCCACCCACGGGCGCCCGAATGCAATTAGCGAGCAATGCCCGTATTTTGAGCGTACCTTGCCTCGAGAGGAACTTCGTGGTGAAACGTGAAGCGGTTGTTCATCCAGGGCTGCGACCTACCGTTTTCGTCAATGAAGTTGAAATTGCACCTTTGCTTGAGTCCTTTCGCGCCCCGATAACTGTTAAGGAGGTCCGGAGCTTCTGGTCGGGAAGGATCAATGCCCCTAAGATGGACCGGCTTTTGCGTTGGGCATGGACTCGTGGATTGATAGTCGAGGCTAGATGAGAGCTTGCGAGTTCCTATAGGGTCGTGGAACGTTGAGCGCGCCGCCGCCAGAAGCGGGAACTGGACCAATGATTCACGCGTGAATAGAAGGTGCGGCGCGCGACAAGGTACCCATCTAGGCATTGTTTCACCCACTGCCGGTAGCCGTCGATAGCCTGTTTGTTACCTGCTAAATAAGCCCGAATAGTATCGGATGCTTGGAAGGCAGAGTCGAGCGCCTGCTGTACCCCGAGGCCCGAAAGCGGATCGAAGCTGATGGCCGCGTCCCCGACAGCGCACCACGATTCACCAGCAGGTTCAACTCGCAAACTAGTGGCAGCGGATATAACTCTGAGTGCATTCCGATCTCCGCCAGGCGGGAACCTGTTGATCGTGTGCTCGCTTCGGCAAAGTTCGCGCCACCAAACATTCTGAACCTGCCGAGCCCTTTCCCGGTAAAGATCGGCATCGGTCATGTAGGCGATGATTGCTTGCCCTCCGGGCAGCGACGAGGAATAGAACCAGCCCTCACGGGTTGACTCTAGCAGTGTGTACGGCCATTTTTGCTTCTGTTTCCCTGTCCACACAATTCCGATCAGACGGTCTAAGACGGTTCTACGTGGAAGACACGATAGCCACGACGTACCAGAGCGCCCGGTCGCATCCACCAAAAATCTACAACTGCAACTAAGCGTTCTTTGCTCGCACTTGCTTGTAAGCGTCCAGTTCTTACCGGTCCAGGTTGGTGTGGCAAATAGCTGTGACCCGGTCCACAGGGATGCACCGGCAGACACAGCTGCGCGGGCGATGACGCGGTCGAAAGCCGCGCGGTTCACTTGCCAGCCCAAGCCATGGATGGCGAGCATGAAGTCATTCGGCTCAAGTTGCGGTTTCGTCCATGCAGACAGGATGCCACTTGCGGACCTGTAACCCATTTGGAGAAGATCGTCGGCTACTCCCAGATAACGTAAGCGCTGAGTGATGCTAGGCGGTAAAGTCTCTCCCACTCGCAATCGGTCATAATTAGAGGCTTCGAACACGACCACGGAATAGCCGCCTCTCGAAAGCAAGAGGGCGGTTGCAGCCCCCGCTGGCCCTCCGCCGATTACAGCGATATCGAATCGCTTGCTCGTCATCTAGGACAGCTGCTCCTTCCGTTTTTTTAATAGGTTTTGCGAGGGTGTCGAACGCGCTTCGACTCGAAAATTCCTTGCTTGGTGCGCTTGAGCAGACCAAGCTGCCACCAGTGTTTCACCATCCCGTCGGCGTCGAGGTCGTTTTTCCCTTGTTTGAAGTCTCTCGCCCAGCGCACCGGGTCTCGTTTCGGCCCGTTCTGCACATCTACCGGCCGCTGTGCCGGCCACCAGACCAATGGGGCATCTCCGTCACTGCAATCCACAAAGTCGGTTTGCCAAGGTAGCGACATTTGCTGGGTGACGTCACCTGGGTTGACGTTCCTCTGATCTAAACGGAATGGTTCGATGTACCTGAACTTGTCGCGAATATGAAAGCTGGTCTCAATACCAGGGAAGAAAGCGGCACCGACACATGCATCGAGTGCAGCCCGATCGAGATCCGGAGGCGTGGGGGCTAGGCTCGTCTCCTTCGCGCGTGTTTTCGTGAACTCACCTTTGGACCAGGCTTGCATGACGTTGTACTGATGCTGAGTCAGCGTCGCATTCACCGGATGAAGATCATCGGAATCAGCCCCCATGTCAAATAGATCCGACCAGATGTATGGCATGCGGCCAGTGCCAGATCCAGGTTTGTTGGGATTGCCGGAAGGTACGCGAAATTGATCGACGATGTGCTTCGCCCTGAGGTGCAACTTCTGGAAGTCGCTCTTCGATAATTGTTGAAGATCAATTTCATGTTGATGTCCGACTTGTGCTCTGGCAAATGCCCACCGCATTTCGTAAGCGCGACGCAGGATTGGATAAATATCTTCTGGGAACGAGGGCTTTGGCTTCGGTGCGAGTGGATCGACCTTCGGGTTCCTATGGATCAGTTTGTCGTCAAGGGCCTTCTGATAGAGAACGTCATATAGCGTAATCACGCTCTCCATCGACGGGGCGTATTTAGGCGGTGCGACAATGACCCAAGATCCTCCGCGGGTGACGCGTGTTTTCCGGCCTGTCCTCCATGTGATCGTGGCACGAACCCACCCATCTGACGTGTCGTCGTACCAATTGTCGTGATTGGCAAAATCATCTCCTGGTTTGTCGAGAGGAGAGTGGACTAGGCTGCCAGATTCGCCACGGCCGCCAAGAACGATCAGTCGTCCTTTACTGTCGGTGCGCAAGGTGCCGAGTTTGAGCGGCGAGGGGAACTTCTTCCCGATGAAGCTGTCGCAATAAATGTCTATTTTTTGATGTACTCCCTCAACGCTAGCGGGCTTGCCATCAAGCACGAGCATTGACCGGGGATGTTTCTTTTTATTTCGCAGGCGAAAATCTTGATCAAGAATTCCGGCAAAGAACCGGCCGGCAGCCTTAGAGTTCACCAGATGTACGGTCCACTTAATACTCTTGACCTGCGGATTGCCGATTGCGATTTCCTCGGCATGCTTGTTCCCTCGCCCGCGATATCGAAACAGGCGAAAGCGCGCCCCTTGACGCTTTAAGAGCATTTTTGAATCGCGATATTCGTCCACGCTCGGGTGCATCCCCGGCCTCTCAGGGCCGAGGAAGAACTTATCGGGACTGTTTCCCAGGCGTGCAATGCCGATAGCGGGGTGGATGCGAATTTTTGCAGCTTTCATAATATTCACGCATACTTCGCGATTCGTTGATTCGTCCCGTTCCTCCATTCATATTTGCGGCGTACGACTGCGCTTCGTTCCTCCACGTACTTTCGTCGGCCGCGATCGAACTTCAGGATTGTCTCGAGGAGGCTCAACCGCATATCGTGCGGCGCAACGATCCTCGTGAGCTTTTCAGCCAAGTCGTTTGAGCCTTGGATTAACACCCGCTGCTGGTCCCACCGCTTCGTATTATCTGTGGGGAGCATGACGAATTCGAACGGCGCACCCGCCCGCCCCTTGCTCCCGAGAGCGCGCGGCAGCGCGGGAAGAAGTTGCCCAATCTGCTTTAAGTACTCCATCTCATGGCTGGCGGCCCAAGAAGTGAGTTCCTTTCGCATGTCGCGGTCCGGTCCGCGACGATTGGTCGACAGGGCAAGCAGTATGTCGAGTAGCAACATCTGATAGCGGACGTTAAAGAGACTGGCCCACAGCTTTGATTCTGGATGGGTGATGGCTTGCGCTCCCTGGGCGACCGGTTCCGTACGCGCGGTGTCTGCCGTAACTGGGTTTACCGGAACTGGCCTGGCGGCGCGGGCCAATTTAGGTTCGCGCTCGAGGTCTTGATAAATCCCGAGAAATCTGCAGAAGTGGGATTCCGTTGCACTGCAGGATACCCCCGTCGGACCTTCACCTTGAATCATGATCCACCGAATCGCCTGTAGCGCGCGAGAACGGGGATCGCTCGCGCTGACCCGGAAGCCAGCTTCGAAAACCTCCCACTCCTGCGGGTCCGCACAAAATTGTTCGTACTGCGTGACGGGAACAAAATCTGAATCCTCCAGGTGCATGCCTCTTAACGAGGCTCGCATGCATCTCTTCATTCCGGCCGGCATGGGCCATGGACCTTTTGCAGTGTCACTTTTAAGGAAGAGCCAGTAGAGCGCGGCATACAGCATTCCAACCCGGTTCACCTTTGTCTTTACATCCATGTTCGATCGGTCCGCCCGGCGGAGAATCTTTCGCAGCAGCGTTCGTGTGGCTTGATCGGGGATTTCGTCCACTATCGGGCTCTCCGTTGCGACATAGCGGGCCAGAGGATCAAGGCCGAACCGTTCTAGTCTGACGGGGAACGGATATTGATCCGGGTGTTCCGAGAAATTGTTCTCGCGGTTTACATATAGTTCGGCTCCAAGAGCAATGAGCAGATTTTGAACAGTGATGAGGTGGGCCATTTCTTGGCGCGCAACAATACGAATGTCGCGCTTCCAGCGGTCGATCACTCGTGTTGCCTCACCTTCTCCCTGTTCAAATGCTTCGTCAAGTGAGTATGCGGCATAAAGGTATTGCGCCATCAGTGCGTGTTCGACCTCGGCAGCAATCTGGAGAAGATTGATCGCCTTGAGACGAGCGGTGCGCCCGGGAATCGATGGGATCCCGGTGTCCCCGATCTTCGCGGCCCACTCTATAGGCGCAACTCTGCGCCTTTTGCCTTTCGGCAGCTCTGCTGGCTTGCGCCATCCGATAGTGAAAAAGCGACTGTTTAGAGACATGAATTTATTCGTTCCATCTTTCTGGTGCTTGGTTCCCGGACATACGCCAACCTATCGAATGGAGCAGGAATGGAATCGAATCTTCGACCATAAAGTACGGGAAGTCAATGAACAAACATTTGTTTATCACATAGAGTGAAGGATAGTTATCCCTGCAATTTTGTCCGGATTCCGTAACAAGTAGGATGTTGACAAGGCCTTCCGCGAGGAGTATTTTCCACGCTATTCGGTGAACGAGAATTGACGCCCAGTGTGAGCGTCATTCCTGAGGGGGCTTCGCCGACGTCCCTGGGACATCGCAAGTTGATAAATGCTCTACAAGCCTAATAGGAGCAAACCCTCTTACTAGCCTTGGTCGACATTAACGGATTAGTGTGACAGCTCGAACCGGAACCGGTCATCGCAATTTGTTGTAAGCGTCTTGACCATTCCTTCCTGGGTGTCGCAGTCAGGAGACTTATGGGCGTCCTACTCCAGGGTTTTTACAAGTTGCCACCCAATAATGCTGCCCCTTCGCCAGCCGACGGCAAGCCCGCGATTCCCTGGTGGTGGGATCACATCGCCGCACAAGCGAGAGCCTTTAGCCTTGCAGGATTCACTGCGATATGGCTGCCGCCAGTGCTTAAAACGTCATCAGGAGCGACGCCTGGAGCTGATGGTTATGGCCCTTTCGATGACTACGACATTGGTTCGAAGAAGCAAAAAGGGACAGTTCCGACTCGCTTTGGAACTCGCGAAGCGCTGCAGCGTTGCGCTGCGGTTCTCCGGGCTAATGGGCTTGATATCTATCTAGATATGGTGGAACACCATCGCTCAGGCGACGGAGCGAGACCGCCTGAAGCCTTCGTGTTCCGCTACCTAGGTGCGAACGGCACACCTGGTATCGGACGCTTCCCGAAGAATCCGTCCAACTTCCTTCCACAGGTGCCGCGCGACCCCGATCTAGGAGGTCCACCGGCTGATGACTTTCCCTTCGCACGCGAGCTAGCCCCGATCAATGCGAAGCCGAAAGACTATGTATTCAACAATTTGATTGACGCGTGCGATTGGCTGACCCGCAGTGTGAATGCGCAAGGCTATCGTCTCGACGATGTCAAAGGACTTTCCACAGATTTTCTGCTGCCATTTCTTAATAGCAAGGCCATGGCAGGCAAATTCGCCGTTGGCGAGTTTTTTGATGGAAACCGTTTGCTGGTCAATCAATGGATTTTTAACCCGCGGGGTATGCAAGGCAGACCCAATGCGTTTGACTTTCCCTTGAAGTTTCTCCTCACGAGCATGTGCAACAACCCCGGCAGGTTCAACATGGCGGACCTAGATCATGCTGGGCTCACTGGTATTTCGCCGCTTAATTCCGTCACATTCGTTGAGAACCATGATACTGACCTGCAGAATTCGCAAAAAATCGTTACTAACAAGCTGCTCGGCTATGCGTACATCCTCACGTCGGAAGGCTACCCTGCCGTCTTCTACAAGGATTACAGTACTGATCCTGGATGCTATGGCCTGAAGACGCAGATTGACAACCTGATCTGGATCCACGAGGTCTTGGCGAATGGAACTACCGAACAACGATGGAAGGATTTTGATGTCTTTGCCTACGAACGGACGGGCGGGGCGAGGTTGCTGGTCGCACTGAATAACGATCCTGGAGGGCCGCACAACATTCGGGTCACCACTGGCTTCGGCGCCAATGTTCATCTCAAGGACTATACCGGTCACGGGCCAGACGTTTTCACCGACAACATCGGCAACGTTTCGATTGCTGTGCCGCCCAACGTGAACGGTCTGGGATATGTCTGCTACAGCCGGGTTGGCCAGGATCGGGCGTTGGCGACCGAAAGTCACTTGGTCCGGCAAGACTTTGAGGGGGCGTTCGACCTCGACATCCTGCCGGCGATGAACGGCCGGACGGTAACGACAGGAAGAATCTTGTGCGCGGCCAACTCGCAGGTCAGCGCTTCTCTCACCGTCAACCGTACTGGCTGGGATGGCGCATCGAAGATTGATCTTACGTTGGTGGCGCCTGACAACACCCAGAAGAGCCTAGCCCTCACCTCAGCCTCCGCGGCTGACGCCGCACTTCAGGCAAACACAAAGCAAGAAGGTTTTTATACGCTTCAGCTTTCGGCCAGCGCGCTGCCGTCGGCCAATCTGAACCCATCGTACAAACTTTCCGTCACCTACGCTGCTCCCCAGGCCTTCGTGGCAGCAGCTCCTTCGGCTTTGCCTCAGGTGGCGGGCGAGTGGGGACCTGTCTTCCAGCTCAAGAACGTAGCCATCCATGCTCATCTTCTTCCGACCGGCAAGGTACTTTATTGGGGCAGGCGACAGAAGGTCGGTAACACGGTATTCATGTCGCTCAACGAGCATTTCTGCACGACCTTCTTATGGGATCCGGCGACAGGCCAAAGTGTGCCGACCAAGGAGTCGCCGAGACTTGACAACGGCGACGGCGTAAATCTCTTTTGCTCTGGCCACAGCTTCCTTCCAGATGGAAGACTACTTGTCGTCGGCGGCCATCTGTTCGACAGCGAGGGCGTGAATCAGGCGTGCGTCTACGATGCCGCTGCCGATACCTGGACAGCTTTGCCGCGGATGAACAACGGTCGATGGTATCCGTCTGCCATCACTCTGCCTGATGGGGGTGTACTTGCGATCTCTGGCTCATTTGCGCAGGGCCGACCGCAGCCTCCACCGGACAATCCTACGCCGCCCCCCATGGGAACGACTTTTCCAACAAACCCGAATCCTCAGATATGGCGCGGCGGCACATGGGTACCAATGGTGAATTTCATCGGTCTCCAACTGTTCCCGCGTTTGCATATCGAGCCAAAACAGGGCCACGTGTTCATGTCTGGGCCGCAGGGTGAGACAATCTTTTTGGATGTCACAGGTCAGGGGACATGGACTCCGGGTCCAGTACGCGACGCAGCGCTCCGCGACTACGCACCTTCGGTGATGTACGACAGCGGAAAGGTTCTTTATATCGGTGGTGGGCTCGACCCTGATACCCATCTGCCCACGAATCTTGCGGAGATCATCGATCTGAACGATGCCAACCCGCAATGGAAGAAGACTGCCCCGATGAATTTTGCACGCCGGCAGCACAATGCCACCGTGCTTCCAGACGGCACGGTTCTTGTTACCGGTGGCACGCAAGGAGTTCCGGGAAATCCGCAATGGCTCGCCTTCGATAATGTTCGCGCCGGCGGGCCCGTACACGCAGCCGAACTGTGGGATCCTAGCACAGGTCAATGGAAGCTAATGGCGGCTGAAGATGTGGACCGATGCTATCACTCTACTGCGCTGCTGCTTCCCGACGGCCGCGTCCTAAGTGCAGGAGGCGGAGAGTATGCGCCAGGAAATCCCGCTCTGCCCAATCAACCGAATCCTCCCGGTGACTCTCACAGTGACGCACAAATATTTACGCCGCCCTATCTGTTGAAAGGGCCACGCCCGGTGATCGCTGCAGCTCCGGTTGAGATCAATTACGGCAAGAGCTTCGATATTACACTCGGAGCAAACGATGATGTTGCCAAAGTAAGTTGGGTCCGGCTCGGTTCTGTGACGCACTCCTGCAACCAGAACCAATTGCTGAACTTTCTAACCTTCCAGCAAACCGCAAGGAAGCTAACGATCCAGGCGCCTGCGAATGCGAACCTCGCTCCCCCAGGTCATTACATGCTTTTTGTTCTCAACCAAGAGGGCGTTCCCTCCATCGCTCACTTCGCACGCATCTCTAGCCAGGCTCCGGCGATTATGGCTCATAACGCTGCGTTTGCACTGCTCAAACCCACGCCGGCACAGGCTGTCGATGTGGTCGCGATGGACAAGCAGATTCGCGATGCTCATGCCGAGCCGGCGGTGGTAGTCGGCGTGAGCCCAAGCTGCCCCTACGGCATCGGTGCCTGCTGGGGCGGTGCGTTCGATGCCCTCAAGCAACTTAACGGAGTCGCCGAGGTTCGTCCACTTCCCGACACAGCAGACTCCACAGCATTCGTTTATCTGCAGGATGATGTTTTACCGGATATTGACGCTTGGCGCGAACAGTTCGCCGATGTAGCCAACGGGTCTTACATCATGCGCGGAATTGAGATGACTTTCGTGGGTAAGGTGACCGACCACTTTGGACTGTTAACGCTTGCGGGCGAGAAGTCGAGGCCCGATCTCGTTCTGGCTCCATTGCAAGGAACTGACAAGATCCAGTGGGACTTCACCACGAGAAGCAATCAACCAACGACTATCGATGAGGCGAGTGCCTACACCCGCCTGTCAGCAAGACTCGCAACTCAACCCGCTGGTACTCGGGTTCAGGTTACGGGTCCGCTGAAGAAAGACGGCTTGGAGTTTTTCCTCGAGGTAAGGAAATTCGAGGTTTGAAACGGCATCAGCCTTGGAAAGATCTACGCACGCGTCGTGCATAGGGCCGAGTGAACGACAAGACATTGCAAAGGAGAAAGATCATGAGCCAGAGCCAGCAACCACCGCAAGGGCCGCCTACATTTTCTGCGCGCTATTCCGAGAGCTTGCGCACAATCTCGAACGTCTTTGCCCATCATGGCAAACCGCTTCGCGGGCTGATGTCCACGGCCAAATCACCCAACTTTGAAGGGAGGTTTGGTCGCATGTTCCGCTCTCTGCCGGCCGCCACGTACGGACGTACGGACGATGACAGCCGTAATGCCCTCCTGACACTCGGCAACCTGATGACCTCAGACTTCGATCCACCGAAGGATGGCTTTGACAGTGAAGAGAGCGGAATTCCTGCACTCTATACCTACTTTGGCCAGTTCGTAGACCACGACATTACGTTTGATCCAATGACCACCTTGATCAAGCATAGTGATCCGGATGCTCTGACCGACTTTCGGACACCGGCGCTCGACCTCGACAATGTTTACGGTCGCGGTCCCGGTGATCAACCCTACCTTTATGACAAGAATGGCCTCAAGTTTCTGCTCGGCGACCCGCTCGACAACGGCGCCCCAGATCTTCCACGCAACCGCCCCTCCGATAAATCGGAACCCGCGCGTGCTCTCATCGGCGATCCGCGAAACGACGAGAACAGCATTGTTTCCCAGTTCCAGGCGCTCATGCTGCGGTTCCACAACCAAGTGGCCGATGATCCGACGAACAAGGGCCTGGATCTTCCTGCGCTACAGCAGATAGTGCGCTGGCACTATCAGTGGGTCGTCATCCACGACTTTCTTCCCAAGATCATCGACGCATCAGTACTTGAAGCTCTGAAGACTGATGGCAAATACGATCAGAAGAAGATCGAGTTCTTCCACTGGAAAAACGAGCCGTTCATGCCGGTTGAGTTCTCGGTTGCCGCATACCGTCTCGGCCACTCGATGATCCGTCCCGGCTACCGGCTCAACGACGATGACGGCACGCTGCTGCCGATCTTCCCCCTTCCTTCAAAAGGTCTCCCAGACGGTCTCACTGGTTTTCAGGCAATGGCGAAGAATCGCGGCATCGATTGGGGCCGCTTCATTGATCTCGACGGAGATATACGAGCCTACGGGGAGGATCCGGACAAGGTTAAGCCGGCTACTGCAGACATGAAGCGGCGGCTTCAGTTCGCCTACAGGATCGACACCTCAGTTGTCATGCCACTCGGTGGCCTGCCGAGCAGCGTTGCCGGTGATCCGCCACCATCGCTTGCTCAGCGCAACCTCTTGCGCGGTTTCGAACTCGGTCTGCCAACCGGGCAAAGTGTAGCCAAAGCCATGAAAATCACGCCACTCACTGACGATGAGATCATTATCGGCAAGGCTGTAGACAAACCCGGTGCCGGCGACGTAGTTGGCCAACTCTCGAAGCTCCCTCAACTCGCCGCCTTTAAAGGTAGGTGCCCGCTGTGGACCTACATCCTCGCTGAAGCTGCAAGCAATCGCACCAAATTGGACATCCGTGTCAAACCTGCGATGAAGATCAGTACACCCCAACTGGGACCCGTCGGAGGGCGTATCGTTGCCGAGGTCTTTCTCGGAATGTTGTTAGGCGACAACGACTCTTTTCTGGCCGCGGAACCGGATTGGATGCCGTTTATCCGAAATAAAGAAAGAAAAGATAACGGAGAAGGATTCGCATTGCGCGACATCGTGGCATATGCGATCGGCAAGTGAGCGCACGGACTGCCAACATTTTGGATATTCAGACAATCCGTATGCATAGCGGTCCATAAGCGCGGCGAATCCCCGATGACGGCTTAATTCCCTGGTAGGGTTGTACGTGCGGAAGAATACCGCACGATTCCTGGCTGTGAGACTAGCCACAATGGCATAGAACCGTAGGTGGTCAACGAAGGCGTCGTCCTCCCGAAAAAGCTCGGCCTGTTGGATCTGTGAAACCTGTCGGACTTGCTCAGCGATCTGCTCGTATCCCGCTAGTTCCAGGTATGAAAGTTCGTGAGAGTCGGGGTTGTACCCTGGTTCGTACTCTCGCAAGGCAAGGTCTTCGTTGACCGTCGGCATTGCGCCGTGGGCCGTTGTTCGGAATTCAGTAGCGAGATCTTGCCGGAGATTCAGTCGCTGAATCGCGATACCGGCCTCGCGATTGGGCTCTGAAGCTACGACGACGTTGACATCTGGATTGTAAATAGCCTGTTGAAAACTTTCTGTTGACATAAGACCATCTCCCAATTAGATTCTGCCGCAACCTTTGCGGGGAAGACTTAAGCAAAGGCTGTCGCGAGCGCATCGCTTCCAAAGAGCCCACCCCAAGGCCGACCCCGGGTGTTCTTATCCTGAAGGATCTTGTACTCGGAGTTCATCTGTTCTAAGAGAACCTTGTCCGGCGTCGAGACATCAGTTCGCGTTGGGTCTGGGCTAGATGGACTCGAAGAACTCAAAATTAACCCTCTGGGAATTCTAGATCGGCATTATCTGGTACTTTTCCCCACTCGCAATGGCTACCACTTGCATTTACACCAGCTTCTTGAGAATTGCTACGGGCATCTCCTGATTCTTGCGATGTGGCCTGCTGCGTCCGGCCTTAATGTTGCTGAGTTCCCTGCGGGATAGCGAACTCATTTTCGCAAGAACTGCCAGCGGAATTTTCTTCAACACGGGCAGAGTCCCTCGATATTCTTTCCCAAAAAAAGTTAGAATACCGGTATTTTTAGGTTGACAACGGAAATCCGTTTGCCATTATATTCGACTCGAGAGTAGTACGAGATAGTTAGAGCGTCACAGACAAGGTCCTAGTGACCTGAGGGAGGTTCCTGTGAAGAGAATCGTGTTGGTAGCATTAGTAAGCTTGCTCGCGCTAAGCCTTGTGCCGCAGCTACTCGCGCAGGGCGTTGGGTCTGTGCGTGGCAATGTAACGGACGAGCGCGGCGCCGTCGTCGCTGGAGCACAGGTTTCAATCACAAACGGTGCCACTGGTTTTTCGCGCACTGTCACCTCTGACACGGACGGGAACTACTCTTTCCAGAGCCTCCCGATCGGTCAGTATGTTCTGAAGGTGGGGAGGGGAGGCTTCAAGGACTTTCAGCTAAGCGACATTACCCTCCACGTCAACGACGCGCTGACACTCGATGCTCAATTGAAAGTTGGAGGTACGACGGAGACGGTCGAGGTGACGGCCTCGACAACTCAAGTCGAGCTTGCGACGGCCGACTTGACGGCCACAGTCACCGGGCAACAGGCCACGGAACTGCCGCTAAACGGACGCAACTTCGCGCAGTTGGTAACTTTGGTTCCCGGCGTGGCTGTAGAGGGCGGTTTTAGCTATGACAAGAAAGGGCAGCAAGGCGGCGCAGACATCTCCGTCAGCGGCGGCGCCCAGAATGCCAACTTGTGGCTGGTTGACGGCACGAACATCGTCGACGTTGGTTCGAACCGCACCATCAATATTTATCCTTCTCTCGATTCGATTGACGAGTTCAAGGTCGAACGCAACAGCTACAGTGCTAAATTTGGCGGGGCTGGCGGCGGCATTGTTACTCTGGTCACCAAGTCGGGAACTAACGCTTTTCATGGAGACGCCTGGTACTCCGGCCGCAATGATCTTCTGGATGCCTGGGATCCAATCCTGAAGGCCCAGGACATCAACAAGCCCGGCAGTGTTAAGAAGAACACGATTCGCCTCAACGACTTCGGATTTTCTGTCGGTGGCCCGATCAAGAAGGACAAAGCGTTTTTCTTTGTTTCCGAAGAATGGAATCGTCTGAGAACGCAAACCATTGTAAGCAGGAACGTGCCCACGCCGTTGGAGCGCCAGGGCGACTTTTCCGACCAGGCTTTGGATACGACATTCTCCACCGCGAACCACGTTGGCTGCCTTGGGACCCTGACGGGGCTAACTGACCCAGACCCAACCAATGCCGGCGGTAAATTTACTGCATCTGCGCGTACGCCCGGCATCATTGATGTAATACCTGGAGCCCGGCAGAGTGCCGCGGGTCAGAAGATCCTCAATTTCTATGACTTGCCAACTCTTAGTCCGGGATCTCCGGGTTATGGCTGTGGAAATAACTTCACTGCGGCGCTGCCGCAGCCGACCAACTATCGCGAGGACAACTACCGCGGCGACGTGAACCTCACCAATACGCTCACATTGATGATGAAGTACACGGGTGATTCGTGGCTCTACGGTCCTTCTGCTAAGGGCCAGACCGGCTGGGGCGCTGATACCGCAGTCTCCCCAATTGCCGAGAAATGGAGTTCTCCGGGACGTATTGCTGTGGCCAGACTGACCAAGCTTCTCGGCAGCAGCGCGGTAAACAGCTTTCAGTTCTCCTACTCGATGAACCGCATCGATATCTCACCGGCGAATGCACAAGCGGTTGCCACTCTCAACAGTATCGTCCCGGTAAACTTCAGCACGAGCAAGACCAGTGATCCTGCGATACAGATCAATGGAGGCGGCATCCCTCACATTTTCAGTTTCGCACCTTGGCTCAACGGGGAAGACCTTTATACTTGGCAGGATGACTTCTCGAAGGTCGTCGGCAAGCATACCCTGGCCGTCGGCGGCTCGATCAGCAAGAACGCCAAATTTCAGCCGAACTTCTCAAACATACGGGGTTCTATAAGTGGCCCGAATTCTTACGAGGGCTGCAAGACCGTTGGTTCTGGGGCGTGTGCGGCTTTTCCAACCAATACCACGGGTTACGGTCTTGCCAATTGGATCCTGTTGAACGAGACCTTTGGCTATTCCGAACAAAACGTCATTTTCAACAAACAGGGCCGCTGGCAAAACTATGAGTTCTATGTCAACGACGATTACAAGCTGAGCAACCGCCTGACTGTGAACTTAGGCCTTCGCTATTCCTTCTTGCCTTGGCCGTATCAGGTAAACGACCAATTTAGCGTGTTTAACCCAGCAGCATATAACCCGAACATCGTGCCAGCTGCCAACGGCACCTGCAACGGTTTGTTGTACTCGTCAGCCCTTAGTTCCAATCCTTGTACCGCGCTGGGGCTGGCTGGCGGTGTGAGGGGGCCCAATCGGGCGATACAAAATCAGTTCCACTACGGCTTTGCGCCGCGGGTCGGTATAGCGTGGGACCCAACAGGCTCCCAACGCTGGGCAATCCGGGCAGGCTTCGGTCAATTCTACAATCGAGATGACATCTACTTGACCGATGGAACCGCCGGAACGAACCCTCCGTTTGTCTCGACCTTTAAAGACAATGGCAATGGCCGGTTCCTGGACAATCTTACTCCGCCTCCAGGTTGCGGCAGTGCCCTTACTTGTTTTAGCAACGGCTTTGGCCTTCCTAACCTTGGCCAAAGCTTGAGTAACCGCTCTCCCTATGTCTATCAATTCAACTTGACTGTCCAGCGCGAGCTGTGGAAGGACACGAAGCTTGAGGTGGGCTATGTCGGGAACCGGACGAGAGACTGGACCAGCAAGTATGATATCAATGGCGTTGCTCCAGCTAATCGTCTTGACTTTGTCCGAACTGCCAACAATGCAAAAGACCGGCCTTTCGGCACCCTAACCACTGGCGGCATTCCGTTTTTTGATCATCACGGCAATGCCCAATACGATTCAATTCAATCAGCATTCAGTTCGCACCTCACGCATAACTCGTTCGTTCAGGCAACGTATACGTTCGGCAGATCGTTCGCAGTAATGCCCATGAACGTCACCAATGGCGGAGGCGGCCTGATTCCCGATGGCTACAATTTTCGGAATGGCTACGGGCTCTCGAACATCAACCGCCCGAGTATCTTCTCGGCTAATTTCGTGTACAACCTTCCCGCGTTGCAAAATATGGAAAGGTTTGTCCGCGGCGCTTTAGGTTCCTGGCAAACGGGTTCGATCATCAACCTCACCAGTGGGGTCTCCTACACGCCGGGAGTTGGTGTCCCCAACCTTGCGGCAGGAGCAGATCTGGCTGGCATTGGCCAAGGTGGCTCCCCGCGGCCTAACTTGGTGCCAGGGCAACCTTGCGAGAATCCGAACTTCAAGAAGAATGGTACTTTCTTCTGGGTCAACCCGAATCGGTATACTTTAAACGGTATGCAGTTAGGCACCTTCGGGAATGCTCCGGTCGGGGATTGCCTTGGGCCGCCCACTCGTACAGTGGACTTCTCGGTCTCCAAGAACTTCAACATAACGGAGCGGGTCAAGGCACAGTTCAGGATGGACTTTTTCAATCTGTTCAACCATCCGAACTTTAATAATGTCGGCAACCCGTCGACGATCAACTTCACTGCGCCCAACACCGCCGCTCTACCGGAGTTCAAGGACGCGAATGGAAACTCGACTACGGCCCTGGCACAAGCAGTTTCGCTCCAGAACACGTCAGCCAACCCCAATCAGGGGAGCGTGGGAACTGTTGGAGACCGTAATCGAGAATTGCAGTACTCGCTAAGGTTCACCTTCTGAGGGTTGCGAGAGTCTAACGACCCGATGTTTCTACGATCCCGCTGGATGAATTCCAGCGGGATCTTTTTTATCGTCGCCGTTTTTCTATTCCGGCACACTATATTCGTGGGGCACCGTTTGATATCGGTTCGATGGCTGCAGTACGCTAGGGTTCTCAGGGGTTGGTCCCAGATTCATGCGGTCAACGTGGAAGCCAGCTATTGTTTCGACAAGCCTCTTGAGGAGCGTTGTTGCGTGCCTCGTCGCGATCGTGTGGTCATCGCCTCCCAGTATTCAAGCTGAAGGAAATCCGGCCAAGGAGCTGCAGGCGCTCTTTCAGGCGGCCAAGGCGGCGGTATCGGCGGGTGACATCGCCTCGGCCGAGACACATTACATCGATGCGATCGAACTAGGTTTGCGCCAAGCCGCGCAACTTTCTCTTTCAGAGGGTAAGGTTGATGAGGCTACCGCCTATCTAGACTCAGCCCTCAAACTCAAGCCCGATGACACCGAAACTCAGGTGAAGGCGGCTGCGGTTCGGCTCCGCAAAGGAGAAGTGCATAAGCCGAAGGACGTTCAGCCGCGCGTGTCCAGCGGCGCGGTTGGCAAGCCGCCAGCGGCAGAAACAGAAACTAAAGCAGCAAAGCAGCACCGGGCATCTATCGGAGAAGTCCTCGGCAGTTGTTACAACGACTTGGGGGTGATGCGCGCCAAGGACTCGAAATTTCCCGAAGCCGCCGAGTTTTTCAAGCAAGCTGCAGCATGGAATCCAGATCTGGCAGGCTTGGATCGAAATTGGGGATTGGCCAGCTTTCGGGCGGATATGTACAAAGACGCTGTTCCGCCGCTCGAACGGCATCTCAAAACGCATCCCGACGATTCAATATCTCGCCAGGTTCTGGGCCTTAGCTATTCCATGTTGGAGAACTACCCAAAAGTCGTGGAAGTGTACCGTCCTTTTCTCGAAGACCCCCCGGATGATCCCGGACTACTCTTGGCATGGGGCACGGCATTGGTGCGGACGCGTCAGTCCGACGCTGAAAGAATTTTCCAGCGACTTCTGGAACAAAACAACGACAATGCCTCGGTCCACCTGATGCTGGGTCAGGCCTACGCGCAGCAGGAAGAGTACCCGAACGCGCTCGCTGAAATGAAGACGGCTTTGCAACTTGATCCGCTCCTTGCGGACGCTCACTATTACATGGGCATCGTCTATCTCGAGACCATCGACTTCGACTCGGCAGGGCGGGAATTTCGTGCCGAACTGCAGTTGCAGCCCACTCACACGCTCGCAACTTATCACCTTGGGTACGCGCTGTTGTCTCAAGGCCATCCCAAGGACTCGGTTCCGCTCTTTCGTGAGGTCATCAAGGAACAACCCCAGTACGAATTGGCTCATTTCGAACTTGGTCGCGCTCTTTTGGAACAGGAAGAGATCGACGGAGCGATTCAGAGCCTCGAGGTCGCCAAAAAACTGGTTCCGGATCACGACGCCGTTTATCTTCTGCTGAGTCGAGCCTATCGACGCGCTGGCCGTACACAGGAAGCCGCGCAGGCGCTGGCGGCGTACCAGAAATTGAGGGAGGACTATAAGCTAAAGAAGCTCAAGAGTACGGAGACGGAAACACCCTAACCAGCGAATGGACTGAACCCCAGAATGAGAATCTGGATGGACCAGCCCATAAAAGGACCTGATGGCTTGCGTAGTGAGACATCTTGAAGTGCCGCACGTTGGAGTTGACCCAATGTGCCGTCGTAACTCTCCACCACACAGAACCTTGCCCGTCGCTGTTCGCCAGCGCCGAACCTCTCGCAACTGCCGTTCAGCGACACAACAGGAAGCCGGAGTCTAGTTTTCTTTCCCGACACGGGCACTATTCCCCGGGGATGGGAAATGGGATTACGAGATTCGCCGAACACGGACCTTGTCCGTGGCCTCCCGCTCTCCCGCGTGAGGTGAGTCATGCGCCCGTGGTTCCGCATCCCCTCTCGAAGGTGCTGCGGAATCGTTTTCGACGTGCCAATCGCCGAGCCTCAAAGCGACTCCGACCACCTGACCGATGACTTCCGCTTCCTGTGGATATTTGAGGACCTTGGCAACAACGGGGGAGAGAGGATGCGGCTGGAGGATGAGTTCTTCATCGCTTACGGTACACCAGCAACAAGTGTGACCGTTGCGAGTCTCTACAAAATAGATGGGCCTCTCGTATTCCGACCTCCACCCTCCCTTTGCAACTTCGCTGCGCGACTCATCCACTTGAAGAAAGGTTCCAGGCGGGAGAATCGGATACATAGTCAGATCTTCGCTCCCGATGTACCCGTAGGTAAACTTGCGACTTGCGAATTGCTCAAGATAGCTAAGCGGGACCACACCCCACGTCTCGACCATCCGGCTAAAATTGACCGTACGTCGGCTGTCAAAACCGGGATCGAGGCGGAGTGGCATTGTGGTTGTAGAAACGTTCGCCATGGCACCAAAAACATGCGATTTTGTGGGCGTTGAAACCTCAATATCTTTCGCGATGCCGTTAAGATCCACGCCGTACCAAGACAACAACTCTCTTACGTCTTTGCGATAAACGACGGCGAGCGAATAGAAGCGATAAATGCTCGGTAGGATTCCCTTGGTCTCGATATCGGAAAGTCGGCTGGGGGGAAGTAAGAACTCGCTATTGCGGTAGCGCTCTGCAATCCTGATACAGGCAGACTCGACGTCCTGCATAGTTAGACCGAGCCGTTTTCGCAATAGCCGAAGATTTCGACCGCCTCCTATCATTCTTGCCTATCTCTTTCCAAAACACATCGATCTCAATCACTTGATTCCGACATCTGTAAAAAAAGGCTTACCTAGTTCGCCGGTGGTTACCATGGTGTTCCGCGATTTTGTTGAAGGCTTCTTGCAGCCACTTCATACCAGACCATTCGAACTCCCCTCTGCACCCGAGCCTCCATCGACTGCGACTTATGCAGGAACACGCCCGCTTAGGGAAAACACAAACCCTTCGTGAGGACATTCTCCGGCAATGCAATGACGACATGTCGGCGTTCCTGCCGAGCCTTTGTCAACACTTCTTTTGATTGCGATTCAATAAGGCCACTCAGCATCTGAGTCTCTGTGCGGAGGTCATCACTCTGACAACCACATTTCGTTCATCACTCCCTCGTAGCGACACCGGCATGATTAGGACGTTGTTCATTCACCGGGCAAAACTAAACTTGGCGAGACACGTTTCCCAAATTATTTTCTTTTTCTCCGGCTTTTGTAAAAAAACTATTCCCCTGAAGTATTTCCAAACTCCGACCGTAGAATTTTGGGGAAGATCCAATTCGGTATTTCAAGGTCCATGTCGATTGAGGTTAAAGCTGTACTTGTCACACGCGACAGCGAACTGATTGACGTATTTTCCGAGCGATTCCGAAGTTTGGGAGTCGAAACGGAAAGCGTGGAGGACTTAATTTCGGCTGCGAACAGCTGGTTGAGGTCCAGAGTCGAAGGGATTGTTCTCGATTTCGATGACCTCGGAGAACAACTTCCGATTTTCGCGGAGCTTCGCAACAACCGTTCAAATCAAGACGCCGTTGTAATAGGTGTTGCCACGGGCCGAACAAACCAAGAAGTGGCCTCCATTAGCGGAGCACGATTCTTGGTTGCGCGTCCCTTTGTTTTTGAGGAGGTCAAACGAACACTCGAGGCTGCCCATCGCCTAATGGTAAGCGGCCGTAGAGCACACTTCAGGCTGACGATCTCGCTGCGGGTATATCTCCGAATCGACTCCGGGATAACGATTGAGTGCACGACGATAAATGTGTCGCGAAGCGGAATGGCAATAGTTTCCCCGCATCCCCTCAACATCGGAGAATCATTGAGCCTAAGCTTTCAAATTCCTGGATGCTTGGTTGCACTGAAAGGCCGGGCAACGGTTGTCTGGGACGACAAACATGGAAAAGCTGGCTTGCGATTTGAATTCGTCAATGAACACATTGCCGAACATCTGCACGCCTGGTTGGATGATCAATGCCTGATGTGGCACAAGGTTGGTTAGCAGCCCACGGAACCACTAGGGGGACCCATGGCGTTAATCTTGTTAGTTGAGGATAGTCGATTTTTAAGGGTAGCGGCGGAACATGCATTAACAAAAGCGGGCTTCAGGGTGATTACCGTGACAGATGGCGAAGAGGCGTTACTCGTCGCGATAGACAAAATTCCGGATCTTATAGTTCTCGACATGTTGTTACCAAAACTCGGCGGGGAGGAAGTACTTCGGCAACTCAAGGCCAATACAATTACCGCGCACATTCCAGTTATTGTGTTGAGCAGTCTTTCACAAGCGAATGCAGAAAAACTTAAAGGAGAGGGAGCGGTCGCTTATTTTGAGAAATCGCACCTCCTGCTTGACGGTAGCCCCGTTCAACTTATTAAGGCGATCGAAACTATATTGGCGCGCGATAGTACGCAGCCCGATTCTTTTGCGATCCGAACTAAAGATTAGTCTGCCATACACATGGGGAGAACTGTGCGGGTAATGTTGGTGGAAGACTCAGTAGTAGAGACACAACAGATAGGTAACTACTTGGCGGGGTGGCGAATCGAGTTCCTGCCAATTGGCGATGGCACGGCTGCGTGGGATCTATTGCAACGTCCGGACGCTCCGAACCTTGTCCTGCTCGATTGGGTCTTGCCCGGAATCGACGGAATCGAACTTTGCCGCAGAATTAGGACCCTTGGAGCCATCGCAGCCTACACCTACGTTGTTATGCTTACGTCAAAAGATAAGAAGCAAGACTTGCTGACCGCGATGGCGGCCGGGGCTGATGACTATTTGGTCAAGCCCGTCGATCCGGAGGAATTAAGAGCTCGACTCATGGTGGGGAAAAGATTGCTAGAGCTTCAACAGTCCATGAGGTTTGCTGCGACTCACGACTTTCTGACGAAACTCTTAAACCGCTCTGAGATTCTCGCTTCGATGAAACGTGAACTGTCCCGTTGCCAGCGCGAGGAGCGCTCAACCGCGATCATTCTTGCAGACCTAGATCACTTTAAGCGAATCAATGATTCGCTTGGACATGCCGCAGGAGATGCCGTTCTAAAGGAAGTGGCTGAGAGGTTGCAATCGGACTTGAGAACCTATGACGTGGTCGGACGATATGGCGGGGAAGAATTCTTAATCCTTTTGCCAAATTGTGATTCGATCACGGCAACTCGCCGGGCAGATGAGATTAGAAGCTTGGTTTCACGGAAGGCAATTATCACTACGTTTGCAACCGTGTCGGCTACCATCAGCATGGGCGTTACCGTTAGCGACAAGTCTCAAAGCCTTGCCATCGAAGACTTACTCCACCAAGCGGATCAGGCCATGTACGCTGCTAAAGAGGCTGGAAGAAACTGCGTTCGAACTTTCATGGCTGTTCGCGCAGCTTCTAACGTCTCCGGATAATTGGCCGGGGCAGATGGCCAGAATACGAGATTCTAGTAAGGAGCGCTCCGGCGCTTGCTCCAAGTAGAAAAATCCCGACAATGATCAAGGCATCCATAACCCAATGCTAAGTGATTTGGGGACATAATTACGGAAGAGCCTTTCACATTTACAAAAGCCGAACAGCAATCTCAAAATACAAAACTATTCTTAGCCGTGGCATTCGTTGAGGGCTCATATCGAACTTCCAGACTACCGGTCGCTGGATCAATCCAATACTTTCCGCGCAGAAGAAAAGCTCGTCCCTCGTTTGCCGGAAGCGGAGCTGTGGCTTGTTTTGGCGCTGCGCGAGCGATTTCCACCAAGCTGCGGCCGAACCGTGCGCGGGTGAGGTTGGGAACCTGTGTGGAGTGTTGGGCCAGTTGAGCGAACAGTAAGTAAGCGTAAGCTACTCCTTTGGTGTACCCAGCCCCCTCGACCAAGGCGAGTCCCGTCTTCCACGCCTCTGCCTGCTTATCAGTAGAAGCTCCCTCCAGTAGGATTTCCGCGATCTCGCGGCCTAGCAAAACCGGAATGACAGAATCATCGGGCAGTATATTGAGCAGACCACGACTGAGGATAATGGTCTTCCCTACATGAAAGATCTCGATGGGTGTAGTTAAAAGTACACGGCACTCAACACCTGATAGATCGATCTGATTTGTTACATGGATTTGCCGAACAATGGTATTTAGGCCCTGCTCAACAAGGCCCGGGCTAGCCAAGAGCCTGTCTTCCTCCAGCTGCGCTAGAACGTCAGACCTCTCAGCTGGGTTGGCAGCGGCCTTTGCATCGATGCCTTTGTAACCCCACATGAAAATGTGGCCCCGATAGTGGAGATCCGTCTCCGCGTCCTTGTCAATCTGCCGCCATGTCTTGTTCTCGTCAAAATAGGTATAGAAAGGGAACCATGTGCCTGGTGCGACCTCTTGCCTTACGCTGTCGAAGTTAAGGTAAAGCGGGAGGTTGCCACCTCCGACCAAGCGCCGAAATATTTTTGGCGGGTGCGGCGGCGTAAATGTTCCCTTGATCCTGACGATTTTGAAGGCAGAATCCTCGACCCATATTTGTCCTTTGAACTGTCCCTGAAAGCGTGGGTTCCTGGGTACGACGGAGAATATCAAGCATCCCCTGTCGTTCCATGTATCTTGCTGGACGTAAGTTAGCTCATACGTGTCGGCATCGAAGGCTTCAATGTCCACGAAAAGCATATCCAGATAACCATCAGGGTATAGTTCAAATCTCTCGCCATTGTTGACGTGAACTTTTCTGTCGCTGCGTTCTCCGCCAAAAAGAAAAGTTTGGTAACCTGATCGACCCCGATCTTTGTAGCTGCGCGAAAAATCGACTTTGCTCAGAAAGTACGCGTCATCGATTGGGCTCTGGGCTTGGGTGTTCGGCACAAGACTCTGGAGATAGGTTTCAAGCAAGGGATTGGACTCTCTAAGGCTAGCGATCATTTCTTGTTCGCCTTCGAAAATGCGTTTGGCGATTTGCTCGTGAGTTAAACCGCTGAACTCGGGTGCGATAGCACCAACGTCAGCGGAACCCCGGTATGGAGCAACATACGCCAGAATCAATAACAGGCAAGCTAAGAGTTTTTTCACTCGTGTCACCGATTTATCGACCTTAGGTCGATTTACTGCCCATTGGACGACGACGAATTGTAGAGCGCGCCGAAGGCATGAACTCCGGTGAGGACGAGTGGGTAGGCTTTCCACCAGTTGCGACTCGGAGAGACACGCTTGTAGTGATAACTGAGGTATATGGCGACGGCGGTTAGTGGAACGCCGACCGCATAAACTCTTCCCCTGGTTGGGTGACTACCCAGTAGCGGGTTGGTTTCCTGGCAACTCGGGGAACTTACGCAATTCAGGGTCGTTTCTGCGTCCGCAACAGTAGCAGCCACCATCATTGCGTTAAGGATTAGGAACTGGCGATCGATAGTCTTCGGCTTCTTATACGAATCGATCGCCAAATCCCGTACGCCGGGGACAGGCGATTCAAGATACGGAGACTTGCGGGTACTGTTCTGGGAGTTGATTACCTGCGACGGTGTGTTCGGCAAGGACGATACACTAGCATCCCCTTGCGAACAATCCGGCGAGCCTGCAGGTGGCGTTGAATCGGGAACGCAGGGGGTCACTTGGGCGTTCGCAAGTTGCGATTCAATAGCAAATAATGCAAACGTGAAAACGAGACACGCTACACCAAGATGACATCTTTTCGATAGCCTCACGCTCTTCTGCGAAGGAGAGCAAGAATCCATAAATACTCCACGACGGTGGAGTATAGGTTCGAATCAAGCCTTGGTGAAAAATCTTGCAATACTTTTACGGAAGACGGAATTAACGCTTAAATGGACACACGGTCCGCTGAAAAACATCGGTATACAAGACAGCCGCAAAAGCGGTGGGTTCGGATGCGGTAGTTCTGTCAACCCTAGGCATTGTCGGGATAAGAAGCAACCAGGCTGGATAGGTGATGGCAGAAGACGGCAACTTCCTGTTTCTGGCTGCTGCTCTCGACCATGAACTCGACGCCATAGTTATAGCCATCCCGGTAACAGATCTTTCCTTCGACCCTGATTGGAGGTAGCGAGTAAGGTGGAGTGAATTCTACTGACGTCTGGTCCCCCCGATTCAATTCAGTTCCCGCAAACATCCCTATGCCGCCACCGCTTAAAGAAAAGGCCCTTCCCTGCACGATCGTGGTTTTATTGGCACTGCGAACAATTACCCTGATTGGGACATTGGCTTTATATCGCCACCATCTGCGCGTGTAGGACCGGCCGGCATTGAGATGAGTCACATCGGTCACAGAACGTGCCTCAGATTTTCATCCTCAATACTCCAATGGACGTTTATCGGCCGCTTTGGACACTTCGCCGACTTAGCTCGATGAAAGGTGAATCGTGCGTGACCTGTAAGAATGCTGCCCTCGTGAAATAAACAATCCAAAACCACGGCGGGATACTAACCTGGATATGTAACTTGATGAGCCGATTGTCGAACATTGTTCGATTTTTGTAAAAAACGCGGCCAAGTTTATATCTCACACCTCACTCGATGTGAAATACCAACTCTCGGAAATAGTTCTCCACAAATATCCCATCTTGCATTTTTTCTTGGAAAATAGAGCCGTTAGTCGTCGAGTGCGGTACCGAGAAAAGAAATAGAAACGTAAATCAACTGAGACAATCCTGGCGGCCAAGTCTCGCGGCGAACGTAGGCAACGGCGCGCTTGATGAAAGAGGAATAGAGTTGAAAACTTTCAGATAAGTGTAGAACCCTCCGTGTCTTGCTAATCGTTGCTCACTTCAGAGTGTCAAGTCGCCACCTCGGAGTCCTCTGGAGTGCGGTTCCCGACCAAGGAAATGTCAACGGTTTTTCAAGCTCTGGGTAATGTCCGCCATCTGTCGTCTGATCTGGCTGCGTCTATACCTGCGAAGTACGAAGGCAACGATTTCGTATCCACGAGGCGGGCCGTTTAGCCAGAGCTGTGCATCCCAGAACTCAATTGCAGCTAGTTCCGCCCTGAGAAGTCCGAGGCTACGCGACGCGTATTCGTTCACGCCACAGTTACTAGCAGCTGGTGGGCCATATACGAAATTCTCTCCCTGCAAATGACTATGTCATTTTCGCGATCTAATCGATGCCGACATCTCGGCACGAGGGGCGACATTTCGGCACGGCAAAAAAGAAAAAGTAAGCCACCCGGTATCGGTTATGGGCCCTGATTTGTGTCGCTGGCGTACATGTATCCAAAACCGGGAACTGTCTTAATACGGGTTAGGAATTTTGCCCCCAGTCTTTTTCGGAGATCAGAGATATGAACATTGAGGTTGGCTGGGGCAAGTTCTTTTCCAGTAACGGATCGAGATAGTTGCTTTCGTGAGACTGCTTCCCCGGCGTGAAGGATCATCAAGTTGAACAACGCGGACTCGATGGGACCCAGAGAAATTTCCTTGGTGCCGATTAGGATTGAATACGTACGAGTTGAGATAGTGACATCACCGATGAGGATATTGCACTCCTCGCCTCTTCTTCCGTCGGCCAATTTCTTAGCAACTTCATAAAATTGAGACAAATCCTCAAGTTTCGTACCAGTCCTTAACCACGCGTGATTTTCCGAAAGGACTTTGTACCTGCGGATGATCTTTTGAAATTCGGGTATTAGATAAAAACTGAGCAAGCGCTTGTGCTCGGGGTCAGCGGTGCAAATCAAAGCAGGTAACCCTCTCTCTGACGGATGGTCCGTTAGTAACCAACGCGGTTTTCCGTTCATATCTTCTTTGACGGGTCGGCATATATGGACTGAAACGCAAAAATGCCCGTCGAGTTCAATCACCTGGCGTTGTCTTTGCCCTCGCAAATGGATAAGTCTTAGTTGCTCCGGGAAAAGAGCCTTCAGTTTGTTCAGCAGGTCCCAGCGTAGACATCTCATCTCTGTTTGGTTCGCAACACTCTTGAAAGCATGCGGCGAGGGCTGGTAGCCAACCAGTTGGTAAGCTCTCAAAACCGACCCGAACCTCTTGCAGTACGTCCGATGATCGAAAATACCCCGCCCTTTTAATAGCTTCTCAGAGAGTTTCCCTTCGCGTGCTAACACCCGTCTCATTCCGTCTAACAAATAACTGTCTGGTTTCCTCGGATAAGTTTTTCGTTTCGCGATCAGCTTTTGAACCTTGTCGAATATCTGCTGCTCGATGATTGACGTGAAGGCATTATTCTTATTAATCCACTCAGTGCGCGCGACTCTCCTACACGGTCCATTTAATTTTTTCTGCGTTTTTCCCCAAGTATTGCAACCCACATATTTTTCATTCTTTAGAACACGCCAGACCGCCTGATTGTTCCAAGACTTTCCGTTGGTCCAAACTATTTTTCGTCGGTTCAATTCCATAGCGATTTGACCTGGACTCTTTCTTTTGTCTGAAGCGAGGGTGAAGATCGTGCGAATGCATTCGACTTCTTTCTTTGGGCCCGGCACGAGAATCACTCGGTCCGTGGTGACAGCCTTGCGCTCATTGTCTTTTAGAATCCGTCGCTGAGTTCCGTCCGAGGAAATCATCATGCGACGCAAACCATAACCAGCCATTCCGCCGACCTTGTACCCGAGTTGCACCAACCGCTGCTGCCCCGCAAATACCTTAATTCCCAATTCACGGCTATATTCGGCAGCCATCGTCCTTTTTAGTGCCTTCATAATGGAACTAGGGAGCGATCCATCGTTCTCGAATTGTTCGGCACAGTAGCGGACCGGAATGCCGGAATTTTTACATAGAAATTCATAGTGTGCAGCCTCATCAACATCCTGAAACCGTCCCCAACGGCTGATGTCGTAAACGAGAATGGTCTTGAATCGCGGCTGGCCAGTCGTCACATCATGAAGCAAACTTCTGAGCCCGGCTCGATTCTTTATCGAAACCCCGCTCCTTCCCGCGTCTTCATATGTTGATACGATTACATAGCCGTGATCGCTCGCGTACTTTTGAATTGCGGATCGTTGATTGGCTATCGAATATTGCTGGTCTTCCGTCGACATTCGTACATATTGCGCGGCGGGAATCATGGCTTTCACCGAACCATCTTGCGCTTTTATCCCGAGATTGTCCTCCCGTAATAAATCGGGTAATAGACAGTCGGTGGACAGTCGCTCCACTCGCCGAAATGAATCAAGATGTCATGAAAGAAAAACTAGCATCGTTGATAAAGCGGTATGGTAGAAGTCCCGAGTTTCTCTGCGCCAACTTAACTGCCCGAATCAGCCGGGTCTAACTGGAGACACTTTGTTGCATGCCGCTGTCATTCGTGCGGCGTTAGAGGATGTGGATACGTTAATTGAATTGGGCGCTGAAGTGAACATGAAAGGTGATCTAGGAAATACCCCCCTACATCACGCAGCCAGCCGGGGCAATGTGGAAATTGTGAGCAAACTACTTCGCTACGGTGCTGACGCCAGTGTGAAGAATGAATTTGGTCAAACACCAGGTGACCTCGCAACTCTCATGAAGCATAGCGATGTCGCGATCGTTCTTAAGAAGAGAATCAAGAAAAGTGCTAAGTAAACACGGATTCAGTCTGACCTCGATCTCATTTTGGGGGCGGCTCGGTGGTCAGTTCCATCTACGCCTGAGGAGATAACCGTGTCAGCTCCTCCCGGGCGAGCAGACTTGGAAGCTGCTCAAGGCGCGCGGCCCGACCCTTGCGTTTTTGAGGCTGTTGCTAAACTCGGCATTTTTGTAACAGATTGTGGTTGCCCCCACGGATAGGCGCAATATCTTGCGGTTCGGGCCAGCCGATTTTGAGTTTGGTAACAGCCTCTTTTTTGGAAGGGTGGGAACTCCGACTGTCCACGCAGAGAAGGGATCTGATTCTCTCAATCGTTTGCCCTCGAATTCAACAATGGATGATTCCTTTCACGGCTACCCTTATGTTGCTGAGGGATATTTGATGAGCGACGGCGGCACAACGGCGAGCTATTTGTACAATCCCTCGGGCAGCTGTGGAAGCAACCACTTCGGGCGGGTTGGCATACCTTTGATCGGATTTTGATTTTTGTTGAGATCAAAAAAACGGGGCTGCTCCATCCGTTGCGATCTTCGACGGATGGGGAATTCGTGCCGCCGACTCCGAACGCCCTTAACAGATTACGTTCGCCTACGATCTGATGAACCGGCTGACCGGCATCACATATCCTCCCGAGGTTCCATTGCAACACTCGCCTATGGCTTTGGCCACGCCACCACAGGATCGGCATGCGCCAACCTCACATGATTTCCGCCCAATTCAACACCTTCTATATGTTGCGCTCCTTGGGTTAGTTCCTCCTCGCTGACCGCCGGTTCGAAGGTGAAGCGGCCGCGGAAATCCGGTGAGCGCGCGATACCGAATAGGGTCCAGCAATTTGTGAGCACCATTTTGTCCCGGGGGTTAGCAGAGACGCTAGACCAGAACTTGTCCAAGGTATCCTGGAAATTCAGCTTGCGACCGGGTTCTTTCCATTGACGGTACACCCACGCCACTGAAGCCAAGTTGCTCGAGGCTGAGCTTGCAGGAACCAATTTCGCCGCCTCCACAAAGAGTGACGTCGCAGTGTCAAAAGCTGCGTGCGACTGATTCTTCGCCAGCAGTTGCAGCATGCCGCGCAACTGTTTCGATACGGCAATCGCCGTTGGTACAGTGAAACTGAGCGGTGCTTCCTCGAATGTACGCAGGGCCTTGTCCGCCAATTCCGCTTTGCTCGTTGCCGGCTGAGCCCGAAAGCCGAAATATCCGGCAACCCCTTCGACAAATTTCATTTCCGGCAGGCGCTCGCTGAGCGTTTGTTGTCCGAGCATAGCGCGGGCCAGAATCCATCCATCCTGACCCGTCTGGGTGTGAATCCGAATCCAATCTCCTTGCGTGTCCGTCATGTAGTAGGCGGGTCGCTGCACGTTTGGAAAAAGAAGCAGGAGCGGTTTTCCCGGAGACTCTTCGTCGGGCGTTTCATGAACGATGTTTTCCGTTGCGAACCGCTCCCGGATCTGCTGCAGATCATTCTCACTCACATGTGCAGGAGCAAAACTGAGCGTCTGGGTGGCCAGTTGTGCAGCAAGCAGTCCATTGCCAACGGGTAACTGGATCATTTCACCCGGGTCCTCCGGCACGAAACGACGGAACGAAGCATAGCTCTGGATGTAAATCTCCCCCGCGACCGTGAAGATTCGACCCCACACCATCACGATGGCACGCTGCGGTCGACCCGTACCGAACTGGTCCAGCAGATCCTTGAGAACCAAGGCTGGCTGACATTCGGACGGGCGTCCTAACATTCGGATTGCGGCGACATGGCCGAAGCGGCTGATTGCCAGCAAAGTATCGGCCTGAATCAAGCCTGCTAGTTCGGTGCCGACTGGGGATTCTATGTTGCTGGACTGCGAGGTTGTGTAATCTACATATGGGAAAACGAAAACCGTCACGTCCGAGTCGGGAAACATTCCAGGGGCCGTGCACCGCGACATCATCGCGCCCAAGGCCAGTCCAGGAGCGAATGCGGCAAAGAGTGTCGCGGCGACGCACGCTCTCCACCAATTCGCGCGACTCATAACCCGCCTCCCGCGGGACACTCGCGCGCCAGGACAGCGTCCGGCAACAAACGGAGAGGTCCTTTGTAATCGGAGTTGGTCCGCGCGTCCCGCAAGATTTCACATTTCTGGTTCAACAAAAACTTAAGCAAGCCCAGTTGCGCCCCAGTCGGGGTGTTGCCGAATGCGGGCCGCAAACTGGACGATGCAGACTCTAAGTCAGCTTTTGCGTTGTCGTATGCCGCTGGTCCCTTGACACTCAGAAGTCGTATGGCACGAGCAGCCTTGGCGTAAGCATCGAGTTCATTGAGATCGGCGAGCCACGCTACGATCTCATCCGGAGAACTGCCTACCTTGAGCTGATACTGCCTTTGCAGGAATGGGCTGACGCTCGCAGGCGGCAAGGGCAGCATCACATAATTCAAAAATACAAGATACTTGCCCGCTCTTGGGGCGAAGATTTCCCCCCACAGCTCGAGCACTACATCGCGGTTGACCAAATCTTTCATCGTCAGCGGCGGAAATGAGGCCTCCCCTTGTGGAACCCGGCCATTGCATCGAACTAAGTGATACCTGAAATCTGGTTGATCATTTGACTCTTGGAGGCGGCCGCCGAGCTGGGCGTTCAGCAGATCCATCAGTTGCCTTTCCTGGGGACCAGTGGAGCCAGAGTTGAAGTGGATGTCGTCCAGTACGATCTTGTAACCGATGACCGAGTTGATCTCAGTGCAGAGCTCATGGTCCTGGGCGCAACATAAGCAACCAAACCCAACACTGGTCACCCAGACCAGGAAACAGCGATTCCAGAAATTTCGCCGCGTTCCGTTCCTCATCACCAACCTCCGCTCGATCCTTACTGCGGTTGTGTTAAAGCGTCTATGGAATCCTGGGCCTGCTTTTTGACTTCAGTAATGTTGTTTTGCGTTATTCCTTGAGACCCGGGGATGGGTCCAAATGGCGCGTTTTCGGGGTTCGCTTGTTCCAACCTCTTGACATAGGCACGAAGAGGTTGAACGGCCTGCGGACAATCAAGATCGCCGAGGAGTTTAGCTGCGCTCTCTTGAACCTCCAATTGATAAAGGCGAGTGTGATTCTTGATCACAGCTGTTAGTTGCTGACAAACAAAATCGCCGTCGATTGCAGCTGCGGCGCGCAGTCCTGCAACCGCTGCCTCACGATGATCTACCACTCCGTTCTGCAGCACTTGGATCATAGGGGCGACCGCGTATCGGCCGTGTGCGCCTAGCGCCAGGGCGCACGACATGGCAGTGCCAGCGTCGGCCTTGTCGAGCTGCTGCATGAGTTCCTGCATATCCTTTACGTTCTCGAGGTGGAGCTGCCGCTCCTTCAGCGCATTCTCAATTCTGCCGGTAACGAATATTGACACCAGCAGCGTGACGACACCCCAAACCACCGACGAGACCTTTTCGAACTTATCCCAGCCATCCTTACCCTGTGGTTTGAGCTTCTCAAGGCTCTTTTCGATAGATTGCAGGCGCTGCTCGACAGTGGGGAGGATGGCCGCTGCACTTTGACCGGGTTGCAATGGGGCTCCTGCTGCTGACATGTTCTCCTTGTTGGGTTCCTTTACCGACCCACTGCAAGATATTTACGCAGGCGATGTGCCCGCACGATTATTAGAAGAACAAAGCGCCCGGGGTATTCGTCTCATAGACACCGAGGAGATGCGATCCCCGGGTGAGACGATACGTGATTATCCGTCGTATAACTAGCCTGTCAAGCGCAAATATGAACTCCTTAAAACATCTCAATCGTTTAGAGTTTGCGCCCGAGATATCGTCCGGGATGGGGCCAAGAACTTGACTTTTCCTCACGTCGGGATCGTGTCTCCATTCTCGTTGCCAACATGGTAATCGCTCCCGATCCGTCGAGCTTAACCAGGAGTAAATCTTGTCCGCCCGCGCCGAGACCGCTGGTATATCCAGCGATGATGAAGCCGCCGTCGGACGTCCTTTGGATGCTAAGGGCATAATCATCGCCAGGGTGCCGAGGGCCTTCATGAATGTGACGGGGGATGGAGGCGCCAGTACTTGCTGGACTGCATTGAACGCGTTGAGTAGTTAGATCTTATTTCCCGAGCGGTCGACCTTGCCGGTGTCGTCTGCGGTGGTCATTATAATGTTCTTGATTTGGGTCGCAGTGATATTCGGGTTTGCGGAAAGCATTAGGCCTGCAACACCGGATACCAACGGGCCGCGATGCTAGTACCACATATACCCGTATAGGTTGTTAACAAATGCCCCTAGTTAACACTACTTAAACCGACCTAACAAAGCCGCACATCCGCGTGGCTTTTCCCCATCCTCGGAACGCAGAATCCAAGACCCAAACCTCCGTAAGAATATGCGACCCACCCATGCAAAATCCACCAAACTCATCGTTTGTAAGACAGAAGGGGCCACCAAAAAGCACGAACATCCAAAGAGCAACTTCAGTCCAAGCTGCAAAATGCACGCGGTACTGGTGCTTGTAACTCGCGCGCCTATCCAGCGCCTGGATTCAGGAAAGCAGAGACATGGTGGGCTGCAACAACTCAACGAGTTCGGTCGCTAAGCTTTCGCTGCAAGCGAGCACATACGCGAACTTAGATTCGGGGTTGCGTAATGACGCTGCGATTAGCTCCTCTGTGATCGGCTGATTCGATAAATCTCTAAGGGCGGCACCTGCCCGGAGTGCGATGATAAATCCCGGAACAACGTCATGGCACTTTTGGCCCGACATCTCAACAACCGCGTCGATTCTGTCTTCGATCAAGTTGATCATCATTGGATTGCCAGCAAGAGTGTAGACTCTCATTTTCGGGCAATCATAATCTCTCTTTTTGCTATCGATGACTTTGGAGATCTGATTCAGCCAGCGTCCCATTTTGTTTTGCAAACTGGAGAATGACGATAGTTTCCCTGGTTTCTGACCATAGAAGCAAATCGCTGCATCTTGAAGTTTGATTTCTCTTTGCTGCATCGATACTTCAGTAATCTGATAATGCCCAGAGATAGTGTCCTTGGTTCTAAGGAATGCACAGGTCGAATCAGTATTCTGCACAAAGTAAATTTCCTTAGTCGGCATCCCCACGAGGGCCGTTATAATCTTCGGTACACTTGCGTCAAAGATTGTTGCAGCGGAACACCAGTTTCCGAGGTTTCTTTTCAGGAGATCCGAACCATCTAGCATGTCGAGAAGTGCAGCAAGGCCTCCACTGAGTCTTCCCAGTGTGCTCTCCTCGCCTCGAATTTCGATGCCACCTAATTCCTTTTCCAAGTATTCTTCTGCAGCGAGCTGTGCATCGTGGTCCACCATGAGAAGCCACTTCTTTAATTTGGGATACCAAAGCTCGTCGAGGCCCGGTTTGCCCGGTGCTGTGCGCTTGTAGATGTAATCCAAAGCCAGCTCTACCGTACCCAATCCGGCTTGGACAACGCGCTTTTCGGAATAAGTGGGTCCATCCATACTCAAAAATAAAAGGCCCCAACGATGTGGGGCCGACGCGGAAATGGCCGTCTATCCCTCAAATGACTTGCTCAATATTTCTTCCGTTTCTCTCCGATACAAGTCCGCGTACTCCTGCGACAGTCCTTCATCCAGACAGGCTTGGTAGCCCGCTTGGGCCAACTCTTTGGCCTCTTCGGGAGTGAGCCGACGAGGCGGCTTCGCAAGACTCTGATCCGCTGCGATCTTTCTAATGGCCGGGCGAGGTTTTCTGATTTCGAACATGGTGTTGGCCGAATCCGCCACGCGTGGGAGCCCACTCATTTGATCCTCCAAAAACGGTTGATCGTACCATTGGCTGCTGTATTCACGCAACCAGCTCCCCATTGGAATCCGGCGCTCCTCCTTTGATTTCCACTGTGTTATCAATGAGTTACATGGCTACGGCTTTCATGATACCGGAGGGGGCCAAGAACGCAAGTACCAGCTAAACCTCAGGTATCAACGTAGTGCCAGTAGAGCACGAATCCGGCAAGAATGTGGGTGTGCAGATCCAAACTCTGGTGTAGCGACGAACGTAACATCCCGCCAGGACCATTGCTCACCGCCAAGGTGTCGGTGGAACTTTGATGCGTTTCTCCCATTAGGGATAAGCTCGGTACCGGACCTCAGCAAAGAGATATGTGCCCACCAAACTCATCGATCCATCGACAACTCCCGTCGCTACCGGTAGGTTAAGCGTTCTTCAGCTAACTCACTCTTCGCCGGTAACGATCCAGTCAATGCTTTTTCCAGAATGACGCTTTAGCCGCAGGAGGACCTGTAGCGGCGGAATCGACTGTCCACGCTCGTATTTTGAGAGTTGCGGCTGCGTGATTTCCAGTAGTCGACAGAATTGCTTCTGGTTCCAATCGAATCCACGGAGCTGCCGGATGCGCCTCCCCATGGCCAGCAGGTCCGGCTTCGTGGCGGATTTTTGTTGTCGCGTATTCTTCATTGATATAAAATATTCGTCGTATAACTTATTCGTCGCCCGACTACAGCGCTTTTATACCGTCGGCCTTTGCCGGAAGCAAAGACAAAACGTACTCGGTAACCCCTGATGCACTGGGAATCGAGAGCGCGTTGGGAGTCTGGCAAGAGAAGCTCTTTTCGGGCGCGTCGTCTCCAGAAGAGAGGATGCAATGGCGGGCGATAGGGAGATGAACCTTACTGATGACGAAGCCTCCGCGCTCGGGTATGGGGCGCAGCGGAGGCTGCCGAACCATCGAGAACGACGGGTTCCCGAAGACCTCCCCGAATGGCTTGGCCATGGCGACGAGAGGAGGCCATGGCGCTATCGAGGACGACAGGTCCGCGGAGAACCCGCAGCAGTGCTCGGGATACCCGTGGTGATCGGATTGATTGTTGTCATCTTGTTCGGTCTGTCATATCACGGACCGCTACCCGAAGGCGCGGCACAGAACGCAGAACAACAGGACCAGTCTTCAGCCGGTAACCGTGCCGAGGTACCGTCAGCCGCGCAGGCGAGCTCATCGCCGAGTCCCGACAGCGCGATCGAAGCACCCTCCGAACCTAAACCAGAATATCTGCCTGCGGGCTGGGATTGGGCGTATTCGGTGCAAGATGACCAACTCTTTGATGCCCGCGACGTTCAGATCGGAGTTGTCCCGAAGGGAACCCGCTATTTCTACGCCTCGACTGGTACGCAACTTGGCCAGATCGTCGTTGCGGAGGATGGGAGCTTTTGGGGATACAACCACGTACAAGCACCCCCTCCCCTACAGCGGACCCTCGAACTACGTCCGGAGTGGCGCAAGGGGGTAGCCATTGTCCAGGCGCTTACGACTGGAGGGTATGTGCAACAACTACCGCCGCAGTGCGATCGGAGTTCAAGTACGGAGTCAGAATCAACGCTGCCCCAGGGATATGGATACGGCTGCGTTGGAATGATGCCGGGTGACAACGGTCAAGGGCAATGGTTGGTTTCCATCTCGGTTGGTGATGGCACAGCGTACCAGACTGCGTTTATACGTAACGGGACTTGTCTGGTCGTGGATGAATCGCCTACTGCATACGGATACCGGAAGGTTGCATCCGTCGACGGCGAATATAGGGGGTACACGTGGTTTCCTGGAACGCGTCATCCGGGGATGACTCCGGAAATGAAATGCACCGTAGAAATCATCGAGCAAATTCAGTGAGTCGTCTTTAGAAGTGAGGCCCCTGGGATCGCCCCAGGACACCATCAACCCGAACCAGAGAGGAGTTCTCAAATGAGCCTATTTCGCCAGAGCAAGGAAATGGAAGAAGTCCCCACCATCGAGGTGCAGGGAGAAGAGGCGGTTATCCCCCAACCGGCAGAGCAGTCGGAGGGAGACGGCCCCAAGGACGAGAAGACGAGGACGGTAAAGTTTCCCAAGAAAATCTGGGGACGACACTGAAAACTGCCGGGGAAGCCGGACCGGCTTCCCCTTTTTCAAATTTAAGGAGGTGGTCATCGTGCTGAGCGAGCAAAGATGGGAAAAAGAAATGGAGATCGTGAGGACGAACTTCCCGTGGCTCAAGCCTTTCATCTCGCGGAACGAGTGCGTGGGGTTTTTGGGGAACTTCCGGGGTCCTCGGAGCCAGCGGCTGTTTCAGGTGCTCACCAAAATACCCGCCCGACTCTACCCGGACATCGAGCCTCCCGTCTATCTCGACCCTAAAATGACCGTGTTGTGGTGGCGCGTAGATGACGTCAACGGCCGAGCCGAAGGCAGGCTCTGTTACCACCGCAGGGAGGGCGGACCCTGGTTCGACACGCCATGGCAGCCTGCCAAGCACACGTTCTGCAACTGCATTGGGTTCGCCGTCCAATACATCCAGGAATTCGACCGATGAGATACGCGCTGAGGGCATGGATGTGGTTCGCTTCGAGAACTGATAAGAGAAGCGAGCAAGGCATAAAGCGACTCGTCCTTGCACACGGGGTTTATCCAGGCATCTGCAATCTGGCAACGCTCTACCCAGAGGAGTTTGCAGTCACCCTCTTTGGATTTCGGAAAGATGAAGACTGCGTAGTGACTCACATTGCCCCTCCAGGGAAGAACGCCCAGCAAGGCTATGCCCGATGCACCGGAGATGCCGAATTCGAAGCAAGCTTCTTCGAGGAATTACAAAAGAAAGATCCGCAGATAACCTGGCTCGGCGATTTGCATGCTCACCCGTTAGGGCTTTCATCACTGTCTGGACGAGACCGGCAGACTGTACGCGAGATTCTTCTAGGCACCGACGATACTTGGCACCCGGCGGAATACGTTGCCGGCGTCATGCTACGCACGGTGAACGGTGTCACGTTCTATCCCTGTTATTTCACAAAGGAGAACCTAGACGGTTCAGAAATGGAGACTCACATTGCTACCTAATCTATTTGCAAGAAACCCGAAAGCACGAGAAGTCCTGTCTGACAAACATGTCGCCATCGTCGGCACCGGCAGCATCGGCAGCACCATCGCCGATATGGCGGCAAGAGCGGGGGTCGGCAAAATCACACTTGTTGACCCGGACACTCTTTCTGTCGAAAACCTAGGCAGGCACATTCTAACCAGCCGATGGATTGGCAAACCAAAAGTGACCGGCATGGCGGCGCATATTTCGGAGGTAAATCATGATTGCCAGGTGGTGAGCATCGCACACAAGTTCGATCCGGACGATTTTGGTGAAGCGAAGCGAGTCCACGCATTTGGCCCTGATGGCTGCACGTCTCGTTATTTCCTCTTCGGCAAGCCTGACCTCATCGTCGCTGCGACCGATTCCTATCAGTGCAGCTCCCGCATAAATGCCTATGCGCTCGCTGTAAGTGTACCTGTGGTGTTTGGCGGGGTCTGGGGCCCCGCTAAGGTGGCGGAAATCCTCTATTCCGTTCCCGGTAAGACCGCCTGCTATGAATGTTTCGCTTCGTTCCGCAGAGAAGAGCGCGAGATACCTCGCGATCCGGAGAGCTACAAGGACCCGAACATAGATGTCACAAAAGTTCCTGGGCAGGAGGGGCTATGGTGCAACGTGCTTATGGCCGCCAGTCTGCAATTCCAGGTAGTCCTGGGACTATTCGGGTTGCTGGACAACATCGATTTTGAACGCACGCTGTGGCTCATGAATATTTCCGATTTCGACTCTCCACTCCAGCCTCTTGCGGTCACATTTGGAAAGGTCCGCAGAGGCTGCGCGGTCTGCGACCCCTCCAAGTTGAGCGAGCTCGCAGGGGCAATGATTACTCCGACGCGGATGGCACCATGAATGCGAATTGGTAGAGTAGTTTGTCTCCGACACCATAGCGCTTACGGGGACAGAAGAAAGGCGAATGACGAGGTTAGAGGCTAGTCAAATTGCGCCGTGCCCTTACCCGAGAGGGTGTAAGCGGCACCTGCGACGTTATGGACGATTAAGTACCAACGAGCGGTACCCAGACGCAGGTCCACGTGCTCGCCCTTGGTGTGCCGAAGCACGCCGCGGGCGTAGACCTCGCCTTTGCGCGGACCCGCCTTGTAGATGACGGCTTCTTCCAGTTCGTGGTGTCCGTCCTTTCCCAAGACACGCCGTTCGCCGTAGACTGCGATCCCGCGCTCCACGTCCCGCATGAGCACGAACGTGAGAGCTCGCGTCGGAATTGCAAACCACTCGCCCTGGCGCAGGACGTTCGTGCCGCGCGCTTCCGCTTCTCGGACAACCCCAGGTTTCAGGAAGTCGATTGCCTCCTCAAGCGTTTTCGGGGCTAGATCGGTGACAAGTTCCGCCAGGAAGTACATGCCGCTACCGACACCCGTTTCATCCACCGCGGAGAGGTAGAAGCGGTCCTTGACGCGCACTACCGAATCTCCGAGCGTATGAATGCGCCGGGTCTGGTCTTCGCCATTTTCATCCTTGTACGTAACTTCCTGCCAATGTTCCCCGCCGCTCGGGACAACGATGGCGACTTCCTTCTTGAGGTTTGAGATAGGGATGTGCGCACGGTCCCAATCGTCGATTACGCCGTCCGTCCAGGCAGCTGCAACCGAGTGGAAAGGCACCACACCGAACCGGGCGTGGTTTTGTTCGAGGGTTTCGAGAACATTCCACTGGTGATTGTCCATGGGCTCGGGAAGCCGCGCACCGTTGGCCAGAAGACCGCCGTCTTCCAGCCTCACGGCGAGTGGAGCTTTCTGGCCCGCGGCGGTCTCTCCCCACGGCTCTTGTCCGAACGGCCGATAGACCGCCGGGACCCGCGAGTAGAGCAGATCATCAGTCGCTTTCACGTACGTTCCCTTTCCCGCCTTGCCTTCCCGTACAAAGTTCTCGATCACTTCTTTATGTGTCTGCATAGTTGGAACTGGCCTGTTCCCTGCCATTCGCCTTCAACCCTATAGACGACGCAACTCGCACCGTTGCGAGACTCGAAGGCCTGCGTCGTCTTATGGGCTAGAGGGAGCGCTTCGTCCCTCTCTGGCTAGGCGAATGAACCTGCGGAATCTCTTGCACCCCGAGCGCGCTGTCGCGTTGTCGTTCAAACTCTTCTGCGCCATCTTTTGTCTGCTGGCGCTGCCCCCTTTCCTCGCGACACTCCTTTCCCAACTTTCCGGTACGCAACTCTTAGGCTTGATGCTCCTGGGTCTGGTTGCAAGCCCGATCGCCTACATGATCCGCGAGCGCCGGCACAGGCGTCCTGCACGACAGGCGGCCAGGCGCGGCGCGGAGCGCACGCCGTTGCCGCCGCCGAACGAGGGTGAGGCATGATCACGTTGAGACTTCGCGACTATTTAGCGGGAGAGCGCCTGCAACGCGATACCCGGCGATACCTCCACCGGCTTCGCGAACTGCCCGTGCAGCGTTCTCGGGAGACGACGAGCGCGCTCTTGCGCTGGCTGCGCGGCCAGCCGGGGCCACACGTACATTTGGGTGCGACCGCATGGGATGAAACGGTGACCGTGCCACTACTTGAGCTGGTCAAAGCATGCGGGTTGACCACCGGCGGCATGGGCTCGGGGAAGACTATGTTCGCACTACTCCCGATCAGGGCCATGATCGGACTCTTGCCGGGACTGCGCACCATGAGCTTCGGAGTCCTCGACGCCAAAGGGGAACTCTTCGAGCGCACGTTATATTTGCTCGCGGCACGCCTGGAAGAACTTCAGGGCGCAGAGCGCGAAGCGCTGCGGCGGCGCATCGTGGTGATAGATTTTTCCTCCCGCGCAGCCATAAGCCCATACAACATCCTCTCCCGCTGGCCGTACACCGATCCGGACTTCTTCGTCACCAACCGCCTGGAAACCTTGCGGGAGCTTCTGCCCGCCAGCGACAGGCTGTCGCTGCGCGGCGCGACCGTGCTCAAGAATGTCCTGACGCTGCTCGCCGAGTTCGGCCTGCCGCCAACCTACATCGAGTCCGTGCTCTCCGACGATGCGCTGCGCTCTCGGCTGGTGCTCCGCTCCCGCGACAGCGGCGTACGCACATATTTCCAGCGGCATTTTGCCCTCGAAGGAAAACAGACCATCGGTGCCCTGCGAGCCCGCATGGAGGCGCTGTTCGCCTCCGAAGGCGTCCGACTGGCGCTGTCGGGGTCGAGCGCGCCGGATTTCCGGCAGTTGCAGAACGACGGCAAGATCGTACTCGTCAACTGCGCCGGACCTTCGATCACGCGGGGCGTGCGGCTCCTGTTGCAGGGGCTGGTGCTGTCCGACATCCGGCAAGCCATCTTCGCCCGGCCGAACAATCCGCCCGTGACGTATCTGTGGTGCGCGGATGAGGCGCAGAATTTCTTTCTGACCCGGCAGCAGCAGGAGGATATGGCTGACGTGCTGACCATGGCGCGTTCCTTCGGCTCCTTCTTCTACTTTCTCTGTCAGAACCTCTCGACCGCGATTCCTGACGCGAGGATCCTGGAGCAACTGCACACCAATATCCGCTGGTCGCTGACGCTGCGCGGGTCGCCGCGCGACGCCCAGTTCTTGCGTCCCGCGCTGCCCATCACCGGCAGAGTGGAACGGCCCGAGCCTCGCCCGTTCCATGAGCGCACGCTCTATTCGGCCGAGGAAGAGCGGGCGCTGCTGCTGGACGGCGTCGCGCATCTGCCGGACCAGGTCGGCTACCTGTGGCTGAAGACGCGCTCACACCAGGCCATCCGGCTGCGAACGGAGCGGGTCGAGCTTCCGCAAGGCGAGGAATTCCGCCGCGCCGTGGCCGAGCTGCGCGAAGAACCTATGTTGGGAGAGCGGGTCGCCCGCGCCGACTACGAAAGGGAAATCGTAGAGCGCGACACAAAATGGATGGGCGCTGAGGAAGAATCCGAACAGGGCAAAGACCGCTGGGAGAGGACGTACCGGCAGCAGGAATCCCTATGGCGAGCATAGAGGAGAAAGCGCTGGACCTGTTGCTCCTGCTGGTTGCAAGTCCGGTGTATGCCACGCTCGGACTGCGCCGGGCCGTGAGGCATTCCCGTTTTCTGCGCATTGCATTCGCATCGAGCTTGAGATGCGAATGCGGTGAGGACATCTCACTGGTCGGCATGTGGCGCTGCTCCTGCCGCTTCACCTACCGCGGGCACTTGCTCCGCGTCTGCCCGGTGTGCGGCAGCCTGCCCTGCGTGATCCGGTGCTACCGCTGCGGTGTCACCACCAAGCTGCCCGAGCCGGCATGAGCGTGCGTTTGAGCGAGCGAGACCTGCGCGTACTCGCCAAGTGCGCAGTCTGCAGATGGCTGACGACGAGCCAACTGCAGCGCGTGTACTTCCCCCATGTGACTCTCGACGCCGTACGCAAGTCTCTGCGGCGACTGCACGACGCCGGATATTTGGTGTCTTACCGCGAACACCGCATGGCGGAGGCCCTCTACGGCGTGGGGCGCACCGCCAAACCACTTTTGGAAGCAAAAGATCTCACGGTCGAGCTTGCGCGCACGCCGCCACGGCAGATCGACCACATGGTAGGCATCAATGACATACGCCTTGCGGTCGAAGAGGCACCCGAGCAACTGGCTTACTTCTTTGCCGCGTGGGAACTCGGTGGGTTGGGCTGGACGCACACATTGATCCCGGATGCAGTATTCGCTCTTAAGCCGGCAACCAGCGGCGTATTTGGACTTGAGGTTGATTGCGGTACTGAGCCAACTCAAGTACTGGTCAACAAGGTGAGGTCCTATGAAAGTGGCCTTCCAAACTTTCCGACCGTACGCGGAGTTCTTTTCACGGTCGAGAGTTCGGCTCGATTGCAGGCGCTAGCAACCGCATTGCGCCGTTTCATTCAGTCATTGTCTGTCTGCGCAACCACCATCGGGGACATTCGCATGTCAGGTGCGTTTGCACAGGTTTTTACCAGGCTGGATTCTTCAGAGTCGAGAGGTACTTTCTGGGAGTTGTGTCCGGACCGCTCTTCTCAGGGCTCTTCTCGATGAGAGGCGTTTTAGAGTCAAGGTCATGCCTTTTCAATTGCTTGACTCCACACGACCACAGCCAATTAGGACAACGACGGTGGCCTCTAGCTGCGGCATCTAAGAACCAGAACTGACGATGGGGAGACTCTAATTAGAAGTGATCTACTTGCGTCGTCCATACCCTAAAGGAGGTTTATCCTGTGCCAACCGTCGATGAAGGGCCTGTGGCCGCCTTACCCGAATATTTTTGGGTGCTCTGGCAAGAACTTTACAATGAGCAAGAACTCCAAAAACCGAGGGCTGCCTGGAAGAGCCCTGTGCTGCGGGCGATCAGAAAAGTGCTCTGGAAAAGTCCGAAACACATTCCTGCCGATGAGTTCTGTGAGTGGTTGGTCGACCGTTTAGAGCAGGCCGTCCGCAGCGATCTCATGCAGAGGATCGCAGAGGGACAGCCACCTGATGCCTGGAAGGCCACATTAGGGAATCTGGATGCATGGCTCACGACGATTGCGGCAAACGCGGCAGAGGACTTACGAAGGGGGCATATTCCTGGGTATCGCGCCAAGGTAAGGTACAGCATTGTCCATTTGGCCCCGCAGCCCGGAGAGCAAAAGGGCGCAGACTTGTTCGACCTCTTGCCCGCGCCACGGCAGACCTGCTCTCACGAACTCCTCTGCCATTATTTTCGCGAGGGCAAAGACTCACCGATCGCCGAGCAATGTTTGGAGCACCTCAAAGGGTGCGCGAGCTGCGCAGGGTTGCTGCAACACATGGATGTGAAACTCCACGACATCCTGCATAGTCCTAGTCAAATGATTGATCCGAGGTTTGTACGGCTCATGGGCGAACTAGGGATGCTCAATTGCGCAAGACAGTACCTGCGCCAGGTGCGGCGTTCGATCGTGGCCGATCTGAAGCGATGCGAACCGCTATCCCGCTCGGATAGGGAAGCACAAGCCGGACTGGTAAAGCTAGAGGCCATTGACCGAAATCTAGAGTCGATGAAGACCCAGCCACGCAGATGCAAACGAGGCCCGGCCATTCATCGTGGGACGCCAGTGCAAACCTTCGCATACATCCTCCTGGATGTATGGAGGCTCCACTTGTTCCTCCTTGCGGCGCGGCGTTTACCCTGCGAGACGGTTCTGTCCTCGTCTGCGTACCAGTCTTGGATTGCGCACACCTGAAGACGCTCGCAAGCGATTCGCCGCGCTCGCTCCCGCGTCGTCTCCTAGGATGGAGGGAGTCCAGCGCGATGAAAGTACCCGAACTCATCATCCCCAAAGAAGCCGCCCGAATTCTGGCCCGTCCCGAGAGCACGTTGCGCTATTGGCGCTGCGTAGGCGCGGGGCCCCAGTGGATCAAGATCGAAGGCCGGATCTTCTATGACGTCGAGGATCTCGTAGAATACATAAAGAGAGGCCGTCGAAGACCTTCCGTGCGCGCGTACGTGGAGGAACACGATGTCTCTCTATAGACGCGATCGGATCTGGCATTACGACTTTTGGTGCCGCGGGAAGCGGTACCGCGGTTCAACCCAAGAGGCAAGCAAAACCCGAGCACGGCGCATGGAAACGCTGTTGATGTTCCAAGTACGGGAGAAACGGGGATTCATTCAGACGAATCGCATGCCGATTCTGTCGGAACTGGCTCCCAGGTTTCTCGATTGGGTGAACGCCTCCACCCTGGAATCGGCAACGAAACGCTACTACCAGTACGGATGGCGAATGCTTCAAAAAACTCAGATCACCGCCATGCGACTAGATCAAATCTCAACCGATGCGGCGGAAGTTCTGCGCTTCCCCGGATCTGGTGCCAACGGCAACGTCGCTTTGCGCACGCTTCGAAGGATGCTTCGCAAAGCGACCGAATGGAACCTGCTCCAATCCTGTCCACGGGTAAAGCTTTTGAAGGAACGCGGGCGGGATATGCTCATTGACCCCATGACCGAAGTAAAGCTCCTTGCGGCCAGTCCCCAACCCCTGCGCGATGTGATCCTCATCATGCAGGACACGGGTATGCGGCCGCAGGATGTGTTTCGGATGCGGTGGGAACACATCGACTGGTTCAAACGCGTGCTCTTTATTCCGTATGGAAAGACACGCAACTCCCGTCGCTATGTGCCTTTGAGCGAGCGCGTCATAAAGGCGCTTGAGTTCCGAGGTGCAGCTGCCAACGGCTGGGTCTTTCCCTCACGCCGTGCCAAAAGCGGCCACGTCTCCAACGTGGCCAATCAATGGAGGCAAACCCGCAAGGCAATCGGTTTGGATCCTGCGACAAAACTGTATTGTTGCCGGCACACGTTCGCAACGGACGCACTGGAGCGAACTGGAAACTTGGCAGCGCTCATGAAAGCCCTGGGACACGCAGACGCCCAGACAGCGATGAAGTACCAGCATCCGGGACTTGAGCGGATCCGGATGGCAGTGGATGAACGCAACCGGGAGCACGCGCAACTCGCGCGCACTCAGGAAAGTCCCCACAATAGTCCCCACAGCCCGCAACGCGTGCAGTAGGTATGTGCTTGAAAAGATGGTGAGCGCGGTAGGAATCGAACCTACAACCTACTGATTAAGAGTCAGTTGCTCTGCCAATTGAGCTACGCGCCCGGTGTCTGGAATGAAACAGGAAGAGCGGAAGCAGAGTATAGCATTTCTAACCGCTCTTTCGGACTCGGAGCCAATCGTGCTTTGGAATTTCAGGATCGCTGTTGAAGATTTGATCCGAATGCCACGCCGTCAGAAACACTTACCGTCGGTCTGCGTGGAGGCAACTCTCCGGTGATGGCAGGACGCTGCTCCAGAGTTCCAAGCACCAGTAAATCTTGCCTCGGCATTGCGACAAATCGGTGTTCGGCGCAAATGGCATCAATCAATCTTGTTTGACGTCTTGTCAATACCTTTGCCGGCAGAGTTGAGAAGTTGCGAAAGATCCACAGCAAGTAGATTCGCTGTGTAAAAGATGGGCTGAGATAACGAGGACCCAACGGCGTCAGAATTCGAAGCACGCCGCTGGACAGTTTTTGTAACGACATAACGAGAATCCTAAGTTGTAATTGTTTTCGGTAAAGAGGTTTGCGACGGCGAGGATTATTGCACCGAATTCGAGGCAATGGTACAAAAAAATGCACATTTTTTGAGATATTACGCCGTGAGCCAGCTCGAATCCGCGCCGAATGCACTGAAAATGGTGCAAAAGACCTTCAGCCAACGATCTCAGGCAGAACTTGCATATTCCTCATCCTCGCCGCCACGCCGCGCTCGCTGCCATCCGGATTGTTCTCAACCCGCGTAACCGTGGCTTGGCAGCAAACCCAACGCTTGTCTCCGCTGGTGAGTTCTGGGGGAAGAATTAAGACCATGTCAACGTCATTGCCCGGCTCAATTGGAAAATCCGTATAGAAAAAGATGCCGTTCGAACTAAGGTCGCGAGTATGCCCGGCGGCCTCGAGGTTAGCCTTAGGCGAACTGATTGTGACAGGCACGCGAACAGGAATGCGGGGGTGTGAACGCCGCTCAGGTTTCTCATTGGACATCGCAGGGGAGGGTAACACAATTATCGAACCGCCATCGCGGACTCGGTGTAGCGGAGCCGGCGAAGCCAAAATATGCTATACAACGTATCGGACCGAGGAGAAGAATGGGGAATACGGATAGTGTGTCTAGCCAACATAGGACTGCAATTCAGGCTGTGATTTTCGATTACGGAAATGTTCTCAGTTGTCCTCAGAACAATTCGGATGTGAATGCTATGGCCGAGCGCTGCGATATCCCTATTGAGCGATTCCACGATTTTTATTGGAAATTTAGGCCAGCCTACGACCGCGGCGAATTGAACGGGCCCTCATTTTGGACTTCGGTGACCGCACAGGAAGGGAGAAGACCCACGCCAGAGGAGATCTCAGAACTGATTTCACTGGATATTAAGAGCTGGCTGCACATCAACCAAGCCACAATGAAGTGGGCGGAACAATTGCATAGAGCCGGAATTCGATTGGCCTTGCTCTCGAATATGCCTTTGGAAATTGCGCGCTATATCGAGAACAATTGCTCCTGGGTCTCCTATTTTGACTCGCTAATTTTTTCCTGCGATTGGGGCTCGATTAAACCCAGCCTTGCTATTTATAGGATCTGCCTGGCGCGGCTCAACGTTCTCCCTGCCAAAGTGTTATTTCTTGATGATCGGGCCGAAAACGTCGTGGCCGCGGCCCAGTTGGGAATTCCAAGTTTAGTGTTCGACGATATGGCGAAGGTCTCGAAGGAAGTGGAAAAAGTGTTCGATCTCCCGCTCCCCTCCGAGATTGAAGTCAGTGCGACGCGTAAGTAACCAAATTGGTAGTCCCGCAGCTTGACGCTGAAGCGGGTCCCCGTTATCTTTCAGGTGAAAGAGTCCACGGACCTAGTCTTTTGAGGTGGCCTGAACCATGATGAATCACGGAAATTCCAAATTGGTTGAGAATGTTCTGATTTTAGCGCTGCTGGGAATTCTGGCGGGAGTCGCCGGAGGCTTTGCTGTCGGTTTTGTTTCCCTGCGATCCAGCAGTTCAAGTTCCTCTTCCCACTAAGCCAACACTGCTCAGGTGATGTCCACCTTTGACGCTGCCCCTGCCGCAACGGTGCTTGTACCGCTGTCCACTCCAAGGCTTACTAGCGTAATCAGGGGGCATGGTTTATGCGTACTACACTGATCTTGATATATGGAGCAGTCTCGCATACAGATTGCGATTGCCGCGGGTGCGGGTGCCCTGCTGCTGGTGTGCTTTTTCGGATATCTGCTCTATCTGAATGGACACGGGCCCATACTCTCGCGTTCACTAGAGCTTGACCCTCTTTCCGGGGTGCCTAGTTCTATCTCCCTGAATCCATTGCGTGATCGCAGTTCAGAGCGCGCGGCGGCAAAATATCTGCGAATAATGCGCGACGGGAATTGCCAAACCCAACTGGCGGATATGGAAAAAGACTATCGAAAGAAGTATGCGGGATTCATCTGCGAGTCGGAGTCCCGACATCCCCTGATTGGGTGGGTGATCGTGGACTGGGAAGATCAGCCACCGCTTCGAATTTTGCGGTATCGCGCGAAAAGGTACAACGATCCATCCCGAACCAGCACATACGAGGAGCTTCTCTCCCTGACTCTGGAGAAGCAAGATGAAGATTGGGCTGTGACGAAATATGACGCGATGTATTGAGAGGGCGCAAGCAGACGTTGCTTGGCGAGATAAACGGATTGCGGAGGGGTTAGGGACTGGGAAGGGCCCGACTTTTCTTTGCCTTCAATTCGTCACCCGGCCGGAACCACAACTCTCTCTTAGACCATTTTGCTTTTCCTTTTAGCCACATAAAGATCACAATCTGCGCTACCAGCGCCGCTGAACTGTCCAGAATCACATCGCGGACAGTCCCGGTCCGAGAGGGAAGGAAAGTCTGGTGCCATTCGTCGAGGCTGGCGACCAGAACGGTCAACAGGAAAGCGATTGTCCCCCATCGGAGGCACCACGCGGCGGATGGCACTATGGGCAGCGTCGCTCGCCACGCCCGAAACAATAAAAAGCTAAGGATGAAATATCCGACGAAATGCCCAGTCTTCCGAATGCAGTGATGCCAGATCTCGAAGCGGGCTGGATCGAGCCCGAGCAGAAAGTGCAGAACGGGATACAGAAATCGGCTTGTGTTATCGGCGGAGAGGTAGTTGGTCGATTCGATCCTAATAATGCACAGCCAAATGATCGCAGGGAGCCACGCCTTCCAGAGTTGTCGGTTCGATTGCTTCAATGGCTGGTCTTATTCCACCGCGTAGTTCGGAGCTTCGCGGGTAATCATGACATCGTGCACATGGCTTTCGCGCAAGCCTGCCACGCTGATGCGGACGAAGCGCGTTTTTTGCAGCAACTCCGAAATCGTAGAGCATCCGCAATATCCCATGCCGGACTTCAGGCCACCAACCATCTGGTGAACGATCATCGACACTGATCCTCGATACGGTACACGCCCTTCAACGCCCTCGGGCACCAGCTTCGGCATGCGATTAGCGTCTTCTCCCGTTCCGGAAACTGCGGCGGATGCTTCTCCCTCGACATTCTGAAAGTAACGTTCGCTCGAACCCGCGGCCATTGCACCCAAAGATCCCATGCCTCGATAAGACTTAAAGGTGCGGCCTTGATAGAGAATCAATTCGCCAGGGCTCTCATCGGTTCCGGCAAACATCGAACCAATCATCACCGCGCTTGCCCCGGCGGCTAAAGCTTTCGTGATGTCGCCAGAAAATTTGATGCCACCATCTGCAATGATGGGAATGTTCGCATCCTTCGTGGCGCGGTAAGCTTCTGCAATCGCCGTGATCTGGGGCACTCCGGCACCGGTCACGACGCGGGTCGTGCAGATCGAGCCCGGACCAATCCCAACTTTGATGCCGTCGGCTCCGGCTTTTGCCAGTTCGCACGCGCCGTCGAAAGTTGCGACGTTGCCGGCAATCAGCTCGACCTCAGGAAGTTTCGCCTTTACTGCACGAATGGCGTCTAGCACGCGACTGGAATGGCCGTGGGCGCTGTCAATCGCCAGGAGATCCACCTTCGAAGCTGCCAACTCCTGGGCCCGCTCCAAAAAGTCGCCAGTCGCGCCAATGGCCGCTCCAACCCGCAGCCGGCCGTGGGAATCTTTCGCAGCATTCGGATATTTCAATTTCTTTTGGATGTCTTTTACCGTGATCAATCCCTTTAGGTTGTAACTGTCATCCACAACCAATAGTTTCTCGACGCGATGCTCGTGAAGAATCTTCTCCGCATCCTCTAAAGTCGTGCCAACGGCGACAGTAATTAGATTATCTTTCGTCATCACCCTGCTGATTGGAATATCAAAGCGGGTCTCGAAGCGGAGATCGCGATTCGTGAGAATGCCCACAAGCTTCTTGTTCTTGGTTATCGGAACGCCGGAAATCTTGTACTTGCGCATCACTTCGAGGGCGTCGGAGACTTTATCGTCCGGGGACATCGTGACTGGATCAACGATCATCCCGCTCTCCGAGCGCTTCACCTTGTCGACTTCGTTGGCGTGCTGCTCTATCGTCAAGTTCCGGTGAATGATCCCCAGTCCTCCCTGTTGCGCAAGCGCAATCGCCATATGGGACTCGGTGACAGTATCCATGGCTGCGCTAACAATTGGAATGTTCAGTCGAATATTTCGTGTTAGCTGAGTTTGCGTGTTAGCGAGAGCCGGAACTACATCGGACCTGGCGGGCAGCAACAGCACATCATCGAAAGTAAGAGCTTCGGGAACGGGGAAATGAATCATAGATATTTTGGAGAACTGAACAATCTCTCATTCTAGAGACGTGAGAGACTGCTGGCAAATACCGCCGTTCGACGGCAAATACGGTTCACTTCGTATCGCCTACGTCCACTTCCTGCGGGAAAGACTCGAATGCGACAGCCTGTGATTTGGATGTCGTCTTGTGGCTGCTGTTGAGCGTGTACTGCGTCAGTGTCCCTTTCAAGACATAATACGCTTCATCTGTAGGCTTCTTCCCTTCTCCGCGCTCAATCGTTCCTTTGAAAGAGTAGAAGGCATTCTGAGCGATTTCAGTTGTGAAGTCGAGCTTCTTGCCATCCAGTTTGCTTTGCTTGAAGAAGTGATCGACGAATGCCCGATGCTCGCCCTGCTGATCACCGTAGCGGGAAATAAAACCACTCACCTGGCCCCGATCTTCGACCGTGAGTTGGACGAATTCGCCCTCCTGCAAGAACGAATACATGCCTGAATAGTCGGGAGTGGATGGGGCGGCACCGGAAGTTTTGGTAGCCTCCTGGCCAAGCACGACGCAGCCCGTCAACAGAATTAGGAAAAACCCGACAAGTCGATTCAAATCTGGTCCGGCCCTAACGCGCATCATTTATTTATAACATTGGGATATTCGTAACAGCTGGGCTCGCTCAATTGAAGATCAAAACTTTGCACCAAACAAAAAAGCCGTCCTTTGCGGAACGGCTCAACTAACACCACAATAAAATCTAAGACAGCAGCGCGATCAGCCGTCGACGCCCCATTTCAGCAAGACCAATCAGTCCAGTTGTCAGAATGAGGGCCGGAGTTCCGGGTTCGGGCACTGCAGGCGCGAGTGCGTCCTCCTCCAGATCAACATCGCCACGTCCCCTGCCCGTCACCAATATGTATGCGTATCCGTCGCCAAAGTTCGACAGGTCGAAAACTTTATCGCCGGAACCGTAGGTGAGTAATGTCCCCTTCTGACCAAGCGTGTTGGAACCGAAGAGCGCCCACGATCCTCCTCTTTCAGTGTCGATTGAGAAGGAAGAGAGCCCCTTGTCTGCAAACTGCCGAAAGTATCCGGGGCTAACATCGTGGCGTTTATCAGGCCCGAAGTTAGAGGTACTGTCCGCAAAGGCAGTACCGCAAAGAAAAGCTAAGAAGACGACTGCAGAAGCCCCCAAATGAAAACTACGCATTATTCACCTCTTCGTACTTACAACACTACGCGGAGAAAAGAGTTCCGCAAATGCGGAGGGTTGGGTATGGACCTAAGTGAATCCCTGTACGCAAACAATTTCCCATTTGCGCTCCGGGTCAGAAAGTCTGCCTCCACCTGCGGAGATGTGAAAAAGCCTGGACCGACGGGAATCCGACGCCCTGTTCTGTTTACTTGTTCAGGGTTCCGGATCCATTCTTCGCGGCGTGTCGCTGCTGAATTGCAACGCTGACAACTCGTAGCATGTCGTCCCAAGGGGCAGGTTTCCCTGTCCATATCTCGAACTGGCGCGCTGCTTGATGCACAAACATCTCGATTCCGGGAATCACTTCGACGCCCTGCTCTTTTGCCAGCTTTACCAGCTGGGTCTGAGGAGGATCGTAAATCATTTCGAAGAGATATCGCGCCTTGATTTCGTCGGCGTTCAAAGGCGATTCGCGAGAATTCGTCATGCCCACAGGTGTGGCATTAATGATTACGTCGAAGGTCAGCTTTTTCAGATCTGCACGCTTTATTGTTCGCGCCCGGGCTTGACGAGCCAACTTCTGCGCCGAGACGGCGCTTCGATTCAGGATGGATACTTCGGCGCCACGTTCCTTCAGTCCAAACACCGCGGCCCGAGCGGCACCCCCCGCGCCAAGCACAAGAATTTTCGCCTTCTCAAGAGTGATCCGTTGTTCCAGGGGGCGAACCACGCCGAAAGTATCGGTGTTAAATCCGTAAAGCTTGCCATCCTGTGCTCGAACAACCGTGTTGCAAGCTCCGATCTTCGTGGTCTGGGAATCGGTGTTGTCGAGGTGCGACAATATCGCCTGTTTATAGGGCATGGTGACGGAAAGCCCGTGAATAGGAATCTCGCGGACGCAGGTGAGCAAATCCTTCAAAGTTTTCGCGTGCAGGGCGACGTAAACCGCATTCACATTTTCGCGATGGAGCGCAGCGTTCAAGATGGCTGGCGAAAGCGAGTGTGCAACCGGATCGCCGGCGACGCCATAGACGCGTGTAGCTGCGTCTACCTGTTCGATGCGGTAAGTGCTGCGCAACTCCTGAGCAGTGATCTGACCCGGCGCCGTCCTTTCATCTGGACTGACGGCCGCGAAGGTGAACACACTGCCAGCCCGCACTCCCAAGACGCGGCTGATGATTCCCTGCTCTCCCATGCACAGACCAATCAGCGAATACTTATCGCCGTTCTCCTCCAGGAATTTCATTACCGTTACATTGTCGGACAGGGTCGTAGCGGTCGAAACTATCTTGTAGAAATCCGCGGGGATGACCGTCATTTTCCCGAGAGTTTTATCCAGGTTCTTCGTTCCCCTGAAATCATGATGAGAAAGGATGAGCGCTGCCTTAGAACGCAATTTTTGCAGCTGCGGCGAGCTGCAGCGAATAGCGCTTTGCAGTTCAAGGTCGACCAACTGACATCCCGCAGCCGACGCTTTCGCCAGGATGTCTAGCTGAGAAGCAATGGATCCGCGAAATTTGCCGTCGCTGGCGACCCGACGGCAGGTCCCGATAACCGTGACGTGAGGATGAGATTCCGTAAAGCGTTTGATCTTGGGCAGAGCCGATGCGGGCTGAGAAAGATAATCTAACCTGAACTCGATAAAAGTGTTATCGCGAATTAATAGCTCCGCCTTTTCCACCATATCCGAGGCGTCGGAACCAATTACGGCGACGCAAACCCGAGGCAGCCGCTGATGCAATAACCGAGCCGCGAGGGTGTTAGGGGAGACTGTCATAGTTAAGAGCAGGTCGGCGCGATATTACAGGTGCGTAATTCCAGATGCAACAACGGATTGAGAATTCTTATGCAAGGGAACCAATTGACCTACATGGCCTTACACCGGCGTAACCTTGACCGTTCAGGTTCCCCTTGATACTTTCCGGACTGAAAGCCTTTTATTTACTTCAGTTAAAGGACGGTTCCGCCGAAGCGTTTATGGCGCCCGCCCCAGAGGTAACATGAAGAAAACAGGACTGTTGTTGTGGTTGGCGTTGTCCGCTGCGGCGGCGGCGCAGGACGTGGCACCAGCTACCGGTGCTGATCACGCCCCCGAAGGCACGCTTCCCACTACGGTAAGTTTCCCAACGGAACGGGTGCAAACACCGACCTATGCCGACCTTTATTGCGCTGGCTTTCTAAACAAGCAGCTGCTACCGAATTCCAGGTTTGTAGCGGGCGGACTCCAAACTCCCACGACGACTAAATTCGTCAACGGAAACATGATTTACCTCGCTGGCGGCGGCTACCAGACCGGGCAGGAATACATGATCGTCCGCGAGATGACGGACGTGAATGAGTATCAAGTCTTCAGGGGACAGTTCGCCATGATGCACGAAGCGGGGCAGTTGTACTCCGAACTCGCTCGCGTGCGAATTGTTGATACGCGGGAAAAGATGGCGATCGCCCAAATTGAGTTCAGTTGCGATCCAGTGAATCCGGGAGATTTCGCGGTCCCGTTTGTAGTGAAAGATCAAATTCCATTTCACCCTCAAATACACTTTGATCGCTTCTTGCCGCGCAATAACCAACTCATGGGCCGCATCCTGCTCGCAAAGGACTACGACTCAGAATTGGGGACTGGCTTCAAGGTTTATTTGAACATTGGCTCGAACCAGGGCGTGAAGATCGGAGACTACTTCCGCGCTGTTCGATCATATACCGCGGACCTTCGGGATCCCGTGGACTCGCTATCGTTCAAAGCATCTACTTCCGAGGATACGCAGAAGGAACCCCCAACCATTGAGCCAAACTTCTTCAACATGACCAGGGGTCCAATGATTCACGTAGCGGACCTGCCGCGCCGCGCGGTTGGCGAGATTGTAATCATCGGCACTACTCCTACGACGTCGACCGGCATGATTGTCTTTTCGTTGGAGGATGTCCACTTAGGGGACGCCGTGGAGCTCGACCAACAATAGCTTTTCTAGCGGGAGGGCACGGCCTTCAGCCGTGCCGAACCCTTAACCAGCGATACTCACGGCACGAACTCTGCTCCACCGACATCAGTCGGTCATGTCGGCTCTACGAAATGTTTCTAGCGCAGATCCGAATCCCCAAATATTTCGGCGGTAAAGACTTCAATCTCCGCGCCTGACCGCCAGGCGTCCAATGGCAGACCCGCCTTGCGGCAGGTTTCCTCGAGGAAGGTATTCCGATCCCATCCCTGCTCCAACGGCACTTGAGGCAGCAGCAGGCCGCGGCGCCCATGTTGGCTGATCAATAGGCCGTGCGTTCCAATTTCCACTTCCTGGGCCCGAACCGCCTTTAAGGGAGAAAGAATGCTCAAGGACACCTCTAGTTGCTGTGCCTCCGCCAGCGTCACGCGAAGAAACCGGCTGTCTTCAAACGCTGCACCACGCGCGGTCTCTATGACGGTTCGATAGAGGGGAGCAATGGGAAAAGCGTAGCCGACGCAACCACGGAGGTTCTTGTGAAGATAGATGGTGGTAAATGCGCCGCGTTGTGAGACAAAGCGGCTGGAAGGCCCGACCAGCGGAATTTCCCGGTTTTCAACAACTGAGAGGATCGCTTCGTGAGCTAATGCCAGGAGTTGCTTACGCTCCTCGGAGCTAAATTCATTCGCGAGGTCGTGGACACCGGTTTTTGCGCGGCGCGGTCCCGTATTGTCAGATTGCGGGGACATCGCGCTTCCTTCGCCGGCTAAGGACGAAGGCGCGGCGGCGACGCTTTACCACCCGGCGGTCAATCTTTGCCCAGAATGCCACAAAATAATCCGTGGCAGAGACCAGTGAGACCAGAACCATGAACCAGATCGCCAAGCGAGCAATCCAGTCGACGGGGAAGAAATATGCCCCGTATATCGGCCATTCGGTCCAGCGGTGATCGAGGATGACTGCAACTACTGAGACAATTTGCACCACCATCTTAAACTTGCCGAGATCGCTGGCTTCAATCGTAAAACCCTCGGACGCGGCGATGGAGCGAAGGCCACTTACCAGAAATTCTCGTCCGATAATGACGACCGCGATCCAGGCAGGCACCAGCCGGGGATTGAATTGCACCAGCGCTATGAACGCAGCTGCAATCAGAAGCTTATCCGCCAAGGGATCAAGCAGTATTCCCATGGTTGTGATCTGCCCACGCTTGCGGGCCAGATAGCCATCAATGCCGTCGGTAATCGAAGCCGCAATGAACAGCCCAGACGCCAGTAGTTCTTTTGCTCCGTTCGAGCTTTGAAGATGGCTGGATGAAAGAATCCAGATCAGCAGGGGAATGCTGAAAATGCGGGTAAGCGTAATGGAATTCGGCAGATTCACAACACAGGCCAAGGAACCGCGCTGTAAGGGCAAAAGCAGCCCTGTGGAATTATCCTCTACCTCGAAGCGCGAAGCAATGAACCAAAAGAGGCCTGTTAGTGCGCTGGAGATGACGCACTTTTGTTCTTCTGTGCTGCGGCTTGTTGCTGGAATTTCGCAGCCATCGCCGCATAGACAGTCGGGATGCTGTCCGGATTCCGGTACATACCGATAAATATTGGTCGAAGGTCGAAGGGAAATCCGAAAAACAGGTGAAAGTCTGACGGCAAGGGCGGACCGCCGGAGGTCCCTGCCGCCGGGATGGTTTCAGGTAGATGAACCGCCATCATGCTGCCGCCGGCCAGACCCTCGTGCGGATACGCTAATAGCCACGCGCAATTGCGAGACTCCAGTATGAGGTTCGCGGAAATTACCGCCCAGTGTCCGCTATCGGTTGCCACTGGTTGCTCACAGTCCCAAACGTATGAGCCTGGAACATTTTCAGTGCTGTCGCTCAGCCCATACCAGTCGAGAGCTATCTTTTGCAATCCATGCTTCTGCGTAAAGTTTTTCACTTCCGGAAGAGATTGGTTCCAATCCACATTCGAATCGTGCATGAGCGTGAAAGCGGGACGGCCAAAACTTATGGAATTCACAAATGGGAAATAGAAGGGAAAGGTTCGCACTGCGGTGAGGACGCATCCCGCCGCAAGCACAACGGCAAGCGCCATACCTACACGGGCAACGGAGGGAGCCGTTGCCTGTGAGCGCCTAAGTATTTCTGGAAGAGGGGCCAGCATCAGAATGATTAGAGCGACCGGCACGCTGAAGTGCCGGATGCTAATGTCGAGACGACCAAGCATGCAGACAACTGTAAACACGATCAGAGAAACCCAAAGAACTCGCCAATGGACTCGGAACCTCTCGTGCACAACCGTGTCCAAAGTCGTAGAGAGGCGTTTGCGCAGTAGCGCAATGACTAACGTCAGCGCCAGCAATCCCAAAAAGCCCAGTGGCGACTTCAATGCAAACACAATCGGATAATAAAACCAGACCCCATGCGGATATGCGTGCCCGAGAATAAACGTGGGACGGCTCGCGGTGATGAGGACCAAAAATAAGCCGCGTAAGAAAAGCCATGCTGGCATCAGCAATCGTCTGATGGGAACGAAAACCGGACCATGGCCGACGAAATAGAGTATGTCAGTCGTTTCACGAATGGAAAAAACAAAATAAAAGACGTAGACAAAGGCGGAAGCCCACCCAATTCCCTTTAAAGTCGCTTTCCAGCGCTGGCGCCTCCAAATACGTTTTTCGGGCTTGGCGACGGGCTGTCCCGCTACCGGCCACCAGCGCGTCGTCAGGGTAAAAATTCCAAATGCGAAAAATAAAATTCCGGAGGTGAACTTTGAAAGAAGCGCACCGGCGAGGCAGAGTCCAAACAGAAGTGATTTCTTGCCGGTCGTTCCCGCCAAATCTCGGCGAGGGTCCACAGCGCCAGCAGAATAAACAGAGTAACTGGAATATCCGTATGTACCAGAGGCCCAAAAACAAGAAAGACGGGCATGCTTATGTAAACCGCAAGGCAGAGCAATCCGCCCCAGTTACCGCCCAAGCGTCGTCCAATTACAAATATGGACCAGCCCAGCGCCAGCGTGAGCAACAGCATGGGAAACCGCGCCCACGCCAAAGTGCTGACTGGATCATTCCAACGATTTAGCACCCACCCTCCAAAGACCCACTGGCCGAGATAAGCTCCGAAAAAATTTCGTTCGCTGAAAGTCCAGGAAATGTGGGAGTAATCCGCATGCGTGCCACGAAGCACTAAAGGAATCGCTGCCCAAATCTTAGGCAGCGGAGGGTGTTCGTCGTTCATGCGAAGATCGAGCTTCTGTAGATAACTAAGTCCGGCGCCGATGTGGGCCACCTCGTCCACAGTCACGGATTCACGCAGCGCTGCGCCACCGGCCAACGCCGCCATGAGAGCCAGCAACAGCGCTGCGGCGATCTTGAAGTATGCGTCGCGTGGTTGGCTTGGCGACCTCGCGGGAGTCGGGCTCTCAGTTGACATATTTGTGTTGTAGATGGAAGGCGAGCAATTGTAACGGGGAAGGGCAGGATTGTGAAGAAGAGTCGGCCGAATATGTGAATCAGTTCGAAATAATACGTTTGAATGCGGCAGCCAACGCGATGATCACCCAAAAAATACTCACGAAGAGCACCGCGTTCAGTGTTCCCATGGAAATTGTTCGCCAGATGAATTTGGACAACGGTGAGCCAACCGAATCAATATTTGGACTTACAGGGCAGAGGTAGGGGAAATCAATCTTAGAACCCAATAAATAGGAATACGAAATGGCAGCCCCGAAGTAGCCGAGAGCAAGTAGGGCCAGTGTGATTGCCGCTCGGTGATTGGGAATCACGTTGACTTACGCGTAGATTCCGCGCTGGCGAATTGTGTAGGCGACCCGATCGATTGCCAACATATACGCTGCGATCCGGTTATGAACATTATGCGTCTCGGCGTATCGGACTACATCGTCGAAGGCATTTTTCATGATGTGCTCGAGTTGCTCATTGACCACGGATTCCTGCCAGAAATAGCCTTGGCGGTCCTGAACCCATTCGAAATAGGAGGTCGTCACGCCCCCGGCGTTGCACAAAATGTCAGGAATGACGAACACTTTTTTATCCGCCAAAATCTCGTCCGCCAGCGCCGTGGTGGGACCATTGGCTCCTTCTGCAAGAATCTTGCACTTCACCTGGTCCGCGTTACGGCTTGTAATCTGATTTTCAGTGGCGGCGGGAATCAGAATTTCGCATTCGGTCAGAAACAGTTCAGTGGGATCCGCCGGCTCAGCCTCAGGAAAGCCGACTACCGTTCCATTGCGTTGGCGATACTGCTGGAGCGCCTCGATATTAATTCCATTTTTGTTGTATAGGCTCCCATCCCGTTCGATTACGCCAATCACTTTGTAGCCAGCCGCCGCCATCAAGTACGCAGCGTTGGACCCGACGTTGCCAAAACCCTGCACGATAACGCGGGTATATTCGCGAGCTAGCCCCAGTTTCTTAATCGCCTGCTCGCAAACGATCATGATGCCGCGTCCGGTAGCTTCCCGGCGCCCGCGCGACCCGCCAATGTTGATGGGCTTGCCGGTGACGACCGCGGTGACGGTCTGCCGCATGTGCATGGAATATGTGTCCATGATCCATGCCATGGTCTGTTCGTTGGTATTTACGTCGGGCGCCGGGACGTCTTTTTCCGGGCCGATAAACTCGATGAGTTCCGCGGTGTACCGGCGGGTCATGCGTTCGAGTTCGCCCAAGGACATCTTCTGTGGATCACAAATTACGCCGCCCTTGGCGCCGCCAAAAGGGATATTCACTACGGCGCACTTCCAGGTCATCCAGCTGGCCAAAGCACGCACTTCGTCAAGCGTTACGTCGGGACCGTAACGAATGCCGCCCTTGGAAGGTCCTCGGGCAATCGAGTGCTGAACACGAAATCCAGTGAATACTTCCAATTTCCCGTTGTCGAGTGCGACCGGAATGTGCACGATGAGCTCGCGCGTAGGATAGCGCAGAATTTTTTGCAAGCCCTCGTCCAGATTCAACTTGGTGGCGGCAATATCAAAGCGGGCGGCCTGCGCCTCCCAGGGATTGATTTCCTGTTCGAGCGAAATGGTCTTCGGGTCAACGGTCTCCAACATTCGCGGCCTCGGAAAATACGATCAGATGATCAGATGCAGGGCTACCCAGCGGCGATACATGCAGCGGCGGGCAAGCTAGAAAAGTATATGGCGGGACTAGAGGGAGGGCAATGCCAGTTTGGTTTGGCTGGCGCTTCGGTCTAGTCAGTGTCAGTATCGGAGCAGGACGGTAGCATAAAAAATGCGCTTTTTCGCCGGAGATCGAGTCCGTGTTTCGAACGATTTTTTCTGGGCAAAGGGAGCCACAGGCACCGTATCCGCACCACCGGACGCTGTGACCAAAATCAGCGGCGCTTGGGATGGAGGATTGACGCGGATGGAAGTGAGCGCACTTGGCACGAATATTGTGTATTGGGTATGGTTTGACGAAGCGCAGCATGATGCCGATGGTAACGGCCCGTACAGGGGCGGTCAAATTTGGGAGAGCGCTCTCACGCTTCTGCCAAGAGAACCAAACTGATCACCGCCAAAATTCACAGCGTAATCTCCAGGCCCTCCGCCGCCGCGCGCACTTTCGGGTAGTAGTTGCGCGCTTCTTGCACGACCCTGTCGATGCAGCGATCATCATGTTCAGGATCGTGGTGATAGAGGATCAACTCCTTCGCTCCGCTCCCCATGGCAACGTTGATCGCTTCCCGCCAATGGCTGTGTCCCCATCCACGCCTCTGAGCCGCATATTCCTCGGGAAGATATTGCGAGTCGTAGATCAGCACGTCTGCGCCTGCGGCCAGCTTTCGCACGCTCTTATCGAATTCGACGTCCCCAGGCTCATTATCAGTCGCGTAGACGAATATCCCTTCTTTGGTTTGCAAACGGAAACCGAGACACCCCTGAGGATGATTTAGCCATGTCGTTTGCAGCGAAACATCGCCAAGTTGGATGGGGCCCGCCTCAAGTTCGTAGAAGTCTTGGTGCGCCTTCATTTCGCTGACATTCACCGGGAAAAATGGCGCCGCCATCTGCTCATCCATCACCCGCTTCAAACTGCGGTTGCGGCTGGACGAGTGGAACATGAACCGGTTTTCGGCGCTGTCATAAAGAGGCCGGAAAAATGGAATGCCTTGAATATGATCCCAATGGAAGTGAGAGACAAAAACGTGCGCAACTATGGCGCGATCTTTGAATTCGCTATGCAGTTGCTGACCCAATGAGCGAAAACCTGTACCGCAATCGAAGACGAAGATACTCTCTCCTACGCGCACTTCGACGCAGGAAGTATTGCCGCCATAGCGCAGGTTTTCCGGTTGCGGAGTTGGTATGGATCCTCGCACTCCCCAGAACTTGATACGCATAGATTTCGACGGGATAACCTGTCATCTTGCAACTTGGGAGTTCATCCGTCAATTCTTTCGCTGGTTACAGAGACGGACTTACGGTGCTTTTAAGATCGGGCGAAAAGATGAGGAGCCTTTCTGGCCTCGCACCTGGCTCCCCTATAATGTGCAAACACATGCTCCGTCCTGATTACAGGGAATTCTCGCGATCGGCTCGTGAAGCGACGCTGGTGCCGGTTGTCAAATCGGTCGCCGCTGACTTGTTGACGCCTGTGTCGGCGTTTCTTGCCGTGGCCGCGAAGGAACCCAATGCTTTTCTCCTGGAATCGGTCGAACGGGGGGAACAGGTCGGCCGCTATACCTTCTTGGGTGCAAAGCCATACATGCAGGTTGTGGCGCGAGGGGCTGAAATCACATTGCAGAGCGGGCCTCGCCGCGAAAGGCGAAGTGGCGATGTGATCCAGATTCTAAAAGATCTTCTCCGTCACCACCGCCCGGCCGAGGTCCCGGGATTGCCTCCCTTCACGGCTGGCGCAGTCGGATATTTTTCGTACGACATGGTTCGCCATCTTGAGAACATCGGAGAACACGCAAAGGACGATCTGTCTCTTCCAGATTGCGCTCTGATGTTCTTCGATCGCCTGCTGGCTTTCGACCACTTGCGTCATCAGATACACATTATCGCAACCGCGGACGTTTCTCGTGAAAGTCCACGGCAGGCCTATGATCGCGCAGCCGCGGACATTGCCCGGCTGGAGAAGAAACTCACAGCTGGGCTGCGTTCGTTAATGGCGAGAAATTCTAGGCGGACACCGACCGGGAAATTGAAAGTTCATTCGGGAACGAGCCGGCGACGTTTCATGCGATCCGTAGAGCGGGCTAAAGAATACATCGCCGCGGGTGATGCATTCCAGGTTGTGCTCTCCCAGCGCCTGGACTTCACTCCCGATGTGCCGCCGTTTGATATTTACCGCGCTCTGCGAACCGTAAACCCGTCGCCGTATATGTATTTCATTCGCAACGGCGGCACCCACGTTTTGGGCTCATCGCCGGAGATGCTAGTGCGGGTTACGGGTCGCAAGTTGGAGTATCGGCCGATCGCCGGAACTCATCCGCGCGGGCGCGATGCAGCGGACGATATTCGGTTGGAACAACAGATGATTGGCGACGAAAAGGAGCGCGCTGAGCACGTGATGCTAGTCGACCTGGGACGCAACGATCTGGGGCGCGTGAGCGAATACGGATCGGTAAAGGTTCGCGAGTTGATGTATGTGGAGCGCTATTCCCACGTCATGCACCTGGTTTCGGCGCTGGAGGGCAAACTGCGGGACGATCTCGACTCTTTGGATGCCTTCGCCGCGTGCTTCCCTGCGGGAACGCTCAGCGGCGCACCGAAGGTCCGCGCCATGCAGATTATCGAGGAACTCGAACCCACGCGACGCGGGGTCTATGGAGGATCTGTGCTCTATGCAGATTTCGCCGGCAATCTGGATTCCTGCATCGCAATCCGGACGATGCTCATGCAGGGCAAGAAAGCTTATTTACAGGCAGGTGCTGGAATCGTCGCGGATTCTGATCCGGCGACCGAGTTCGACGAGTCCATGAATAAGGCGAAGGCTGTCCTGAGGGCGGTAGAGTCCGCCCGCCAGGGGGAATAGAACAAAGATTGTTTGCGTTCCCTGAATTGGCGCGGCAGGCGTCCGCTCATCGCACACAAACAGACCTCTCTCCGTCGACGAGTTTAACGTTAAAATTAGATGGCACTCGGACACCATTTCGTGCGTAATAGCTCTTAGGCGAAAGGTTTTTGAACTATGAGGTTGCTGCGACTTTTTTTTATTGTGGTAGCGCTTTGCGCAACTTTTTTCTATCTCACCACTTATCGTTCGAGCCATTTGTGGCCCACATCCGCGATCACCCGCCCGGACAGGGTGGAGATTACTGAAGCCGCCGGCGGCGGCGGCGATGACGCCGAGGAACAGAACAACATCAGCGTGTACCGTAAGAATATCGAGTCGGTGGTGAACATTACTTCCCGAGAAGTATCCTTTAATTTTTTTTATGGGCTGCAACCCGCGGAGGGCCAGGGATCAGGATTCATCATCGATAAAGAGGGCCACATCCTGACCAACTATCATGTTATTTCGGAGGCACGGCAGGTAGAAGTCACTCTGCACAACCTCAAAAAGTATCGAGCCACGGTCGTAGGGACGGACGCGTTGCACGACCTCGCAGTGATCCAAATCAAAGCTTCGGACCTGACTCCGATGGTCTTGGGCGATTCGCGCAATTTGCAGGTAGGGCAGAAGGTTTATGCGATTGGGAATCCGTTTGGCCTCTCCGGTACGCTCACCAGCGGAATTGTAAGCTCGATCCGTAAAGTACAGGAACCCAACGGGACCACGATCGACGAGGCCATTCAGACCGATGCAGCTATCAACCCGGGAAATTCCGGTGGCCCGTTGCTAAACCGGCACGGAGATGTAATCGGTATTAATACGATGATTGCTTCAGATGTGAATCAGAGTTCAGGCATTGGTTTTGCGATTCCTGTAAATACCGCGAAGGCAGTTCTTAACGATTTGGTAACGCTTGGGCGGGTCAGGCGTCCGGCTCTCGGTATTAGTACCATTCCGATTAGCCCTGAGTTGGCTGGCCAGATGGGGCTTCCCGCAGATTACGGCCTGCTCATTGTGCAGGTCGTGCAGGGCGGAGCAGCGGACCGTGCGGGGTTGCGCGGTGGCAGCGCGCGAGCTTATCTTGGCAACACTCCGATCTTCATAGGCGGGGACTTGATCATCGCTATCGATGGCGAAAAAGTGCAGGATCAACAAGACCTCAGCCAGAGCATGAACAGCCATCGCGCCGGAGATACGGTGAAGATCACAGTATATCGTGGCAAATCGAAAATGGATTTCACCGTAACTCTGGGCGAGGCTAGACAGCAGGTCTGAGAATTAAACTCGGCTTCGGACTCGTGGTATTGCCAATTCCCTTTCGATATTTGACTGAAGCTCAGTGGCTGGGCTAGCCTCAGAAGTCCTTTCTGCAAATCGTCTTCTTTTCACGATATATGGCGGAGACACAGGTATAAAAGATGCAAAACGCAATCTCAACCTTCATTTATGTCAAAGAGCGATTGCATCCGGGATTGCTCGACGGCCTGGTGCGCGGCGGAGCGCAGGCGATTGAGATTTTCGCCGCTCGCCAGCACATCGACTACGCCAACCGCAAACAGCATGTCCGCGAGATTGCGGACTGGTTTCGCTCCAGTGGCATTCCGCTGAATTCGGTCCATGCCCCGTTGTACGCCGATTACGAGTGGGGGCGGACCGGCTCACCGCCCGTAAACGTCGCGTCCACGGATCGCGCTGGACGGATAGATGCAATGGATGAAATCAAGCGCGCACTTGAACTTGCGGAGCAAATTCCCTTTCGTTTTTTGATTCAACATATCGGTATTACCAGTGAGTCGTTCGATGATCGCAAGTTCGAGGCAGCCATGACCTCGGTTGAACATCTGCGGGCATTCGCCAAGCCGTTGGGCGTGCGAATCCTGCTGGAGAACATTCCCAATGAGCTGTCAACTCCCGAGCGTCTTACGGAATTCATCCAAACTAGTCATTTCGAGGACGTAGGAGTGTGCTTCGACTTCGGGCACGCTCATATGATGACGGATGTTCCGCAAGCCTTTGAAACCCTGAGAGGGCATATCCACTCGACTCATGTGCACGACAACGCCAAAGATCGCGATGCGCATCTGTGGCCAGGAGCTGGATCGATCGATTGGAAGCAGGCAGTAGAACTGCTTCGATCGGCGCCGCAAACGCCGCCCCTGCTGCTGGAGATAGAAGAGAACGAGAAAGTAAATCCGATTGAGAAGATGCAGGAAACGTTCGATAAGCTGGCCTCAGCATGACAATTACCACCGAGGTCGCTGAGAACGCCAAGAAAAGGTTCCTAGCGTTTTCGTTCTTCTCTTCGCGTACTCGGCGACCTCAGCGGTAAGAGAATTTCCAAAATGCCCTCCCCTGTAACCACCATTTCGGAAATCGGTAGACATGACGGCGAGACCGTCACCATTCGCGGATGGCTCTATAACCTGCGCGAAAGCGGGAAGCTTCTGTTCCCAATTTTCCGAGATGGGACCGGTGTGATCCAGGGCGTGGTTCCGAAAAATGCCGTCGCTCCGGAAGTATTCGAATCATTAAAGGGATTAACGCAGGAATCCAGCGTAGTCGTCGAAGGCAAGGTTCGCAGCGATAAGCGCGCCCCTGGAGGCTACGAACTCGACGTGACTGGAGTCCAAGTGCTCCAGCGAGTTTCGGAAAACGATCCCTATCCCATTTCGCTGAAAGAGCACGGCGTCGATTTCCTGATGGATCACCGCCACCTATGGGTGCGCACGCCTCGCCAGGCGGCCATCCTTCGTGTGCGCGCGGAAATCATCAAAGCGGCACGGGATTTTTTCGACGATCGAGGATTCACTCTTACCGATCCGCCCATCATCACCCCTGCGGCCTGCGAGGGAACGAGCACTTTATTTCCTGTCGATTATTTCGAAGAGCAGGCCTATCTCACTCAGTCGGGACAGCTCTATATCGAGGCTACGGCGATGGCCTTGGGTAAGGTCTATTCCTTTGGCCCTACGTTCCGCGCCGAGAAGAGTAAAACCCGCCGTCATCTGACCGAGTTCTGGATGGTTGAACCCGAGGTTGCCTATGCGACCCTCGACGATTTGATGGAACTCGCAGAAAACTTCATTACCTTCTTAGTGAAGCGCTGTCTCGAAAGGCGCCGTACCGACCTGCAAACCATTGGACGAGACATCGACAAGCTGGAAAAAATAGACGTTCCTTTTCCCCGCGTTACTTACGACGAAGCTGTGAAGATGCTGCAGGAGGCTCATGCCAAGGGCGCGCTGGAGAGTCAATTCGAGTGGGGCGGCGATCTAGGATCTCCAGACGAAACCTACCTTTCTTCGCAGTTTGAAAGACCGGTGATGGTCCATCGATATCCGGCAAAAGTTAAGGCCTTCTATATGGAGCCTGATCCGCAACGCCCTGATCTCGCTCTTTGCGTCGATGTGCTCGCGCCGGAAGGTTATGGCGAGATTATTGGCGGCTCGCAACGCATGGCTTCGTACGATTTGCTGGTGCAGCGAATTCGCGAGCACGGTCTGCCAGAAGAAGCGTTCAAGTGGTATCTCGACTTGCGGAAGTATGGCAGCGTGCCCCATGCGGGATTCGGAATGGGTATCGAGCGTGCGGTAGCGTGGATTTGCGGACTTGAGCACGTCCGCGAGACGATTCCATTCCCCAGGATGCTGCACCGGCTCTATCCATAAATGCATTTACCGTCGAGCGCGCTGAGGTCGCCGAGAATGCGAAGGTTAACCCAAAAAACCTCGGCGAACTCCGTGCGCTCAGCGGTAAATTACTAACTGTGACGAAGCCAAATTTAGCGTCGTCTTCCAGCATCAGGCCCCGAACGATTCGCGTTATCGGCGTTCCGCTGGACCTCGGCCAATCTCGTCGTGGTGTGGACATGGGCCCCTCGGCAGTTCGGGTCGCCGGACTCGAAGCTCGACTTGAAGAACTCGGTCACGTGGTTGAAGACGCCGGCAACATTGCGGTGGCTATTCCGGAGCAGAAAAAGGAAGGTGATCCTCATGCCAAGTATCTAAAGGAAATTGCCGCTACTTGCACGAAGCATGCGGAATTGGTCCTGAAATCGCTGGAATTGGGCAAGGTTCCGCTGGCGCTGGGAGGCGATCACTCCGTGGCCGCCGGAACGGTGGCCGGAGTAGCGGAGTTTTACCGCCGGCGGAATGAGAAGATCGGCTTGATCTGGATCGACGCCCACACCGACATTAACACGCCTGAAACTTCGCCCAGCGGCAACGTGCACGGCATGCCTCTGGCCGCCACCATGGGCTTGGGGCCGGCCGAGTTGTCAAATATTTTCAACTTCTCTCCGAAAGTGATTCCTGAGAACTGTGTGCTGGTGGGCGTACGCGACATTGACTCCATCGAGAGGGCGAATGTTCGCCGCGCCGGTATTCATGTCCTGACCATGCGCGACATTGACGAACGTGGAATGCGTACCGTAATGGAAGAGGCTTTGCGTGTGGCCGGAAGAGGGACTGCGGGCTATCACGTCTCTCTCGACATGGACTGGATCGATCCCGAAGACGCACCGGGCGTGGGAACGCCAGTTCGTGGCGGCGCTACATACCGCGAAGCACACTTAGCAATGGAAATCATTGCCGATCACGGCCGCATGTTGAGTTTCGAAATCGTCGAGGTGAATCCAGTGATAGACGAGCATAATCGCACGGCGGAGCTGGCGGTGGAACTGGCACTGTCGGCGTTTGGAAAGAAAATTCTGTAGAAATATATGAGAACTGAGTTTTACGGTGACAAAAGAGATCTATGGAAATGGACCATCGCACTTCGGGAAGCTGGCCCAAGAAGAAAGATTCCTGCACGTTCCAATGTTGCGGGCGACCAAGTGGCCCCAGAAGAAACCACAGGGCGTTGATGACCGCGTTTGGGAATTCTTTACTCAAGAATGGAAATGCTTCGACGAACGGTCTTCCCGGTGTCTCCGCATCGCACAACTTAGCGATCAAGTCGACGTGATTTCTCACGATTTTGACAACAGGAATCGGAGCGACTACTTCGGACGCGTTGTCGCCGCCTTGACGTTAAGACCGCACGAACGCGGTCTCGTTGTCTTGCTCGATCCCGACACCGGAGTTATTGGATCAAAGGCGACTGAAAAACACATCAGCCAAGAAGAGGTGGAAATGGTCTGGTCAGCAATGCGAGCCAACGATATTCTGATGATCTATCAACACAATGCACGCGTGGAGAAGAAAATCTGGATCCCTGAAAAGAAAGAACTAATAGCCCGCATCATCGGACGGCCGACCTCGGACATAAGAGTTTTCCCTCATAGCGACGTCTGTTTTTTCGTTGTTGCAAAATAGCCTTATGAAGAAATTACGAGTTGGCATTCTTTTTGGCGGACGCAGTGGCGAACATGAAATCTCGCTTTTATCTGCCGCGTCCGTTTTTAAAGCCATAGACCAGAGCAAGTATGAGGTTGTTCCCATCGGCATCACCAAGCAAGGCCGATGGGTAACCGCCGCCGACGCCGAGCGATTGCTGGCGGGTGAATCAGCGGGCGAGGGCGCCCGCTCCACACAATCGCAGCTTCGCGCTGGCGATCCTGAAACTACTTCGAGCGCCGCAATTCTTGCCGTCGGTGAAGCCGTCATCGTTCCCCCCGAACCGCAGAGGCTGGGAACCTCAATGACTCCCTTCCAGAGCGACGCTGCGTTGACTCGCCGGTCGACCGACCGCGCCATTAATGTGGATATTATTTTCCCCGTGCTGCACGGAACTTTCGGCGAAGACGGAACTGTTCAGGGGCTGCTCGAACTCGCAGACATTGCGTACGTGGGTGCCGGAGTTCTCGGCTCAGCCGCGGGCATGGACAAAGACATCATGAAGTCATTGTTCCGCGCCGCCGGGCTGCCAATCGTGAAGCACGTGACTCTTCTTCGCGACGACTGGGAACGCAATCCCAAAAAGATTCGCCAAGCCGTTGAAAAGCAGCTGAAATATCCCGTATTCGTGAAGCCTGCCAACCTTGGATCTTCAGTAGGGATTTCAAAGGTTCATGATCGAAGCGAACTTGGCCCTGCAATCGACGAGGCCGCAAAGTTTGATCGCAAGATTGTGATCGAACAAGGTGTAGGGGGGAGAAAACAGAAAGCACGAGAAATCGAATGCTCGGTGCTGGGCAACGACCATCCCGAGGCTTCCCTGCCCGGTGAGATTATTCCCGGCAAAGAGTTTTACGACTATACCGCCAAGTATCTCGACGAGGGATCGGAGCTGGTTATTCCCGCCAAGCTGACCAAAGCAGAAATCAAAAATGTTCAGCGTTTGGCCGTTGCAGCCTTCAAGGCAGTTGATTGCTCCGGCCTTGCGCGAGTGGACTTTCTAATGGAGCCAAAAACGCGAAAGCTCTACTTAAACGAGATCAACACCATGCCTGGGTTTACGTCAATCAGCATGTATCCCAAAATGTGGGCAGCAACGGGAGTATCTTACTCCGATCTGATTGGAAGGCTCATTCAATTGGGGCTGGAACGCCACGAAGACAAGAAGAAGAATCGGTACAGCAGATGAGGTTGCGGCTACCCCTTACTTGACGCGGCTAGAGACTTCAGTAGTCTCGCCTCGTCCACTGCTTTTTCGATCGCCTGGGTCAACTTGCCTGAGTTGACATCGTCCAGCAACTTGGCCTTCTCGAAGTATGCTGCAGCGCCAGCCTTCTTTAGCTTCTCCTCATTCTGTTGAGAGAGGCTACTCAGGATAATAACTGGGATGCCTGCGGTCACCGGATCTTCTTTGAGGGACTGCAACACCTGTTGCCCTCCAAGCTTCGGCAGCAGCATATCCAACAATATGATGTCTGGAGAAGACTCGCGCACGAGTCGCAGAGCTTCTTCGCCATCTTGGGCGGTAGTCACGGTGAATCCCGCTTTGGTGAGCAAACGCTCCCCGGTTATTTTCAGGAACTTACTGTCTTCCACGAGCAGAACATTCGTCTTCACGACAACTCCATGCACAGCGCGAGCTCTCGCTCGTTGGCTGATATCTGTTATATCGGCCGAGCTGGGAGTTTCTTTAGGTATGTTGACTATGCCAACTCAAATATGTAGCATTGTGTTACCAGTTTGCTCTTCGGAGCAGACCTTGGATTTCATGAAGAGTGGCTGAGGGACGAGCCCTAAGAAGCCACGACAACCGGATCGGAAGTCAACTTTCGGTCGCCCGGTGTCAACTCTCGCCCTTGGAAAAGGGGGAACATGAGATTCGGGGTGCCGATTTTCAGCATCTCGCCTCTTTCCCAATTCCAAGGAAAGAGGTTTTCGTTTTGGGATTGCTTTTGCGCTCGTCCCCCCGCTGCTCTCGTTTTAGGAAAGAGAGTAGCTGATGAGATACGAACTGCGCTGTCGTGAGTGCAACAAAAGCTGGGGAAACCAACCCAAGTCGATCTGCGACGACTGTTTTTCTCCTCTCGAAGTCTTCTACGACTACGATTCCCTCCGCAGCAGTTTTACCCGCGAAAAAATCTCTCAGGGACCTCCCAGCATGTGGCGCTATTCGGATCTTTTGCCGCTGCCGCCGCACTATCAGCCGACCGTGCCAGCAGGATTCACGCCGCTCTTGAAGTCTCCGCGACTGGCGCGGGATATCGGCGCAAAGAATCTGTATTTGAAGAATGACGCTGTTTGTGTCCCAACGCTCAGCTTCAAAGACCGCGTCGTGGCTGTTGCGCTCGCACAGGCTCGCGTCTTTGGATTCGATACCGTTGCATGCTCTTCGACTGGAAATCTTGCCAATTCGGTTGCGGCCCAAGCGGCGCGAAATGGATTTAAGTCCTGGATATTCATCCCCGCCGATCTCGAGCCCGCGAAAATTATCGGCACCCAGGTTTTCGGCGCAAAATTGGTTCGGATCTCGGGAAGCTACGATCAGGTAAATCGTTTGTGCTCGCAAATTGCGGATGAGAGAAATTGGGGATTTGTAAACGTCAATCTGCGTCCGTATTACGCTGAAGGATCAAAGACGGTCGGCTTTGAAATTGCCGAACAACTCGGCTGGCGCTTGCCAGATAACGTTGTCGTTCCCATGGCGGGCGGGTCTTTGATTACCAAGATCAAGAAGGCATTTGAAGAATTATCCGAATTGGGATTGGTCGAGCCAAAGCAAGTTAAATTCTTCGGCGCGCAGGCGACTGGATGTTCGCCTATTTCAACGGCGGTAAAGGCCGGGAATTCAGAAATCGATCCTCAAAAGCCGGCGACCATCGCGCGGTCGCTGGCCATTGGAAATCCTGCGGATGGTCATTACGCAATTCGAGCTATCAATAAAAGCGGCGGATGGGCCGAGGACGTTTCTGATCCGCAAGTTGTGCGCGCGATTCAAGATTTGGCCGAGACAGAAGGCATCTTTACCGAAACTGCCGGCGGAGTCACTGTCGGATGCGCTCGCAAACTCTTCGAACAGGGACGCATTCAGCCCGAGGAAACCACGGTTCTGTGCATCACAGGGAATGGATTAAAAACTACCGACGCGCTCACCGGCCAGTATGAAACCGAGGCTCCAATCGCCGCCAAACTTGCCGACTTCAATAGATATCTGGAGAGTGTGCTCGATGCTCCGGTAAAATCAACAGTTCCCGAGACCGTAGAGGCCTGAGAAGAAACATGACAATCACAGTGCAAATTCCAACCGCTCTACGCCGTCTAACTGCTGGAACTGACAAGCTCACCTGCTCCCCGGCAAATCTCGGAGAACTCCTCTCCGAGCTAGACCGGAAATTTCCCGACCTTAAGCCGCACTTGCGGGACGCCTCGGGACAAGTTCGGCACTTCCTGAATATCTACGTCAACGAAGAAGATATCCGCTTCCTAGGCGGTAATACCTACGCATTCCAGGAAGGGGATGAAGTCCTGCTGGTGCCGTCAATCGCCGGCGGGGCGGCCTAACAAGATCGTGTGGGGACGGCGCCCTAGCCCGTCCAGTTGAGCGCCAGACCGACCATTCCGAACTCGACACACAAGCTGAACCCAGATCATTTCGTGCATCCCCGAAGGAACTCGCAACGTTCTAAGGACGTAGTGATCCGCATGACAAGCTCTTTCCTCCTTCCACTGATTTTCCTTTCAGCGTTCACGATGTTCGGACAGCAGAATCAATCGCCTGATATGAGACCTTCTGACCCAGTTTTCTCATCGGACCTCCGGCCGGATGCCAACGGTGCACTCTCTGAGCAGCAGATGCAGCAGCTATTCCGTACCGTTGCAGATAAAGACATGGAAAATGACAAGCGCCTGCGGGATTACACCTACACGGAACGTGCAGAGGAGCACAGGCTGGATGGCAAGGGGCAAGTGAAGTCTACCGATGTTAAGACTTACGAAATGATGGAGCTGTATGGCGAACAGGTTCAGCGGCTCATCGAGAAAAATGATAAGCCGCTTGACCCAAAGGACGCAGCCAAAGAGGAAGAGAAGATTCAGAAGTTAATCGACAAACGCAAGAACGAATCTGAGAAGGACCGCAGAAAACGCGAAGAGAAAGAAGAGAAGGACCGGGAGCACGATCGCCAGTTTGTGCGCGAGGTGGCTGATGCCTACAACTTTCACTTAGCCGGGACGGAATCCCTTGGCGGAAGAGAGGCGTGGGTAATCGACGCTCAGCCCAGGCCCGGATATGAACCCCATGTAAAAGAGGCTAAATTCTTACCTAAATTCCGCTTCCGTGCGTGGATCGACCAAAAAGATAGTCAGTGGGTGAAGCTCGACATCGAGTGCATCGATACCGTATCTGTAGGCTTGTTCCTGGCACGAATATACAAAGGCTCGCGCATCATGATCGAACAAACACAGGTAAATGACGAAGTCTGGCTGCCCAGCCATGTCCAACTGAAAGTCGATGTTCGGTTAGCGTTGCTGAAAGACTTCAAGGTAGAGCAGGAACAGACCTTTCGCGATTACAAGAAGTTCCGCACCAGCACCAGAATTGTGGGCACGAGTGAAGTCCAGCCCAAATAGAGCGTCCACTCAACGGGCTTGACGGACGCTTGGCACAACTGCCCGTTAAGATTGCACAGCCGGGTGTTGAACCGAGCTTACTTGCACCATCCGGGCAATCATAATATGCTTTTAACTAACTGGTTAATTAAGAATGCACCTTACCTCCAAATCGCGCTTAGGGTCGCGCCGCCGTCCGGAAGAAAGCCGGGCTGCGATCCTCCAGGCCGCGGTAAGGGAATTTGCGACTGAAGGAGTCTCTGGAGCTAGAACCGATGCTATCGCCCGCGCGGCGAAAGTTAACAAGGCCCTGCTCTACTACTACTTCAAAGACAAGGAGGCGCTCTACGGTGCGGTGCTCGATCAAGTCTTCGGGGGGCTCACGCAGAGCATTCACGAAGCTCTGTCGCGAGACCTGCCTCCTAGTCAGCGCATCTTGGCCTACGCAGCAGCGCACTTTGACTACATCGCAAGCAATCCCCTTTATCCGCGCATTGTTCAAACGGAGATGATGCGCGCTGGACGTGGCAGACCTGCTCAGTTCGAGAGAATCGTGAACCAGTATTTCCGGCCCACGTTTACACAAATTGCGAAGACGATCGGCGACGGAATTTCTCAGGGTGAATTCCGCGATGTCGATCCGATGAACTTTATCCCTTCCATGATTTCTGTAACTGTCTTTCACTTCACTTCCGCACCGGTACTGCGCATGATGACCGGCGCCGACCCCCTGTCGCCGGAATGGCTGAGTCAGAGACGTGCCGCCGTACTGGACTTCATTTCCGCTGCCTTATTCGTAAGAGGTTCCAGTAGCAATGATCAGAGGAAGCCGCCAAAGAGAACAGGAGAAACAGAGTGAGCGCCCGAAATAAATTCTTAATTATTCTTTCGATAGTCCTGACGATCTCTCTGGTCTATTACTTCGTGTCAACGCCCCGCTCCGGCGATCTGGTATTGATCGGGACGGTTGATTCGAATCAAGTGATCGTCAGCCCACAGATCGGCGGCCGTCTTACAAAATTACTGGTCGACGAAGGCTCACAAGTGAAGCAGGGAGACTTGATCGCCGCACTCGACCCGTCGGAACTGGAAGCTGAAGCCCGTGCCGCCGCAGCCAGCATCGACAGCTTGAAACACAAAGTTGCGGAGACGCAGGACACTCACGCAGCTATGCAGGGGTCAACTTCGAGCGGCGTAGCCAATGCCCAGGCCAAACTGGAGTCTTCGCGGGCGCAGTTGCTTCAGGCCGAAGCGACGCTGCAACGAACCGAAAGCGACAGCCGCCGCATGATCGAACTCGCGAAACAAGGAGTTGCTTCGGATCAAGACCGAGTACAGGCTGAGACCAATCTCGCCGCACAGCAGGCAGTTGTGCAGGCACTAAAAGAGCAAGTGACGGCTTCCGAGGCGGATCTGAACACCGCAGTCGCCAATATCCATCAAGCCAAAGCAGCGCAGAGCACCGTGGAATCCACCCGCGGCCAATTGACCAATGCCGAAGAGCTGCTCAAGCAAACCGAGGTTCGTCTCGGATACATGAGGATTTATGCCCCGGTGTCGGGCACCGTCTCAGTGCGAGCGGCCCGCGAAGGCGAAGTACTCAATGCGGGACAGCCCATCGTCACAATCGTTGATCTCGGCGATACGTGGGTCCGCGCGGCGATTCCAGAAACCGAATCAGATCACATCGGGCTGGGCGATACCCTCCGCGTTCGACTTCCCGGCGGCACTGTTATTCCCGGCAAAGTATTCTTCAAGTCCGCCGAGGCAGACTTCGCTACGCAGCGTGATGTTAGCCGCCGCAAGCGCGACATTAAGACCATCGTGCTGAAGGTCAGGCTCGACAATCCTAAGGGCGCTTACGTTCCGGGAATGACCGCGGAAGTTTTGGTTTCTCCAGCGCAATTAAAAGGCACAGCGCAATCTCAGCCCGTCGCGTCGGAACAGCCATGACTGCCGATATCAAAACCAACGGCCGGTCAGCCGCAGAACCGGCGACATCAGAAATCAACGCCATCGAGGTGAACCACATCGTCAAAAAGTACGGCGACTTCACCGCCGTAGACGACGTTTCTTTCGCCGTAAAAGACGGCGAGATATTCGGCTTGCTCGGTCCGAACGGAGCCGGTAAATCCACCCTGATAAGAATGATGACGACGTTAATCCCCATCACTTCAGGAAAGGCGCTAATCGCGGGTCACGACGTCCAAAAAGATCCAGATGCAGTTCGCCGCACCATCGGAGTCATTCCGCAAGCATTGACCAGCGATCTCGATCTTACCGTCGAGGAAAATATGAATATCTACGCCAAGCTCTACGATGTGCCGTCGAAAAAGCGGAAAGTTGCTGTCGATGAACTACTTGAACTTGTCGATTTAACAAAATGGCGTGGTGCTCAAACCAAGACTCTTTCCGGCGGCATGCGAAGGCGACTCGAAATTGCCCGTGGTCTCGTGCATAGTCCCAAAATATTCTTCCTGGACGAACCGACCACCGGCCTGGATCCAGTCTCGCGCGTTGCGGTCTGGGAGATGCTCACGAATATCAAAAGCCAGCGCCAGCTCACGATCTTAATCACCACACACTATATGGACGAAGCCGACCGTCTCTGCGACCGCATCGCGATCGTCGATCACGGCAAGCTCGTAGCTCTCGATTCCCCGGCCGCGCTGAAGGCCAGCGTCCCCGGCTCCAACGTCATCGAAGCCCAATTCGATCACGCTCCCGTCGATTGGGAGGAGCGATTGCACAACCTGACCGCCGTTACATCGGTTAAGCATCAGGGATCGGGAATGTACCGCATCCTCACCTCCGACGGGTCGCGTACAACCACTGAACTGGTGGAAGCCGCCGTAAAGGCTGGCGTAACCGTAAGATCGCTTTCCGTTCAAAACACAACATTGGACGATGTATTCGTCCACTATACGGGCCGCCAATTACGCGATGAACTGGTAAAAGCCTACGGATTCGTAATGCCGCCGAGGCCAGGAATGCAGCCATGAACCGGATGATGGCAATCGTTGAACGCGAAATGCGCAAGTTTTTCCGCTCTCCCGCCCTGATGTTGGTCTCCATGATTTTTCCGTTGGTTCAACTCATTGTCCTGGGCAATGCCTTTGGCGGCAAACTCCGCGATCTGAAGCTTGGCTTGGTTGACGAGGATCGCGGGACGCAGGCGCTGCGAATCCGCGAGGCTTTCGATTCCGTCCGCGCCAACATGCGTACTTTCGAGCCGATTTATTATGACGACGAAAAAAAGGCGATGGAGGATGTTCGTAACGGCAAAATCCAGGGGGCTCTGATCATTCCTCCGCAATATTCGCGCCGGGTATATGAGCAGGATCAACCGAAGCTAGGGCTTTTGGTGGATAACAGCGATAACTTCATCAGTTCAGCACTCGAAGACTCGCTCACTCAAATTACCGCGGCGTTGAACAATCCCACAGTCGAGCCCCGCATGTTGCAGCAAACCGTACTGCAAACTGTCGAGCTTTATCCATACATCGAATACATGAAATTCCTGCTGCCTGGTTCCATCACTCTCGCGATTTTCATGTCGGTGATGATTGGCGGAGGCATGCTTTACATCGACGACAAGGCTCGCGGCGTTCATGAAGGCTACCTGGTCACGCCGATCACGAAAACGGAGCTTGTCCTCGGGCTCAATGCATCGAGCGCCATCAAGGCCGTGATGACCGGAACCGTAATCACCTTTATAGGGTCGCTACTGGCGGGCGTAGGCACGCTCTTTCATTTCTCTACAGCGATCGGGTTGCTGGTTATGATCATGCTGACCGCTCTCGCCCTCAACACGATGATGTTCCTCATCGTGGTGCGCGTGGAGGATCCATTAGTGCCCCGTGCGATCTTTGGCATTCTCAATACTCTATTGTTTTTTCCTAGCGGAGCAGTCTATCCAATTCAGGCTTTTCCGTGGTGGTTGCGCGGAATCGCCAGCGTGGATCCATTCACGTTCGCCGTGCATGGCTTCAAATCGTTGCTGCTCAAAGAAGCGGGACTGTCCGCGATTCTGCCGGACATGCTGTACCTCTCGCTGTTCGCGGCGATCGCGTTGAGTATCGCTACGCCGTTATTCAAGCGGACCTTGTAGAAAACACCGAGGCTGGATGGCCCGACGTGGCATTGTTTTTACCTTCGGTCGAGAATCCTTTATGCTGAGAATGTCATGACCCTGCTAGACGCCAAGCAATACGACCCCTCTCAAGATCGCCGGCGGAACATCAGGATTATCAGTATCGTCATTGTGTTAGCCGTGGTCGCGGGGCTGGCGTGGAATTACCGCAACTTGGCCGAAGAACGAATTGCCAACCAATTTTTCGAGGACCTTCAGCAGAAGAACTATGAGGCCGCGTACGCGGTGTGGATGCATGACCCCAATTGGAAACAGCACCCCGAAAAATATTCGCAGTATACATTTGGCGAGTTTTATCGGGATTGGGGACCGGGCGGAGAGTGGGGACTAATTAAGTCCCACAGAATTTACGGTTCGCTCAACCCCAAGAACGGGAGTGGTGTGATCGTAGAAGTCGTGGTGAACGAACGCGCCGAACATGCACGCGTCTGGGTAGAAAAATCCGACAAGACGATGAGCTTTTCGCCAGACTAGTTCGGCCCCGCTCCCGGAACAACTAGGCGCGGGCTGCCTGAATCAGCAACCAAGCGTTCAAGATTGCAATTACTCCGGCGGTAAGCCACGACAATCCCTTTAGCCACGCCGCATTGACGAATTCGCCCATCTTCCGCTTGTCGCTCGTGAACAAGACTAGTGGAACCACCGCGAAGCTGAGCTGCATGCTCAAGACAACCTGACTGAGTACCAGAAGGTTCGCTGTCCCTCTCTCGCCCCAAAACGCCGTCACCACAATCGCGGGAACAATGGCGAGACCTCGCGTGATCAATCGGCGCAACCATGGACGGAGGCGAATATTCAGAAATCCCTCCATCACGACTTGTCCTGCGAGGGTCCCGGTCAGGGTGGAGTTCTGCCCTGAGGCGAGAAGTGCGAGCGCAAATACGGTACTCGCCCCGGTTATTCCAAGAATCGGAGTGAGGAGCTTGTAAGCATCCTGAATTTCAGCGACCTGATGATAGCCGTGGCGATAAAACGTGGCTGCCGAAACGATCAGAATGGCCGCATTCACGAATAGCGCTATGCAAAGAGCGACAGTAGAATCGGCAGTAAAAAAACGGATCGCCTCGCGCTTTCCCTTAGAGCTGCGGTCGAAGTCGCGGGTCTGAACGATAGCGGAATGCAGATATAGATTATGTGGCATGACCGTGGCGCCGAGAATTCCGATTGCAATGTACAGCATCCCCGGATCGTGCAGAATCTGCGGCGACGGGACAAAGAAGCCACGGGCCAGCCCCATAATGCTTGGCTTTGAAAACACAACCTCCAACAGGAAGCAGGCGCTTATTGTGCCGATGAGTGAAATTACCAACGCTTCAAGAAAACGGAATCCTTTTTGTTGGAGGAAAAGAATGACCAGAACATCGAGCGCCGTGAGACACACTCCCAACAAAAGAGGGATGTGAAACAACAAATTCAGGGCGATGGCTGAGCCGATTACTTCGGCAAGGTCGCACGCGGCAATCGCAATTTCAGCAATCCCCCAGAGCGCGAAGGCGACTCCTCGGCTGTAGTGATCGCGGCAGGCTTGCGCCAGATCTCGTCCTGTCACCACTCCCAACTTGATGGCCAATGCTTGCAGCAAAATGGCCATCAAATTGGAAATCATGATGACCGACAGTAATGTGTAGTTATATTTCGAACCTCCGGCCAGGTCGGTCGCCCAGTTGCCCGGGTCCATGTAACCAACGGCGATCAGGAATCCAGGTCCGGCAAAGGCCAAAAGCTTGGGTAGAAAACTTGGGGCGCGGGGGACATGCAGGCTGCCGTGAACTTCAGGAAGACTGGGACTGGTTGTGCCAATGCGCCAAGCCTGATCTCCAGTTGTCATCATTGGTGGTCATGAGCTCGATGCGCACAGGGCGATTCGCGAGCATTAGTGCTAGTATACATCAAGTAGTAAACTATAGTTAATGGCTTTTTTGGTCGGAGACGGAAGATGGGGGGAACGCCTAGACCAAGATCTTTCTACGGCAATTTTTTCTTCCAATAAAACTGGCCCATATTCCGTTTTTGAGCCACGGTCGCGCCCTGATCTGATCACGAGCAGGGGGAAGAGCGGTTCTTCAGAGCCGCGCAGCGCGTCATAAAGACTCCACGCGGCCATAAATGGCCGCTCTTCTTTTCTGCGCTGCGTCCGGTACTGGATTGGACCTCTTAAGGCGGGAATTGAGCCCGGATGCTAGATTCTTTGCGTCAGGTATATACTGCCTGTGGCAACTTCAGCCCGGGTCGGTTCTGATCCGGAGCGGAGCAATTTTATTGTGTTCATAGGCTCCGCATAATTGCCGCCACGCCGGAAGTGTCACTCAAATTTGCGGCTGGCGCGGAACTCCACCGCCAGAAAGACTTAACGGGAGTTCCGGGGAGGTCGTTGTGGATTTGGCACTCATTCGTTTTATTTTCATAGTCTTTGTAGCAATCACTTGCTATCTCGTGCGGCCGTTCGGCCTTTCCGCCGAAGTCGACGCTGGCATTGGCGCGCTGATCGGCGCCTTAATTGTGATTTTTGAGTGGCGCCTACGCCTTGCCAGTCTTACCAGGCTCATAGGGGCCGCGATTGGCAGCATCCTCGGCATTTTTGGCGCGTATCTGTTCGCCCTGGTGATTCGAGACAGCATCCCGCCCGGCCCAACCCAGAGTTTTTTGCAAATCATCGTGATGCTGCTGATGGCGTATGTGGGTCTCGTGGTCGGAGCTAACAAGGGCGACATGCTCAATCTTTCAGCGCTGGGCGGGATATTTGGCGGAGAGAAGCAAGGCAAAAAGAGCTACAAGATTCTCGATACCAGCGTCATAATCGACGGTCGCATCGCCGATATTGCGGAGACTGGATTCCTCGATGGAATCATTCTTACTCCGCAATTTGTGTTGCGTGAGCTGCAGCTCGTCGCCGATTCCGCCGACTCTCTAAAGCGAAACCGCGGACGCCGCGGGTTAGACATCCTGCAACGGCTCCAAAAGATTGCTTGCGTACAAATTCAGATTGTCGAAGACGATTTTCCAGCAGTTCGCGAAGTGGATTTAAAGCTGATCGAACTGGCCAAGCTTTACGAAGGCAAAATCATCACCAACGATTTCAATCTCAATAAAGTGGCCCAGCTCCAGGGTGTCGAAGTGCTAAACATTAATGAACTTGCAAACACGCTGAAACCGATCGTTCTGCCTGGCGAGACAATGAGGGTCTTCGTCCTAAAGGAAGGAAAAGAATACAACCAGGGAGTTGCGTATCTCGACGATGGAACAATGGTTGTCGTCGACAATGCACGCAAGATGATTGGAAAGACCATCGATGTATCGGTTACATCAGTGCTGCAAACTACCGCCGGAAAAATGATCTTCGGAAAGTGGGATGAGCGATCCGCGCCACGCATTGACTCCAGGAGTTCAATTGCTGCGGTTCCAGCCGTAAACTCCGGTTCAAGTAGCGAGATCAAATCAGCCCCATCTATTATGGCGGTGAGGCCAGCCGAGCAAGGCTAAGTCTGGACAAATTTAGGGATGTTCCGCAGTAGCCGAACTGACGGTTATGACTGTTCCTTCAAGGGTCCCCACAACGGTCGCCCTTTGGCCGGCTAGTTTGTCGAGCGCCAAATCTTTTCCGGTTAGCTTGTAAACCTTGTCGCCGTCCAGCAGTACGTAGTTAGCGCCATTCACAGCGCATAATCGAGCGCACACTGACGCGCTTTTTCCAGGGTATCGATCGTGCTTTGCTCCGCAATGTTCGTCAGTCACCATACCGGTAAAGCTGCCTTGAGCACTCGATGCGGAAGCCTGGAGAGGCTCTCCGCTGGCGATTGCAACCGATGCCCCCGCGAACAACAAGGCTAGACATAGGGCGGTTCCCAGTGCCGCGATCGTGCAATAACCGATCAGCTGCAGCCATGAACGATTTCGCTGGTACATTTATTGCCTCGCTGCCAGACTTCCTAAGTATCCCCCTCTAACTACCTATCGGCATATCGCTACCGACATGTAGGCGTCTCGGGAAGTTGCTGTATTTTGCTCGCACAAAGCGGAGGGAAGCCCACATTCAAGTCGCGAATTCGCCTATTTGGAGCGGTTGCCGGAAGCTCGTATACTGATCGCCGCTCATGAAGGTGATTGTTATCATTCCCGCGGCCGGGCTAGGCACGAGAATGGCTTCGGCTGGCGCAAAGCGAGTTCAAGTAGGAACCTCGAAACAATTCACCGAGCTTTGCGGAACTCCCATCCTGATTCACACTCTTCGCAAGTTCTGCGAGAGTCCGGGGGTTTCTGAAATCTACATTGCGTTGCGGAAAAACGAGATCGGCCCGTTCAGGGCTCGACTCGCAAAAGAGTGTAGCGAGGGCACAAAAAAAATGATTCAGCTGGTTGAAGGTGGAGAGCACCGCCAAAGCTCTGTGGCCAATGCACTCGCCGCGGTCAGTGCAGAGTCGGATGATATTGTGCTCGTCCACGACGCCGTTCGACCCTTTGTAACCGAACAGATTATTGGGGATGTGATTCACGCCGCACAGAAACATGGAGCTGCAATCGCCGCAATGCCCGCCGTCGACACTGTCAAGCAAGTAGATCGAACTGCGGATGGCGCCATTGTCAGTGCCACAATGCCGCGGGAGCGACTGGTGATGGCGCAAACTCCTCAAGGGTTTCGCTATGATGTCCTCAAGAGAGCATTCGATGAGGCGGCTGCGGACGGCTTTCTAGGAACCGACGAAGCTAGCCTGGTCGAACGCTTCGGTCATGAGGTGGCAGTAGTAATGGGATCGCCGAAAAATATAAAGATTACCAGCCCCTCAGATTTGGAGCTTGCGGAGTTTTACTTGAGAAACGAATCTCAATCGGCTACTAACGTTGGGGCAAATAATTGAAGCCCAAGAATGAGTTCAACAATTGAAACAACCAATTCGCATTGGTTTCGGCTGGGACTCCCACGAGTTCAAGCGCGGCATCCCACTTAAAATCGGCGGCCTGACGCTCGAGCACACTTTGGGATTGGGTGGCCACTCTGACGGAGACGTATTGCTGCACGCCGTCACCGATGCGCTGCTGGGAGCGGTTGCTGCGCCTGACATTGGTTCCCTATTTTCGCCCTCTGACGCACGTTGGAAAGGCGCCAACTCCGCTGTTTTCTTAACTGAAGCCTTGAGAAGAGTAAAGACCGCTGGATATGTTGTAGGTAATGTCGACTGCACGTTGATTCTGGCGGCACCGAAAATCGGTCCGCACGCCGCGGCAATTCGCACTCAACTTTCGGAATTATTGAGGATTCCAGAAGACTGCGTTGGAGTTAAAGCGAAAACGCCGGAAGGGATGGGGACTGATAGCGCGGCCATCGCACACGCCTGCGTCCTACTCATTTTGAGTCAACCCGAATCTCTTAACAAAACAACTCGCGACCGAACTAAATGAAAACGCACGCCACGAGCAAGGTTGTGCCTCTCGTGACATCAGTTCGGCGACTCATCCCTCTTACTAGCTCATTCAACTTTTTCTGCTAACCCCTGCAACCGCTCCCCGTCAAAGATGGTACGCGCGCGCTCAGACGCAATTGTGGGCTGGAGTTGCGCATTTAGATAAGCACAAGGCTTGCAGTAACAATTTGTTGAGGTTTGTTGCGATTGAAAAACGTCCCGGGGTAAAGGGAGTGTGTCACTCTCGGTTTGGCGGCCAGGTGAGCACAATCCCCGAGCAGAGAGTTGGTCTCGCGGCCTTCTCTCGCTTAACCCCGAGGCAGCATTGTATTCGTTCCAACGGCGTAAAACTAAAGTCTTTCCGGGCAAACAAGCCCTGGCCGCCGAAAATCGGCTCCCACCGCTCATCGGGAAGAAATGGAGTTCCATGAAAATCACAAGTGTTTACAAGGGTCTGGTGCTGTCATTGGCTTTGTTGCTGGCTGCAACTGCGTTTGCCTCCAACAAGGGTTCAATGCAAATTAGCACTCCGGTGATGGTAAACGGCAGGCAACTAGCACCAGGAGATTATTCAGTGAAATGGGAGGGAAACGGGCCTGACGTACAGGTGAGCATCATGAAGGGTAAGAACGTTGTAGCGCAAGCGCCCGCGCACATCGTCACTCTGAACAACTCGACCGCCGATGATGCCGCCGTCGTTCAGAAAAACAACGACGGCAGCAGTTCGTTATCGCAGATACGCTTTGGCGGAAAAAAGTACGCCCTGACTCTCGATGAGGGATCGACTGCGGGGGCGGAGCGCGGGGCTAACTAGAAACTTCGGCGCGATCATTGCAGCGGCTAAACGGGAGGGCCCGACTTTCAGTCGGGCCGGAGATCGGTTCGCGACGCTTTTTCGGCCCGACTGAAAGTCGGGCCCTCCCGATTTCTTGAAACCCCTCAACACGCCCCGCGATTCCAATCACGTGCTGCTAAAATAATTATGCAATGGTCTTACCGTTCGTCCGCGATCTCTTTGCGGACGTAGAAAATCTGCCCGAGTTCAAGCGTGTAGCCTCCCATATTAAAGAGGGCGCGGGGCGGATTGGTGTGTCCGGCCTCAACTCTCCTGCAAAAGCTTTGATAGCGGTGCTGCTTCAAAAAGTTACCGGACGCGGCTTAATCCTGGTGGTGCATGACAATAAGAGCGCGGACGAGTTTGACCCGGTGCTGCAAGCTTTTTGTGAGCTTGCCGGAGGCCCCGATCCGAATTCGGTCGTTTCATTGCCTGCTAGTGATGTATTGCCATTTCAGAACCTCTCTCCACATCTCGAGATTCAGGAAGAACGGGCGGTCGCACTTTGGAAGATTGCGACTGGTGCGGCTTCCGTAGTAGTGACGCCGATAGCGGCGGCCGCGCTTCGCTTGCGCTCAGCAGAGAACTATGGGGATTTGGCGCGGGTCATCAGGCGAGGAGAAAGTTTTGACATTGAAAATCTGCAAAGTCACTTGAACACGGTCGGCTATACGGCTACCGATGTGGTCGAAATGCCCGGAGAGTACGCCTTGCGAGGCGGCATCCTGGATGTGTACTCGCCGGAAGCGGACCGGCCCATGCGAATCGAGTTTTTCGGCGACGAAGTCGAATCGATTCGTAAATTTGATCCGGGTACGCAACGCTCGTCGAACACAGTGGATGAAGCCCTACTGCTGCCTTTGACGGAAACTCCTGTGACCGCGGAATTGCTCGGCGCAATTCATTCACGCCTTTCGGGAAAACGCATTGCAGGAACCGGCGAGGTTGTGGAACAAGCCGTCAGGTCTTCAGGCGTTACCACTTTTCCTGGATGGGAGTCCTACGCCACTGTCGCTGGATCAAACCACAGTCTCTTTGCGATGATGCCGCAAGCGGCCGTGTTGTTGGATGAGCCTACAACCCTTCAGCGTGAGTTCGAACATCTTTGGTCCCGCATCGAGGCGGCTCACGAATCCAGTGGAGTCGGCTCGCTGGTGCGTCCCAACGATCTCTACGTCCCGCCGGAAGACTGGTGGAAAGAGATTGCGTCACTGCCCGGAGCGGACATCGAACACCTCGCGATAACGACGGGAGATGATGCGCCATCGGTTACGTTTCACTCTCAGCCGGCACAGCGATTTCATGGATCGATTCCCGGGATGCTTGACGAAGTGAAAAAACAGATCGCGGAAAACAAGCGAGTGTTGATTGCTGTGCCGAACACTGGTGAAGTTGAACGGCTCGCCGACTTATTTAGCGAATACGGGGTTTCCTTCCGCTTGGGCAGTCGCACCCGCGGCGGCGAAAGCTATGCCGATGAGACCGCGTACTTTGCTGGAGAAATTCTAGCGGCCACACTTGCGAAGGCCTACGTGCCCGACGGATTCGTTCTTCCTGATGCGAATCTCGCGATCTTCGGCGCGCGCGATTTATTCGATGAGTCTGAATCGGTTGTTACGCGTCCTCAGAAGCAGCGATCAAAAGTTTCGGCATTCTTGTCGGATTTCCGCGATTTACAGGTCGGCGATTACGTGGTTCACGTCGAACATGGGATCGGGCAGTACCAGGGCTTAAAGGAAATCAATCAGGGCGATGGCAATGCTGAATTCATGCTGCTCGAATATGCCGAGGGCGCGAGACTTTATGTCCCTCTAACTCGGCTCGATCTGATTCAGAAATACCGTTCGTCAGAGGGCGCCAAGCCAGCCTTGAACCATCTGGGCACGGCGGCGTGGGGAAAGACGAAAGCCCGAGTTCGCAAGGCCATGAAGGACATGACCGACGAACTGCTCAAGCTGTATGCGCAGCGCAAGGCGGCGCAAGGTCATGCTTTCCCGCCAAGTAATGAATGGATGCGCGAGTTTGAGGATGCCTTCGAGTACAACGAAACTGACGATCAGAATTATGCGATTGCCGACGTAAAGCGCGACATGGAATCGTCCCAGCCAATGGATCGTCTGTTGTGCGGCGATGTGGGATACGGAAAAACCGAAATCGCCATGCGCGCAGCATTTAAGGCCGTCAGCGACAATAAGCAGGTTGCGGTTCTCGCGCCGACGACGGTGCTTGCCTTCCAGCACTACGAGACTTTTAAGCAACGGTTCGCGGCCTTCCCGGTATCCATCGAGATGATCAGCCGCTTTCGAAGCGCCAAACAGCAGACTGAAATTCTCCAGAAAGTTGAGGCTGGCAAAGTAGATATCCTGATCGGAACGCACCGGTTGCTTTCAAAGGACGTTAAGTTTCCCGACCTCGGACTGCTGATCGTGGACGAAGAGCAGCGCTTCGGCGTCCGCCACAAGGAACGCCTGAAACAGATGCGTAGAGAAGTGGACGTCCTCACCATGTCGGCCACCCCAATCCCTCGCACGCTGCACATGTCGTTGGTTGGATTGCGTGACATGAGCGTGATTGAGACTCCTCCCAAAGATCGCATCGCTATTCAAACCGTGGTCGCAAACTGGGATGAGAAGTTGATTCAGTCGGCCATTGAGCAGGAACTCGAACGCGGCGGTCAAGTGTACTTTGTGCACAATCGCGTGGACACGATTTGGGAAATTGCGGCCAAGCTTCAGGAATTTGTGCCGCGAGCGCGAATTCTGGTGGGACACGGTCAAATGTCCCAAGGTGAACTGGAGAAAGTGATGCTGAAATTCATGCATCACGAAGCTGACATATTGGTCGCAACGACGATAGTCGAAAATGGCCTAGACATCCCGCTCTGCAACACGATTTTGATCAACCGCGCGGAACGGCTTGGCCTCTCGGAGCTTTATCAGTTGAGGGGCCGCGTGGGACGTTCGAATCGGCGTGCTTATGCATATCTGCTGCTTCCGTCGGAAATCGAGCTTACCCCGATCGCGCGACGAAGGCTGGCGGCACTGAAAGAATTTTCCGACCTGGGGGCAGGTTTCAAAATTGCTGCCCTTGATCTTGAATTGCGGGGTGCCGGAAATTTGTTAGGCGGCGAACAAAGCGGACATATTGAAGCCATAGGGTTCGAGCTTTACACGCAAATGCTAGACCGTGCGGTTCGGGAAATGAAAGGCGAAGCGTCTGCGGACGAGCCTGAAACTCAACTTAATCTCGGAATGAATATTCGAATCCCGGTCGAATATATTTCAGAAGAGAACCAACGCTTACGTATGTACAAACTTATCGCCGCAGTAGAAACTGAATCTCAGTTAAATGATGTCGGAGCAGAACTACAAGATCGTTACGGCGAACCACCGCAGGCGGTGCTAAACCTGCTGGATTACGCTTCGCTCAAACTTCTCGCGGTGCAGGTCGGTGCGATCTCTGTTGAGCGAAAGCGAGATATTGTGATCATTAAATTTCGGCAGGACGCTGTGATCGATCCGGAAAAGCTCGCCCGCTTCGTCTCAACAAACCGCGGCGCGCAATTCACTCCAGATGGAACTCTGAAATTTTCTCTGAAAGCACATCAGACGGCGGAAATCCTGGATCAATTGCAAAAGTTGCTCGAAGAGCTAAGCGGAAGTACGGCCTTATCATCGGTGCTATCGTAGATTTACTACGGAATCAGATAGCAACGGTCCGGTGGCTGAATCTCAATCCAAGAAAGCGAATTAAAGGAATTAATGTCTTCAACTCAACTCGAAACTCAAAACCCGAAACTGGAAACTGATCTTCGCGAACTTGCTCAAGACATTGTGCGCCGTGCCATGGCCGGAGGCGCTACGGCCGTTGAGTGCGTTGTTCGTGAAGGCGATGAATTCTCTACGCTGGTTCGACTTGGCCAGGTCGAAACACTGAAAGAATCAGGTTCGAAGTCCATTGGAGTGCGCGTATTTAACGGCAAGCGCGCCGCCAGCACATACTCCAGCGACTTTTCGCGCGAGGGTCTGGATCGCATGCTTAGTTCAGCTCTCGCACTTGCCAGAATCACGTCGGAGGACCCTTACTCCGGGATTCCCGAACCATCGCAACTCGGTTCTCTCTCGGGTGACCTCGATTTGTATTCTTCTGATGTCTACTCTTTGCCGGGCGAAGAGCGCATCTCTTACGCACGCCGCACCGAGAAGGCGGCGATCGACTTTGATCCCCGCATCAAAAATTCGGAAGGTGGTTCATTTGACGCCGCTACTGGCCACAGAATTCTTGCCAACTCTCATGGCTTCGTGGGCGAATACAAGCGTTCTTATTGTTCGATAGCAGCCATACCCATCGCGCAATCGGAGACCGGAGCGATGCAGCGGGACTATTGGTTTTCCGTGGCGCGTAGCCTGGGGCGTCTTGATTCTCCTGAAAAAGTAGGGAAAATCGCCGCTCAGCGTACCTTACGCAGACTCGGGGCCAAGAAAGTCAAAACCGCGCAAGTGCCTATAGTCTTCGACCCCATGGTTGGGAACTCCATCCTCGATCACATCTTCGAAGGAATCAATGGAGATTCGGTCTACCGGGGAGCATCATTTTTGGCAGGAAAGTTGGGAGTGAAAATCGCTGGCGATCAAGTCACGGTAATTGACGATGGGACTATTCCCGGCGGCTTCGGCACCAGCCCTTTCGATGGAGAAGGCGTCCCGACGAGACGGACGGTAGTTATCGAAAACGGAGTGCTCAAGTCGTATCTCATGAACACATACACTGCGAAGAAGCTAGGGCTTGAGACAACGGCGAACGCTTCGCGCGGACTAGCAGGCACTCCCGGTATCGGTCCCGGAAATTATTTCTTGCAGCCCGGCAGCAAGACTCCGCAGCAGATTATTTCGGGAATCAAGGAAGGGCTTTACGTCACCGAATTTCTCGGGCATGGCGCGAACTTAGTTACAGGCGACTACTCTCGCGGCGCTTCCGGGCTTTGGATTTCCGGTGGAGAACTGGCGTTTCCCGTGGAAGAAATCACGGTGGCAGGCAATCTAAAAGAACTCTTCTTCAATATTTCCGAGATTGGCAACGATCTTGAATTTCGAGGCTCTATGGCCTGTCCAACGATAAGGATCGATGGGCTTACTGTGGGCGGAGAATAAACCGACAGGCTCATCTAACACGGGACAACCAAACCGCTAACCCATCATGGTTACGTGTTCCGGCTTGACCTTGTAGACCACTCTGACGTCGCCGGGCTGGCCGTAGGGATATTTGTCCACTCCAAGATACTTCTTGGCCAGCTTATCGATGCTAGCGTCGGCGCCTGCTTCCTCGATTTCAACCACGCGACCGCGAATCTCCAAATAACGATAGGGATTGTCAGGATCGATAATCGCCATCGCCACCCGAGGATCCCGCCGGACGTTTTTGTCTTTCTGCCGTCCCTTGGCGGAGTTGAAGATTACATAATCGCCTTCAAGATCGCACCACACAGGCGTGACTTGAGGGCGCCCATCCGGCATCAGAGTAGCCAGGCTAGCAAACGCCCGTTTGCTGAAAAGATCGCGATATTTATCTGGGATTGCGCCGGACATAACCCCTCCTGAAAATGAGTAAACAGATTATAGATGCAATCAGCGATTCTTGGAGATCAGACGTCGGAACGCCCGCTTGGAAATCACTGAACTGCCAGAAATTATACAAATTGATGACAGCGCGATGACAATCCGTGATGGCCTCGACTCGTAGCATTCTTTGGAAAGCAGGCAAAAAAATTTATCGTTTCTGATCCGCAGAGACATTCAATACCGAGCCTGCTTACCTCGCCCTTTCAAGGAGAATACTCATGCAGCGCCGCACTCTAGCGTTCACATTCGGTCTGGGATTAGTAATGACTTTTGCTTCGACCGCAGCCTTGGCGCAATATCAACTCACTAATTTGGTTTCCAATCAGGTAAAGCAGGCAAAAAATACAGATCCGTTGTCAGTAAATGCATGGGGGCTGGTTCACACGCCCGGCAGCCCATTCTGGGTCAGTGATGAAGGCTCGGGGTGGTCGACACTGTACGACGGTAAGGGAGTGAAACAAGGCCTGGAAGTGGAGATTCCCTCCGCTAACGGTGCCGGAACGGGCTCGCCTACCGGAGTCGTGTTCAACGGTTCGTCAGATTTTCAAGTGAAGGGAAAAGGCGCCGTTTTCATCTTTGCCACCCTGGACGGGACCATTTGCGCTTGGGCTCCCGGAGTCGACCGCAACAACGCGCAGATCGCGGTACCAAGCACCGGTGCTTCCTATACAGGTCTAGCGATCACCAGCAAGGCTTCAGGAAATTTCCTTTTCGCAGCCAACATTGCGAGCGGCAAAGTTGACATGTTTGATGGCACCTATACCCTCGTAGGCTCCTTTACCGATACGACTCTACCTGCGGGCTTCACGCCGTTTGGCATCCAAGACATGGATGGATTGCTCTACGTTGCGTTTGCGAGTTCGACCGGCGGGGCCGGCGGGTTTGTAGACACATTTACCGAAGACGGTACTTTTGTGAAGCAACTCATTAGCGGCGCACCCCTGAACCAACCTTGGGGCATCACCATCGCCCCCAAGAATTTTGGCCCGTTGAGCAGTACTTTGTTAGTTTCGAACAATACAAACAGTGGAACCATCAACGGCTTCAACGCCCTGACCGGTCAGTTCGTGGGCACGATTAAAGATACCAACGGCAAGCCGATTCACATTGATCAGCTTTGGGGTATTGAGTTCGGTGGCGGCACAGCAAACAATGGCAGGACCAACGAACTGTTCTTCACCGCCGGTCCAAGCAACAATCTAGCGGGCACGTTTGGGTCCATTTCGTTTAAGTAGGCACGCAGGATTTGCGCTCCTGTTCTGGAACGCACAAACAAAATGCCGCCTTCACCAAGGCGGCATTTTGCGTTTGAACGGAGCACCCGGCAGCTGAGAAAACCAAGGACGTTAGTGCCAAAACTTCGCGGGCGGAGGCGCCCGCGCCACACAGGCCGAATAATGCTAGTCTGATTTGCGAATGCTTCGATTTGTCTCCAAATTCGCCCTCGTTTTTTGCCTGGGTAGTGCTTCTCTCGCTCACTTTGTTGCGGCCGAGGAATCATGGTCGGTGCGCTGGGAGCCGTCGCGACTCGCGAATGGGTCACCAGTGATTTTTCAGGTTGCTCCGCCCGTTCACCTGAAGAGTCTTTCTGGAAAGTGGCTCGATCACGAGGTTTATTTTGCGTTTGATCCTCATATAAAGAAGTGGTATGGAATCGCGGGCGTTAGTCTGGAAACGAAAGAGGGAGGCTACCCGGTGGAACTGACCGGGATCACTAGCCGTGGCACACAGGTTTCTTTCGAAAGGAGAATTGCAGTTGGGCGCGCCAACTATCCCAGCATTGCGGTGACGGTGCCAAAACAGTTTACTGAGCCCAGTGCGGAGCAATTGCAGAAAATTGCGGAAGACAAGACGCTTAAGCAGGATGTTTTCAATCGGGTGAATCCGCTGCGAGAGTGGTCGGGAAAATTTGCAGCGCCGGCAAACGCGCGAACTTCGGATGTATTCGGTACACAGCGGACTTTCAACGGGCAAGTTCAGAGCACTCACCAGGGCCTCGACTATGCGGTGCCGGAAGGGACTCCAGTTGCGGCGTTGAATAGCGGTACGGTGTTAATTGCGCGGCCGATGTTTTTTGAAGGAAATTGTGTGGTGCTCGATCATGGACAGGGATTGTTGACCATTTACATGCATCTTTCGGAATTCAAGGTCAAAGAAGGCGAGCATGTAGCGCGAAGTGAGGTAGTCGGGCTCAGCGGAGGCACAGGGCGGGCCACGGGGCCACATCTGCACGTGGCTGTGCGATGGGAGGGAATATACCTGGATCCCGCGATCCTGCTTAAGCTTGCCCTGCCGTAGGAGGTTTGTTCGGATTTCGTAACAAGAATGTGAATTCCTGAACTGTGTTTGTCAGCATGCTAAAAGGCGGACAGCGCTGTCAGCAAAAGCGACCGGGGAAGCGCTTTTCAGCAGTTTGCCGGACAGAGCCAATCGGGAGCCTAGAGACCCCCTCGGAGGGTTCCCGATTCTTTAGTGTCCCTCGATCACGCTGCTAACCGGCGGCCTGATAAGCGGTATCTATCTCATCTGTCAGATTTTTCGGTCCTTCCTGAAGCGCTACGCCGTCGCGGAAACTTACCGTTTTTCCTGAGATCGCCGGAACGCGGTCGCCAGGGACAAGAATTCCGACCAGATTTAAGGGGTCGGCGGCCGAAATTGTGATGACCTGGCCATCCGGCTGGATTTTACGGGCAGCGCGCAAGGATTCAAGAGCGATCGGCAGGGCGAATTGTTCACCGACGAATCCATCGACAAAGCGGCCGCCGCGGATCTCGCCACGATCCTCCAACCGCCGGAATGCGACCTGAAGTTCGCGCCACTTCGGCAGATTTGTTTCCCGGGCCAGCACATCGCGGAATACGACTCCGTATCGTTTTAGCAGCATCCAGCAGGTGGCTTCCACGGCGCGATTGCGTTCGACAGTATGGTCGGTGTAAAGCAAGGCCCAGCGGCCGGAACTGTGGCGCGGGCGGGTGGTGCGGCCATTGCCTTGTCCCGCGCGGCGTTTAGGGTCGATCAAAGAGCGCAGATTGTCGAAGCCATCGGCGGTGACAACTCCTGCGGCGACCAGTTCCCAGAGAGCAGTTTCGATTTCAGCTTTGAGCTTATCGGTGCCGCGAACGATGTCCGCGAAGAACGACGCACCGCGATGACGGAGAAAGTCGAGCACCTGCCGGGCACCCTCACTAAGACCGCGAGAGTTGGGATCGGCAGTTGCGGGATTATGCGGAGACATCCAATCGGCATCGTCGCGAACAAAGAATGTGATTGGGGCCACGCTGGTGGGAATTACGCGGCGCTTTCTCTGGGATCCTTCCGCGTCGGTTTTTGAATCCGGCCCGTAATCAATCGTCGCGGGATGCGGCGATAGACGTCCCCATCCGACAGCTCCGGTCAGGCAAAGCTGATCGAGCCATTTGGGATCGTAGTTCGCGATGCGTCTCGACAGCACCTGACGTTCCCATGCATTCGCCGGAATTTCAAAACCCTGCAGCTGCTTTAGGACTTCCAGAGTTGCGCGCTCACCTTGCATTTGCGAACCGGGAGCGACACGTTGCCAGCGCAGCAGCCAGCGCATGAACTGAGCGGAAGTCACCGGTTGGATTTGTTTGCGGAGGGTCGCTACCGTCAGGCGATGGATTCGAGCGAGGAAGCGCCGGTCGCACCACTCGGTCTCTGGCTCGTGTGGGGCGGGTACCCCCGCTCGCGGGGCAGCATCGGTGAACTTCCCACGAAGAATCGCGCCACTGGCCTCCATGCGCAACAGGGCTTGCTCGATTTCGGAAGCCTGAAGTCCCAGAAGCGATGAGAGCTCACTGGCGCTAACCGGTCCGATGTGTGACATCCATCCGGTAACGAGTGCGAGCACTACATCTTCTCGGAGGGGAGTCGCGCCATCGATTTCGACAGGTTCGGGATTGAATGTCGCGTTTGGAAACAGCAGCGAAAACGACTTGGCGCGTTCGGCAGTAACCCAATATCCGCGATCGGCGGCGTTAACCGTTGTGACTCGGCCCTGGCCCAGCAAGTATTGAAAATATTTCTGCCATTCGGGATGAGCAATGGCCACGTAGGGACAGCCGCCCTCGGCTGTCCAATCGAGCGAAGCTCGATCAATTGGGCGATGCGCCGCCGCGGTAAGAAGTGGATTTGAAGGGGCACCGCTTTTAGCCGCGCCATTCTGTTCATCAAATGACTCTCGGCGCGCCTGAAGGCGTACCTCTTCAAATCCGGCCCCTGCGTCCGTCCCGACGTGGTTCACCGGCAATGCTATCAACGTATGGAGAACATCGTGCAGTTCATCGGCATCGCGCACATCGGGCCAAGCTTCTTCGCGCACTTGGTCAATCGCCGCGGGATCGAGTTTGCCTACTTCTTCCAGAACCGATTCCGGCAGAATCCGCCGCATCTCGACTGCGCGCGCCCGCCGTTCTTCAAGCGGTGCATCATCCAGATAAGCATAGGGATTGGCGTTCAGAATCTCATGTGAAAACTGAGACGGCACGGGCGTATCCACGGCTACGCAGCGGATTCGGCCATCGGCCATTCCAGCGAGCAGATGCTTGAGTCCCTCAATGTCCATCGCCTCATGGAGCACGTCCTTCATGACTTCATCGACCAGGGGATGTTTGGGAATCTGAATGTCGCCCACAATATTTTCCTGACAGGCCGCCACATCGGGAAACACCGAAGCCAGCAGATCATCTGCCCGCATTCGCTGGATTTGTGGTGGAACTTTCTTGCCGCCCTGAAAGCGAAGCAGAGCCAGCGAACGATTGGCATCCCATCGCCATCGCGTGGCAAATATCGGTGAGGTGCAGGCTGCCTGGATCAAAACTTCCTGCACGGTTTCGGCACTAAGGAAATGAAATACGTCCGCCAGGGGAAAACTGTGCTGTTCGGCCAGCGCAATATTTAGTCCGTTATCGGTGGCGGCAGCTTGCAATTCAAAATTAAAGCTTCGGCAGAAACGCTTGCGCAGAGCGAGTCCCCAAGCCTTGTTGATGCGTCCGCCAAAGGGCGCGTGGATCACCAACTGCATCCCTCCGGCCTCGTCGAAGAATCGTTCCGCAATGACTGTTTCCTGAGTGGGAACAGTACCTAGGACAGCGCGCCCTTCGAGTACGTACTGAATCGCCTGCTCCGCGCCCGACTCGTCGAGACCACATTCTTCTTTCAGCCATGCGACTGCTGTGGCGACTTCGGGCTGATTCTGCGAAAGCCCCACGGGCGAGGTATGGGGAAGCATCTCGCTTATCTGCCGCCGAAAGTCAGCAACGTGCAGAGACAATTCCTCAGTGCGCGCGGGAGCCTCGCCTCGCCAGAACGGAACGCTGGGGGGAGCGCCATGAGCATCTTCAACAATCACACGGCCTGACTTGCCTTCGACGCGGCGGATGCGCCAGGAACTATTCCCCAAAAGCATGATGTCGCCAGCATTGCTCTCCACAGCGAAGTCTTCGTCGAGGGTCCCAACGACGGTTCCTTCCGGTTCAAGAACAACCGTAAACAGAGCGGTCTCAGGAATGGCTCCGCCGCTGGTGATTGCGGCAAGCCGGGAACCGCGCCGCCCCCGTAGCTTGCGATTTACTCGATCGCGATGAAGATATGCACCGTAACGGCCTCGGCGAGCGGCGATGCCTTCGGCCAGCATTTCCAAAATGGAATCGTAAATCTCGCGCGAAAGATTCCGATACGGGTACGCGCGACGGACGAGGGCGAAGAGTTCATCTTCATCCCACCCGGAATCTTGCGACTGGGGCGCATCCGTTGTCGCGGATATAACTGTCCTTGGCGCGACATCGGGGCCTGCAGCACAGATTGCGACAATTTGCTGCGCAAGAATGTCGAGCGGGGCATCAGGAATCATGATGCGGTCCAAATCGCCGTGACGAATGGCGCGCACGAGCGCAGCGCACTCCTGAAGCTCGTCGCGAGTAGTGGCGAAGAATCGTCCTTTGGGAATCGCACCTCGCCAGTGGCCAGAACGTCCCACTCGCTGCAATGCCACAGCGATGGCCCGCGGAGAGCTAATTTGCACCACAAGATCGACGGTCCCGATATCGATTCCCAGTTCGAGCGAGGCCGTCGCTACCAGCACTTTCACCTTTCCCTCTTTAAGCTTGTTCTCGCCGCTGAGACGTAACTTGCGAGAGAGGCTACCGTGGTGGGCGGCAACTTTGTCCTCGCCAATTCGCTCCGCAAGATGATGCGACAGCCTTTCGGCGAGGCGGCGCGTATTCACGAAAACCAACGTGGACCGATGCTGCTCGACGAGTTCGACGAGACGGTTGTAAATCTCGTCCCACATTTCGTTGGTCGCAATTGCTCCCAATTCGCTGCCAGGAATCTCAATCGCGAGGTCGAGTTTGCGCTTGTGTCCAACGTTCACGATGACTGGGGCCGGACGCGAGCTTCCAGTCAGAAAATGAGCAATTTCTTCGATAGGCTTTTGGGTGGCGGAGAGTCCAATGCGAATTAAGGGACGATTTGCAAGAGATTCGAGCCGTTCCAGCGAGAGTGTTAAATGCGCGCCGCGCTTGTCATCAGCAACAGCGTGGATTTCATCCACGATCACGGTCTCGACGTCCCGAAGAATGGCGCGGCTCTTTTCCGCGGTCAGCAGAATGTAAAGTGATTCGGGAGTCGTTACCAAAATATGAGGAGGCCGCTTCAGCATGGCCCGACGCTCGGGCATAAGCGTGTCGCCGGTGCGGACCGCAGTGCGAATCTGCGGCATCAGCAGGCCGCGATCGCCAGCCATCTGAAGAATTTCGCCGAGCGGTACTTCCAGATTCTTCTGAATGTCATTTCCGAGGGCCTTAAGCGGCGAAACGTAGAGCACCTCAGTCCGATCCTGTAAATCACCAGCCAAGGCCTTGCGGACCAGACGATCGATGCAGGCAAGAAAAGCCGCTAAGGTCTTGCCGGAGCCGGTTGGGGCGGAAATCAGGGTCGTGCGTCCCGCGAGAATATGCGGCCATCCTTGTTCCTGAGGCTCGGTAGCCGTTCCAAAGCGAGCCACGAACCAATCCCGGACGAGGGGGTGGGCCCAATCGAGGGGCGATGCAGGCAAAACTGGAAGGGAAAAAGGCACTCTAGATTATTTTAAATGTAAATCGCGTTTTCGTAAAATGTTCGCCACGTATCTACCTCGGTGCGAGAATGATCCGCCCCGAGTGGCGCAAACGACTACGGGGACGGTCCTTGCCTTAACGTGCAGATCTGCGGGAACTCGTTCGGTTACGTCACAGATGTGGCGGAGTTTTGCATCATGTGGGAAACTGTTCGCATGGGAAACAAAGACGCACCAAAACGCGAAAAGAAAAAGCCTCCTAAGAAGAAGTAACTGTGTTTGGACCCCAAGAACCGTGAACGGCTTGCGAACAACTCTTGAGGGCTGAAGAAAGGGGCCCGACTTCCAATCGGGCCTTAGCTAGGCAAAAGCACGGTCGGGTCCCACCCGCTCGCGGAATCTAATTCCTCCGCCCGGACGGGTTGCGATTCCGCTACAACCGAAATCCGCGATCCCTACCCCTTCACGCTGATTTTCGAGAATGACAATATGGCGCGGCCGGGAATCGGCCGACCCATCGAGGTCGCGGGACGGAACGTGGTGAAAGTCATTAGATCAATCAGCATGTTCTTCACTTGCGGTGTCAGAATCTTCGAGCTCGAAGAATCTGACAAGATCCGGTAGTCATTTACCCGTCCGTTCGAGTTGACATAAGCTTCAATGACCAACGAATCGTCGTTGACCGAAGTCATCCCCGTGTCAAACGCGGATTGTTCTAGCTCAGGCGCCGTGTTCAACATGAGCGGAACGTCAGCCTTGCCGGCTTCCAGGGGCAACGCCGAAAATCCCATAAATAGGCCGAACAACAGGACGGCGGTTGTGACTCCAGCCATTGCAGGCACTACGAACGCCCGGGCCGCATTCTGAATTCGGAGCTCTAGATAGTCCAGGTACGGGTGCTGCGGACGAGACGCTTCGCGGGAGATTGCGAGACGAAGTTTCAAGGAGAGATCGTCAGGAGCCTTCCTTCGTGCGGCGGTCGCGAGAAGCTGCTGGGTTTGCCGCAGATCCGAATATTCCCTCTGGCAGTCCTCGCAAGTTGTCAGGTGCTGATGCAATGCTTGCATCTGTTTGCCTGTGATTGCGCAATCCAGATACGCCGACAGCAACGATTTGACTCGCGTGCACGTCATGGCATTACCTCGACCTGCCCGGTTGCCGAAACTCGACATCTCCGTGCCGTCACGTGCTGTTCCTCTTCCTGCGGAGGTTCTAAACCCAACTGCCGTCCTGTTTCGCGCACGTACGGAATCAGGCGTTGGCGCAGCGCGTTTCGTCCGCGCGTAAGCCTCGACTTCACTGTGCCTAGAGAAACCTGGGTAATTTCGGCGATCTCTTCATAGGACATGCCTTCCAGATCACGCAGAACAACTGTGGTCCGGTACGGCTCGGAAACCTTTCTCAACTCGTCTTCGACTCTGGCTCGTACTTCCTCATGAGCCGCGCAATCAAAGGGAGACTCAGCCTTGTCCATTAACACCAGCCCAATTACTGGACCAGAGTCATGGGGGATAGCCCGCTCGTCTGCGTCCATGGGAACTTCCTGCGCCTTGTGCCGGAACCACCAGCGTCTTCGGTTGGAAGCTTCGTGGATTGCAATGCGATAAATCCAGGTCTTTAAGCTGGATTCGCCGTGAAAGTGTTTCATTCCTCGGAAGACTTTGAGAAAGACTTCTTGTGTAGTATCGGCGGCATCGGCGGGATCACTAACTACTCTATGTATGAGGCTATAAATGGAATGGTGATACTCGCCAATCAAGGCGGCATAGGCCTCTTCAGAGCCAGCCTTCAGTTCGGCAACGATCGCCGCTTCCTCGGTTCTGATTCCGATCGCGCTGACTAGATTCCCCAAACTGCTCGCCCCCGCCAGAGTGGTCATGGCGTCACCTGGATTATAGAATTTTTCGGAGCCCTGGAGGCAGCCCAAATTGAACTGAATTTTACAGCGCGTCTTCGGAGGTTACACATGATACTGCCTACAATTACATAGACTCCGGCGGCTGGGTCAGAGTTCCCGCTCAAAACAGGGTGTTTTCGGAGAGTTACCTCGGACGGTTACCTCTTTTGGGTCACTGAGGCGGCTGAGGCGGAGTAGCTGGTGGTGTGGTGGTTGCCGGCTTTGAGCTTTTTGCAGTCTTCTTTTTTGATGGCTTTTTGGGCGGCTCGGTGTCATCCACCACGACCTTTTTCGGAGGGGCAACGGGGACGGCAGCCTGCATATTCTTCAATTGCGTACGCAATTGCCCAATCTCGTTTTCCTTTGTGATCGAAAGCGCGTCCATTCGATCAGCAAGAGCGCGACGCGACTTCTCGATCGCGTTCAAATCGTTTTGCAGAGACTGAAAATCGTCCTTAGAACCGAAAGCTCCCGCAGATTCAACCACCGACGTGAGGACGTCGTAGAGCGCATCGAGGTTGCGATACAGCTTGAAGGTCGCGGTTAGGTTCTCCGCAGAGCTACGCAACTCACCGATAACAGCGGGGAGAGCCGTCTCAAGGTTGCGCTGAATTGATTGGACATCGGCGTCGGTTTGCCTTTTTGTGGCCGCATCCGTTTTCCAGCGTTCGATCCGGAGCTTTGCCAAATCAACCTGAGTAGCCTGCGAAGCCTGCTCTAGGCCTGCCAAAACCTCATTCAGTTGAGTAACGGAAGAATAAGACACCGGAGCAGAGCCGGTTGATTGGTCGGGTGGAGTTTGCGCAAAGCCGGCTCCGGCTGCGAGGAGGAGTGACAGCAAGTAAGGGAGTTTCTGCGTGGCGCTTCGCTGCATGGTAGTCGGTCGAATCAACAGCATACGCACTATTGCGTTTTTTCGAAAGAGCCAGACGTTTGACTATCGGGTCCGACTGGGCGAAAATCGATCTTCGGTATCAGAGTTCATAAGTTGGGCCTGTGGCGCAGCTGGGAGCGCGCTTCCATGGCATGGAAGAGGTCGTCGGTTCGATCCCGACCAGGTCCACCAAAACTCCCAACAGCTTAGACCGTGCGAGTGCCTGCGACTGCGGAGTTACTGCGGAGTTTGTGTCATAAACCCGTCGTGTTGGTGCTCATGTTCTCCGCAGGGTCACACGGAAAAACGCCGCATGGAGGGACGCCAAAATTTACCCTGATTTACTTTTCTGCCCTCGGACCTCGATCACTTCACCGAATAACCCCGGGCGTCCATGCAGGCCTCGAATGCTCTCTGAAACGTATCTAAGCCTTGAGCGTGGGCAGCTTTCAGCCCTTCCTCTTCTTGCTGCTGTTTGGCGGCTGTTTGAGCGGCGGCCTGTTTTTGGGCCGCAGCGTTGGCTTGGCGTTGTTGCGCGCCCCCGCGCATGGTGCCCGCAACGGCCCCGGCTCCAGCGCCCTTTCCGGCATCCCCAGCAATAGCGCCAATTGCAGCGCCTCCCGCAGCTCCCCTAGCCGCGCCCGCAACACGCGCACCCTTCACTTGGTTGGCATTGTTCGCAGCTTCCTTCTGTTCAGCTGCTTTCTGTTCGGCGGTCTTACCCGCGGCGGCCGGAGCCTTGGGGTCGATCCCGGTCATCTGCCTGGCTGCTCCGTAGCATTCGCTCTCGTCCTTGAGTTGCTGGTCGGGGTTCTGACCATTTTTCCCGAAAACGAAAACGCCGATGTCCTTCGAGGGGGACCATGCGGGTGCGGATTGCGCGGGAGTTGGCGCTGGTGCCATCTGGGCCACGGCATGTAGCGCTACGAAGACGAAGATTGCCAATGCGGAAAACCTCAAGATGCCTCCTTGTGCGGCCACCTGATGTGCATGAAAATTGAACGCGACTCGTATGATATATCTCCGTTGCGCGCATTGAAAGCCCCATGCCGGAAACCTACACATACTGGGTTATCTGAGTTCTGGAGGTGCGCGTGCTTTACCATTTCATTAACTCGTGGGCGCGATTTAAAGGCGTGCACAGGTCTGGCGATGGGAGTTTGGGTCGCCCCTCGTGTCACGATTCCTTCCCTGGCTAGGTCATGCTTGCATTGGGTTGTTGCGGCCTCCTCCCCTGAGCTTAGAGTTCAGTAAAATAGGGTTCGAATATTTTGAGGGGTTGAACTCCTTATGCAGCGAGCCTTCGGACTAAATATTCCGCAAACGCTGGACGACCTTTGTGATCCGGCACGGTTGGCGCTGGTCGTGTACGACATGCAAGCCGGGATCGTCAAGCAAATCGACAACGGCAAAGAGATTACGGGCAGAGTCCTTCAGGTTCTTGATGCCGCCCGCAGAGCCGGAATTCGGGTCTTCTTCACGCGCCACATGTCACTTCCCAGAGAACTCATGGGCGTTTCTCAATTCCGCATGGCAATGGCTTGGCAACGCGTGAAATCGGTAGATGACGTAAAACCTTGGTTCTTGCGAGACGCTCCAGGGTTCCATCTGATTCCAGAGATGAACCCACTACCTAGCGAAGCCATCTTTGACAAGATCGCCATGTCCGCGTTCGAAGGTACACCGCTGGACATGGCGCTGCGCGATTGCGGGATAGATGCCTTTGCCATCGTCGGCATCGCGATGGAAATCGGGATTGAACCTACGGTGCGACAAGGCGCCGATCTTGGTTACGTTCCGGTCGTCGTCAGAGACGCCTGTGGTTTCGGTCATCGGGATGCGGCCGAACGCTCAATCGCGAGCCTCGAATTTGCGGGTGATGCCTTGTTTGCAAACTCCGAGACAATATGTACTCAGCTTGGGCGCATGGCTTCATCGACAGGGAAAACCGCTGCGAAGCCATAATCTTGTCCGCTCAATATTTTTTAGCACACTCCTATTGCTTGCATAGCCTGCTCTCAATGTGTGCCATGCTAGAATCCAGTTTCCTCCAGGGGTTCGCAAGTCCGTGTCAGACCAAAACACACGCCATACCGCCGAAAACCACTACTACGCCGCTCTGGATCTGGTCGCGGACGGCAATCACGAAGGAGCGGTCGCGGAGTACCAAAAATCCCTCGACGCTGATCCAACTTTCACCGAGGCTATGCACGGGATGGCCCGCGCACTGCAAGACTTGGGCCGGTTAGACGAAGCCATTGCCGTGGCGAAAAAGATGGCGGAAGTCGATCCCAATGACATTCTGGCGCACACCAGCCTGTCTGTGCTTTATCAGAAAAAGGGGATGATTCCGGAAGCCGAAGAAGAAGGAAACAAGGCGCGCATCTTGGGATGGAAGCAGCAGCTTAGAAAAGGCAGTTCATAGTTACCGGTGATTTTCGAGTTTTTTAGTCCTTACGCCGGAACTCCGAGATAACTTTCGCCGCAAACAAGAACACGCCAAAGAAGGCAATCGTAGAGTCCAGTGTGCTTGTGGAGGGGCGCCAGCGGGCGAGCAGAAAGAACAATACCCAATTACGCATCTGACACTCTCCTCGATAAGCGGCACTCCTTAACGCTAAGGCTTTTGTTTGGACGGTTGCAGATTTACGCTGTATTCTTTGACTCAATAGTCGCCGGTTTCTCTAGAGCTCGTACTTTTTCATCAAATGTCGAAACGAACGATAGGAAATCTTCAGCAGGTCCGCGGCCCGGGTTTGAACTCCATGCGATTGCGTTAATGCTGCCAAGAGCAAAGATCGCTCGATGTCGGCGACGTATTTTTCCATCTCGATGCCCTCGGGCAGTGATGTTCCATTTCCGGTAGAGAATCCACCGTTCGCTCCCGCTCCGGCGGCCGCAGCTCTGGCTTTGGATCGCTCCGCGGGCAGTTCCACACGCAGTTCTTCGCCGGTTTCGAGGGCAACCGCGCGCTCAATCGTGTTTTCGAGTTGCCGCACATTGCCGGGCCAGTCATATCCGCACAGTGAATCCAGCGATTGCGGATTTACCCGGGCAATGCTCCTCCCGGCGGCAGGGGCGTATTTTTTCAGGAAATGATTTACCAACAGTGGTACGTCTTCGCGGCGCTCGCGCAATGGAGGCACGCTAATGGGAATGACACTCAGCCGATAGTAGAGATCTTCGCGAAAGGTATTTTCGGACACCTGTTTATCGAGATCGCGGTTGGTGGCGGCGATTACGCGCACATCAATTGCGATCTCCGCAGTTCCGCCAACGGGACGCACGCATCGTTCTTGCAGCACTCGCAGAAGCTTGACCTGCATTGTCAGACTCATCTCGCTAATTTCGTCGAGAAAAATCGTTCCTTGCGTGGCTACTTCGAACAGTCCGCGCTTGTTCTGGTTGGCTCCAGTGAATGCTCCTTTTACATATCCAAAGAGTTCGCTTTCAAGAAGCGTTTCTGGGAAGGCTCCACAGTTAATCGAAACGAACGGATCAGTGGCCCGAGGTGAGCAAACGTGTACGGCTCGCGCGACAAGTTCCTTACCGGTTCCACTTTCGCCATAGATCAAAACCGTGCTCTGAGTGGAGGCAACTGTGCGGATGGTCTGCTTGAGCTTGTCCATGGCAACACTGACGCCCACAATGTTGTCGAGAGAATTGCGAGTGGCGGCATCGCGCTTGAATGCGAAATTCTGGCGGCTGAGCGCCATTTTTTCTAGGGCCCGGTTAATCGCGAGCTTAATCTCGTCAACCAGACCGGGGGTCTTGCGAATGTAGTCGGTCGCACCCCCAGCCTTGACTGCTTCCACAGCAGCTTCATAGTCATCGACAGCGGTGATTAAAATTACGGCCGACTCCGGAGACATCTGATGAGCGTGCCGGAGGACTTCGATGCCATCCGTGTTCGGCATCTTGATGTCGGTTACGACAACGTCATAGATGGCGGCGTCGAGCTTTCTTTTAGCTTCTTCGCCGGACTTCACCGTCTCAACTTTATGACCGTCGCGCCGCAAAGCTATGTCGAGCATTTCACAGATGGAGCGCTCGTCATCGCAAACGAGGATATTACCCACGCTCGCCCCCCGCGGCGGCGGATGCCGCGGACATGCTGGCTGGAACTGACTTCATAATTGAGGAGTCAACCAACCTGGCCGGCTGAATTGCTCCCACGACTGAGCGGCGCAGCCGCAAAACAAAAACGCACCCTTCGCCCAGTTTCGAGCGGGCGAAAACCTTGCCCTCGTGAGCTTGCACAATTTGGTAGACAATCGCCAAGCCCAATCCTGTTCCTCCCTCGAACTGCGATTGGAAAGGCTCAAATACTTTTTCGGTCAGCTGCGGGCTCATGCCGGGGCCGGTGTCGGCAAAATTGATCTGCCAATCTTCACCGACAGGTTCGACCGAGACTGTAAGCGTCCCGCCATTTTTCATCGCACGAGCAGCGTTCTCACAAAAATTCCAAAATACTTGCTTGATCTTGTCACCATCGGCAAGAGTTCTGGCTTCTTTCACGCTATGCCGACGTTCGATTCGAATGCCTGCCTTTTCCGCAATAAAACGGTGTTCCAGCAAGGTGAGAGTATCTTCCAACAACGGTATGAGATCGACCTCCGCGAATTGATACTTCTTGCCGCGTGAATAGGCCAGGAAATCGGTAATAATATCGTTTAGCCGCTCGGATTCCCGGGTCACGATCTCTAGCAATTGGCGGTGATCATCTTTTAGATCGGGAATGCCAGAGAGCATGTAAACGGACCCTGCGATTGACGTTAGTGGATTCCGGATTTCGTGGGCAATAGCCGCAGCCAATCGTCCTACTGCTGCCAGGCGATCTTGCAGCCGCACTTCCCGCTCCAGTCGCCTGATTTCCGTTAAGTCGTCGAAGGTATATACGCAACCGACAGTTTCCAGATCAGACATTGTGAGAGGCGTCACCATCACTCGGAATGTCTTCCGAAAGGAATTTGGCATTATCAGTCGAACTTCTGCATGCGCGCCTTCGGCGCCCAATTGCGGAAGCGGGTCAAGAAAGACCTGGCTGACGGGGTGACCAAGCAGCTCGGCCTCAGTACGCTCCAACAATTTTTGCGCTGCAGTGTTTACAAGAGTGATGTGCCCGTCTAGGCCGGTGGTAATGAGGCCGCCGCTAATCGCCTGAATGATGTTTTCGTGCAGCGCCTTCAGGTTATTTAGTTCCCCGCTCGTATGTTTCAGCTTCACGTCCACTTGACGGAGCTTTGCCGCGAGCAGGCTCGCCAGGTACGCTACGGCCATGTACGCAAAAAGATTAACCAGAATTATTGCCTGCAGTCCGCGAAGCTCGGGATGACTGGTTGAGTAAGACTGAATGACTCCGTAGTACGACAATTCCAGCACTGCCCCATAGAGAATGAAAGCCAGTGCCGCCGCCAAATAAGTCCACCAGCGAGGAAGAAGAACGCTGGCAACGATGACCACAAGCGGATACAAGAAGTTAAGAGAGCTATCTTCGCCGCCGGTTGCATATACGACCATTGAGACCAAGGCGAGATCGGTGATCACCTGAAGGACGGCTTGAACGCGATGATCGTGCCAAAAAGAAAGCAGAAGTAAATAGAAAACGGAGATCGCGTACCAAAGCAGGATCGTGCTTACAAACAACCGCACTGGCAGAGGATTGGGAGTGAGTCGAGCAATTGCCAGTTCAATTCCCAACAACAGCGTAAGGATGATGATGCGAACTTTGACCAGCCACGACAGCCACTGCCGTTCATCGAACATGGATTGCATGGTGATCGATTCTCGACCTCTCCCGGATAATGCGGCTTGCGCACCGACCGCGGTCTCGCTGTGAGAAGAGCTTTGCTTCTTTACTCGGCGGGCGGCCCGGAGGATCCAATTCAGGGCCGCCCTCGCTTTTCAAGTCCTAGCCGGCCAGCTTCCCGATCATGGCGAACAGTGGCATGTACAAAGAAATGACGATGCCGCCAACAACCACTCCGAGAACGCCGATGATCGCCGGTTCTAATAGCGCCATCATGTCCTTGGTGGCGTTATCGACCTCATCCTCGTAGAAGTCCGCGATCTTTTGCAGCATGGCATCCATAGCGCCGGTAGCTTCGCCGACGCCGATCATCTGAGTGACCATGTTCGGAAAAACGCCAGATTCGCGCAGGGGATCAACGATGGTTCGGCCTTCTTCGATGGCCTTCCGCACCTTCATCAACGCCTCTTCTAAAACGGCGTTGCCGGAGGTTCGCGCGGTGATGCTCAACCCTTCAAGAATTGGAACGCCGGAGGTGATTAGAGTTCCCAGCGTCCTGGTAAAGCGTGCGACGGCAATCTTTCGCAGCAGAATTCCAAGAACCGGCAACTTCAACAGCGTGAAATCGAAATAGTAGCGGCCCTTTGGATGCTTGCGAATGTACTTCAACCCAAAAACCATGCCTACAATGCCCACGATGAAGAACCACCAGAACTGGCCGACGAAAGCGCTGAGGCCCATTACAATTCGCGTGGGCAACGGAAGCGCGACACCAAGTCCCAGGAACAGGTTGGCGAAGATAGGTACTACCCACTTGAGAAGCGCGCCAACAATTAGAACAGCCAAGCTGACTACGGCTACTGGATAGATCAGAGCCGACTTGACGGCGGACTTCAATTTGACAGCTTTTTCCACGTAAATCGCTAAACGTTGCAAAATGATGTCGAGGATACCGCCGGTTTCCCCAGCCTCAATCATATTTGTGGTGAGGTCATCGAAGACTTTGGGATGCAGTCGCATCGCATTAGCCAAAGTGGCTCCGCCTTCGACCGTCATACGGACGCCGGTGAGCACTTTCTGAAAAGCCATATTCTCTTGGTTCGCAGCCAATATTTCGAGACATTGAACCAGGGGCAGGCCAGCGTCGATCATGACCGAAAATTGACGGAAGAAAATGGCTATTTCTTTAACTTTGACTTTGCCCGAGCCGAAAGTCGGAAGAGAAAATTCCTTTCCCTTTTCCCGAATGGAACCAGCGGTAATTTGCTCCCGCCTTAATTGGAGGGTGAGCATCTGCTTGTTCGCGGCGGTTCGCTCGCCGCTGATTTTCTCGCCGGATGCGTTCTTTCCTGAAAATGTAAAAACTGGCATAGTAGGCTCTCCTAGCTGCTTGAGTCTTTCCAGGGCCGTTTGTGGTGCACCCTAGCTATTTCTTTCTCGATCTTCTTGCGCATTCCTCGTGCATTCCGAAAAATCCATTGCTCCGGCTATCGCTTGGCTGGGGCCGCGCCCTTGGCCAACGGTGCAGGCGTATTCCGATTTAATCCAGCACCGCGGTTAATCATTTCTTGTAACTCGTCCGGCATGCTGGACCTGGTCAGCGCGACCTCCAGCGTGATCTGCTTTTGCAGATACAACGTCGCCAGGGACTGGTTAAACGTCTGCATGCCGAACTTGTCCTGGCCGGACTGCATCGCTGAATAGATCTGGTGAACCTTGTCTTCACGGATTAAGTTTCGGATAGCCGCGTTGGGCACCAGGATTTCCATGCACATGGCACGGCCTTTGCCGTCGGCCTTTGCCAGCAAGCTTTGGCACATGATTCCTTCGAGCACCAACGAGAGCTGAGCTCTAATCTGCGGCTGTTGATGAGCCGGAAATACGTCAATAATTCTGTTGATGGTGGAGATAGCCGAATTGGTGTGCAAAGTACCGAACGTCAAGTGGCCTGTCTCAGCGATGCGCAGAGCCGATTCAATCGTCTCCAGGTCGCGCATTTCACCGATCAGAACCACGTCGGGATCTTCACGAAGGGCGGCTCGCAACGCGTCGGTGAAACTCTTGGTGTCCGCGTGCAATTCGCGCTGATTGACCACGCAATTTTTGTTCATGTGCACGAATTCGATTGGATCTTCGATCGTGAGAATGTGCTCGTGACGTTCCGTGTTGATCTTGTCGATCATGGCCGCCAGCGTGGTAGATTTTCCTGACCCGGTTGGGCCTGTGACCAATACCAGTCCACGAGGCTTTTCGCACATTTTGGTGACCACCGCAGGAAGTCCAAGCTGGTTAAACGATTTAATCTCAAATGGAATCAAGCGAAAAACAGCCGATGTCGCGCCCCGCTGATTAAAAGTATTGGCACGAAATCGGGCCAATCCTTTCAACCCGAAAGAGAAGTCCAATTCGAAGTGTTCTTCGAAACGATGCTTCTGCGCATCGGTCATTACGCTATAGGCCAGCTGTTTGGTCTCCGCCGGCGTCATTTGCGGCAGATCAAGCGGCACCAAATGACCGTGGACACGGATTTGCGGCGGCGAGTTCGTGGTGATGTGGAGATCGCTGCCTCCCATTTCCAACATTCTCTTCAGCAGATCGCTTAATGCCAGCCCCATGACTTTTATTCCCTTTCTTATTTCTTAGAACTAGTGAATCGTTTCGCGGGCCACTTCTTCCAGCGTGGTCATGCCGGCTGCAACTTTGATCAAGCCGCTTCGGCGCAACGTGATCATTCCCCGCTCAATCGCTTTTTTCTTAAGCTCGACAGCGGAGGCGCCGACTAACACGAGTTCCCTGATTTCGTCGTCCACTTCCATGACTTCATAGAGACCAGTACGGCCTTTGTACCCAGTGTTGTTACAAACGCCGCAGCCTTTGCCCTTTTGAATTTTGGTTGTCTTTGCTTCCTCAGGGCCATAACCTTCTTCGAGCAATGTCTGATACGGGACATCCACTACCTCGGCGCATTCTTTGCATATGCGGCGTACCAACCGCTGCGCGCAAATTAGGTGAACGGAAGTGGCCACCAGAAAAGGTTCAATACCCATATTCATAAGGCGGGTAATAGTCTCGGGAGCGCCGTTCGTGTGGAGAGTGGAGAGCACAAGGTGGCCGGTAAGGGCGGCTTTAATTGCGATTTCTGCAGTCTCAAAGTCTCGAATTTCTCCGACGAGAATGATGTTCGGATCCTGCCGCAAGAAAGCGCGCAGCGCGGCGGCAAAATTCAAACCAATCTGTTCTTTCATCTGGACCTGATTCACTCCGCCCAGCTGGAATTCGACGGGGTCTTCCGCGGTCATAATGTTGGTGTCAGGCTGATTCAGCCGCGCAATGGAGGAATACAGTGTGTTGGTCTTGCCGGACCCAGTAGGTCCCGTTACCAGGACCATTCCGTACGGTTTCAGAATCGCTTTTTCAAATTTGACCAGCGACTCGGCTTCGAAACCAAGCTTAGTCATGTCGAGGCGCAGGTTCTCTTTGTCGAGCAACCGGAGCACAATTTTCTCGCCCCACAGTGTGGGCAGGGTGCTGACGCGGAAATCGAGTTGTTTCTTACGCCCGCCGATTTGCATCTTCAGCATGATGCGGCCGTCTTGCGGCAACCGCTTTTCGCTGATGTCGAGCTTTGCCATAATTTTCAGGCGTGAAGTGATGGCGTCCTTCAATTTCAATGGCGGAGACATGATGCTTTGCAGCACGCCGTCTATGCGGAAGCGGACGCGAAATTCTTTTTCGTAAGGCTCCATGTGGATGTCGCTCGCTCCGCGCTTCACTGCGTCGGTCAACACCAGGTTCACCAGTTTTACGATGGGGGCTTCATCGGCTGCTTTTTCTAAATCAGCCAGACCGAGTTCGGCTTCTTCGGCTTGCAATTCGACGTCGGCATCATCCAGGTCCGACATTGACTGCATCACTTGCTCGAGATCTTCTTCCTTGTTGGGAGTGCCGTAGGCCTTCTCGATTCCTTCCAGAATCGAACTTTCAGACGCGACCACTGGCTCGATATTGAAGCCAGTCATGAACTTGATATCGTCCATTGCGAAGACGTTGGTGGGATCCACCATCGCGATGGTCAAGGAAGCTCCAACCCGGCTGAGGGGCAGAATCTGATAACGCTTCGCGGTTTCGAATGGAATCAGTTTTACAACGGAAGGATCGATTTCGAAATACGAGAGATTGATGGCGGGAACGCCATATTGCCGCGAGAGGAAATTCGTAACGTCTTCGTCAGTGAGAAACCCCAGTTTGACCAGAGCCGAGCCCAGACGAATCTTCGTCTCTTTCTGGGCCTTGGTTGCCTGCTGCAACTGCTCTGGAGTGATGACCTTCTCTTTTACGAGAAGATCACCCAGCCGTTGGGACATTCCTCGATCTCCTATCCAGGTGGTGAACTAAATTCTTTTGGGTTACACGAAACCGCGCATTTCATTGGGGAGAAAAGGCAGCGCACTTTCGTTGACACAAATTGTCACCCGGATATGGGTTACTCGACCAGTAACTTTGGTACCTGTACTGCGTGGCAAAGTTGGCGATGACATCTTTTGTGTCCCGACACCCCATAAACACTGGAGATGAGGAAGAAACTGGTTCGTCGGGACATGAACTTCGGTAAGGAGAGCTGTGCTGGATCGCAGATTCTGAGCAACACCAACTCGCGTCCACAAGAATTTGCCGGTCTTTCTTTTACAGTAGCTCTTACACTAGCTCTTATCAGGATCAATTCATTCCAGAGCATGCCAAAGTCAAAAACAAACCCCGCGGAACTGGTCTCCAAAGAGGAACAACTTCGGACGTATTACGAAACCTTGCATCGGGCCTGGGGTCCTCAACATTGGTGGCCGGCGCGCACACGCTTTGAAGTTATTGTCGGGGCTTATCTCACTCAGAACACTTCTTGGACGAACGTTGAGATCGCAATGCGGCAACTGCGAGAGGCGGGCGTTCTGACGCTAGCGGGCGTTCGCAGGACGCCATTGCCAACCCTTGAGACGCTGATCCGATCCTCTGGATATTTCCGCCAGAAAGCCGCTCGGCTGAAAATATTTGTTGCGTTTGTAGATGATCGATACGGCGGATCGCTAAGTCGAATGTTCACGCAACCTACGGAAAATCTTCGTCAGGAATTATTGGGGCTGAATGGCATCGGGCCAGAGACCGCAGACTCGATATTGCTCTATGCCGGCCAGCATCCGGTATTTGTCGTGGATGCATACACGCGGAGGATTCTGGTACGCCACGAAATTATTTCTGCTAATGCTTCGTATGAAGAGATTCGCACGTTGTTCGAGAACGCGTTGGGCGTGTCCCCAGAATCGACTGGTTCCCGTTTAGTAAGCATTGTGGCGGCGAAATCGCGCCCGGCGCACTCGCCATCGGCTATGAGTCTGGCGAAGCGGTCCACGCTAGCACAGATTTACAACGACATGCACGGATTGATAGTCAGCTTGGGAAAAAGCTACTGCCTGAAATCGAAACCACGCTGCAAGCAGTGCCCTCTGCGACAATTCTTGCCCAAGGCTGTCGAGTAACAAGACTGGCTTTCCAATTTACTTAGTTACTTTCGCGACTTCCCGAATGTTGCTGGGTTATTGCAAAGTAGCTACACGAGGGGACTGCTTGAAAGAAATTAAAATTCTTGTCGCCGATGATAATGAATTCGTTCGGCGCGCCATTCGCACCGTGCTTCAGTTGGAACCGGATTTCAAGATTATCTGTGAAGCCCCCAATGGCGCTGAAGCGATTGATGGGGCAGCAAAGTTACAGCCCGCGGTAGTACTGATGGACGTGAGCATGCCTGGAATCGGAGGCCTGGAAGCGGCGCGTCAAATCCTCGAAGTCGCGCCCAACACTGAGATCGTGCTGCTAACCGAGCACGCAGTCGCGGAAATGGCTCATACCGCACTAAGCATGGGGATCCGCGGTTATGTCATTAAGTCTGACGCGGCGAAAGACTTGGCAGATGCGATACGAACCGTGATTCAGAAAAAGCAATACGTAAGTTCAGGGTTACCCTCGCAGCCGAACAAGGCCAGCGCAATTTAAGCTGCGTTCGATGCTATGCACGCCGACGAACTAAGCACTCACCGTTTGATATTCCTCGTAAGCGCCCTTGAAGTCGGTGATGTTGTGGTCGGTCTCGAAGTGCCAGATGCGGGTTGCGACTTCATCGATCAAATCATGATCGTGAGTAACTAGGAAAACCGTGCCCTGATAGCGTTGCAACGCGATATTCAGCGCGTTAATAGATTCCAAATCCAGGTGGTTCGTAGGCTCGTCGAATACGAGGACGTTGGGCTTTTGCAGCATAAGCTTGCAGAACAACAGACGCGCCGCCTCTCCGCCGGAGAGAATTGTGGTGGACTTGGTGGCTTCTTCTTTCGCGAATAACATCTGTCCCAGCAGCCCGCGCAGTTCTTCATTTGAGGCAGAAGGGTCCCATTGCCCCAACCATTCCAGCGCGGTCATATTCTTTTCAATCAATGTACGGTGATCCTGCGCGAAATATCCAATTGCAGCTTCATGACCCCAGGTAACTTTGCCGTCATCGAGAAATGAGCCGCTGTAACCGCTGACCTTGCGAAGTTCTGCTTCCGGAGTGGTGGGAGAATTCGCCAAAATCGCATTCAACAAAGTGGTTTTACCGGCTCCGTTGCGGCCCATCAGCTCAATTTTCTCTCCCCGAATTACACTCGCAGTAAATCCGGAAATAACTTCATGATCGTCATAGGACTTGGTTAGGCCTTCGACCTCCAGAATGTGTTTACCGGATGGACGCTTCATATCGAACTTTATAAAGGGACGTTGGATGTTCGATCTCGCGAGTTCTGTCACTTGCAAACGCTCCACTTCTTTGCGTCGCGATTGCACCTGGCTTGATCGCGTACCGGCAGAGAAACGTGCGATAAATTCATTCAACTGCGAGATCTTCTTTTCACGTTGAGCGTTCTGTGACTCGATCTGCGAACGCACCTGAGTCTTTGCCACAACCATGTCGTCGTACGAGCCCGTGTAGGTGATGATGGTCTCGTAATCGATATCGGCAATGTGGGTGCAAATGCTATTCAGGAAATGGCGGTCGTGAGAGATAACGATCAAAGCACCGTCATACTGATTCAAGAAACCTTGCAGCCAGTGGATAGAATCCAAATCCAAATGGTTCGTCGGTTCGTCGAGCAGTAAAGCCTGCGGATGTCCGAACAGAGCTTGCGCCAGCAGCACGCGGACTTTTTGTCCGCCCTGCAATTCGCTCATCATGCGAGAATGAAGCTCATCCGGAATATCCAGGCCCTGAAGCAATATCGCGGCATCAGTTTCGGCCGTATAACCGTCTTCTTCTCCGACAATACCTTCGAGCTCTCCGAGCTCCATACCATCTTCGTCGGTAATGTCGGGTTTCTCGTAAATCTTGTCGCGCTCCTGCATCGCTTTCCAGAGACGCTTGTTTCCCATGATCACGGTGTCGCTGACGCTGTAAGCGTCAAAGGCGAACTGATCCTGACTTAAAACGCCGAGCTTGCGGGGACGCACTACTGTGCCTTTTTGCGGTTCCATTTCGCCCGACAAAATCTTCATGAGCGTGGATTTGCCGGAGCCGTTGGGCCCGGTTAATCCGTAGCGCTTTCCCGGAGTGAACGCCGTACAGACCTCTTCGAACAGTATTTTGGCACCGTAGCGCATTGAAACATTACTGACTGAAAGCATGATTTTCTTGTGAAACTGCGGGGAAATTCCGCCCGGTCCGAGGTAAAGACGGTGCGCAGCTAGTGTTTCTAGAATATCACGGGCGAGAGGGTTCAATGGTGACTTCCGGGTTCCGCTCGCAGAGTTGGAGTACATCAAGCACAGAGGACACAGAATTACACGAAGCAATGAACCTCACCACAGGTTTTCCTTTGTGCACCTCTGTGTTCTCTGTGGTCAATCTTGTTCTCTTTCACCAGCACCCGAATGCTTCACGGTGCTAGAATTCTCGGTTTGCACCCGTTTTTTACGGTATTTCTCCCATGCCTGAAACGCCTCTGCAAGTGGTGCCGCCGAATCCTTTGACCGTTCTCACCGACGACGAAATTCTTTTTCGTGAAAACATCCGGCAGTTTGCGGAAGAAAGAATTCGGCCTCTTGTAAAAGAAATGGACGAGAAGGGTGTCTTCGATTCCGGTTTAATCCGGGAATTTTTCCAGCTGGGATTAATGGGAATCGAAATCCCTGAAGAATTTGGCGGCGGCGGCGCCAAGTTCTTCGAAGCAATCCTCGCCGTAGAAGAACTCTCCAGAGTGGACGCCTCAGCTGGGGTCATCGTGGACGTCCAGAACACGCTTGTGATCAATGCATTGTTGCGGTGGGCAACCTCAGAGCAGAAAAGACGGTTGCTTCCGCGGATGGCTGCCGACACTTGCGGCGCATACGCCTTGAGCGAGGCCGGGTCGGGCTCCGATGCTTTTGCCTTGCAGACCCGCGGAGAGCTGCGCGGCAGCGATTATGTTGTAAACGGCCGCAAGCTTTGGATTACGAACGCCAAGGAAGCTGGCGTCTTTGTGCTGTTCGCCACGGTGGACCCGGCGGCTGGATATAAGGGCATCACCGCATTCATTATCGAGAAAGACTTCCCTGGATTTACGGTCGGCAAAAAAGAAGACAAACTTGGCATTCGCGCGTCGTCAACTTGTGAACTACTTTTGGAAGACTGCCATGTGCCCAAAGACAACGTGTTGGGCGAAGTAGGCAAGGGCTACAAGATCGCAATTGAAACGCTGAATGAAGGTCGAATCGGAATCGCCTCCCAGATGCTCGGCATCGCCTGCGGCGCCTGGGAATACGCCACAAATTACGCCCAAGAACGCAAGCAATTCGGCAAACAGCTTTCCGACTTCCAGGGAATTCAGTTCCAGATCGCTCAAATGGCGACGGAAATCGAGGCCGCCCGCCTCATGGTTTACAACGCCGCCAGGTTGAAGGATGCCGGCCTTCCGTTCGTCAAAGAAGCTGCCATGGCCAAGCTGTTCTCCTCGCAGGTGGCAGAGCGTGTGACATCGCTCGCCATTGAGATATACGGCGGTTACGGCTTCACGAAGGATTACCCGGTAGAGAAGTATTGGAGGGATTCAAAGATCGGCAAGATCTATGAAGGCACCTCCAACATGCAACTGGCAACCATCGCCAAGCTGCTATTCGCGGGGAAGGCTCGCTGAGTGTTGCCTATTATGTGCAGGGAATTGCGATGCAGGGTTGTGACAGAGTGGTTCGACTCCCGCCTAAATCCATTGATTGGAGCAGTTTAACGAGGCGCGCATCGTTGGCTGTAAAGCTGCATTTGCGGTAGTGCCAGCTAGCCAGGCAAATGTGCGCAGATCGGAGTGGACAAGTGCTGACTTTAGGGACAAATGATGTAACCGTTTTCCCCAAACCAAAAAATGCAATGCTTCCCATTCTCGTCGTATTGTTTTTGATTTCTTACGGTTTGATGTCGGTGCTGGTGCTGGAACAGGGACGGACCATCGATTCTCAGCGCCATTTGATTCGCGACTTGTTCAACGACAGCGTTCAGTTGAGCGCGCTAAAGACCAAAGAACTGTTAAAACAGCGCGCGACCGCACCACCTACGACGCAAAATGCGCCAGCAAAGGGTACCGTATCCCAAGTTTCGCCTCAGGTCAGCGCCAGGAATAACAATACAATCAAGAATCAAAGACCAGCCTTCCAGAAACCGCCGAAGCTCGCGGCTGACACCGCTGATTCACGCAGAATTCCTCTTACGATATAGATCGGACACGGTAAAAAATGAAAGCCCTGGCTAGCGCTCTGTTGTTGATTGCCATATCTGGTCCTCGCTTCGCACAGCCATTGCGTTCTCCCGTCGCGCCCTTGAGAAATCAACAGGCCAGAAAGGGCGGACAGTGGTACTTGGCCGAAAACGGTCATGCCGTCTACTGCTTTGGTCCGGTGATGGTGATAAACGAACCAAAAGTTGGCTTTCAGCGCGTTGCCACGTTCTGCCAGGGCGACCGGCCCATGGTTCCTCTGAAAGATTAATCTCTCTCGAAATTCTGCAGTTCTCCTGCGGTAAATTGTATTCATGCCAAAATTTGAGAAGCATATATTCGTCTGCGGCAATCAACGGCTGCCTGGGCAACCCCGCCCGTCCTGCGATCAGGCGGGCAAGGCTGAGTTGCAGAAGCTGTTCAAACAAAAACTCGCCGAGCGTGGGCTCCAAGGCAAGGTGCGAGCGAACCAATCAGGATGCCTCGATCAGTGTGAACACGGACCGAACGTAGTGGTTTACCCAGAAGCCATCTGGTATGGGCGGGTGACGCTGGCCGATGTTGAAGAAATCATAGAATCCCACATCGTTGGAGGAAGGCCAGTTGAACGGTTGATGATTGCCGACCAATGCCTGAATACGGCTACCTGCGCACATAAGCCTGCAAAGGTTCCGCTGCCCGACTAGGCTCTGGTAGGCGCCGCGAAAGCTCCAATCGCGTCATCCAAGGTGGGGAACATTGGGAACAGCGACTCCACGCGGGAAATTTCAAAAAGCTTTAGCATTCTGTCATTTGTACCCACCAACACTACCTGGCATCCCGACTTGTGGCAGGTGATGTATGCGCTGACCAGCGAACCCAGCCCCGCCGAGTCCATATAAGGAACTTCGGTTAAATCCAAGATCACCACGGGGCCTGCTTCGTTGCGGATTGCATTCTGGAACGGGGCTAGGTTTTCAGCAGTCAAGGGACCTCGAAGGCAGAGTACTCCCCGGGAAAAAACGGGACCCAATCTCGCAACGACGAGGGGATCTGACATGGCTCGAAGATTGTACGGGCAGGGAGTGATCGGGACAAGGCGGTCTCGGCGAAGTCTTGTTTTGGGTAACTGTACCCGGCAAAAATCCGCACGCAGCGGTAATACTCCATATGGGTGATTGGTTCCGGGCACGGTCCAGTCCATCATCGATGTTGGGGGGATCCATGAAAACGACATTATTTGCAATGCTAATTATTTGTGCAACTGGAGCGATGGCGCAAGGCTCTGGGGCTGCTGTGAGCAGCACGCCCTATCAGTTTCCTGAACACCCGCTCTTCGCTCAGCGTCAACTAATGGCAAGGGAGCAAAACCTGCGGGGAGAGGAATCCCCTTACACCTACGCTCAGGGAGAAATACCTCTTCGGGACGTAGTAATACCGTCGACACAGACCCCTCTGGGCGATGTGGCACGTAAGGTGAGAAGCGAGCACGAAGCGGCAAAAAAAGCTGACATCGTTTGGGTAGACTGACACGCGGGAACGGCTGAGCAAACCAGATAAAAAGTGGTAGGCGCGGCAGGAATTGAACCTGCAACCCTCAGATTAGAAATCTGATGCTCTATCCGTTTGAGCTACGCGCCCTCAGCAGCAATTTTATCCCGCCCCTTCGGCAGTGGCAAAATTCTCCGCTTTAGCCTTCGACTGAACGGAGTGGGTCAGTTGCCAATCCAACCAGAAACGGCATAAAGGTACGCAAAAGGAAACCTTGGGACCAAAGCCTTCGTGCCCTTCGTGTCCTTAGTGGTTTATGGTTTTTTCGGATCCCTGGTGAAACTGAGCCACGACCCCACTGAACCTTCTCTTCCTCCCCTCATCCCTTTGCATTTATACTTTCTACAGGCAGCGCCGCTCGGCTGCCTGCAACGGAGATTGTTCATGGCTCTTCAGAAAACCGGAAAAATATGGCATAACGGCAAGCTCATTCGTTGGGAGGACGCCAACATTCATGTGATGTCGCACGTCGTGCACTACGGATCTTCGGTATTTGAGGGCGTCCGTTGCTATGAGCTCCCTTCTGGTCCGGCCATTTTCCGCGCGCCTGAGCATATGCAAAGACTCTTAGATTCGGCCAAAGTTTACCGCATGGACCTGCCGTTCAGCCGCGAAGAGTTGGTCGCAGCGATGGTGGAAGTGATTAACACAAATGGAGTCTGGCCATGTTATATCCGGCCGATTGCATTACGCGGCTATGGCGATGCCGGGGTTACACCGACCAATTGCCCAGTGGAGGTCTACGTTATCAATTACCCATGGGGCAAGTATCTAAGCAAAGACGATCTCGGCGTCGATGTTTGCATTTCTTCGTGGACGCGCCTAGCCCCCAACACGCTTCCCGCGATGGCAAAAGCTGGCGCGAACTACATGAATTCTCAGCTGATCCGCATGGAAGCCACGATTAACGGATACGCCGAGGGAATCGCCCTCGACGTGAACGGCTACGTGAGCGAAGGCTCAGGCGAGAACGTATTTGTCGTTCGCAACGGCGTATTGCAGACCGCGCCGCTGGGTAATTCAGTGCTACCGGGAATCACCCGCGATTCAGTTCTGAAAATTGCACGCGATTTGGGTATTGCGGTTCTCGAGGCCGGCATCCCCCGCGAGATGCTCTATATCGCGGACGAGGCATTCTTCACCGGAACAGCGGCTGAGGTTACGCCAATTCGCTCGGTGGACAAAATCAGCGTCGGCGATGGAACCGTCGGGCCGATTACAAAGGCTATTCATAAGGAATTTTTCGCCATCGTCCATGGCGAGAAGAAGGATCGCTTCAATTGGCTGACACCGGTGCCTGTGGGCAGCAAGCAACCAGTCGGAGTGTAGGCGATCTTCTTTTCTTGCGTCGGTCCAGCTTCGGAAGTTCGCCTCCGTAAAATTCTTTCAGCAAATCGTCTGGCAGGGGCGCATCAAAATCATCCGCGACCCAAACCTGCCCTCTTTCCATTTCCCATTCCTAGAGGCCGTATCTTAGTTCTCGCTTCAATCGCTACGAGCTTTGCGATGGGAACACCCGCCCGCGCGATGATAACTTCGTCGCCCGCCGCCACTCTCTTTAAAAGACGGGACAAGTGAGTCTTCGCCTCCCGGACATTCACCTGCATCGCTTCATTGTGGACTAACGCGGTCGCCAAATATATCTGAAACAGAGAAGGACGTAGTGGCCTAACATCTCTTCTTTCCCATTCCCGGCGAACGCAGGGTCCATGACGAAGGTCATCTTGGGACAACCCAGCTTTCAGTCCATCATAGGACATGGTTTCTGGGAGACGCGCAGAATGAACATTGATGACCTGCTTCGCATCGCGATGGAGCGGCGCGCCTCCGACTTGCATCTGAAGGTCGGCAACTATCCCCATCTTCGCATTGACGGCGATCTTGTCCCGCTTACCGACCAATCCCGCGTAAGTGCGGAAGACATGCTGACCATGGCTTTCAGCATGATGTCCGCAAGGCAGAAACAGAAATTCAAAGAATCTACAGAAATAGATATGGCATATGGTGTGGCCGGATTGGGCCGCTTCCGTGTCAACGTTTTCCAGCAGCGCGGCAATGTGGGATTGGTTCTGCGTATGATTCCCACCAAGATTCGCGCTCTCGATGAGCTTTATTTACCGAAGATCGTCGAGCAAATCTGTGACATGCCACGGGGATTGATTCTTGTCACCGGCGTCACCGGCTCTGGTAAATCCACGACGCTGGCGGCCATGATTGACCGCATCAATTCGACTAAAGCGGAACACATTATTACCATTGAAGACCCGATCGAATTCCTGCATCGCGATAAAAAGGGATATGTAAATCAACGCGAGATCGAAGTCGACACGCCGACATTTTCCGCGGCGCTGCGCGCTTCCCTCCGTCAGGATCCCGACGTCATTCTGGTCGGCGAAATGCGAGACATTGAGACTATTGGAACCGCGATCCACGCTGCGGAAACCGGACACATGGTTTTCTCCACCCTGCACACCCTTGACGCGGTCGAAACCATCAATCGTATTATTGCGGTCTTCCCGCCGCCGGAGCAGAAGCAGATACGGCTCCAGCTCGCGGCCGTGTTGCGCGCCGTCATCAGCCAGCGCCTCGTGAGACGTTGTGATGGAGACGGGCGCGTACCAGCCGTTGAAGTCATGATTAATACGGCGTACATCCGCGAGTGTATTTTGGTGCCCGAAAAGACCCGCGCTGTGCGAGACGCTATTTCGGCCGGAACCTCTCAGTACGGAATGCAGACCTTCGATCAATCCCTCTGGGACCTCTTCCAGGCGGGTTTGGTCAATTACGAAACCGCTTTGGAAAACGCCTCCAATGCTGATGACTTCAAGCTCCGGATGCAGGGCATTTCATCGTCCAGCGACATGTCCCGTAATTCCATGCAAGCCGCCGGCTTCGGCAACCGCTAGACACATCCTCCACTAGTTTTTAAATAGGCTTGTCCTAGTATTTCTTCTAGTTCATCTCAAACTCCCGATCCACGATAATGCGAGCCGGGCAAACCTCTCGCATTGCGGAGACTGAAATTGGGTCGAGAGGCAAAACCCCCAGGTAGAGAAAATGGATTCCAGGAACGGATCGCCAATGGGATCACTCAGCACGCAATTGGTTCTCGAACGAGAGCGGCGAAACATCAGCCTGGAGGAAATCTCCCTGTCCACCAAGATTAATATTCGTTTCCTCACTGCCATTGAGCAGGGACATTTTGAGGAACTCCCGGGCGGCATTATCTGCAAAGGCTTTCTGCGCGCTTACGCGCGCCAGATTGGAGTGGATGAAGAACAGGCAATAAACGGTTATTTCGCAGCTATTGAAGCAAACCAGACTGAGGGAGCGCCCGAGGAATCATTGCGGCGATTCTGCGGTAGAAACCAGGAATCCGTGGCGGCGCGACTTCCCTGGTGGGCGTTCGCCGCGGCGCTTCTGATCATAGGTTTCGGCGTTATCGCGCTGCGACACTATAAACGAGGACTACTGCACCCCGCTGAACGTGGCTTTGGGTCTTGTGTTAGACCGGTCGCTCCCGTCAACAAGCAACCAGCATCATCAACCGCTGCTTCAGCACTCCGATTCTTCGAGAATTACGAAGAGTTCCGGTCACTGCCCCGGATTGTGCCAGCCGCCTACGTCTGAAGCGAGATCATCCGCCTGTTGAGGTCCCCACGAACCGGGCCGGTACGGATGCACCGGCGCAGCATTTCCGAGAATTGGATCTATGACAGCCCAAGCTGCTTCCACCGCGTCTTCCCGGACGAAAAGCATTGAATCTCCACGCATCGCGTCTCCGAGAAGGCGTTCGTACGCATCCACTTCATCCGCAGCCTGCTTTTCGATTGCCTGAAGTTCCGCCGGACTCGAGGCCATTTCTTCCCCCGGGCGTTTAACCTGTGCGTTTAGAGTTATCGATATCTCGCCGGGTCCCAGACTGAAGACAAATGAATTCTTGGCATTTCCCGCCAAACTCTCCAAAGGCGGGTTCCTGAGCGTGACCAGAACCTGGGTCGAACTCACCGGCAGGCACTTGCCCGCTCGAATCAGGAAAGGCACACCGGACCATCGCCACGAATTAATCTGCAAGCGAACGGCCGCGAAAGTCTCGACCCTTGAATTCGGCGCAACGCCTGCTTCTTTCTTGTAACCTTCGAACTGTCCTCGAACAACATGCTTAGGATCGAGCGGCGGAATCGTGCGAAATACCTTGACCTGCTCATCATGGATGGAATCCGAATGCAGTCCGGTGGGCGGCTCCATGGCAAGGAAAGCCACCAGTTGCAGCATGTGGTTCTGAACCACATCCCGAATGGCCCCGGTCGCCTCGTAGAAGTTGCCGCGACCTTCGACGCCGAATTTTTCCGCCATTGTGATCTGCACACTCTCGACGTAGTTGCGATTCCAAATCGGCTCCAGAAAACTGTTCGCGAACCGGAAGAACAGCAGATTCAAAACCGCCTCTTTCCCAAGATAGTGGTCAATGCGAAAAATCGCAGACTCGGGCAGCACCGCGCGAAGCGCAGTGTTCAATTGCTGGGCTGAGGCGAGATCGTGTCCAAACGGTTTCTCCACGATCACTCGCGCATTTTTCAGACAGCTCGCGTGCGCGAGTGAGTCAACCACGCTGATAAAAAGATCCGGCGGGATCGCCAGGTAATGCGCTGGCGCGGTGGACGACCCGAGAGCCTTCTTCAGATGTTCGAATGTCGACCGTTGCTCATAGTCTCCGCCGACGTAATGAAGAAGACCAAGAAATTTGCCAAGGGCCGCTTCATCGACTTTCCCGAGTTGTTGTTGAATGCTGTCGCGAGCCCGCTCTTTGAGGTGTTCATCGGTTCGCCCGGCCTTTGCCACCCCAATGATTGGAACATTCAAGTGCCCGCGCTTGACCATCTGATAAAGCGCTGGAAACACTTTCTTGTGTGCGAGGTCTCCCATGACGCCGAACACAACCAGAGTATCCGCGGTAATAGGTTTGGTTGCGGAACTTTGAGCAACAGCATGACGTCTGAGATCGGGCATAATTTCTCTAGTCTATTAGGAGATCGATGCCTACTACTTACCGGCCCATGCGAGGCCGTCTGCGCCTTTTCCCGCCTCGATCAGGTCCATCACCTTCCATTGTGAAAGGTTGATCGCGGCCACCTGATGGCTCGGCGGGCACGAAACATAAGCCACCATCCCATCGGGCCGCACTAGAACCTCTCCCGGCGCAGGCGGGACGTCAACGGTTCGCGCGACTTTCAGTGTACTCAAATCAACCACCGCCACTTTGCCAATGGATGGCATGGCAACCAGCAGCCAGCGTCCATCTCTGGTGGGAGCCGTGCCATAACCCACGGCAGGCAAAGGCACCCATGCTTTTATCTTGTTCGTGGATGTATCGATAACCGCCAATTGAGGTTTCGTTTGGTCTGATGTGAACACCATGCTGTCATCATTCGAGATTGAGATGCGCTGCGTGCTGGCCGCAATACGGATGACCGTGATCGTCTTCCGTGCCGTCATGTCAAGCACTGAGACCGTTCCCGGACCAACATTGGCGGTATAACCGCGGCGTCCGTCGTGCGAAACGGCCAGCATGTGAGACTCTGCTTGAGTGGTCGGAATGGCGCCAACAACTTTAAGTGTCCGCTGATCGACGATAGTTACAGTCTGGTCCAACTCAGTGGTGACATAAAGCATGCCAGTGTTCGGGTCGTAAATAACGCAATGTGGTCGCACTCCGTGCCCAAAATCGACATTGCCAATAACCTTGCGGCTGGCGATATCGACCACCACCATGTTGCTGCCATCGCTCCCCGGCCTGCCAACACCTGAATCGCCATAGATAGGCACAAATGCCTTGCGCCCATCTGGAGAGGCCACGACCTCGTGGCCAGTGACGCCACCCTCGGGAACAACCGCAATCTGCCGGGCAGCAGCCGGATCAATAATGCTGAGGCTCCGGTCACCCTGGTTAGCGACGAGCAGCATGGGCTCTGATCCCACTCCAGGTTGAGCCGATGTATCGAGATGAAGCATAAGAATCACGAAACAAACCCCCGCTAGACTGAGGCACAACCAAGTTGGATTTCGCATAGTCCGGCAGTCTATCACCGTCCGCTTTTAGAAAAAATGCGCCAGTTCAAATTGCGACGGGAAGATGTTTTTCTACAATAGTTTCCCCAAGGTGTTGCTCCCATTTTGGTGCAATTCGAAATTGGGACATTGAACGACTTCCTGTTTTCGCACTGTCCTTCAAATCCCCGACATACTACTTGACTTCCTTTCTATGAGGCCTACCATAGAGATATCACCTCCGATCCAACTCAGGATCGAATGGGCCGATAGCCAAGGAAGTGTCACCACTTCTTGGTCGTCGGCCCATTTAAATTGTGAGGAAGATTTAGAGTTGCCGTCACCGTGGCCTGCCACATCCCGGCATGAGTAAATGGGATTCCCTTTGTGTACCTTCGTGCCCTTTGTGGTTAGAGCCTTTCGAAGAAGCCAGCGGCGCCCACTCCGCCGCAAACAAATCGTCACCATCCCACAACTGAAATCAACCTGCGGTATCATTTCCCGTGGCCAGCTTTTACGTCGAGAACTTCGGATGTCGTGCAGCGCAAGCGGACGGCGCCGCAATTGAACAGCAGTTCCGCGAGCTCGGGCTGGCTCGGTCCAAGTCTGCCCACCAAGCCGCAATTGTCGTTCTCAACACTTGCACGGTAACAGCCTCCGCCGACCAGGACGCGCGCTCGGCCGTCCGCTGCGTTCATCGGGAAAATCCCGATTGCCAGATCGTAGTGACCGGATGCTATGCGCAACGCGCCCCGGAAGAAATTGCCTCACTGCCCGGAGTTAGCCTGGTTGTAGGCAACTCACACAAGCATCGACTGGCGAAAATCGCTCTCGGGCAAAGGGTCTCGCAGTTGGTTTCAGATTCGCCCTTGGTCACGATCTCTCCTTTGCACGATTCCGACAGCCGCCTCTTCGTCTCAGACATTTTTGCCCATACACAATTCCTCGCAGCTCCCGTGTTCGATGCCGCGAATGAACGAACTCGCCCCAATCTCAAAATCCAGGATGGTTGCGATAATCGCTGCTCGTTTTGTGTAATTCCCTACGTTCGCGGACAAAGCCGATCTCTCCCATTGCCCGAAGTCCTTCGCGAGGTCAGTGTTCTGGTCAATTCCGGATATCGCGAAGTAGTAATCTCGGGAATCAATCTAGGGCGTTGGGGCCGCGATCTGACTCCAGACGCAACCGGCCGAGTGCCTCGCTTCGAGTGTCTAGTTGGCGCGATTCTGAACGAGACACCCCTGGAGAAACTCCGCATCTCTTCCGTCGAACCGATGGATTGGAGCGATGAATTAATTTCCATGATTGCCACCGCGCCGCGCATTGCCAAACATGCGCACGTCCCCATGCAGTCCGGAAGCGATCGGGTGTTGCGGCTCATGCATCGGAAATATCGCCCGTGGCATTATCGCGAGAAAATTGAAAAGATTCATGCAGCAATGCCCGCGGCTGCAATTGGCGCCGATGTAATGACTGGCTTCCCCGGAGAAACGGATGCCGACTTCGAAGAAACCCGGCATCTGATCGACGACTTACCGCTCACTTATTTGCACGTCTTCACCTATTCGCGCCGCCCCGGAACCCCAGCGGCAGCGATTCGCGATCAAGTTCCTGTACAAATTGCGCGAGAGCGAACCAGAATTCTCCGGGAATTAGGGGAAGAGAAAAAGCTGGCGTTCATGCGGTCTCTCCTAGGCAAACAGCTTGAGGCCATTACGCTGAATTCACACAGTGGAGAGGAAGCAGACTTCACCGAAGCCCTAACCGACAATTTCTTGAAGCTGCGACTGTACGGAAGGTATGACGCAAATCGCTGGCTTAGGGTGTGCGTAGAGAAAATTGAAGGTGGTCTATTGCTGGGAGCATCTGCTTAGGCAGTTAGGTGGAAGAGCGGCCATTTATGACCGCGTGGACTCGTCTATTTTGGAAACGGGCTTTAGCCCCCGCAGGCCGTGCGGCCCTCCCGTCTGCAGGAAATCTTCGAAACGACCGCTACATTCCCAACTTCTTAACTTCTTCGTTGTAATACTTGCGGTACAAAATATCCCACTCCTGGCTGCCTTCAAGGATAGTACGTTTCTGATTCTCGATCTTATGCCGCGCGGCTTGATCTATCCTCTCTTCGTGATTCAACAATTCTTCGAGAATCTTGCGCACTTCTAGCCGAAGAGTATTGCGATCTTCCACGAAATCCACTTCGTCCATCTCAGCCAGCGCGTCGGTAAGACTGTGAGCCACTTTGTTGACCTTGTCGCGGCTCAGTCTCACAGCACCGCCTTGTACTTGCGCACCAATTCGCTCTTCACCTTGCGGAACATCTCCTGATAGTTCGCGCCGCTCTTGCGCATTTCGTCGGAGTAGGCTTCCAGAATCACTCGCACCTCATCATTGATGCGGTCCTCGAGAGAAAGTTCCTCGAGCATGGCGGCATGGACCTTTTCGGTGACCGCAGGCACGGCCTTGGTCTCAATAAACTCGCCAGCGATTAATTTCTTGGTGACTTCGCGGGCCAGATAGCCCACATATTCTTTCGAAAGCAACATGATGCGGATAGGACGCCCGATGGCGAAAAGTTAGTGTAGCACAGGCATTGCGTAGGCTCGTCCGGACAAGCTACCTGAAATCGCGATGGCCGCTCGAACACGCCCGAGCATCGAAGTACTTGTGCCTAAGAAAAAGCAAACTGAGGAAAATCTTTCGAAAGCTAATCAGGTGAAAGATCGAGCTATCGCCTCCGATACATTAGCCGAAGCATTTCCGCCAATCAATTTGTCGATTCAGCCACCGTATCCTCCGGCGGAAGCCAAAACCGTCTCCGAGATTCCAAGAGATAAAGGTTGGATGTACGAACCCAAATGGGATGGATTTCGCTGTCTCGCCTTCCGCGCTGGAAAGGAAGTCTTATTGCAGTCAAAGGCAGGCCAGCCGCTCGGCCGTTACTTTCCTGAACTCGTGAAGGCGTTGTCCAGCCTCCCTGCGAAACGTTTTGTGCTAGACGGTGAAATAGTCATCTTCTCTGGCGAGCATCTTTCATTCGATAACCTTCTAATGCGAATCCATCCCGCGGAGTCGCGGATACGAAAGCTTTCCGCCGAAACCCCTTCGACCTTGATGTGTTTCGATCTGCTGGTAAATTCTGAAGGAAAATTGTTAACCAACTTGTCCTTCACGGAAAGGCGTCATGCGTTGGAGCACTTTTTCAAAGGCCTGACGAAAAAAGGAATGATCCGCCTCTCCCCAGCATCGCCGAAATCAGAACAGGCAGATCGATGGATGCGCGACCTCACTACCATGGGCTTGGACGGTATCATTGCAAAACGCCTCGACGAACTATATCGCTCCGGCGAACGCACGGCGATGGTGAAGGTCAAACGCATTCGAACGGCGGACTGCGTCGTCGGAGGGTTCCGCTATGCAGAAAAAGGAAACGGCATCGGTTCGTTATTGCTCGGCTTGTATGACGACGAAGGGCTATTGGATCACGTAGGATTCACTTCTAGCTTCAATCGTGAACAACGCGGAGAACTGAGGGCCGTCGTCGAGCCGCTGATCGACCCTCCGGGTTTTACCGGACAGGCCCCCGGTGGGCCGAGCCGATGGAGTACCAAGCGATCCACGGAATGGCAGCCCCTGAAGCCGAAACTGGTTTGCGAAGTGAGTTACGATCACTTCTCCGGACGGCGCTTCCGTCACGGCACAAAATTCTTGCGATGGCGTCCCGAGAAAAAGCCCTCCCAGTGCACATTTGAACAGGTCGTCCCGTCCACGAAGGGCGGGGAAACCAAAATCGCTTAACCGGACACTCTAAAAGGCAGCGCCTCTTCAATCCCATGTTCAAAGTGCAGCTTTTTGGTATCGAACAAATATTCGTCCATTCGGCAGGTTTTTTCGCAGAAACAGAGATTGAGGGTTTGCGAGAAAGCCGGGCGTAAAATGCGACGCATGCGCCGAATTGCCGCAGCCATTGTGTTATTACTCACGGGCAAAACCGCGTTCGGTTTGCCGCCTGACCCGTGTTCGCTGACCTCGACAGTAACGGATACCAAATTCAGTGTCCTCATCCCTAACGGACGGACCTCCTTTCGCAAAGGCGAGATTATTCCGCTAGTGCTCTCTTTTACATCGACGGCGGTTAAGCGCTACTGGGCTGATAACCGCAATTACGATCGCAGCGGCCGCCTGGGCATCGAGACCTATTGCGTCGAACCCGCAGTACCCGATCCGCTTGAGGACTATTTCCGCGCTGGCGGATTCCTGGGCGGGGGCCTCGGCAGCGACCAGCAGCTTTCTGAAAAACCCTTCACTGCGACCGCCGAGTTGAATGAATGGAGACAGCCTGGACCTGGGCATTACCGACTGTTTCTTGTGACTTATCGGGTATGGCGTCCGCCAGACCCCAACGAATCGACTCCTTTCGGCCGGGTGGCGGTGACGCTACGCTCGAACACAATCGAGTTCGACGTGATTAAGGCCGATGCTGATTGGCGAGCCGAACAATTGCGGGATGCCACAACTGCCTATCAGAACGCGACAGCCGGCCAGGAAAAAGAACCCGCTCGGCGCCTGCGATTCTTGAATACTAAAGAGTCAACGGAGACACTGGCGCGGCTGTTCTGGGGCCTGAACGATCAGCCGGGAGGATGGGATTTGATGTTCGGGCTATTCGCTTCACCCTACCGAGCAGAAGCGATTGCGTCGATGCAGCGCGAAATCAACGATCCCAATCATGCCATCACTCAAGATTTCCTGCACACGCTCACGAAGCTGCAGATCAACGCGGACACCATGTTGTCGGACCCGCCAGCCTACGATCCCGCCCATCCCAATGTGTCGCAGGAATACTGGCAAAAGAGGCAGGCACATGAGCGCGAGCTGATGCAGGCCGCAGTCGCGACCACGACGGCGGCTCTACCTCACAAAACAGGGTCTGCACGCGCTCTCACGGTACAGGCGCTGGCCGAATCTTCGGATTTGCTAAGCACTGCAATGGCGTCGCAGATGCGAAAGCAACTGATCGCCGTGTGGGACGAATTGCCCGAGAGGACAAAACTAGAGCTAATCCAATATCGTTGGCCTCTGATTGCAGGACCAGAGATGCTGCCCATCCTAAAGGAGTTTGTGGCCGGCCCAGCGCCACCATTCCGGACTGAGCCAGCGATGGCCCGCGACGCGGCCCTGAAGCATATTTTTGACTTCAACTCCGAGGAAGGACGGGCACTGATCTTGCGAGATCTGCGCGACCCCAGAGCGCAGCCTTCCATCTCGCTGGTCAAACTGCTGCCCGCCGATGAACTGCGGCCGATCGTGCAGGAAGCTATCGTCCGCATTGAAAAGACTGACGCACGCGAACTGGACTATCACCTGCTTGAATTATTTGGCGATCAGTCAGCGCTCGGGGAAGTGGAGCGTGGGTTTACTGACCATCTCGGTCAATGGGCATGCGATCCGCAAAATGCGATGTTGAGGTACTTTCTGAGGCTGGACCCTGAGTTCGGAACCAAGATGGTCCAAGCATCGCTCGCAGCTAGAAAGGTAACGGGCTGTTACCGGATGTTGTTGCAGGATTTAGGAAGCTCGCTGCCGAACGTGGAATCAGTGGCGATAAACGCTCTTGACGATGGTGACCTTGAGGTCGCCAACGATGCTGCGCTGGCGTTGGGGAGATGGGGAACGGCGAAGGTTGAAGCAGCACTATGGGCGCGGCTGAAACGTTTTCACCAAGAATGGAAAGATCGCGAGGGCGAATTGCGTGTTACGCCCGATTACGACAGTCCGATTGGGCGCGCAACTTCGCTGGAGACCACGCTGGTGAACTCCATCGCGACGGGCACAAACTGGATTTTCGGTCCCCAAAAATTCGAACGCTTGCGCGAGTTGGCTTCACCGCGCCAGCAGATGCAAATATCAGAGTGGAGCAAGCAATGGGTTCGAGGCGAGGCGCTGATTCTTCCCAGCTGGTATCCCGAGGACCGGCTGAGCTTCGGGGTCCTGCAGTATTCGAACCTAGATGAAGAACAGTTCCGCGCGAAGTTGTCGCAAATGCCCAAGGGCACAAAGCTGCAATTTCAGATTTGGAAGCCAGGACAGATTTCGCCGCCAGTGAGAATGGAAAAACAGCAGGCAGTATTCCATTCGCTACAAGGTTATGCGACGCAATTTGGAGTGAGCATCGAGCAGAAGAGCGACCCATAGGCAACTTCCTAGCCCGCTCGCTCAAGTATTGGACGCCAAAATGCGGGGGGGCGCTTCGATTCACTCAATTGATATCGAACTGCTCCTGATGCAACGCCGGGTCGCTTTTCACGATCACAGTTTTCTTTATCAACTCTTCCATTTCCGAAAGCGCCTTGCCATTATTAGCCTTCAGAGCCTTCGCCACTTCAGGATTCACCCGCAACATAGCATCGGCGTGATTAAGATGCTTGGCCATTTTGCGCATTTCAATATAAATATCGTTGCAAACCGTCGGAATCGACTTTACGAACCCGGTGGATTCGCAATAAGGACAAGGCGATCCGATGGTGCGCTCAAGGGATTGCTTTACGCGTTTGCGGGTGATGGCTACAAGACCGAAATCATTAAACTGAAGAACCTTGGACGGCGCGCGGTCACTTCGCAACGCCTCTTCCAGCGCCTGCATAACCTTCTGGCGGTTGCGGCGCTCGTCCATGTCGATGAAATCGATGATGATGATTCCGCCCAAATCGCGCAGCCGAATTTGGCGGACAATTTCTTTGATCGCATCGACGTTAGTCTTGACGATGGTGTCTTCGAGGCGCTGAGTCTTTCCGACATATTTTCCGGTGTTGACGTCTATGGCCACCAAAGCTTCGGTTTGGTTAATGACGATGTATCCGCCGCTCTTCAGCCAGACTTTTGATTTCAGCGCTTTGTTGATCTCTTCAGTCAATCCGAATTGTTCGTAGAGGGGCACTTCTTTTGTGTAAAGCTTCACCCGCCGCACGAGTCCAGGCTGAAAGCGGTTGGCGAAGCGCAGGATGCGTTCGTACTCCTGTTCCGTATCAACCCAAATGGCGGAGAAATCAGAGCTCACTTGATCGCGCAGAACCCGCTCGACGACGTTGAGATCGTGATAAATCAGCGTCGGTGATTTTCCATTTTCGGCGCGGGTCTTGATCTCTGCCCAAAGGCCTTTGAGGAAGCGGATGTCGGCGCGCAGATCTTCTTCAGCTGCTCCCTGCGCAGCCGTGCGTACGATGAAGCCCCCATGTCCATTTTCGCGCTCGCTGAGAATGATTCGCTTCAGGCGCTGGCGTTCCTCTTCCGAAGAAATCTTGCGCGAAACCCCGGTATGGTTCACCGTCGGCATGTAAACGAGAAAGCGTCCCGGCAACGCGATGTGGCTGGTGATGCGGGCGCCCTTCTTTCCAATAGGCTCCTTCGCAATCTGCACCAGGATTTCCTGACCTTCTTTCAGCAAGTCGCTGATCAAGGGCACATTCTGCGGCTCCCGCCGGCGGAAGTGCTTTCCGCCGCTTCGACGGCCGCGCTGATTATTACGGTCGTAGGAGGGCCGTGTTGCGCGCTGAGTGTAAGGGGCGGCAGCGGACGATGCTCTCACTTCGGCTCGCGCGTTTACGGTTCCGTCTCCGCGCGCTTCAGCGTCGAGGATTGCCTCGGCCTCAGCCTGGGCTTCTTCGATCTCCGCTTCGACCGCTTCCTTCTGTTCGTGTTCCGCTTCAGAAGCAGCTTCTGCTTCCGGGACCTCGGTTTCCACCGTTTCAGAAGCTGAAAACGGCTGCTGCGACGGATCGGCCGCGGCAGCGATTTGTTGCGTGACCTGCGAATTCTGGTCGCCAGCCTCGCTGGTTTCTTCTTCCATTTCTTCGAAGGCAGCGTCTTCTTCCAGGTCTTCCACGTAATCCGCGAGGTCTGCTTCGTCCTCTTCGATCTCTTCCTCTTCCAGAGTGCCCGCGGGCGTGGCGGACAGCGTTTCCTGCGACCTTTCGTGAGCTGAGGCTCTACGCTGCTGTTCGGCAACCGGCTCAGAAGCTTCGCCAAAGACAGCAGCAACATTCATCTCGTGAAGGCGTTTTTGTTCCCGATCCCATTCTGACGAAGCGATGTCGAGAGTAGCCGCCTCGAACTGACTGGACGCCGGCTCGATAGGTATTTCCTGAAACGGTGCGCTGGCGTTGCGGGAACTCTCTGGGTCGGCGAGCTTAGTTTCGGAAACGTTAGTTTCAGCAATCTTGGCCTCGGAAAATAAGGGCTCATCTTCCGGAAAGGCCTTGGCGATAGGAGGAACAGTATCCTCACGCGTCGGACTCGAGGGATATTGCCGGCTCGATTGTTGTCGCGAAACCTGGGCTTGGCCTAGTCCCTTATATTTCGAGATAGACTCGCCGGGAAGCAAAATTGGCTGGTATCCGGGCGGAGGCCCATATTCGGACCGCTGCGGTCGTTCTGTCCTCTCTGGCGTTCTTTCGAAGCTTCTTTCGGTCCGGGGTGCATCGTTCGCAGCTTCTGAAACAGAGCGTTCGGGCGCAGGACGATCGGCACCGGGGCGGGCGAATTCTGAATCGAGCATACGCTCGCCGCGGCGTCCTCTGCGACGGCGGCGGCCTCGAAAGCCACCGCGATTGTCTTTCTCGTCTTGGTCCCCTTTTCCTTCGCGGCTCTCGGCAGGGGCAGCAACGAGATTGCCTTCTGACGACGAATCGTCGGCAGGATTTTCGATGGGGACTGAATCGGCGAGAGACCGGCCTTCAGCGGGACGATACGAGTCACGCTTCTCAAAATCTCCCTCTGCATCCTGAGCCGCGCGGTTAGTTGGAATTTCGTCGACTTCCTCCTGGTCCGCCAATTCCATGAAGTCGGAAACGTAGAGGAAAGCGTCGCGCTCCAGACCGATGTCCACGAATGCTGATTGCATTCCGGGAAGCACGCGGGTGACGCGGCCTTTGTAAATGGATCCAGCTAAGGTGTATTCGTTTTCGCGTTCTAGGTAGATTTCCGCGAGCAGATCGTCTTCGACCACCCCCACTTTGGTCTCGTGAGGGGTGGAAGACACATACAATTCTTTTGACATGCAAACTCCGGGTCTGCGCCGCTAAGCGGTCGCAGTGATCACCGGGAGAAACGCAGGAGAATTGGGAGGATCGAGTGCTGCGATGGCCAGCCGCGCGACACACGAATGCGTCTACGGAGTTCACTCCGTAACCTGATCCGTTGCGCAAGCCTGAGAATCTTTTGCACTTATAGCATTACGCTGTCCCCGGGGTTGTGACCGCTCTCTCGTTTAGAGGGGGCCGTTTACCCGCCCGGCAACGTCTTTAGCTTCAATCCTGCCCGGCTTCTAACTGCCATTCTGGCCGGGTGAGTGTCCTCTTAACGTGAGGACGGTCGTTATCTTTAATTTTTCAAACCAAAAGCAAATGTTTTCGCGCCTGGCTGGCGCGGCAAATCTCCTTGCCCTTCTTCGTCCTGTGTTAGTTCACGAAGCGGCGCATGCGAACATTCATCACCATACCGAGCGCCAAAAACATAAACAGGACAGAAGACCCGCCATAACTCATTAATGGCAAGGGTATTCCAGTGACCGGCATAAAACCGACCACCATACCGACATTGACCAGGATATGGAAGCTAAGCACAGCTACCACACCCATTACCACAAACGTGCCAGCGCGGTCGGGCGCTGTTTGCGCGTTCTGGGTCAAACGCATCAGCACTACAAAGTATAGCAGCAACACCCCTAAAGCACCTACGAACCCATGTTCCTCGGCAAAAGCGGCAAAAATGAAGTCGGTTTGAGGCACCGGCAGGTAGTCCAGATGGGTCTGAGAGCCATTGCTGCTACCCCAAATCCCCCCAGAACCCACGGCGATAAGCGATTGAATTACCTGGTACCCCGATCCTTGCCGGTCCGCATCGGGCTGCATAAAGCTGGTTAACCGGTCTCGCTGATAGGACTTAAGGCTACGGAATGCGATTGGCATCATGATTCCGGCCAAGACCAACACCACAAGCGCCTGCTTCGCCCGCAACCCTCCCAGGAACAGACCCATTAACGCTATCGGCATGTATGTGAGCGCCGTTCCCAAGTCCGGTTGTTTGAGAACCATGAGCATGGGTATCGCCACGATAGCCCCAGCTTTCATGAAATCTCTCCACGAAAGCTCGCGCTCCTGCAAATCAGCGAAATACTTAGCGACCGCAAGAATGAGGATCAACTTCACCCACTCGGAGGGCTGGAAGTGCTGGCCGCCCGGCATTCTCACCCAACGTTTGGCGCCTAAGTACTTTTGCCCAAAGACGAGCACAGCCATCAACGAGGCTATTGACGCGATGTACATCCAGTGCACCCGGTCAAGAAGGATCTGGTAGTTCAGAAGACTCATCAGGAGCATGCCGCCGATGCCTCCGATGATCCAGTAGAGCTGCTTGATGTGAGCACCCGCGAACTTGGTGTGCATGGTAGCGCTGCGGATCTCGAGGACTCCCAGGCCGCAGATAAGCAGCACAAAGATCAGCAGAATCCAATCAAAATCGCGGAATGAAATGTAACGAGACATGGATTAAATCAGTCGTTGGTCGTTCGTCGTTGGTCGTCGGCCTAAGCGCCCCTGTCATCTTGAGCGCAGCATCTTCGCTCGCGTGCGAGCGGACACGCGCAGTCGAAAGATCCCTATCCCTCGAATTTACTGCCGGGTATAGGGGTTCCTCTCAGGCTGCGCCTGCTCGGAATGACAATCGTTAAGCGCATCGCTAGTGCACACCCGGCGCAGCCATCGCTAACGGCACACGCTGCTTCGCAACATCGATTACAAAATGTCCACCGTGCAGCGCATCGGGATTTGCAAGCCCACCCGCATCAGGCGAACCCCACAATGCCCCGATATCAACCTTCCCATCATTCTTAGCCACCTTATTCGGCACCCGCCGTTGCTTCTCGACATAGGCTTTAATCACTTGGGCAGCCGTCCGAGCCGCCAAATATCCATGCTCTCCCTCTTCGAGCAGTACGCAGACGACTATCTCGGGATTCCGCCGCGGTTCAACCCCAGCGAACCATCCGTTGTCTTTGAATTTCGATTTGCCCTCAGCGCCCATCTTCGCCTTCAGCAGATTACTAATAGTCTGCGCGCTCCCGGTCTTGCCGGCAAAATCGATTCCTTGCAAATGCGACAGAGCCGCTGTTCCGCCAGGATTGACGACGTCCGCCATAGCGTCAGTAATGATCTGCCAATTATTCGGATCAATCGGAACCCTGACCTCATCGGCCACGGCAGCCGCGGGAATCACATTCGTCGGCAAATCACTCGGAAAAGCGACATGAGGCTTGCGCAACAACCCACCACTGGAAATTGCGCCAATCGCGCGCGCAAGCTGGATGGGAGTTGTTGCAACAGCGCCCTGTCCAATACCTACCGATATTGTTTCGCCTGCATACCACTTCTGTTTGTAATTGCGGATCTTCCATTCCTCAGAAGGCATGATTCCGCTAACTTCCTGAGGCAAGTCGATGCCGGTCTTCTGTCCAAGTCCAAACATCGTTGCGTATTTCGCGATACGCTCGATGCCAAGCTTCTCCGCCAGCGTATAGAAAAATACATCACAAGACTGATAGATGGCCTTGGTAATCTCAACCGGTCCGTGTACCCGGTGTTCAGCAACCACCCAGCACTTGAAATATCGTCCGTAGAAAGTCGCGCCGCCGCCGCAATTGACGTGAAGGTCCTGCGCGATGCCTTCCTGCAACCCTGCAGTAGCCATAATGATTTTGAATACCGAGCCCGGGGCAAGCTGCGCTTGTATGGCTTTATTCAACAGCGGATGATCGTCATCAGTCACCAACTTATTCCATTCGTCCCGGTGAATGCGGACGGCGAAATCATTCGGATCGAATGTGGGACGGCTTACCATCGCCAGAATTTCACCAGTCCTGGGATCCATCGCTACTATGGCGCCATTCCTACCTTGGAGTGCCTCCTCCGCCGCGATCTGTAAGTCGATATCGACCGTTAGCCGTAACGGTTTGCCCGGCTCGGCGGGCTTCTCCGCCAGTTGGCTCATTTCTTTTCCGTGGCTATTCACCACTACTTGTCGAGAGCCATTTTTTCCCATCAGAATTTGGTTGTACTGAAGTTCCACTCCCGACTTTCCAACGACGTCGCCGGGATTATAAAACTCGTATTGCGTCTGGTTGAGCATGTCCTCGCTGACTTCGCCGACGTATCCGATCAAGTGGGCCATGAAACCATTCTTTGGATACAAGCGCCGGTGCGCCATGATCGTATCCAGTTCGGGCAGCTCATTCTTGTGGGCCTCAATGAATGCGAGTTCGTCGGGAGTGATGTCATCCTTCAAATAGATAGGCTGATATTGCGGCATACTCGCGAAATGTCTTATCCGGTCGCGCACATCCTTCGCATCCATATGCAGGCCCTGGGCGATAAGGTCGGCGTCGACGGTCAGATCGCGGGTTGAATCCCGCATTAACAGCGCAGTAAATGAAGGATAGTTGTCGACAATAGTCCGGCCTTCGCGATCAAGAATCCGGCCGCGAGGCGCGAGAATTGGCACGTTGCGAACCCGATTCTTCTCAGCCAGCGTCGCGTAGAAATCGCTCTGCATCACCTGCAACCGCCACAGCCCATAAGCTAATAGCAGAAATACGGCCAGCAGGACGTACTGCACCGCAGTGAGGCGGAAAGGCGAAACTTTTTCGTCGCGGCCAAACATGTTAAGGACTGTCGGGAAGTTACCCTATTGTAGCGCGAGGGGTCGCTTCAGGGATGTCGGCGAGATAGCGCCGAAGTCACGAAAGTTTGCGAAGCTTCTCCCCGCCGGGGGATGCACGCGACGGGTGGCCTACTCAAGCCCGGTTTTGGCTTGAGTGGGGATGTTCAGATCTCTCAATTCTGTCATCCCGACGGGAACAGATCATCGCGAGAGCGATGGTCTGTGAAGTGGAGGGACCTGGTGTTGTGACGCCAAACGGCATTGAGGGAGGGGAGGGATCGAGTCGGAACAGACGATACAAAAGAGCGGAGAAAAGATTCTGTCCATATCTGCACTGCCTACTCAAGCCAAAATCGGGCTTGAGTAGGCCACCCGTCTGCGTCCGCCGTTTAGCGTCCGATCATTCCCCCGTTGGCTGGCCCATGTTGTCCGAAGGTTGTGACGCGGCGTTAGAAAAAGTCTATGCCGAGCGCTTGACTTCTCCCCGTTCTGTGCTGAGATAACCACAGGGGAGATTCCATGATTGAACTAAACAATAATCGGCGGCGCGACGTGGAGACCAGAGAAGTCGCAGAGCGTGACGCTGAAGTACGAAAAGTATTTAAAGGACAGACGCGATTTGTCCTTGGTCAGCGGAGCGATATAGCAGCGGGAAACGGTTTATGGCCTGGCGACCAACAGTATGTGGTCATCGACTCTGAGGCAGATAACGAGTTCTTCATCTTTGATCGTCGGCGGTCAGTCGCAAAGTCGAACCTTGGCGCGGACGTTCAGCGGCACCTGGACGCACGGAAATAAATCCGCGCGTAGGGTCGATATCCGACGGCAGATTGAAGTGCTGGAGATGCTTGGCGCGAAACGGCCTCTATACCCCTCTACTCAAGGCATCCGGAGCGTCACTTGGCTCACATCCACGGGAGTAGTTGGAGAGCCCATCTGTTCCAAAAGCAGCAGAACGCTTATCCTCGTGAACGCAGTATTGGTGCCTGGGCCAATTATTATTCTTGCAATCGGAAGAAAATGCGTCTTGCGCTTCACCCAGGCCGGGGTCTGTAAGGCAAGATATCGAGACAACATCGTTTGTCTTTGCTTAAATTGCACAAGATTGAATTCCGAATATTTCAGTTCATGAACGAGTCTGTACTCGTGCTCCGCTTTCCACTTAATATCCTTGGCAAGCGGAGCAAGCTTATATATCCACTCATCCCAGGCGAGGAAGAACTCTGTGGCCCACTTCTCAGGGTCTTGTAACCGCTCGCCCTGGAGGCCCTCAAGATAAAACGTCAACGTTGCTTCAGCGAACTCCTTCACAACCTTTTCTTGTAGCGCCCTGTCGTAGACGACTTTGTAGAGTTGGCTGTTTGGTTCGCGCCAGAGACCCCGAGGAAGAAATCCTATTGCATAACCATTGCTCTTTGCGTAGCGATCCCACTGTATGGGGTCATCTTCTTCGCCACTGAAACACGTACCGAAGAACTTGCTCGTCCCGTGCGTGGGCGTGGTGGGGTCTTCTTTGATTAACTCCAGCACTTTATGCAGAAACGTTCGAGCCGTCACGTCTTCAGCTTTCTCTTCGATGAGTTTCTGGATCGCGGTTTTAAAAAGGTCAGTTGCGTATTTGGTCTCGTGACTATCGTTCAGCGATGAGACTTGGGTGGCATGAAGGCTAGAAGACTGAATGATGCCTAAAAAACCTGGGCCGTCTGTGTAGTGCCACACAATGTCTTCAGGCTTGAAATCGAACACGCCAATTTCAATTGCCCTCTTGTTGACAAAAACTCGGTATTTCTCGTTTTCCTCTACAGTGACTGGCATGCGTGCATTTTAAGGGGAATGCTTATTCGTCACAAAGCACTTCTGAACGAATACACGGATGCCCATTGTGTAAATGCATGACACCAACGCGCGCTGGAGTCGCTATCATTCTTGGATCAAACTGGGCCGTACGGGTGCCCTGACGTGAGATTCGGACTAAGTTTTCCGCAGCATTCATCTGCTAACTGGTGGCTTCCACAGCTTCTGCACACTAATTCGCGTACGATAAACTCACTTCGTCAGCTTTCTACCTCACAATATTAGTGGACGACTGCCTCTCCATGGCCAATCCTGGCGATTTCTCTTACACGGTTAAGCAGCAGGCGGATATTGTTCGCATCGTCGGCGAATACGTGAAGCTGCGCAAAGCTGGAGCGCAGAACTATTCCGGGCTGTGCCCGTTTCATGGAGAGAAGACGCCGTCGTTCTCTGTGCATGCCACGCGGCAGTTTTTCCATTGCTTTGGTTGCGGCGTCTCCGGAGACGTTTTCACGTTTGTACAAAAGATCGAGAACATCACATTTCCGGAGGCGGTGAGGGCAGTCGCGCAAAGGCTTGGCATCGCGATCCCTCAGATCAGCTTTAACAGTCCAGCGGAAGCGAAGGACGCAAAGCTCCGCACGGTGTTGCTCGAAATCCATGAACGAGCGTGCGATTGTTTTCAGGAGTATTTGAGGCGTCCCGAGGGAAGCCTTGGGCGCCAGTATCTAAGCGGCCGAGGAGTAGATGAAGCGATGATCAAACAGTTTCGAATCGGGTACGCGCCAGATTCGGGATTTCTGCTGAAGGATCGCTTGCAGCGCGAGTTTCCCGAAGAAGCGCTGAGGGAAAGCGGGCTGTTTTCATGGAAGCAGAACGACAGTCGTCAGCCTTCACCAATCAGCACTCAGCCAGACACAAGGTCCCTTGAGTCGCCTGGCCTCCCACAAAGCGGGGCGCCCAGACTCGCTGGGGATAACAAAGCGGAGCCGGGGACGCAAAGTGATCTATCGTCCAAAGATGTTAAGCCAACGACCAACGACCAACGACCAACGACTGCTTCCATGTATTCGAAGTTTCGCAATCGGGTGATGTTTCCCATCGCCAACGAAAATGGGCGAGTAATCGCTTTCACCGGACGCACGCTTTCAACCGACGAAAAGGCTGGGCCAAAGTATCTGAACTCTCCCGAGACCGCTATTTATTCGAAATCGCGTGTGCTGTTCAACCTTAGCCACGCGAAGGAAGCGATTCGCAAGCTGGATTACGTCATCCTCGTTGAAGGGCAGATGGATTGTATTTCGGTATTCGCGACAGGATTCCACAACGTACTCGCCAGCTCAGGCACCGCATTTACTGAGCTGCAGGCCAAGCTTTTGGGGCGATTCAGCAAGAATGTAGTAGTGAACTTCGATCCTGACACGGCCGGCGCGAAAGCAACCGAGCGAACTCTAGGCCTGCTTACCGAAGAGGATTTTCAAATCAAGGTACTCACATTGGAGACGGGATTTGATCCCGATCTCTACATTCGCCGTAAGGGGAAAGATGCTTACGCCGATGCGTTACGTAACTCTCAGCGATATTTCGATTATTTGATTGGACGCGCCAGGGCCCAATTTCCGGTTCGCAGTGCTGAGGGCAAGGTCAAAGCGCTGAATTACCTGATGCCTCACATTCAACGCGTGCCGAACAGGATTGTGCGGGACGAACTCTCGCACGAAATCTCGCAGAAATTGGGCATTGATTCCGCGGTGCTGCGGCAGGAACTGAAACATGCGGTAAGTAAGCGGTCAGTCTCAGAGCTTAAAGCTCCTTTGGAGAATCAGGTCACTGACGCGGAAAAGATTCTGATTCGCGCATTGGCTTCCGCCACCGAGATGCAAACTTCCGAAGAGCGAATTTCCTCCCGCGATGGGGCCGAAGAAGAGTTCGATCCGGCGCGGCAAGCACAATTTGCCCTGCGCTCGGAACGACTGCATGAAGGTCTGGCAACCGAGTTGCTCATAGAATCGTTGCTCAACGAAGAATCGGAATCAGTCGATATCTTGGAGGTGGACCTACAGGAAGGCGACCGGAATCTGCTGGCTGCCATTCTGATGAAGGAGGAGGAGGAACTCTCAGCAGAACGCGTAGAAGGCGCTGTCCGCGCCCTGAGGCGCATCCAGGGCAGGCGCAAGCTAGAGCAGATCCAAATCGAACTGCTGGCGCTCAAGAATCAAGATCCCGAACGCACGCAAGCTCTTTTGCAGGAGAGAGTGCGTCTGAAGCTAGCTCTTCGCGATCCCGGCATGGCCAGTGACAGTACCGCCAACTCGGCATAACCGCTGAAACTAAATGAGCCTTCAGACCATCTAAATTATTAAGAATGCGTGGGATCTGGCGGCAATTTTGGGACGTTCTCTTCGTGCTATAATTCGAGGTTTGTGCGGATGAACAACTCGCCGTCTCCCGTCCCCACCGTTTCATAACAAATTCGCCGCGTCCTCCACGAGGACATGAGGGTATTCCGCTTTGGCTCTTGACGACAAGTACGATGAACTTAAAAAGCTGATTGATACAGGTAAAGAGAAGGGATATCTGACCTATGATCAGGTCAACGACCTTATCCCGCACGACGTGCACTCTCCCGAGGACCTGGACGATCTGCTGACTACAATTGGCACGCAAGGAATCGATGTGCTGGACGGCCCGAAGCTTCCGTCCTCCGCGCTCGATAAAAAGTTTGATGACGAAGAGGTCGGAGAAGATGTTGAACTTGATTTAACTCCCGGCGCTCTCGAAAAAACCAACGATCCCGTCAGGATGTATCTGCGGGAAATGGGCACTGTTCCGCTGCTTACGCGCGAAGGCGAAGTTGAAATTGCAAAGCGCATCGAGCGCGGGCAGTTGCGTGTTCTGAAGGCTCTGTCCCGTTCCCCAATTGTTATCAACGAACTACTTGCGATGGGCGAGGACCTCAAAAAGGGCGTCCGTTCCATCAAGGAAGTAGTGACGTTTGACGAAGAGGAGATCACCGACGAGATTCTTCAAAACCGCCTGACCGAATTTACCGGGAAGATTGACGACCTCGCCAAGGCTTATAAGAAGGCGAACCAGGTCCTGGAAAAATTCGCTACGGTGTCGCAGAAAAAACGGCCCAAAGATTTTCGGCGCTACCGCTTGGCTTCGGCGCGTGCGATTGTGAAGGTCTCGCTGTGCGTCCGGAAGTTGGGATTCACCAACAACGAACGCAAGCGGCTCATCGAACGGGTTAACAAGACCGTCGACACCATGCGATCGCTCGATCGCCAGGCGCTAAACCTCGAAAAAAAAGCCGAGGCGACTCGCAGTGACGATCAGCGCAAGGAATACCGGCGCCAGTCTCGGGCAATTCAGGGTGAAAGAGAAAAGCTAGAACTCGAAGCGGGCGTGTCATTCCAGGAGCTCAAGCGCACACAGCGCGAGATCATCCAGGGAGACATGGACGCCGAGCAGGCGAAGCGGGAGCTGATCGAAGCTAACCTGCGCCTGGTCGTTTCTATCGCCAAGAAATACACCAACCGCGGCCTGCAATTCCTCGACCTGATTCAGGAAGGCAACATCGGCCTCATGAAAGCCGTAGACAAATTCGAATATCGGCGAGGATATAAGTTCTCCACGTACGCAACGTGGTGGATTCGGCAGGCGATTACTCGTGCAATTGCTGATCAAGCGCGTACGATTCGTATCCCGGTCCACATGATCGAAACGATCAATAAGCTGATCCGCACATCGCGGCAGCTTGTACAGGAACTGGGACGCGAACCGACCTCAGAGGAAATCGCCAAGCGCATGGATATTCCAGTAGCGAAAGTCCGGAAAGTTCTGAAGATTGCGCAGGAGCCGATTTCTTTGGAGACACCAATCGGCGAAGAAGAAGATTCGCATCTTGGCGACTTCATCGAAGACCGTGCGGTAGTTTCTCCGGCAGAAGCTGTCATCAACGTCAACTTGAAAGACCAAACTTCGCACGTGCTGCGCACGTTGACTCCCCGTGAAGAAAAGGTCATCAAGATGCGCTTCGGTTTGGAAGACGGCAGCGAGCATACGCTCGAGGAAGTAGGGCAGTCGTTTGCTGTCACCCGGGAACGCATCCGGCAAATAGAAGCGAAGGCTCTGCGGAAGCTGCGGCATCCGTCGAGATCTCGCAAACTGCGGGCGTTCTTGGATGGAGTGAGGGACTAGTTTAAATAGCATCGCAATAATGGGCGCGTGCGACAACCGCGCCCTTATCCTTGTTCCCCGACATGGCCGTTCGGATGGGCCTTAAGAATGATAGTCTGATAATGAGCGGCCATGATTCGCTCGCCAAGCGGCTCTGCCAGGTCTCGCCATACGCCAGCCGCATCAAGCCGCTCATCGACCTGATTCCGGAGATCATGGAGCGGAACGACCAACTCCGCCCCTTATGGACGGCGTGGCGCCAAAATGCGACGCCTGATCTCACTCCGCGGCAATATTTCAGTCGGTACGAAATCAAGGTGCTTTGCGGTTTTGTGAAGTACCTATATTTCGCCAGCGACGCCTTTGCGCGCTCGGCCCGGAGAGGCCGGTGACGCTTCGCGCGAAGTTCTGCGTGATCGGTACCGGCGCCGGCGGCGGCATCCTCGCCTACCGTCTGGCGAAGGCGGGCGCCGATGTGCTGGTCATTAACTCAGGCCGTATTCCAGCGCAATCCGAATTTGAAAACGAGCTGAGCCCTGAACAAAAGGGCCATTTTGAAATAGGCCCTCATACCACTTTCCCGGTCAGGCCGGAAATCTCCGTCGTTCATCCCCTCCTCGCGGATGCCCGTAGCCGGAGCTCCATAGAATGTCCACGGGAAGGCGGATTCCGTCACTACCAAATCCACCACGTCAACGGCTTGCAGAACCTCTGGAATGGGATCTGCCTGAGGTATTCAGAGGACGATTTTGCCAACCGCAATCCCTATAGTGGGGACTGCCGATGGCCGATTTCTCTAGGCGAGCTTGCCGATCACTATTCTGAGGTCGAGCGGCTCGCATTGGTGGTGGGTGAACGCAACGGTTTACGCCAATTTCCGGACGGATCCTTTCTCGCGCCCCGGAGCGCCAGGCAAATTGACCGCGTTTTCATCGACAGCAACGCCGGCTCGTTCGGCCCGGACCTTTTCTTTTTGGAGAACAGGAAAGCCGTCGACTTGCGGCCGGATTCTGCGCAAAGGTGCGTCGCTTGCGGCAACTGCGGGCGCGGGTGCCGGTCCGGCAGCGTCTATAAATTCTCCACGCATCTGCTGCCCGAGATAAGTGCTTTGCCGAACTTTCGGCTGCTCGAACATACCAGAGCCATCAAACTCACCTCCGTCGACTCTGATAATGCGGAGGGGTTCTCGATCTCCCATGTTGTGGCGATCGACGAACGCGACGCGCGGATCGTCGATATTGAAGCGGACGTGGTCATCGTCTGCGCAGGCGCAATCGAATCGCCGCGGCTGCTGCTGAACTCGTTCGCCGACGACCGGAGCAAAACCGAGCAGGTCGGCGAATTTTTGCAGGATACGCCGCATGCGGTCGTCGGCAGCAGTCTCTTCAGATTGTGGTTCAGGCCGGCGAATGAAGACCGCGGTTATGGCGATCACATATTAGTGGGCGGTCAGACCACGGATTCGCAAGGGAAGCGCTTTCCATTCGTGGGCCAATTCTGGTCGGATTTCATGAAGGTCCCCTATTATTTGGCGGAAATGCCCCGGTTGCCGCGATTCTTGGTGGAAACTATTTCCCGGCAAGTCTTTAAGAGCACGGCGACGTTGGTGTTGTGGAGCCCCGCCGTTCCGCAGCGAAAGAACAAGGTCGCGTTGGCCGATCAGGTAGATTGTTTCGGACAACGTCAGGCGCGTATTGATTACGAAACGTCGGAGATCGAGGCCGACCACAGCCGGCGGATCGCCGCGCTGGGCCGACGAATGTTAAGGAAAGCCAGCGGTTATGTCACGGATGACGTCGGGGCTCCTCCGGGATCGGGCATTCATTATGCGGGCACCTGCCGAATGGCCGTTGACCCGAGAGGCGGCGTGGTCGACAAGGACCTGAAATATTTCACGAGCAAGAACCTTTATGTCTGTGACGGCAGCGTGATACCCGTTCTCAGCGAGAAACATCCCTCGCTTACGATCATGGCGCTCGCCCATCGCCTGGCGGAACGCTTGATCAAGATCTACATCTAAGCCAGCGACATGAAATCGGAAATGTCAAGAATAGTTCTCGGTACCGATTGGATGATTGCCGTGCCGAATCTCGCGTCTTGGAATCTCGCTCCGACCAAGCATGCGGACGCCATCCTGAACGCCGCCGTTGAGATGGGCATCAACTCGTTCGATACGGCCAGACTGTACCTGAGCGAAGGGGTTCTCGGGCGCTTCGTCAGGAAACATCCGTTCGGTCGCAACGCTTTTCGGATCATCTCCAAGGGCGGATACCCGAGTCTTTTCCGAAGAACGCCGCTGACGCGGAAAAGGCTATTGCGCCAACTGGATGCTTCTTTGCGAGCCCTTAGCACCGACTACATCGACGTATATCTATTTCACTATGATGATCCGAAAGTTCCTGCGCAGGCGATTGCCGAATGGAGCCTTGAACTCTTGAGATCCGGGAAGGTCCACAATGTCGGATATTCCAACGTCTCTCTTGCCAGGCTCAAGGAGTTTCGGGCCTGCTTGCGGGAAGCGAACGTCGTGCCGTGGGTGAGCAATGAATTTAACGCTCTCCCAGCCAAGGATGGGGAACGATGGAAGGGTGCACAGAACATATCCCGTGACAGGACATATGTGGACTATCTTCGGGAAAACGGTCTTCCTTTCCTTGCCTACTCACCACTGGGGCGCGGCGGCCTAAAGAGATGCATCAACCGTCGCTTGCCCGAACGCAAGCCGGAGGACGAGCGAAGGATAAATCGACTCATATCTCTCGGCGAGAAGTATAGCGTTCCGCTGGCGGTGATCGCACTCAATTACATATTGCAAACCGCGCCGAATTTTCATGCGGTCGTGGGAACGTCAAAACTCGATCACCTGAATGAGGACATGCGCGCCCTGACATTCGAAATGAGCGAGGACGACCGGGACGGCTTAGCCCTTCCTTCAAGCTCTTGCTGAAGCGTCGAAGGACGCGCAGCCGGTCCTTCATAGGAAAAGTCAAGGTTGCTGGTTGGTGAAGATCGTTTTTCCGCCGCGACGCGCTAGCAGGAAGTGGGGCAAGCCTTGCAATTCTTTCGGATCGTCTTGATCGGTCCAAATAAACACGCCTTGAGGCCCTCGCCATAGCTTGTCGAACGACTCCTGAGTTTCAAAGAGCGCGGGCGCGTCAGGAAACTTCGCACCGAACCACAGATTTCCTCTCGGCACGTCGAGGATATGCACGGGAATTCCGGTGTAGAAATTCAGCGTTGAGGCTTTGGAGTACTGTCCGTCCACGACGATCACATCCCCCGGGCGAAACTCCTTCTGAATAGCCACGGCGAGATCGTGGGAAGAGAGGATCGGGTTAAATTGCACAAAGGCGAAATGTACGCAGGTCAGCAATCCGACCATCATCAGGGTCAGCGCGACATTGCCCCATAACGTGAGCCCGCGCCGCCGCATCCACCAGTTTGCAACCGTACCCAGCAGCATGGATACCGAGAAGCCCAGGAGTGGACCATGAAATAAACCCAGAGCCTCGGGGGTGAGGTCAAGCACATGTCCGAGGGAGAAATCGTAGTCCTGCGGATTTTTCTTCAGCAGATCTGCAAGATCTGCGCCAGATGCGGGCCGATGTGCCCCGGCCAGCAAGACCATTCCAACAACGAATGCCAGGATCCCAACTACCAGCAGCACGGTTGATGAAATGCGGCCGGCTCTGTGCTCTGTGCTGTCCGTTTTACTGGATTCTTCTCGCTGGAGCCAGCCGCCGGCGCACAGAGCAATTCCGGGGAGGGCTGGGATGGTGTAGTACTCCTGGCGAGTGGAGAAACTGAAGAAGACGAGAATGACCAGCGCCCACAATGCGAAAAAAAAATCGGAGCGCTGCCGGTGATCCATTGCGTTGTGTATTCGGCTGAGTCGAACGGGTACCTCGCGCAAGGCCTGCGGAAGAAAAACTGCCCACGGGATCAGCCAGGCGCCAAGCAGAATCCAGAACAGAACAAGAGGCACGGTATCGTAGCCGGGCGGCACGCGCTTGTTCAGGAAGCGCATGACGTGTTCGTTGATGAAGTAGAACCAGAGAAAACTGCGGGCTTGTCCTTGTGCAGGATTTCGAATTGCGGCCAGGATGTGCCACGGCGCGGCAATCACCAAAAAGACGATGGTGCTGGAGACGAGCCGCAACTTCCAGATGTGCCGCAGATTTCCGGTCAGCAGGAGATAGAGACCGATGGCGCCCACTGGAAAGACAAGTCCGATCAAACCCTTGGTCAACACGTTCAGCGCGCATGTGGCGGCGAATCCCCAACACGTAAAACGCGAAGGCGGACTTTCTTCCAACGATCGCAAGAAGAAGTAGTAGCCGAGGGTGAGCCAGAGGGCTACCAAGACATCAGGAATGAGGAATCTGGTGAAGATGAACGTACCCACCGACGTAACAAGGACAAGACCGGCATAGAATCCGCCGCGCTCGCCGAACGCAAAGCGTCCCAAGCCGTACGTTGCAAGCACCAGGGCCAACACACCGAGCATCAGCGGTAAACGAGTGCTCCAGTCGCTGATGCCGAACAGCTTGTAACTGACGGCTAATTCCCAATACATCAGCGGTGCTTTTTCGAGATAACGGAACCCGTTGGTGTAGAGCGTGACCCAATCGTGACGGAGCAGCATTTCACGGGCGGCTTCGGCATGGACCGTGTCCACATCGTCGAGCAGCGGTGGCGTGAACATGCTGGCCACATAAATCGCCAGCCATAATGCAACCAGGATTCCGACAGAACGCGCGATCGATCGCCGCTCAGAATAATCAGTATTTGTACGAGATTGGGGAACGTCGGGTGTTAAGTCCCGAAGCGACACCGAAAATGGCATGCGCTCTGGATTATACAGGGCGGAGAAAGAGACGATCAGATGTCCCGTCTACGGCGAACCGGCGCAGGCCGCAGTCTTCTCGCTATCAAGCACCCAGCGCATTTTTATGGCGAGCTGCTCCGGCATCAGATGCAACCCACCGTAGGAGACTGCGATGGGTCCGGGATTGGCGGGGATGCACCGGGCGATGAATTCTTCTCGAAATCACATAGAGAAGGCTGCCGGACGCGGCGTTAAGAAATGGGCGGCGGCCATCTCGTCCTCTGCGGTTTTCAGACCTGCGAGAAGTTTGGCAATCGTTTTTCCCCTTCCTTCCACAGGCAATTTTCATCCTGCACAGTTTCTCCACAATCAAACGCCAGTTTTCTATTGCGCATTTCTCGGGACTCAAGCAAAGTGCCGACAGTGCATGTGTGAGATGTCTTGACGAGGCCGATTGCGAGACGGCCGGTGGCATTTGGCAGTTTTTGAGGATGAACTGCTGCGGGTTTCCGAACACGTTTCGGCGTGATGGGGAATTTTGGGGTTAAGACCTCCTCTGAGGGTCCTCCTCCAGGGTCATGACTGTGCTGCTGGCTGACTTCGCGAACCTATGCGCGTCACTTCCGGAGAGCCGATTGTGGCGAGGCGTTGCGTCTGGATCGAGTATTCCTTGCGGATGCGGGTTTGGACGTAGATGGCGTCGCTGAACAATGGGCAGTCCGTGAAATGAACCAATGGAAGCGGGGCATCTCCAATAAATGCGGCTCAGGTGGCTGGCCTGGGCCGCGTTTGTTTTTCGGCTTCCGTCTATCCAATAAGTGCCAGAAGGGCAATCAACTCATGCCACCAGGTTGCTTTCGCTTTTTATTTGCCTATAATAAACCGAGATCTGACCATATACGTCTAACGCTCGAAAAATTAGTTTAATACTCGGTTTTCCGAAGAAGTACTTCGCATTCACAAGGGTCCTCGCATTATGATTCGCTCGCTTCATCCAGCTATTTTTTGTATCTCCTGCAGAAACTGAGCATAGATGGCCACAACTGACTACACGCTTGCGCATACTTTGCCGGCTAATGTTGAAGCCGAGCGCTCGATTCTGGGCGCAATCCTTCTCGACAATTTCTCGTACAACGAAGCTGCCGAGCATCTTCGCGCCGAAGATTTTTCTCTAGACTCTCACCGCCGTATCTATTCGCGAATCACAGAACTGATGGAGTCTTCGCGGCCGGCGGACTTCATTACGCTGATCGAGGAACTGAGACGGAGCAAAGAACTCGAGAGCATCGGCGACGTCGGCTACATCTCGGGATTGATGGACGGAGTTCCCGACCGCCCGAGCATTGAGCACTACATAAAAATCGTTCGCGACAAGGCGCTCTTGCGCGGGTTGATTCATGCCGCGAACGCCGCGATTACCCGCGCCGCCGACCAAGGCGATCCTGCGGAAGAAATTCTCAATGATGCTGAAGCGGCAATTTTTCAACTTTCCGAAAAACGCATCGGCCGCGGCTTCATGGGTATCCAGGAGATCGTCAAAGAATCATTTGGTTCCGTGGATGCCCTGCTGCAACGGGGCCAGCGCATTACCGGATTAGCGACTCACTACACGGATCTCGACGAGATGACCAGCGGGTTTCAGCGGTCGGATCTGATCATCATTGCGGCGCGTCCGTCGATGGGAAAAACGGCATTCGCGATGAACATTGCTGAGAATGCCGCAATCGAAGATCAAAAAGTCGTCGGCATGTTCTCGCTGGAGATGTCCCGCGAAGCGTTGCTTTTGCGGTTGTTGTGTTCTAAGGCAAGAGTGGACTCCCACAAAATGCGTACCGGCTCTCTTTGGCGGGAGGATATGACAAAAGTAGTTGCCGCTATGGAGCAGCTTGCCCAAGCGCCGATTTTTATTGATGACACGCCCGGGATTTCTCTGAGTGAGATGCGGGCCAAATCGAGAAGGCTACAGCAGTCCCAGGGAAAGCTGGATTTGATCATCGTCGATTATTTGCAGCTCATGTCTGGAGGCGGGCGGCGGTATGAGAACCGGACTCAGGAAGTTTCGGCGATTTCGCGGGGACTGAAAGGGCTGGCCAAGGAGTTGAAGGTGCCGGTTGTTGCACTTTCGCAGTTAAGCCGCGCTCCAGAGAGTCGCGGTGGCGATCATCGACCACAACTCTCCGATCTGCGGGAGTCGGGATCGATCGAGCAGGACGCCGATGTTGTGGCTTTCATCTTCCGCGAAGAAGTCTATAAGCCTGACGAGGCCGAACTGGACGGGGTGGCGGAGATTATCATTGCAAAGCAGCGCAATGGCCCAACAGGCAGGGTGAAGCTGGCATTCCTGAAGAACTCAACACGATTCGAGTCGATGCTCCTCGACGGGACGGAGCCACCACAATTGAGCGGCAACGAACGCCCACAACTGAGCGCCGATCAGCGACGACGACTGAACGCGGCGCCGCCGGAATAGCATGGGCTCGCCCAACTAGCCCACCAGAGCCGTCCCTTTTGAGGTCATTTTCGGTGCCCCAAAGTTCTGTGGAAAACCTTGTGGAAGCTTAGGCTACCGAAATTTCGTGGGTTTGTTTGAACTGTGGTTCGCCAATCCGAACCCATCAACCGCCATCTAACAGCTTTAATTACAACGACTTAAATAATTCACGACAGAAAAGCTGCGGGGCGTTAAATAATTAGTGGCTAGTGCAACCTCGGAGATTTGCACATTTCCGGGGGGAAGTGGATTAGAAATCTCTAAGTTATTAACCTACCAATTAACTCGTGTCCTGGACGCGCACCGAACGTTAACCTAACTAGCTGCTGTCCTCCCCCACTTTGAGCACGGCGAGGAACGCCTCTTGCGGAATATCGACGCGTCCAATTCTCTTCATGCGTTTCTTGCCTTCTTTTTGCTTTTCGAGGAGTTTGCGCTTTCGGGAGATGTCTCCTCCGTAGCATTTGGCAAGTACGTTCTTTCGCATGGCGTGAACGGTTTCGCGGGCGATGATTTTTGCTCCGATCGAAGCTTGGATCGGCACTTCGAACATTTGCCGGGGGATCAGTTCCCTCATCTTCGAGACCAAAGCCTTTCCGCGCTCATACGCGAAGTCGCGGTGGACGATGATGGACAGCGCATCCACCGGCTCCCCCGCCACTAAAATATCCAGCTTCACCATCGGCGATTCCCAATATCCGGCGAGATGGTAGTCGAGGGAAGCGTATCCTCGGGAAACTGATTTTAGGCGGTCGTAGAAGTCGAGCACGATTTCGTTCAACGGCAATTCGTAATGCAGCATCACGCGCGATGAGCTGACATATTCGAATGTCTTCTGCTTGCCGCGCTTCTCTTCCACCAGCTTGAGAATGCCTCCGACATATTCTTCGTTGGAGAGGATCGTGGCCAAAATCACTGGCTCTTCAACTTTTTCGATCTCTGTGGGAGACAGCCAGCGCGAGGGATTATCCACTTCAACGACTGTGCCGTCAGTCTTGGTGATCCTGTATCGGACACCGGGGGCGGTGGTAATGAGTTCGAGATTAAATTCGCGCTCCAGGCGCTCCTGAATGATTTCCATGTGCAACAGGCCGAGAAAGCCGCAGCGGAAGCCGAAGCCGAGGGCCACCGAACTCTCTGGCTCGAAGAAGAACGACGAATCGTTGAGCCTGAGTTTATCGAGCGCCTCGCGCAACTGCGTGTGCTCGTGCGCATCGACCGTGTAGAGGCCAGCAAAGACCATGGGCTTGATCTCTTCGAATCCTGGCAGAGGCTCGAACGCGGGATTATTTTCCTCGGTGATGGTGTCGCCGATTTTCGTGTCGGCCACGTTCTTGATATTGGCAATGAGGAAGCCCACTTCGCCTGCGCGGAGCTCCTCTACTTCGACAGGCTTGGGTGTCAGCACGCCCAGCGTTTCGACATCGAGCACGCGGTTGTTCCACATCAAACGGATTTTTTGTCCCTTGCGCAGCGTTCCCTGAAACACGCGCGTGAGGACCACAACGCCGCGATAAGGATCGAACCAGGAATCGAAGATAAGCGCCTGTAACCGGCTGTCCGGATTTCCTTTCGGAGGCGGGATGCGCTTCACGATGGCCTCGAGGATATCCGGCACGCCTTGACCAGTCTTCGCGCTGATCAGAACAGCGTTGGTCGCATCAAGACCGACGGCGCCTTCGATCATCTCCTTGGTGCGCTCGACGTCGGCACTGGGAAGGTCGATTTTGTTGATGACAGGAATAATTTCCAGGCCGTTATTGATTGCGAGATAAGAATTGGCCAACGTCTGTGCTTCGACACCCTGCGAAGCATCGACGATCAGCAGTGCGCCTTCGCAAGACGCCAGCGAACGCGATACCTCATACGAAAAATCGACGTGGCCGGGAGTGTCGATCAGATTGAGCTGATAGGTTTGCCCATCCTGCGCGTTATACATCATTCGGACAGCGTGGGCTTTGATAGTGATACCGCGCTCACGCTCCAAATCCATGGAATCGAGCACTTGAGCCTGCATCTCTCTCGCGGTCAGGGAGCCGGTGAGCTCAAGCAGACGGTCTGCCAGCGTGGATTTTCCATGATCAATATGAGCAATAATGGCAAAATTGCGGAGAAAAGCGGCGTCCATGGATGCGGCGGTCAATGACTGATTCTAACAGGCGGTTAGAACACAGTTCCCGGTTCTCGGATTTCAGTTCTTAGCGTGCAGTTACAATTTCAAGGTTATGGATTTGATTCTTGCGTCTGGTTCTCCGCGCCGCCAGGAACTTCTTCGAAATGCGGGGATTTTATTCACGGTGCATGCGGCGAACATTCCCGAAATCCCAATCGCTGGAGAATCTGCACAGGCATGCGCAATGCGCCTGGCGGCGGAGAAGGCTCGGGCGGTTTTTCAGCACCATTCAGATGAATGCGTCCTAGGTGCGGACACCATTGTCGTGGTCGACGGTGAGATATTAGGAAAGCCGCGCGACGAAACGGATGCGGCGCGGATATTGCGATTGCTTTCGGGGAAGACCCATGAAGTCATTACAGGCGTGTGCCTTCTTAGTGGTTTCGAAGATTCCCGCTACGAGCGCACTCTGGTATCCGTGTCAGCATTAAGCGACGAGGACATTCGGCAATACGTTGCGACGGGCGAGCCCATGGATAAGGCTGGCGCCTATGCGATCCAAGGCATAGCCTCGCGCTGGATTCATAAGATTGATGGAGATTATTTTAATGTGGTCGGGTTACCGGTGGCTCTCGTTTACCGGATGCTTCGGGACCATCATGTGATCTGAATTGAGGCCCACTAGGACTTCTGCTCTGGTTTCTTCTCTTCGTTTTCGTCTTTATTGTCTTTCATTGCGGTTTTGAAATTTCTGATTCCCTCGCCCAGGCCCTTGCCGAGACCCGCGAATTTGCTGGGTCCGAAGATCAAGAGAGCGATCCCTATGATCAGCAAAATGTGCATCGGCTGAAATAGACCTTCACCCATGGAGTCCTCCTAGCTTGCATCAAAAATTCTAGGCTTCGCTCCGGCAAGAGTCAAAAACTGAAGTCACGCCGAGACGGTCTCAAGGAGTCTTGTCAGCAAGGCGGCGCGGCGCGGCAACTCTGAGATCAGAATGGACTCGTGACTAGCGTGAGCGCCTTCGCCCACAGCACCCAGACCATCCAGAGTCGGGATTCCCAGCGCGGCGGTAAAGTTTCCGTCGGATCCGCCGCCGACTGACGCCTCATCGAGTGTCCAACCCATTTGCCGCGCAAGCTCGAAAGCGACGTCGTACAGGGCCGCCACTGCACCGGTTCGCTCCATTGGAGGACGATTGATTCCTCCCGTGACTTCGATCTTACATTTGCGATTAAAGCTTTTTAGTCTCCGCAACTTTCGGTCGATGGATTCGGCATCCTTCATCCTGGGCACTCGAACATCAACGGTTGCCGCTGCTTCCGCGGGGATCACATTCGATCGAGTGCCTCCTCGAACCGTTCCCACATTCAATGTGATGCCACGTTTCAAATCGACCATTTCGGTAACGGCGATGATCTGTTTCGCCAACTCGATGATTGCGCTCTGACCCTTCTCGAAATTAAGGCCTGAGTGCGCAGCGGTGCCGGTGATCTTAATCTTGTATTCTCCCACTCCTTTGCGGGATGTTTTAACTGCGCCTTTCAGGCCGTGTGCCGGTTCGAGGACAAGCACAGCCGAGGATTGGCGCGCCAGGTCTTCGGTGATTTCTCTAGAAGATATGCTGCCCACTTCCTCATCGGAGACCAATAGAACCCTGACGGAATTGGGTAGCCTGTCACGGTTCCAACTTCGCAACGCTTCGATGGCATGCAGGATTAGCGCGATTCCCGATTTCATATCGAGAACGCCCGGACCCCAAACACGGCCGTCCGCAATGCGACTCGGCATCTTGGACAGAGTTCCGATTGGATAAACCGTATCCATATGCCCAAGCAGCAATAACGGCTTGTTTTGACTCGCGCCGCGGAAGTCGACCTGAAGATGGTTCCCGAATTTCTCTGCGGGATGAAAAGTTACCTTTCCGCCGATGGCATCGAACCTTCCGGCGATGACCGTTCCTGCGCGATCGACAGCCTGTTTGACGTCGCTCGGCGACTCAATCTCCACCAGCCGTTGCGTGGTCTCTACAATGTCGTCTTTGAGTTGCTCGAAATGGCGCAAATATTCGTTTGGTTCCGTAGGCACTGAATTGGCGGATGGCTTGGCGGGCAATCGTTGTTTCTTCATTTTTCGTTCGACGGAATGTGGCTTCGTTACAAACAACTCCTGACTGCGCGGTACAGTATAATCTTCCTTCTCGCCAGTCAGGACGCCCTAGGATGAAAGACCAGGAATGACTGACAATGCTCAGCCCGCGATCGAAGCTCCAGCCACCCCTACGACGCTGGATATTCATGAAATTTTCAAGATCCTGCCGCATCGTTATCCATTTCTGCTAATTGACCGGATCGTGGAACTGACCCGCGCGAAACGCATCGTGGCCATAAAGAACGTCACCGTCAATGAGCACTTCTTTGCCGGACACTTTCCCAATCTTCCGATCATGCCGGGAGTGCTGATCGTCGAGGCGATGGCGCAGGCTGGCGGCGTGCTACTGCTCACTGAGTTCGAGGATCGCAACGAAAGGATCGTGCTTTTTACTGGAATTGAACGCGCACGCTTCCGCCGTCCTGTGAGCCCCGGCGATACATTGCGGATCGAGGTCAACGTGAAAGTATGGCGAGGCGACGGCGGCCGCATGGAGGGCATCGCCTACGTCGAGGGTAAAAAAGTGGCCGAGGCGACGATCAGTTGCAGGTTAGTGGCGAGAGCACGGATGAAAAGTCCGCCCACCGAGCCGAGCCCAACGGCCGCATGACGTTGTGGCCCACAAGATCGCGTGGCGACGGACGGGATCCCCTACGTGCGCGATTTCGATCCCAATGACCGTTCACCCTACTGCCATCCTCGATCCCGCCGCAAAGATTCCTTCATCCTGCAACATCGGTCCCTATTGCGTGATTGGTCCCGATGTCGAAGTCGGTGAACGCTGCACGCTGCATTCGCACGTCACCATCCAAGGCCCGACGAAAATCGGCAGCGATAATTCATTCTTTCCGTTTTCGTCGGTTGGATTGGCTCCGCAGGATATTTCGTACGCCGGAGAGCCAACCCGACTCGAAATCGGCGATCACAATATAATCCGCGAATTTGTGACGATCAATCGCGGCACGCTAAAGGGCGGAGGCCTGACCCGAGTCGGAAACCGTACTCTGATAATGGCGTACGTCCACGTCGCACACGATTGCGTTATCGGCGATGATGTCATCCTCGCAAACGCCGCAACCCTCGGTGGACACGTGATCGTGGAAGGGTGGGCCACCGTGGGCGCGCTTTGTCCTGTGCATCATTTTGTGCGAATCGGCGCTCATTCATTTATCGGAGGAGGAACCACCATCACCCGCGACGTGCTTCCCTTCTCCAAGACCGTTGCCGCCCGCGACACCCACGCCTACGGACTGAACGCCACCGGCCTTGAGCGCCGCGGCTTCACCAAAGACCGCATCCGCAAGCTTCACCATGCATATAAAGTTCTGCTGGCCTCGAAGCTGAACACCTCGCAGGCGCTGGAAAAGCTAAAGTCAGAGCAGGACCGAGGCGAAGATGTGGAGATGCTGATCCGGTTCATTGAGGCGAGCGAGCGGGGAGTGATTAAGTGAGACAGCCGTCGTTCTCTCCCGATATCTATTCTATTTGTTAGGGTCTCATACCGAGAAGAAAAGGCATGTTTGAACGATACACAGAGAGGGCAAGGCGGGTGATCTTTTGGTCGAGGTCCATAGCCTTCCAGGTCACCAGCCCAGAAATTGAAACAGAACATCTCCTATTAGGACTACTAAGGGAAGACATGACCCTCGCACGCCGCTTCCTTGGTTCACCATTCGCGTTGGATGACGTCTGGGGGCAGGTCGCACGAGACGCGCCCACCCGGGAAAGACCTCCCGTCCAGGGGGATGTTCCGCTCAGCGATGAAAGCAAACGTGTGATGGCCTTAGCAACACTGGAAGCGGATCGGCTCTCAAGCAACAAGATCAATAGCGGGCACCTTCTTCTTGGTCTGCTTCGGGAAGAGAAGTGTCTTGCGGCGAAGATACTGAACGGGCGTGGCATTCGTCTTGACGCGAGTCGCGCCGGTTTGGCCCAGATGCCACACGATGATTCCGCGACTGAAGATTTTGTTTGGGAAGAAGCCTCTCTGCCGGAAGTCGTCGAATTGCAGACTCGGATACGCTTCATCAAGAGTCGCGTGGAGGACGCCGTCGCTAGTCGCGACTTTGCGAAGGCTCGCGAGTATTCAGACGACGAGCGTAAGGAACGTGACAAGTTATATTTAGTTTGTCAACAACATGGCGTTCCGGACTGGCTTCACAGTTAGGGCTCGATTCGCCTGCATATGCGCTCCCCATGGCCGCAAACCCTAAACTCGGCATCATCGCTGGCAACGGACGCTTCCCGTTTCTCGTGCTCGATGCCGCACGCGCGCAAGGCTACGAAGTTGTTGTTGCGGCGATCAAGGAGGAAACATCTCAAGAGATCGAATCTCGCGGTGCGACCGTGCATTGGCTTTCGCTGGGAGAACTTTCCAAGCTCATTGAAACTTTCCAGCGCGAAGGTGTTACTCACGCCGTCATGGCCGGGCAGGTGAAGCATAAGCAGATTTTTTCCAGCATCCGTCCCGACTGGCGGCTGACGAAGCTGCTGCTTTCCCTCGGAACCAGGAATACTGATTCGTTATTGGGAGCGGTGGCAAAAGTGCTTGCCGATGAAGGCATCGTTCTCGAAAACTCGACGTCGCTTCTGGAGCCGCTTCTTGCCAAGGCAGGAGTATTGACTCAACGGCCGCCTTCTGAGCAAGAACGGAAGGATATTGAGTATGGCCGGGCGGTGGCTCGTCACCTTGCGCAGTTTGACATTGGGCAAGCCGTAGTCGTTGCCGGTGGCGCATGCGTAGCGGTCGAGGCCATGGAAGGAACCGATACCACAATCGAAAGAGCTGGAGGGATCATGGCATCCCTTGAATCCGACGCCTCGACGTTGAGTAGGTCGCTGACTGTGGTAAAGATTGCCAAGGAAAATCAGGACATGCGCTTCGATGTTCCCGTGATTGGCGTGAAGACGATCGAAGTCATGCATAAAGCTGGCGCGACTTGCCTTGCACTCGATGCGGGGAAGTGTCTGTTGCTCGATGGGATCGAGGCGATCGCATCAGCCGCAAACGCAGCGAATGTGGCAATTGTCGCAGACTGAAACACCTTGGCAGGCTACGAAGAAATACGGTTTGCACGGAAACAGGCAGGGCCCGACTTCAGTCGGGACGTAATTGGCGCAAGGACCCTACCCAGCAGTGAGCTTCTGCTCCCGTTGAGTTAGAGAGGGTGACTTATGTCCGGCAGTTCCGAAATAGGATGCATCATAGACCAACTTAAACGCGCTTTTGAGGGAAATGCTTGGCATGGACCCGCTTTATTCGAAATACTAGAGGACGTTGATGCGCCGACCGCCGCGAGGCGTCCTATTCCAGATGCGCACACTATTTGGGAATTGACGCTACACGTTGCAGGATGGGACAGCGTCGTTGTGCGCCGCCTCAGGGGCAAGGAGGCGACCTTGGAAGGCGAGGAGAACTTCCCTGTCATTACAGACACCAGTGCATCCGCATGGCAAAAAGCAGTCCAGCTTCTGAGGCACAATCATGAAGAGCTGCTGAACGAACTGTCGACTATGCCGGATTCGCGCTTGTCCGAACGGGTTCCTGGGAAAGAGTACGATATTTACTTCATGCTCCAAGGTGCGGTTCAGCACGCGCTGTATCATGCTGGGCAGATGGCGCTTTTGAAGAAAACCTGAGCGCTTGATTTTCGTATACACTCCGTTTCGGCTGGAAAGTGGCATCACAAGTTTGAATTGTTATTTTGAGCGAAGCGCATTGCGGATTCACTACATAGGTCCTTCCGCTTCGCTCAGTATGACAAACTAAATTGATTCGACGGGGCATACATACTGAAAACCGAATCCGTTATCAACGTCGCTGTCATCGGTGTGGGGGCCTTTGGACGCAACCACGCGCGGGTTTACCACGAACTGGAAAAACAGGGTGAACCGGTCCGGCTGGTTGGAGCCGTGGATTCTGACCTATCCCGCGCAGACGCCGTGGCCCGCGAATTCGGATGCCGCGGTTTCGGTTCCATCGACCAACTCCTCAGCACCCACAGCGAGGTTCAAGCGGCGTCCGTTGCCGTGCCCACGGGCCACCATCGCGAAGTGGCACAACTGTTGATGGAAGCGGGGATTGACGTCCTTATAGAAAAGCCGGTTGCGATTTCTCTGAGGGAGGCTGACGAGTTAACAGCAAACTCCAAGGGACGCATTGCCCAGGTTGGCCATCTGGAGAGATTCAATCCCGCGGTGCGCGCCACAGTTCCCTTAGTCACAACACCCATGTTCTTCGAGGTTCACCGGCTAAGTGTTTTTACATCACGGTCCCTCGACGTGGATGTCGTGCTCGACCTGATGATCCACGATCTGGATGTGGTTCTCTCATTTGTGAATTCTCCGGTGAGGGAAATTCGGGCTGTGGGCCTGCCGATTCTTTCCGGCAAAGTGGATATCGCGAACGTCCGCATTGAATTTGGTTCTGGATGCGTGGCCAACTTTACCGCCAGCCGGGTCTCGACGGAACGAGTGAGAAAGCTTCGTTTCTTCCAGCCGCAGCAATACGTTTCCCTGGACTATGCGCGGCAGGACGTGCTTGTTTTCGGTCTTGATCCCGAAGGACCTGATTCGAAAGGAAACGATCGCAAAGGAAATGACCGGAAAGGAAACGACTTCGGAACTCCGTCGGCTAATCCGCGGATTAATGTTGTGAAACCACCGATCGTGGCGGAAGAGCCGCTGCACGCTGAATTGAAATCGTTCCTGCAATGCGTAAGAACAAGGTCAGAGCCGCTTGTATCGCTAGAGGCAGGGCGGCGAGCGCTAGGAGTGGCTCTCGACATCGTGTCTGCGATTAATGAACACAGCAAGCACGCAAACCTGAGTCACCTGGAACACGTCAGATAAACACCGCCAGAGCCATCCGGGCTTTACACTTCTTGACATCAAGTCGCAGTAACGGCTTGTAGACTTTACTTGTCGCGAGGAGTTCCCTAAGTGCTTGTCCCTTCAGGCCTTCGCGGATCTGCCGAAAGATGCGACAATAAAAAGAAAGCTGCCGAACATGCGAAGGCTCTGCGTCTGAACCCGTGAGCATCGTATTTGACAGCTTCGGTGTGTTCGGCTCTCCCAGCATCTAACCTGGAGCCGGCCGTGTCTGAACCTGGTAGCTCGACTATCAATGCCAATAACACAAATCCCGCCCGAGGCGCCCATCGTTAGTTCGCCGGCAACAACTCGTCCGGATGGCGGCGATCTCTATGATGCGCAACATTGGGAGTCGGCGTATCGGCATATGTATCAGGTGCCTGCGCTGCTGGTTCAGCTTCAGGATGACGTTTCCAGATCCCGTCGACGCGAAGCTTACTGGATCTCAGTTATCGTGCATTTGTTCGCCATTCTTATAATTGCGAACTCCACGCGGCTCGAGCAATTATTGCCGCGGCGCGCTGTGATGATGGTCAATCCAAATGACGTGCTTCATCAGAAGGATCTGACTTATCTGGAGCTGCCGCCCGACGCGCAAAAAACCACGAAGCGTCCAGATACGAACATCATTTCCGATAAAGAGCGCACAGCGACCTCGAAAGCTCCGCAGTTGAATCGCGATCAGCTGAAAAAGATTCTTGGCGGCGCGCGGCCTGGGAGACCTGGTCCGCAGGTTCCGGCCCAACCTGCGCAGCCGAGCCAGCCAGCGACGCAAGCAGCTCCGCCGCAAGCCCAGCCGCAGCAAAGTGCTCCGCCGCCACCAACTCAGGATCAGGTGGCAAAACTGCAGGTTCCGGCAGAACGGCCTCCGCAGCCAAGCTTCAATACCGGTGCGATGTCGGCTGGCAGCGCAATCGAGCAAGCAGCCCGTGCCGCTGCCGCGAACCGGGGCGGATACGCGGGGGACGGCGGCGATTATGGTTTAAACCAGGGCGCGAAACCGACCCAAGTGCTAGGCCCCCTGGATGTTCTTAGCGACACGATGGGAGTGGATTTCGGCCCATACTTGGCCCGGGTACTGCACGATGTCCGGCAGAATTGGTACAACTTGATTCCCGAAGCCGCACGGGCGCCACTCATGAAAAAGGGGAAAGTCTCAATCGAGTTCGATATTTTGAAGGATGGCAAAGTTGCTGGCATGCACTATGTAGGCGGATCCGGGGACGTAGCGCTCGACCGCGCGGCCTATGGCGGCATCACCGCGTCCAATCCATTCCCTCCTCTTCCGGGCGAATTTAATGGGCCGTATCTGGCCTTGCGATTCCACTTCTATTACAACCCCGATAAATCAGAGCTGCAGTAAAGGTTGTGTGTTGATCTTGCTTGACCACTCTACCCATTGTCATTCCAAACAGCTTTAGCTGTGAGGAATCAGCTGTTTGTCAGCACCGGGGGAAAGCAGATTTCTCGCTGCGCTTCGAAATGACAAGTGTTTTCTGTTCGCGTCAAGAGTGGCGGACAGGAGAGTCCGCCCTACACAAGCCGGTAGACGATCCGTCCCGACACAATCGTGGCTACAACCCTGCCCGTAAGCTGCCAGCCGTCGAATGGCGAATTGTGCGACTTTGAACGGGACTTCACCGCTTCGAATTTCCATCGTTTCTTTGGATCAAAAATCGTTACGTCGGCGTGGCTTCCTCTCACTAGGGTTCCTCGACCTTTCAGGTTGATTACCCGAGATGGCCCCGCAGTGAATAACTCCACGATCCGGGCCAAAGGAATTTTCTGTTCGCGATGCAGTTGTGTGATCGCAAGCGCAAGCGCGGTTTCGAGACCGGTGATTCCAAACATCGCGCGTTCGAATTCAACAACTTTTTCGTGCAGTGCGTGAGGAGCATGGTCGGTAGCAATAGCGTCCACCGTGCCGTCGGCCAAGGCGACCAGGATGGCCTCGCGATCGGCCGCCGATCGCAGCGGAGGGTTCATCTTGAAATTTGTGTTGTAATCTCGAACATCTTCGTCCAAAAGAGTGAAGTGGTGCGGCGTCACCTCGCAAGTCACACGAACTTTGTTGCGCTTGCCACGTCGAACCTCTTTTAAAGATTCAGCGGTAGAAAGATGAGCAACGTGCAAACGGGCGCCGGTGAACTGCTGCGCCAGCAATATGTCGCGCTCGACGATAGACGCCTCCGCCGCCGCATTCATTCCACGTAGGCCCAGGCGGAATGACGTTGGCCCTTCATTCATCGAGCAATGCTCCGTGGCTCGCGTGTCTTCAGCATGTTGAATCACTGGGAGGTTAATCTCGGATGCCAGGCGCAAGGTCTCTCGCATGATCGCATCGTTGAGAATCGGCCTTCCGTCATCGCTGACCGCGACCGCGCCGGCCCGCTGGAGAGCGCGAAAGTCCGTAAGCACTACGCCTTTGCTTGCGAGAGTCGCTGCGGCTATGGGAAAGACATTGACCATCGCTCCCCGGTCGCGCTGTTGCAACCATGTGACCCATTCTGGAGAATCAACGACAGGAAGAGTGTTGGGCATGCAACAAACGGAAGTAAAGCCACCGGCTGCCGCGGCAGACGTTCCCGAGGCAATAGTTTCTTTGTAGCTTTGGCCGGGTTCCCGCAAATGCACGTGCAGGTCGATAAATCCTGGTGAAACGATCAGCCCGCGAGCGTCGAACTCTCCACTGGCGGATTCTCGAAGCTGATTCGGCCGAGCGATATCCGCAACTCGCCCATCGCGGAGCAGGACGTCCATCGGTGCGTCAATCCGTGCCGCAGGGTCAATGACGTGTCCACCTCGAATTAGCAGATTGCCTGTTGCCTTTTGACTCAACCCGGTCCTTTCCCCTTACTTCGCTTTTCCCAAAGCCCTGGCTAGGATGGCCATCCTCACCGGCACGCCGTTCCGCACTTCTTCGACGATCGCCGATTGCGGACAATCCGCAACTTCCGATGTGAGTTCAAGACCGCGCACAATTGGACCTGGATGCATCAGCAGCGCGTCGCGCTTTGCCAACTTAAGGCGATCCATCGTGATCTGATACTTCGCGACGTAATCTTGCAGGCTGAGCTTCTTTCCCGCGAGCCGCTCCTTTTGAACCCTCAGGACCATGACGGCCTCAGCGCCTCTTATGGCGTCTTCCACAGAGCGCGTTAGGTGTAAACCGTTTGCCAGCGTGGCAGCTACTTCGGGCAAGAACTCCGGCGGTCCGCACAAAGTAATTTTCGCTCCGAATTTGCTGAACAGATGAATCGCTGAACGCGCCACGCGGCTGTGATAGATATCGCCGACAATTGTTAAATGCAAGCCGTCCAACGTCTCCCTGTGGCGCATGATGGTGTAAGCATCGAGCAGTGCCTGGGATGGGTGCTCGTGCATGCCATCTCCAGCGTTGATCACCGAGATATCGAGATGACTTGCAGCCAGGAGCGGAGCGCCCGCATGGGGATGGCGGATTACTAGAACATCGGCGCCAACCGCCCACAAGGTATATACCGTGTCCAGTAAGGATTCACCTTTCTCGACACTGGATCCGCTGGAGAGGACCAGCGTCGTCATCGCACCCAAAGATTTCGCCGCGATTTCGAATGAACTGCGAGTCCGCGTGGATGGCTCGTAGAAAAGCAGCAACACACGTTTGCCGCGCAATAAAGGCAGCGCCTTGCGAGGATTCATTCGGGTAGCGATTTTGAGCACGGAGAGAATTTCCGCCGAGGACATCGATTCCGTACCAAGGAGAGAACCCCGCGTAATGTTTGCCTTGGCTGGCGTGGTCGTTTTGATGATGTCTTTAACGCTCATGTGGCGAGCAAAGTTGTTTGAAAGCGGCGGTCTCGGGTAAGTCGTAGCTTCCTACGTCTTCCTTTATTTGCAGACCATGACTTAGACGGTGCAACAACGTCTCTTCTCAAGCGTCACTTATTCCGGTCGTTCAACCAGCAGCACTTTCTCCGCGTTATCAACTTCGCGTAGTTGGACTTCGATAATTTCCCGCTGCGTGGTCTGCACTTTGCGGCCGACGAAAGTAGCTTCGACCGGCAATTCTCGATGTCCTCGATCGATCAAAACGCAAAGTTGCACGCGTTTCGGACGCCCGTGACGGAACAGGGCATCGAGGGCCGCACGCGTTGTCCGCCCGGTGTAGAGCACATCATCGACCAACACAATGGTCTTCCCGGTTATTGGAAATTCCATCTCGGTTTTCTGAACCACCGGCTTGGGTCCGAGGGTGGAAAGGTCGTCCCGGTAAAGAGTGATGTCCAAAGTTCCAACGGGGATCGGAGTCTTCTCGATCCGCTGAATCATCTGGCCCAACCGCTGTGCCAGGAACACACCGCGCCTGCGTATTCCCACCAGGCCAAGCTCCGCAGCACCATCGTTTTTCTCAATGATTTCATGCACCAAGCGCACCAATGTGCGCTCGATTTCAGACGCAGACATCAGTTGCGCCTTTTGGCGCAGGTTCGATTGTGGTTGTGGGCCTGGAGTCATGAACGCTGCATCATACGTGGAGAAGACGGTGCGGGGCAAGGCGGCAGCACGTGGGGTTGAATCAGCCTAACTGGCCTTTCTTCGGCGCAGAACCGCGGCCCCGATTATGCCGCCCATGCTCGACAGAGCCAGAAAGATTATCAACATCATAATCGAGCCCAACACGAGCATCAGGATGAAACCCTGTCTGCTGTTATAGAACTCAAGAACTTGCTGCATCTGTGGGTCCGCATTTCGCGAAACATATTCCTGGACTGCCTTCAGCATGATGAGGCGAATTTCTGCCGCTGAATGCGAAACGAAGGTCGCTACAGCGGAAACGATTCCAAGGATTCCAAAGCCCAGCGCTCCGCTAATAGCGCCCAGACGCGCACCCAGGCCAACTGTAAGGCCAATCAGCGGATTCCTGCGATGATAAAAGTAAACCGATAGAAAGCCCGCCGCCAGCATTCCGAGCGCGAGGGCGCCTCGAAGAATTAGTGAGAGGACCGATGCAAGGAGTAATCCGAGAAATGCTGAAGGCAGTGCCTGCGCCCATTCAAATCGCCTGGACTGCCGTACTCCTGCGTAGGAAGCTCGTGGAGTTTGGATTTCCTCTCCGCCGGTGACGGGCAATGAAGATTCAGCCAGCGCCACCCGGATCTGAGGAGCATTGCATTGCAGACAGAAGGCGACGCCATCCTGAACGGTTGCACCACACTGGTAGCAGCGATGATCCACTAGTTTTCAAGGTACAACCGGGCGTTTAAAGAAGCAATACCGCGGATTGGGGAGTGCCGGATGATGGGCACATCCGCTAAATCGAGTCGTCTTTGCCGTGGGTTCTGACGAATACCAGGGCGAAGTTCGATCCTGTCCCGGCAGGCTCGACGGACACAATGTGCTGATTATCTTCCGTACCCGCCTTTAGTTCCACATTATTGCCACTATTGTCCCCTTCGCACTTTAGGCTGGCAGATCCATGCTGATCATCGCCATGCCGATCATAGCCGTGAGAGTAGTTCATATGACCGCTGGAGTGACACTCCAGCACATTGCCATATCTCTTCAGCTGATCCTGATAAAAAGCGATCAACTTGCCAGGAGGATCATCGGTCGTGTATTCGATTGCCACCACTTTTACCCCGAAGCCAAAGCCCGAAATGTTGACGTTGGCGCTCTTTTGCTCCCCATCCTTGTCTTTTTCTTTGACTCGAGCCCCGGGATACACGGCTAGCCCAGTGTCGCGGACGTCGGCGTCGTTGCTGACGTGAATTCCGCCCATCGGCGTTTTGATGTCAACATTCTTGTCGCCGCCATTGTCGCCCTTCTTGACGTTCACGCTGCATCCGGTAAGACTCAAAGTAACGAGCGCTGCGCCACACAACGATATCCATCTATTTGGCAGATGCATTTTGAGCTCCTTAATTGGCATTCTGTGCGAGACGTTCAATCCCGGCGCCTCTTGCGGCGACGTCGGGAATTGTCACCGGCAAATGCCCCCGGATCGCAATTTCTCCGAATACCGCTTTGATCGCGCTAATTTCTGAGACATTCTCATCGGAAAACGTGCAGATATAGTTCTGAATCGCGGGAAAGTCCTGTGCCAGATATGGATTTCCAGCGGCTACTACTACCGTTTTCTGCGCCGCATGATCGAGAACATTTTGGAGTAACAAGCTGCTCGCGTCTTGCAGCGCAACGGAATTCTTCATGTTGTCGCTGACAGCCTTCGGGATTTTTCCCGGCGTCGGCACCATGAATACGGCGGCGACGACCGATTGCGCCTGGTCGACAGCTTTCAGAACTGCGTCTGACATCGCACCCGCAATGCGCGGATCAACGTAAATCACGTTAGCGTCCGGAATTCGGGACCGCGTCTGGCGTGCCATAGTGCGTCCACTTGCGGTGCGCATGTCTTCCGAGAAAATCACCAGAACCACCCGATCGCTCGTTTCTTCCACACTCTGGTACGGGAGATCGGACTTCACAGTTCCTGTTTTCTTCAGCGGCAACAACGTGTTGTTATCACGGACCAGGGTAATTGAGTCATCGGAGATGCGCTGCCCCATGGCGATGTTCTCGGGCTTGCCAACGACATCGGATAGTCTGTCCAAATCAACAAGTCTGTTCTTATTTAATCCGAGTGAGGCTTTGGCTTCGAGTATCTTGAGCACTGATTCATCGAGCCGTGCTTCCGAAATTTCGCCGCTGTGTACTGCTTTAACCATGGCCAGAACCGAAGCATCAAGGTCGGCGGGGATGAGCAGCACATCATCCCCCGCCTTGAACGCGTCCACCGCTTCGCGCCCCAAGTCGCGGGAATACAGACGAGTCAAAGCACCCATATCCAGTGCATCGGTGACTACGATGCCTTTGAAGCCAAGTTGGTTTTTCAGCAATCCGGTCACAATTGCAGGAGAAGTCGTTGCGACGTGGCTGGTATCTGGATCGAGCGCTGGAACCGTAACGTGGGCGACCATAACAGAATCCACCCCATCCGCGATGGCCTTTCGAAAGGGAGCCAGTTCTGTTCCTTGAAGCCTTTCCATGTTGCCGGTCACCTTGGCCACACCCAGATGCGAGTCGGTCGCTGTGTCACCGTGTCCCGGAAAGTGCTTCGCGGTGGTCATCATTCCATTCTCATGCGCGCCGCGGATGTAAGCCGTAACCATATCCCCGACCTGTTGTGGATCTTCGCCGAAGGACCGAGTGTTGATGATGGGATTTGCGGGATTTGAATTCACATCTGCGTCTGGGAAGAAATTCCAATGGACGCCGATCGCGCGAGATTCCTGGGCCGTCACTCGGCCGAAGGCCTCGGTGTAATCAAGCTTGCCAGCCGCCCCGAATGCCATCGCGTGGGGAAAACTCGTCGCGCCATTGATGCGCATCGTGACTCCACGCTCGAAATCCGCAGCGATGAGCAGCGGGAGTTTGGAATCCTGTTGCAAACGATTCAAGAGCACGGCAGCTTCATACGGCTGACTCTTGTACAGGAATGGCGGCTCAAACGGCACCGTCATTGCAAGAGAGCCGATGTGATATTTGAGGATGGTGTTGCGGAGCCGCAAATACTCGGGGTCGTTGACATTCAGGAACTCAGCCCGCACCCATGGCATGAAGAGTTGTCCCACTTTTTCTTCGACGGAGAGTTTGCGCAGAGTTTTCTCCGCCCATTTTTGGCCGTTGCGGTCAAGATGGATGGGGCCGGGTTGCTGATATTTTGTGCGAGCGAAGGCTGGGAGAATAAGCAGGCAAGTTATTGCAACGATTCCAACACTTTTGAACACAGGCAGAAGATATCACGGGAGGCGCAGCTCGCGTACCGGATAGCCGAGGGCGGCTGTCCCTACGCGATCATCGTGGGATAAGATTATTTTCGACTAGCGCAATGGCTTCTCTTTGTATCAGCGGATCGTCTCCAAATCCGTTAAGCCACTTCACGTCGGGTTCGCGTCGGAACCATGTCATCTGACGTTTGGCGTAATTGCGATGTGCTTGTTGCGCGGCCCCGAGCGCGGCGGTAAGGTCAATCTCGCCACGAATCTGTTGCACCGCCTGCTTATAGCCGAGTGCGGCAAGCGGAGTGGCTGCCGACCCATACTTTTCGAGTAGTTGCCGAGTCTCTTCAACCAACCCTGATTCGAACATTCGTTGCGCGCGCTGGTTGATCCGCTCGTACAACTCGTCGCGCGACGGATTTAGCCCCAGGCGGAGTATGCGAAATCCCTTTAGCGAGTCACGTCCCTTCTGCCACAGGTCGCTCATTTTCTGGCGCGAAGCGATACAGACTTCGATCGCCCGAATCAGCTTAGGTGCATCATTAGCGTGAATCTTCGCCGCAGCCACTGGATCGAGACGCTGCAAGATCCGGTATAGGTAAGCATTCCCGCGGACTGCCACACGCTGGCGCAAGCGATCACGAAGACTCTCTGAACGCTGTGGACCGCTGAATAGGCCGTCGAGAAGTGCCCGGAGATAAAGCCCAGTGCCCCCTACGACGATGGGGAGCACGCCTCTTGATTTAACTTCCACGAGAATTGCACGTGCCCGCTGCGCATATTCGCCTGCGGTTACGAAGCCGGTGGGCTCGACAAAATCGAACAGATGGTGAGGGGCGTGGGCACATTCGGCCGGGGTAGGCTTGGCTGTCCCAATTTCAAATTCGCGATACATGGCGACTGAATCACAATTCACAATTTCTCCGTGAAAGTGTTCAGCCAAGATGAGGGAAAGCGAAGTCTTCGCGCTAGCAGTGGGTCCCAGCAGGACGACTAGCAAGGGATCGACTGATCCAGTCAGCGCAGGCTCCACGAAATTTGGTGCCAGTAACGGGCAAGGGTTACGGCGAGAATTAGCAAAGCGATGACCAGGATACCGGTGGATTCCATCTTTCGCTGATGTTTTGTGGAGCGGCGGAGCTTGGTATGCAGATCTTCAGATCGATTATCGCGAGGCCGGGCCACGGTGACATTGTAACTTTGTTTGCGACTCTCCGAAGCACGTTCGGCAGACGGGACGCCGCTTACAGGGAGGAAGACTACGCCAGAATTCCCATCCTCCTGCCGACTCGTTCCAACGCCTCCAAAGCTTGCTCTAATTCAGCCTTCGTGTGGGTGGCCGTCACGATAGTCCTGATCCTCGCTTTTCCTTCCGGCACGGTAGGGAAGGTGATTCCTGTTCCCAATACGCCTTCATCGAACAACTCACGCGAGAAATCCATTGTGAGCTTCGCGTCGCCAATGATGATAGGAGTGATCGGCGTTTCGCTGGCAGGAGTACTTGTGCCTCCAATGTCAAATCCTAATAAGCCCAGTTCCCTCTTCCAGAAGCGAGTATTTTCCCAAAGCTTTTCGATACGCTCAGGCTCGTCCTCAAGAACATCGAAAGCAGCGATGCAGGTTGCCGCGACCGACGGGGGGTGTGACGTGGAAAACAGAAACGGACGCGCGCGATGATACAGAAAATCAATCAGGTCGCGGGTTCCACATACATAACCGCCCAGCGCGCCGATGGCTTTGGAGAGTGTCCCAACCTGAATGTCCACGCGGCCATGAACATCGAAATGATCTACCGTGCCACGGCCATTTCTTCCTAGAACACCGGAGGCGTGGGCATCATCCACCATCATGATGGCGCCATATTTTTCGGCAAGGTCGCACAGCGCGGGTAGCGGACCGATGTCGCCGTCCATCGAAAACACGCCATCCGAGATCAGCAACTTCTTGCCGGGTACGTCTTTCACACTCGCCAGTTGCTCTTCGGCATGAGCAATGTCTTTGTGTCGAAAGACGAGTATTTTGGCCCGGGACAAGCGTGCTCCATCAATGATGGAAGCGTGGTTTAGCTGATCGGAAATGATGAAGTCATCTTTGCCCAAAATGGCGGAGACGGTTCCAGCATTCGCCGCGAATCCTGACTGGAAAACGACACAAGCTTCGACATTTTTGAAACGAGCAATCTTCTCCTCGAGTTCCATGTGAATGGACATGGTTCCGGCTATGGTGCGCACCGCCCCCGATCCAACGCCATATTTGCGGGTCGCTTCCAGCGCGGCTTCCCGCAATTTTGGATGAGTTGCGAGGCCGAGATAATTGTTCGAGGCGAGATTGATGACCTTCTTGCCATCGAAAGTGCAGACTGCGGCTTGCTCATCTTCGAGCACTCGCAGGCGGAAGTGAGTGCCGTGAGCTTTAAGATCGTTCAGTTGCTGGGAAAGAAAGGAAAGTGAGTTTAGGCGGGCAGTAGCTTTCATGCCGGATTCCTTACTCCATCACTTAGTATCGACCCGCAGAATTATGCTGACCCGTTTTCGATCGTCAAATTGGCTTACGGTCTTGCTGTCGCTCTTATGGCCGTTGTACTCGGCATACACTTCGTAATCCACGTTGGGAGAGAGCGCCGGAAAATCGTAGTTCCCGTTTTGCCCAACAATATAAGTCTTGACGGCCCGAGTACGCGCGTCCGAAAGATAAACAACCGCATCTGGCACGGGATTATCCTGGCGGTCCAACACTCGCCCGGTCAATAAGCGCCCAGTGCTGCCATCCTTATCCTTTGCGTGACAGGGGGCGGTAATTGAGAGTGCCGTAAAAACGAGCAGCGCCAGAACTACAACATGACTGGGTTTCATAACTTATCTACCCGCTCAGACCCGCTATTGTAGATGCATTCTGTTCTTGGAACGACGATCATTCTGGCCGCAGAGAGAAGCACCGAGTCTCTCGATAGTCTGCTGGGTTCTAGAGCCTGCGGATTCTGACTGAAGGAGGTAAGCACAGGAGAAGACGCAAAGAGTGTTGGCAAAATGCGAAACTAGGAAAAATCCCCGTCTTCGGCTTCTTCTTCCTCTTCCTCCTCGTACGCCTCGTCTTCAACCGGCTTCAATTCAATAGGATTGATAGTGATGATTTCGTACTCAGTTCCGCATTCAGGGCACGAGACCACATCGCCCTCATCCATTTCATCTTCTTCCAGGTCGAGGTTGGTGTCGCATTCAGGACAGTAAACCAAAGCTTGCCTCCGTTCGATTAAACTCCCCTGTTAATATTTAGTTTTTTCTGGGGATTAGGTCAAGTAATTTGACCCTCGGGTTTCGGCTTCGGATGATGGTTGGCGGGGGCGGGCTGCCTGAGTCAATAATAAAATTGCGTTTACGGAGGGATTTGTGCGGATGGAAAGTTTCGCAATGAATGTTTCCATTTATCTCCGAACATTGTTCTTGTGGACAGGCGTGGCACTATCGGTACTTCCAGCATTATCTCAGCCACCTTCGATCGTCGCTCCGGACCCACAAATCGCGGCCGCGATGCATCAGGTTTCCGCGGAACGCATTCAGGCTACCATCGAAAAACTGATGAGTTTTCAGACCCGCTCGACTTTGTCGGCGCAAGATCCCGCTTCTGTCGCCGCTGGGCACGGCATTGGCGCTGCCCGCGATTGGATCAAGTCGCAGTTTGAAGCCTATTCGCGAGATTGCGGCGGTTGCCTCGAAGTCAGAACCGACACCTTCACTCAAGCGCCAGCCGATCGAATTCCTACGCCGACTCAGATTACCAATGTATACGCCACATTGAAGGGATCAGATCCCGACGGCGCCAAGCGCATTGTGCTTGTGACCGGCCATTACGATTCGCGCAATAGCGATGTATTGGATACCACAGGAGCGGCCCCGGGCGCTAATGACGACGCCAGCGGCGCGGCCGTCAGCCTGGAGTGCGCCCGGGTTCTGAGCAAGCTGAGATTTCCAGCCACAATTATTTTTCTAACGGTCGCTGGCGAAGAGCAAGCGCTGAATGGAAGCAGCCATTTCGCCAAGATGGCAAAGTCGGAGGGTTGGAACATTGAAGCCGCCCTGAATAACGATATCGTTGGCGGAGACAGAAGTCCCCAGCAAGATTCAAGCGTTGTGCGAGTCTTTTCCGAGGGCCTACCGGCAGCTGCGACCGAAAATGAACGCCGTCTAATCAGAAATCTTGGCGGGGAAAGCGACTCGTCTTCACGTCAGGTTGCACGCTACGTTGCAGAAGTCGGACGGACGTACGGCGGCCCTGTTAAACCCGTTCTGGTGTTTCGATTGGACCGCTATGGCCGAGGGGGTGATCACAGCTCGTTCAATCAACAAGGATATGCTGCGGTGCGATTTACGGAGTTTCGTGAAAATTTTGATCATCAGCATCAGAATTTGCGCACGGAGAACGGGGTCGAATTTGGCGACCTTCCCAAGTTTGTGAATTACGATTATGTGGCGGATGTGGCGCGGTTGAATCTGGCTACTCTGGCCTCATTGGCGTTGGCGCCAGCTCCTCCGGCGAATGTGCGTATTTCTCTGAAGCTGCCGGAGAACGCCTCAACCTTGGTGTGGGAATCTTCCCCAGGAGGACGGGCAGTCGGATACGAATTGCTGTGGCGAGATACAACCAGTCCTGACTGGCAACACGTTCAGGCGCTGGGAAACGTTACCCAGTACACTTCTTCGGTGTCGAAAGACAATGAAATTTTCGCGATTCGGTCCGTTGACAAGGCTGGCCACAGAAGCCTTGCTGTAGTGCCTTCACCAGAACACTGACCTGCTAGGATAAATAGGATAGATCAGTTCGACGTCGTGTAATTATGGCGAGAAATACTTTCGATATCGGGCTGCCGCCGTTTCGGGGCGCTGTCCGCCAAATCATCATCTTTAGTGCGGTTATTTATGTCGTTATTCTGCTGTTGATGGCTTTTGCGCAAGGGATTGGCCAGGCAGTCCTCGCGCTCGGCATCCTGGACCCTGCACACGTCCGCGAAGGGTGGTTGTGGCAGCTCGTCACTTATGCCTTCATGTATGTCGATCCCCTGAATTTTGTGATGTCGCTGGTTGGAATTTATTTTTTGGGCTGGGCGGTTGAAGAGCGCATCGGTCCAGCCCGATTCTATGGTTTGTTCTTCGGGAGCATCATCCTTTCGGGCTTGGCCGGGTTTGCGCTCTCCCTTAGCGGAGTCGTTGCTCAAGGATCGGCGCTTGGATCCGGGGCCGCCACCAACGCGATCCTGATGGTGTTCTATCTGTTCAATCGCGGCGCGCCTATCATGCTGTTCCCAATCCCAATCCAGATTCCCGTGAAATGGATTGTGCTTTTTACCGCGGCAATCGAAGCTGCATACCTGCTCCTCAGCCATTTCGCTCTACAACTCTTCGTTCTTCTGCTCGGGCTGGCAGCCGGATATATCTGGTACGTCGTTTTCTTGAGACGCAGAACCTCAATTGGCGCCAAGCCAAGCTCTGATGGAATCCGCAACGCGTATTACCGCTGGAAGAGACGCCGCGCCGCCCGCAAATTCGAAGTCTATATGCGCAAGCATGACCGCAAAGTCACTTTCGACGAACACGGGAATTACATTCCCCCTGCGGAGGACCAAGGCGGGAAAAAGAACGGCGGATCGAAGTCAGGCTGGGTTAATTAGAGTCCTAAGAATTGCAGATTGAAGAATTTAGATTGCAGATTTTCAATCTGAAATCTAAAATCACAAATCTTAAATTCTTCAGCACTACATTCGATTCAGGCAAAGTTCAGGAAACGGGCAACTACACTCGGTAGTAAATCCTTGCGTTTAGCTTTTCCCTTGAATCCCAAATCATGTCCCGCGCCTTCGACTGGCATCAGCAAATGTCTTGCGGGAATCAGTTTCAGGGCCGACTCAATCTCTTCGATCGACCCGAACGGATCGCGGGTTCCGTGCACAAACATCGACGGCGTCTTCAGATCAGGAAGGTGTTGAGTTCTGAGTTGCGCTGGCTTACCAGGCGGATGCAGCGGGTACGAGAGCAGAAGCAATTGATCCACCAGTTCCGAATTACCTCCGGCAAGAATAGTTGCTTGGCGTCCGCCGTAAGAATGTCCCCCGAGGAAGATGCGTCCGGAAATTTGTTTGCGAAGGACATTAACGGCGTTCTTCAGACCGTCTCGATCGCGAGCGGCGTCCCCGGGGCGGGGAGGACCGAACGCTCGTGCCTGACGGAAAGGAAGATCGCATCTCAATACAGTCAATCCCGCTGTGGCAAGGGCCTCCGCTAAAGCAGTCAGCAATGTTGTTTGGCAATTCGCGCCAGCTCCGTGCGTCAGCACGATCCCACTCCCGTTTGCGGCTTCGGGACGACGAATGAATCCACGAACCGGAGGATCGCATGAGGTGTCAATGAAAGACTCAGACTTGGACATCGCTATCTCCGCAACATTCTCATCTCGATCGGAGATGACAATGGCTTACGTTGTTGACCCCTGCTGCCCGGAACCCACTATTTGCAGGCGCATGAAATTCGTCGATCCCGTTGACATCCGCGTCCCTCCCACTACGCCCATTACGTCTGCGGGTTGAACAGTACCTTGTTTCAGCAATTGCACTTCAGCGGCGGTGACCATTCCTTCCACAGTTCCAGTCTGAGCGTGGAAAACCGGATGGACTCCCCACAAAAGGTTCATGCGGTTGCACACAGCGGGGACGTGGCTAAACGCGTAAATGACCGGCCGCGGACGATATTTTGATATCAAGCGAGCGGTGTTGCCTGTGTCCGTGAAAACTGCAATTGCGCTCATGTGAAGATCTTCAGCGGCATGAGCCACAGACTCGCAGATTGTTTCCGCAATGGACAGCCCATGTCGATCACGCCTGCGCCGAGGCTGGGTCGATTCTCCGATATTACTTTCCGCCTCTATGATGATTTTCGCCATGATGCTCACCGCTTCCCGCGGATACAGACCGCTGGCCGTTTCCGCGGAAAGCATGACGGCATCGGTACCATCGAAGATCGCGTTGGCTACGTCACTGGCTTCCGCGCGCGTCGGGCGGGGATTCTCAATCATCGACTCCAGCATCTGCGTGGCAATGATCACGGGTTTTCGCCATTCGGCAGACCGCCGAATAACATGTTTCTGAATAATCGGAACTTTCTCCGGCGGCATCTCGACACCCAAATCCCCACGAGCCACCATCACCCCATCGGAAGCGTCAAAAATTTGCTCCAATTGCTCGAGCGCCTGCGGCTTCTCGAGCTTCGCAATTACGGGAGTTGCCAAACCGTGACTCTTAACTATCTCTTTCACTAGAAGGACATCCGAAGCCGACCGGACAAACGACAGCGCAACCATGTCTACACCGTTTGCCAATCCGAATTCCAGGTCCGCGCGGTCTTTGTCGGTCAAGGCCGGTATGGTCAGTGCGGCGCCTGGCAAATTGATGCCTTGGTGCTCAAGCAGAAGTCCTCCGTTGATGACTTCGCATTCAACATCCTCGTCCCGAACTCCAGTGACGCGTAACTCGATGAGGCCGTCCGAAATTAAGACCCGTGCGCCTGGCCGGAGGTCGCGCGCCAGAGTCTTGAAAGTCGTTGAGATGAGGGTGGGAGTTCCATCTAAATCCCGAGGCGTTATTGTTACTTGCGACCCCGCCTTCAAAGTGATGCCAGCGTGATCTTTCAAATTTCCTGTGCGAATCTTCGGGCCTTGCAGGTCCTGCAAGATGCAAATAGTACGGTTTTCTTCCCCGGCGACCCGGCGAAGGCGCTCGATGCTCACGGCGTGCGCTTCATGACTTCCGTGAGAGAAGTTAAGGCGCGCAACGTCCATACCCAGGCGGATCAGGTCGCGCAGCATGTCGTCGGAATTGCATGCAGGCCCGATGGTGCAAATGATCTTGGCGCGGCGGCAAAAGGGGAGGGATCGGGAAGATGAAGTCCTCCCTCCAGAGCTCTGGGCTTCACGAGTCTTTTTCAAGAAATTGTCCTGATTGAAATGGTGAGCGAAATAATTATAAACGGACGGGATGGTTATCTATGCAGGGTCTTTAAACCGTTCATTTGCAGCAACTCGCGTCCCAGCATGGTTCTAGGAAACAGCATGGCGTTGAATTCGGCTCCGATTAAGACGACCAGAGAGATGAGGTACATCCACACCAGCAGTGCTATGCCCACTCCCAGCGAGCCGTAGATCACGCTGTAATTTGAGTAGGCTTGGAGATATCCGCCAAACAGAGCAGTGGCGGCAAACCACATAGCGGTAGCCAGGGTGGCCCCCGGCAGCACGCTGTGCCAGGGCTGAGTGCGGGGCACCGCATAGTGATAAATGAGCGCGATGACTGCAATACTCGTGAGCGTGGCGATCATCCAGCGAATGGCCGCCCACATCAGCAGGACGTAAAAGCCATATTCCCCGCCCGCGTAATACATGATTCGCAATTCGATGCGATTTCCGAATGCCACGAGGATGGTGGCGAAAGACATTGGAATACCGGCCAAAATAACCAGAAAGAACGCCATGAGTCGTTCTTTGACCAGCCCCCAAATCTTGGGGAGTTCGTAGGCGTGGCGGAATCCCTCCATCCAGGAAATCATTACGCCGGAGGCGGTCCAAAGAGTTATCAGCGAGGTCGTGAGCAGAAGACCAGCGGATCGCTGAGCGCTGTTGGCTTTGAGATAATCCAAGGCCGAGGCGCTGCCGGCGGGAAGTATCCTGCCAAGAGCGTACGAAATCTCTCGAAGATAAGCCGCAGTCTTTCTCGAATTTGCCAGCAGCGCCCCGATAACTAGCAAGGTCGGAAAGAACGTGAGGATCAAGGAGTAAGCAGAAGCTTTCGCGACCGCAAAAGCGTCGTGCTCAAACGCGCGCCAAAAGGCCAGCCGCAATAGCCGAGCAAACCGTAACATGAATGGATTCAGAGTATTGTGGGCAGGCGCAGGACGCAACTGCGAAATTTGCGCAGGTTCGGGGGTTTGCAAGCGCTGGGGGTTGGCGTGCATTAGGGGAAATTGAAGGGCGGCTCTTACGCCGCCCTCTTTTAAAACTCTCTAATTCTACTCCGCAGCCAGTTCTTCGGTCTCGCCTTCCGTACGCATCAGTTCGAGCGCGCGCTCGGCTTCTTCGTAGGCTTGCGAAACTTCTTCCTGAACCTTGGCGGCAGCCTCTTCCATTTCTGGCGAGAGGCGGACGTTGCGGTAATATTCCATTCCCGTTCCGGCAGGAATCAAGCGTCCCACTATCACATTTTCCTTAAGTCCGCGCAAGTGATCGACAGCTCCCTGAATCGAAGCTTCGGTAAGCACTCGCGTGGTCTCCTGGAACGACGCGGCAGAGATGAACGAATCCGTCGAGAGCGATGCCTTGGTGATGCCGAGCAGCAGCGGCCGGCCAGTTGCCGGACGTCCGCCATCTCGTATCACCCGCTCGTTCTCTTCGGAGAAGCGGAATTTGTCGACTTGCTGTTCCAGAAGGAACGTCGTGTCGCCGACATCTTCCACCTTGCGCCAACGCATCATCTGGCGAACGATCACCTCGATGTGCTTGTCGCTGATGTTCACGCCCTGCAACCGGTAGACTTCCTGGATTTCGTTCACCAGGTAAGACTGCAACTCCTTTTCGCCAAGGACAGCCAGAATGTCGTGCGGGTTGAGCGGTCCGTCCATCAGCGGTTCGCCCGCCTTGACGCGCTCGCCTTCCTGCACGTTGATGTGCACGCCGCGCGGAACCGAGTACTCTTTTTCGGTGCCGTTGTCGGCGATTACATACATTTTGCGCTGACCCTTGGAGACTTCACCGAACTTCACCGTGCCATCGATTTCGCTGATGACCGCGGTTTCGTGCGGCTTGCGGGCTTCAAACAGCTCGACTACGCGCGGCAGACCACCGGTGATGTCTTTCGTCTTGGTGGTTTCGCGCGGGATCTTCGCCAGCACGTCTCCCGGATGGGCGGTTTCGCCATCCTGCACCATGAGGTGAGCTCGCGACGGCATCAGGTACCGCTTGCTGGTTTTGCCTTTGATTACGATCGCAGGCTGACGTTTTTCATCAGGCGAATCGGCGACCACGTGACGAGACAATCCAGTGACTTCGTCCACTTCTTCGTGAAGAGTGACGCCTTCCTGCAAGTCCTTGAACTGGATCGTGCCGCCGATTTCGGTCAAGACCGAGAAGGTGTACGGATCCCACTCGACCATTACCTGGCCTTGTTGGACAGGATCGCCCTCCGCGACTTTTACTTTGGCCCCGTAAACCACCGCGTAACGCTCGCGTTCGCGGCCCTTTTCGTCCACAACCGCGATCGATCCCTGACGATTCATGACTACCAGGTCGCCAGACTTCGCTTTTACGGTCTGCAGATTAATGAACCGTACGGAGCCATTATTCTTGGCCTCCAAACGCGACTGCTCGGAGACTCGAGATGCCGTGCCTCCGATGTGGAAGGTACGCATGGTGAGCTGGGTTCCAGGCTCGCCGATGGACTGCGCCGCGATTACGCCGGTGGCTTCGCCCAGTTCGACCAGGCGTCCAGACGCAAGGTTGCGGCCGTAGCACATCACGCAGACTCCGCGCTTCGATTCGCAGGTCAGCACAGAGCGGATTTTCACCCTCTCAATGCCGGCTGCCTGAACCGTTCCCGCGAGTTCTTCGGTGATCTCCTGATTGATTTCGACCACGACGTTGCCGTCGTAGTCTTTTAGTTTTTCTAGCGATACGCGGCCCACAATTCGGTCGCGCAACGGCTCGATCACTTCGCCAGCTTCAACGATTCCGGCGACGTAAATACCGTCGACGGTGCCGCAATCGTATTCGCTGATGATTACATCTTGCGCCACGTCCACCAGGCGGCGAGTCAGGTAGCCTGAATCGGCCGTCTTTAGGGCGGTGTCAGCGAGACCCTTACGCGCGCCGTGAGTCGAGATGAAGTACTGCAACACGGTTAGACCTTCGCGGAAGTTAGCTGTAATTGGCGTTTCGATGATTTCGCCAGAAGGCTTCGCCATCAATCCACGCATGCCGGAGAGCTGTCGAATCTGCTGTTTCGATCCTCGAGCACCGGAGTCCGCCATAACGTAAATCGGGTTGATGAAGCCTTCCTTATCGCGCTGCTGCATCTGACCGAACATCTCATCGGCAACTTTTTCGGTGATGGCCGACCAGATTTCGATGACCTTGTTGTAGCGTTCGCCGTTGGTGATCGCTCCGTCGAGATACTGCTGCTGAACGTTAACCACTTGCTTCTCGGCGTCTTTCACCAGCGTTTTCTTGTTGTCAGGGATGACCATGTCATCGATGCCAATCGAAAGTCCAGCCTTGGTCGCATAACGGAATCCAAGGTCTTTGACCTCGTCGAGCATCTTTACCGTCACTTCGAGTCCGAAGCGCAGGTAGCCGTAGCTGACAAGTTGACCAATGCCCTTCTTCTTGAGCAAGCCATTGATGTATGGCATGGCCTCGGGCAGATGGTCATTGAGAATCGCCCGTCCCACGGTTGTGTTCAGGAACGTGCGCTCGAACTGCACTGGTTCAGTGTGGGTGATGTCCTGATCGTCGTACGCGCTGGTCAGGTCGATCACTTCACCGGTGTAACGCAGACGAATCGGCGTGAGCGTTTCGACTTCTCCCGCTTCCAGCGCCATCAATACTTCTTCGATATTGGCGAAAGCGCGGCCTTCACCTTTCGCGCCGGGCTTGCCCTTTGTCAGGTAATAGAGACCAAGCACCATGTCCTGCGTAGGAACGGTGATCGGATGTCCTGACGCGGGCGACAGAATGTTGTGCGAAGACAGCATGAGTACGCTGGCTTCGACCTGAGCTTCCGGGGACAGCGGAATGTGCACTGCCATCTGATCGCCGTCGAAATCGGCGTTGAACGCCGTGCAGACCAGCGGGTGAATTTTGATGGCCTTGCCTTCGACCAGCACTGGCTCGAAAGCCTGAATGCCGAGCCGATGCAATGTTGGGGCACGGTTCAGCATGACCGGATGGTCTTTGATCACTTCTTCAAGAATGTCCCAAACAATCGGCTCCTGCTGTTCGACCATTTCCTTGGCCTGCTTGATGGTCGTGCAGTGTCCGGTTTGCTCGAGCCGGTGATAGATGAACGGCTTGAACAGTTCGAGAGCCATCTTCTTGGGAAGTCCGCACTGGTGCAGTTTGAGTTCCGGACCGACGACGATTACAGAACGTCCTGAGTAATCGACGCGTTTGCCGAGCAAGTTCTGACGGAAACGGCCTTGCTTGCCTTTCAGTGTGTCAGACAGAGACTTCAGGGGACGATTATTTGCGCCACGCAGCACGCGGCCACGGCGTCCGTTGTCGAACAACGCGTCAACGGCCTCCTGCAGCATGCGCTTTTCGTTGCGTACGATGACTTCGGGAGCGTGTAGGTCCATCAACTTCTTCAACCGGTTATTGCGGTTGATGACGCGGCGATAAAGATCGTTGAGATCGGACGTAGCAAAACGTCCTCCGTCCAATGGAACTAGCGGACGGAGCTCCGGGGGAATCACCGGAATTACGTCGAGAATCATCCAGAAAGGCTTGTTGCCGCTGCGGCGGAATGCTTCGACCACTTTCAGGCGCTTGGTATATTTCAGACGCTTTTGCAGCGAGCTTTCATGCTTCATCTTCTCGCGCAGTTCAACGGAGAGACCTTCGATGTCTACCCGCTTGAGAAGTTCTTTAATCGCTTCTGCGCCCATCATGGCTTTGAAGCCAGCCGGGCGGAATTGCTGATCGAGTTCTCGGTACTTGGCTTCGTCCTTAATAACTTCGTGATCTTTTACTGGAGCTTCTCCCGGCTCGACGACAACGTAGGCTTCGAAGTACAACACAGCCTCGAGGTCACGCAGAGAGATGTCGAGCAAATGCCCGATGCGGCTCGGCAGTCCCTTGAAGAACCACACGTGCGAACAGGGCGAGGCGAGTTCGATGTGTCCGAGGCGTTCGCGGCGAACTTTGGACAGAGTAACTTCGACTCCGCATTTGTCGCAGATCACTCCGCGATGCTTCATGCGTTTGTATTTGCCGCAGAGGCACTCCCAGTCGGTTACAGGGCCAAAGATACGGGCGCAGAACAGCCCATCACGCTCCGGTTTAAAAGTGCGGTAATTGATGGTCTCAGGTTTTGTGACTTCGCCGTGCGACCAGCTCCGGATTTTTTCGGGCGAGGCCAAACTGATGCGGATAGCATCGAAATCGGCGATCGGGTTTGCCAGGTCAAAAGGGCTCGAACGAAACAAGGTGGTCCTCCACTTCCTGCGACCGTTCGCCGTCGCGGGCGGCTCTTGAAATTTGACGTTGGTCGTTGGCCTTTGGTCGTAGTTCTTTGGTCCCAGGCCGCCAACGAAAGTTCTGATTCACAGTTTCAAGAGCATGAACCGTGAATCGTTTGTCTAAAAAATCATTTGCCGTCTACGCCGTCCGCCAACGACGGGCGGCCAACGACCAACGACTGGTTTCTCTAATCGTTTGCTGCGCTCAACACCGGCTTCTTCTCGCCAGCCTTGATTAATTCGACATCGAGACACAGCGACTGCAATTCGCGAATCAGCACGTTGAACGATTCCGGCACTCCGGGTTCCATGGCGGCTTCGCCTTTGACGATGGCTTCGTAAATCTTGGTGCGGCCATATACATCATCGGACTTCGCCGTCAGCAACTCCTGCAGAATGAACGCCGCGCCGTAAGCCTCCAGTGCCCAGACTTCCATCTCTCCGAAACGCTGGCCACCGAACTGCGCCTTCCCACCCAAGGGCTGCTGGGTGATCAGCGAGTACGGCCCAATGGACCGGGCGTGGATCTTATCGTCCACCAAGTGTGAAAGTTTCAGCATGTAGATGTAGCCCACGGTGACCGGCTGCTCGAACTTGTCACCGGTCATGCCGTCGTGCAGAGTCGTCTTGCCGGATTCCGGCAATCCAGACTGCCGCAACAGCGCCTTGATTTCGCTCTCGCGCGATCCGTCAAACACCGGAGAGCCAGTAAACACGCCTCGTTTCAGAGTTTCCGCGACGGCCATCAATTCGTCGTCGGGAATCTCGGAAATCTCCTGCGCGAGCGTAGTGTCTTTGAACAGCGCCTTCAGTTCGCGCCGTACGGTGGCTTCGGCCGAATTCTCGGCCAGCAGCTGCGTAATTTTCTTGCCGAGTTCGTGCCCGGCCCATCCCAAATGGGTTTCGAGAATCTGCCCGACGTTCATACGGGACGGGACGCCAAGAGGATTGAGAACAATCTCCATCGGCGTTCCATCTTCGAGATAAGGCATGTCCTCTTCGGGCAGAATGCGCGCGATCACGCCCTTGTTTCCGTGACGGCCGGCCATCTTGTCGCCGACACTGAGCTTGCGCTTCATCGCGACGTAGACTTTGACGAGCTTGATCACGCCCGGAGGTAGTTCGTCACCCTTGGTCAGCTTGTCTTTGCGCTCGTTGACGATCTTCTTGAGCACATCAATTTGGCGTGAAGTCATTTCTTCGATCTCGTCAATCTGCTCATTGACTCGCGGATCCTTGTCGGCATACTTGATCCGCTTCAGATTGCGAGTTGAAATGCGCTCGATGGCATCGCGATCGAGAACCGTGTCCTTGGTCAACAGACGCTTATTGGTGCGTTCATCGTGCAAGTCGGCAAGAACTTCTTTGCCGCCGAGAATGTTTTCCAAACGCTTTAAGCGCTCGTCGGTAAGAATCCGAATCTCGTCGGAGAGGTTCTTTTCCAGTTTGCCGATTTGCGCGGCTTCGATTGACTTCGCGCGCTCGTCTTTTTCCTGACCTTTGCGCGAGAAGATCTTCACATCAACGATCACGCCTTCGATTCCGGGAGGGCAGTAGAGCGAAGCATCGCGCACGTCTCCGGCCTTTTCACCGAAGATCGCACGCAGCAGCTTCTCTTCCGGCGTCAGTTGAGTCTCGCCCTTGGGCGTAACTTTGCCGACCAGAATGTCTCCCTGCTTGATTCCCGCGCCGATGCGGATCACTCCCGCTTCATCCAGATTGCGCAGCATGGTTTCGCTAACGTTCGGGATGTCGCGGGTGACCTCTTCAGGCCCCAGCTTCGTATCGCGAGATTCGATTTCGAATTCCTCGATGTGGACCGAAGTGTAGTAATCCTCTTTCACCAGTTTTTCGGAGACCAGAATTGCGTCTTCGAAGTTGTATCCACGCCACGGCATGAAGGCTACGAGCACATTGCGACCGAGGGCCAACTCGCCATGATCGGTGCAAGGACCGTCGGCGATCACCTGCCCTTTGACGACCTGCTGGCCTTTCGTGACAACAGGCTTCTGGTTGATGCAAGTGTTCTGGTTCGACCGCTTGAATTTGGTCAGCTGATAAATGTCGCTGCCAACCTCGCGGGAAAGCTGTCCGGGATGGTGTTCGCCTGCGACCCGGACAATGATTCGCTCGGAGTCCACGGAATCAATCACGCCATTGCGCCGCGCCAGGATAACTGCACCTGAATCGCGCGCCGTGACGCCTTCCATTCCCGTGCCAACGATCGGAGCTTCTGCGCGCAGCAAAGGAACCGACTGCCGTTGCATGTTCGCGCCCATGAGTGCGCGGTTCGCGTCGTCATGTTCAAGGAACGGGACCAGCGATGCTGCGACCGAGACAAGTTGTTTCGGACTAACATCGATGTAGTCAATCTCGTCGCGGCTGACCAACACAAAGTTTCCAGCCTTACGGGCGTTTACCAGTTCGCCAACGATGCGTCCTTTATCGTCGAGTTCGACGTTGGCCTGCGCGATGATGTGACGATCTTCTTCCCACGCCGATTGATAGAACGAATACGGCTCAATCTCCGCGGGACGCTTACGCCGGTCTTTCAATTCAGCGTTTATCTTTTCCAGTTCGTGCTTCTCAATGTGGTCTCCCACTTTGAGGTCGCTATCGCCCGCGTTGACGATGCTCACAAAGTCGAGCACGCGACCGGCCTTGACGCGCCGGTACGGAGACTCAATGAACCCGTAGTCGTTGATGCGCGCGTAGCAGCTAAGCGAGGAGATCAGCCCGATGTTCGGACCTTCCGGCGTTTCAATCGGACAAATGCGTCCATAGTGCGTGGGGTGAACGTCGCGCACTTCGAACCCTGCGCGCTCGCGCGAAAGCCCGCCCGGCCCAAGCGCTGACAGGCGCCGCTTGTGGGTGATTTCCGACAGCGGATTCGTCTGATCCATGAACTGCGAGAGCTGCGATGATCCGAAAAACTCACGAATCGCGGCCATCACTGGTTTCGCGTTCACTAGATCGTGAGGCATCGCTGTCGACATTTCCTGGTACACGGACATTTTTTCTTTAATCGCCCGCTCCATGCGGACCAAGCCGATGCGGAACTGGTTCTCCATCAGTTCGCCGACGGCTCGCACGCGGCGGTTGCCGAGGTGATCGATGTCGTCCACTGTTCCGATGCTCTTACGCAGCTTGAGCAGGTAGCGGATGGTGGCGTAGAAATCCGTAGGCTCAAGAGTGCGATTATCGAGGCTAGAAGCTTCCGCGTTTTCGAACAGCTTAATGTTGAATTTCAGGCGTCCGACGCGAGAGAAATCGTACTTACGCGGATCGAAGAACATCCCGTGGAACAACGCAGTTGCAGTGTCCAAAGTCGGCGGATCGCCCGGACGCAGCTTGCGGTAAATTTCGATCAACGCTTCCTGCGGCGTCTTAACCGAATCGCGCTTCAAAGTCTGGCTGATAACTACGCCAACATCGTCGCGCTCCGGGAAGAAGACACTCAGTTCGACGACACCAGATTCGAGAATCTTCGAAACTTTGTCAGCAGTGAGTTCGGAGTTCGCCTCAAGCAGAACTTCACCAGTGGTGGTGTCGACAACATCGCCGGCAACCCATGCGCCCTCAAGGTCGGAGACATCAACTTCAACTTCTGAAATCTTCGCCTTCTGGATTTCTTTTAGCGTCGCGGCATTGATCTTGCGCCCAGAGTGCGCAATCTCGTCGCCGGACTTGTTCTTGATGCTGTGCGCCAGCTTCATGCCCAACAGATTCGTTGGCTTATCAGAGGCGGGGTCGAGCGTCCAGAATAGTTTGTTATCGCGGACTACCAAGCGATCCACGGTGTAGAACGTGCGAAGAATATCTTCGCTGGATCGCAACCCTAACGCCCGCAAAAAGATGGTTCCAAGGAACTTCCGCTTGCGGTCGATGCGAACGTAGAGAACGTTTTTCTGATCGTATTCAAACTCGACCCACGATCCGCGGTAAGGAATGATCTTTCCCAGGAAGTAGGTGCGGTTGTTGGCCGTCTCGAAGAACACGCCTGGCGAACGATGCAACTGGCTGACGATAACCCTCTCGGTCCCGTTAATGATGAAGGTTCCGTTCTGGGTCATCAACGGCACATCGCCGAAAAATACTTCCTGCTCCTTGATGTCGCGAATCGACCGATTGCCGGTTTCGGCATCCTTGTCGAAGATGGTCAGGCGCATGGTGACCTTCAGCGGCGCGGAATAAGTCATGCCACGCTCTTCGCATTCGTTCACGTCGTACTTCAGCTGAAGGCCAACGGGATCTCCGCACTTGTTGCAGAAGTCAGGAGTGTTTGCATTGTAAGTTCCGCACTTTGTGCAGAGCACATCTCCGGGATGAAACGGATCGGTGATAACAGTGTGCCCGCAGTTCTTGCAAGTTGTGCGCAGGTGATGCAGGCCTTTCAGGTGGCCGCATTTGCACTCCCAGTTGCCAATCGCGAAATCAACGAACTCCAACTGCGAGACGTTGCGGAAATCGCTGATCGGAAAGACGGACTGAAAAACCGATTGCAATCCCGCGTCATCGCGCTCGCTCGGCAGGCGATCCATTTGAAGGAACCGCTCGTACGAACGCTTCTGAACCTCAATCAGGTTCGGGATCTGGATGGTGGCTGGAATTTTTGAGAAATCGAAGCGGTGACGGAATCCATTGCTTTTTGCTGATGACATTAGCGCTCCAAACTTTTGTGCGCAGCTGTGCGCTGCGAGAAAACTACGTGTTGTTTAGGACGAAAGTCCTGCGTCGACCAATTGGAACAACGGCCTAGCGAAGACACGGACGCGCCCGCGAGGGAAAAGGCTCCCCGCTGGCGCCGATGAAGGCACTCGATCTCGATTGCAATTGTGTCGTTTCCGCGCCAGTTCTTTTAGGCCTGTTCCCGTCCCGCTATTGCGGAACAGCTGCCAACCCGTGCCTGCGATCCCATCCCGTTATTTGGGACGGTACTTCTCGGTGTGCGCAAGTCACTCGTGATGAAACAGGAAGCAGTGTATTTAGTTAGATGATACCACTGTCTCCGAAGCTTCAGGAACTTTCTACAAAAGAAGATCGCGTAGGCGGACCGGACTTGCGTCCCAAACCCGCCTAAATTCCATCTTGGGCGGATTTCCGTCCTTCCGCCCCGCCAGACGCGGCTACTTTACTTCAACAACCGCGCCGGCATCCGTAAACTTCTTCTGAATGGTGGCCGCCTCGTCCTTGGAAACGCCTTCTTTGATCGTCTTGGGAGCGCCGTCGACCAGATCCTTGGCTTCCTTCAAGCCGAGGCTGGTGACTTCGCGGACCGCTTTGATGACATTGATCTTGTTGGCGCCAACTTCCTTCAGAACCACGGCGAATTCGGTCTTTTCCTCCGCCGGCGCTGCTGCCGCCGCACCACCGCCGCCAGCCATCATCACCGGAGCCGCAGCCGCTGCCGACACGCCGAGCCGCGCCTCCAGTTTCTTGACCAATTGCGCCGCATCAAGCAGCGATAATCCCACGATTGACTCTTCCAACTGCTGTAAATCCGCCATGTTATTCTCCGCCCTTTATTGATTTTTGAAAGCTTGCTTCTGACTTCTAATTACAAAATTACTCACTTACTCAATGCCTACACGCCCGCGGGCGCATCGTTACTGAACTTTTCCTTTTCGACGCCCTGATTGATGACCACTGCCAGATCGCGTCCGATCGCATTCACCACGGTTACCAGACGCTGCGCCGGAGCCGAAATCAGGAACAGCAGCTTGGAATAGATTTCTTCCTTCGAAGGCATGGTCGCCAGGGCCTGGATATCGCCGATCGAGACCACGCGGCCTTCCACAACACCAGACTTGAAGGTAAATTCCGGATTGTCTTTTGCATACTTCGAAAGCGCTTTCGCCAGCGCCACCGGATCGCCTTCGGTGTAGGCGATCGAGGTCACTCCGGTGAGGTTCTTTAACGCCTCTTCGACTTTTGTGCCCTTGGCCGCGCGCTCTGCCAATGTGTTCTTGACGACGGCGTACTTCGCCCCGGACCCGCGCACCGTTTTGCGCAACTCAAAGTCCTGGGCCACCGTCAGCTTGCTGAAAGTAGTCACGATCAGACTCGAAACCTTTTTCAGTTCCGCGCCCAACTTCTCAGCTTCTTCAATTTTCTTTGCTCGACTAACCGCCATAATTCCTCTCTAAACTCTTAATTGTCATCCTCAGCGAAGCGAAGGACCCATGCGTCCTGTCCGCCACCAGCAAACCGGGTTTATGCCTTAGACGCCGCCTCCACCACGCTGGTATCGATTGAAATGCCGGGCCCCATCGTCGAACTCAAATAGCAGCCCTTAACGTATTTTCCCTTCGCAACGGCCGGTTTTGCCTTCACAACACTGGTAATCAGTACGGTCGCGTTCTCAATAAGTTTGTCGGGCGAAAATGAGATTTTTCCAACCGGGACGTGCACCAAAGCTGTCTTGTCAGTACGAAACTCGACTTTGCCAGCCTTAACTTCCTGGACCGCCTTTGCGACATCAAAAGTCACAGTCCCGGTCTTCGGATTGGGCATCAGTCCCTTGGGCCCCAGCACTTTCCCCAGCCGTCCTACTGACTTCATCATGTCAGGCGTAGCTATCAGCGCGTCGAAGTCAGTCCAATTTTCCTTGGTGATCTTTTCGACCATATCTTCGCCGCCAACGTAATCCGCGCCAGCCTGCTCCGCCTCGCGAATCTTGTCGCCGTTGGCAATCACCAGAACTTTCTTGGACTTGCCCAATCCATGCGGAAGCACTACGGTGCCGCGAACCATTTGGTCGGCGTGCTTGGGATCGACCCCTAAACGCAAAGTGATCTCGACGGTTTCGTCGAACTTTGTGTATTTGACTTTCTGCAGCAGCGGAACCGCGTCAGTCAGCGTGTAAGGACGGTTTTCAATCGCCGCTCGCGCCTTAGTAATGTTCTTGCCTGGTTTTCTCATGATTCCTCGTCTCCCACCGCTCATCGTTAGCCTGATGAGCCGTAGTGAATTCGACTCACTAACTGTTTCTAAATACCCTGCCGTTGATCTCAGTGGCCGGGCACCAGAGACAAAACCGAATCTCGTCCTTCGGTATCAAGCTCTCAGCTTCCAATCCATACCACCTGTGCAATCCCAACATACACAGAAGACTTTTGAGCCAGCTCGACTCGTGCGTTCTATGCGGCGACAGTCTTGCCAACAACTCCGGGCGTATGCTCTCCGACACCGTTTTACCCGACGACCTCTATTCCCATCGAGCGTGCCGTACCACGAACGCTTTTCATGGCGGCGTCAACAGATGCGGCGTTCAGATCCGGCATTTTTTGTTTGGCGATATCTTCCACTTGCTTCAACGTGACTTTCCCAACCTTATCTTTATTGGGAGTCCCAGAGCCCTTGGCGATGCCAGCCGCACGCTTCAACAAAATAGATGCAGGCGGCGTCTTGGTAATAAATGTGAATGTGCGGTCACTGTAAACCGTCACCACCACGGGGATAATCAGTCCCTCAAGCTCCTTAGCCCCAGTGCGCGCATTGAACTGTTTGCAGAACTCCATAATATTGATCTGAGCCTGTCCCAGCGCCGGTCCGACTGGAGGCGCGGGCGTAGCTTTGCCGGCCGCAATTTGAAGCTTTACCGATCCTGTAGCTTTTTTCGCCATCTATCCCCTCATATAAACGTGTAGGGACGGGCACTCCTGCCCGTCCAAGTCGAGCAAATCTCGACAGGTTCTTCTAAGTCGACTTCTCCACCTGGCCGAATTCCAACTCCACAGGAGTCGAGCGCCCGAAAATCGTGACCATTACTTTTACCGTCTCTTTGACCTCGTTCACGTCGTCAACAATTCCGTCGAACGTCGCAAACGGTCCTTCAGTGATCTTCACTTTCTCATTTTTCTCAAACTTTACTTTCAGCTTCGGCTTGTCCTTCGCTTCGCCGACCCTATAAACAATGTGCTGAACTTCCTCTTCCGAAAGCGGCGTCGGCTGCTGGCCGGTCCCGACAAACCCGGTCACTCGGGGAGTCGATTTCACCACGTGCCAAACGTGGTCATCCATATCCATTTCAACCAGAACGTAGCCGGGATAGAACATGCGCTCGACCGTATATTTCTTGCCGTTGCGAACCTCGGTGACGGCTTCCGTTGGAATTAGCACCTTGCCGATTCGCTCCTGCAAACCGAACGCCTGGACTCGCGATTCGAGCGACTCCTTCACCTTGCGTTCAAATCCAGAGTAAGAATGAATGATGTACCACCGCATTTTCGGATTGCGGGGAGGCTCGGCTACCGCCGCTCCGGTCGAATCGGGCGCGCTTGCGTCAGATCCAGAGGCTTCTGCCGGTAAGTTCTTTTCTTCATCCTGCATATCGTGTCGTAAAACTCCAGCTTCCCTTGCCATTAGCGATGAGTGAAGTAACGGAACAGGGAATCTACGCCCCGTCCGATGACATTGTCGACGATCCAAAAATACACGCCAAACAGAAAGACAGTAATAATGACAACCGCGGTCGTAGCCCGCACTTCCTTGAATCCGGGCGCCGTCACTTTCTTCATTTCCGTGCGGACGTCGTTATAAAAAACCTTGGCGCGCTCGGGCCACAACTTTACCCGTCCGCCGAAGCTGTCGTCCGCCGATGCCGCTATTGACTTCGCCATTCTCTTTTCTCGACTCCCGGTCTCAACTCCCATGTTACGACTCCCGCGTCCCTTGGTTATTTCGTCAGCCTCTAAAATATGGCAGGGGCGGAGGGATTCGAACCCCCAAGTTCGGTTTTGGAGACCGACAGTTTAACCGTTGAGCTTACGCCCCTAGATTCATTGCCGAACTGTAAGGTTTCCGAATTGTCGAATTTAAATTCGTCAATCCGAAAACTCAGCAATCCGTTAATCTATTTTACTTCCTTATGCGGCGTATGCTTTCGGCAGCGGTTGCAAAACTTCTCAAGCTCCAGCCGCTCCGTCATGGTCTTTCGATTCTTGGTGGTCGAATAATTCCGTTCTTTGCACTCACCGCATTGCAACGTAATAATTTCCCGAGGCATAAAAACAACTCCTATCGTCTGAGAACTAAGAACTGGAAACTGATTGCTGGTTCTTCAGATCCAGGTCTACTCTTCCCGCAAATCTCAGCGAAGCTTCGCTCCGCTAGGCAGGTGGGACATCCGCCCCTAATTCTTTGCTACTGCACGATCTCTGAAATCGTTCCTGCGCCTACCGTATGGCCGCCTTCTCGGATCGCGAAGCGCAGGCCCTTTTCCATGGCCACCGGCGTTATCAATTCGATGACGAGGCTGACGTTGTCTCCTGGCATCACCATTTCGGTGCCCGCTGGTAATTCCGCTACTCCGGTTACGTCTGTTGTTCGCAGATAGAATTGCGGACGGTAGCCTTTGAAGAATGGCGTGTGCCGTCCACCTTCTTCTTTGGTCAGGATGTAGACTTCGGCTTTGAACTTGGTGTGTGGCGTGATTGATCCCGGCTTCGCCAGCA